>Ga0214473_10004490_pt1 | contig 16762 bp, 17 predicted proteins | sample RVTome_7_FD_203509 | JGI IMG/M metagenome (GOLD analysis project Ga0214473, IMG submission 203509) | Soil microbial communities from uranium-contaminated site in the Upper Colorado River Basin, Wyoming, United States - RVT98D197 | ecosystem: Environmental > Terrestrial > Soil > Contaminated >... | reverse complement strand
CCCGCCCACGACCGCGCGGGCGAAATCGGGAAGCGGATAGGAGCGTCGCAGGATCGGCTCCAGGTGAACGCCGCGCAGGTCCCGGATCTTCTGGACGTCGAGGGCGCCGAACGGGCCGCCGAAGTAGGCGTAGCGCTTGCGGAGCCCCACGCGCACGGCCTCGAGTGGGAGGCGCAGCGCGCGGGCGATGGCCGCGGCATCGCGCGCCGGATCGCGGAGCTCGTTTGCCGCCACCCCGACGTGATACCGCTCCTGCGTGAGGGCAATCGCCCCACCGTTGCGGTCGTACAAGCCCCCGCGCCGCGCCTCGAGCGTGATCCGCTCAGTGCGCCGTGAGCGCGCTTCCTCAGCGTAGCGACGGCCCTGCAGCAGCTGAACCTGCCCGGCGCGCACTACGACGATCGCGATCCCCGCGAGGAGCGCCACTTCCAGCGCCTGGAGACGCACGGCCGGCTTGGCCACCGGTCAGGGCCGTTCCTCGCCCGAGTCAGGCGGTACGGTGATGCGAATGATCTCGGAATCGCGCGCCGATCGCAGCCCGAGGCGGGGGGCAACCCGTGCCATCAGCTGCTCACGGCTCGTGGCCGTCCGGAACCGTCGTTCGTAGTCGCTCAACCGACCCTGGAGCGCGGTCCGCTCGGTGCGGATGTCGCCCAACTCGCGCGCGAGGCGGAAACTGTCTGTCTGGCGCCAGACCACGAGCCACAACGCCAGGCAGGCGGCCGCGAGCCAGAATACGAACCGGTGGCGGCCTCTAAGCGCCATCACCCGCCTCCGCCGTGGCAAAGGCCCGGAACCTGGCGGACCGCGCCCGCGGATTAATGGCGATCTCACCGGCGTCCGGCACCACGGCTTTTCTCGTGAGCAGGGTTCCGAGGGCGCGACCCCGGCACGTACACACCGGCTGGCGCGGCGGGCAGATGCAGACACGGGCCCATTCCCGGAACGCCTGCTTCACCACGCGGTCCTCACCCGAGTGATACGCGATGACGCCCAGCCGCCCCGCCGGAACGAGCGCGTCCCGGAACGCGGGCAGCGCCTGCGTCAATTGCTCGCGCTCGTCGTTCACCGCGATCCGCACGGCCTGGAACAGGCGCGCGAAGTCGGCCGGACCGGATCTGGCCCCGAGCACTTCGCGAATCGCGTTCACCAGATCGTCGCTGGTGCGGAACGGCGCGTGCGCGCGCCGCCGCACGATCGCGCGCGCCAGCGTTCGGGCCCGCGGCTCATCGGCGTCCAGGGCGAACGCGGCCGCCAAGCGGGGCTCCGGCCAGCTGTTGAGCAGGTCGGCGGCGCTGGCGCCGCTTCCGGGTGTCATCCGCATATCCAGCGGCGCCCCCGGGCGGAACGTGAACCCGCGCGCGACGTCGTCGAGTTGATGGGACGACACGCCCAAATCGACAAGGATGCGATCGGGCCGGAAGGCGGCCACTGCCGCCAGGGTTTCGGGCGAGCCAAACGATGCGGCCAGGTAGGTGAACCCATCGGAGCCGAGCGTGTCGCGGGCCGCGGCCAGCGCATCGGGATCGCGGTCGATGGCCAGCACCGCCGCGCCGGCCGCCCGTAGCAGGGCGGCGTGGCCCCCGCCGCCGGCCGTGGCGTCCACGGCCCGGCGCGCACCCGCGGCCCATTCCCGCACGACGCGCGCGAGGACGGGCACGTGGTAGGCAGTGGCGGTCAGATCGACGCTCCGGTTCGGTGAAAAACAACGGCCCCGCTTGCCGAGGCAGGCGGAGCCGGACACTTCGTCCCGCGAGGCGGGTTCAGGCGGGGCTGACGGGGCTCGAACCCGCGACCTCCGGTGTGACAGACCGGCACTCTAACCAGCTGAGCTACAGCCCCCTGCTTCGGAGCGCTGCAATATACCGTCGGCGCCGAGGCAATTCAACGCGTCAGAAGTTCCTGCACTTGAATGCCTGCTTCACCTTGGGCATCTGAGTGGCGTATTGCATCAGGATGTTGCGCATCTGAATCGCGACGCTCGGCGCCACCCGCCCGCCGAGATCGATCGCCTGGAGGCTGCGCTGGATGCGTTCGTTCACCACCCGCGCCTGCTCGCAGCTCTTCGCGTCTACCATCGACTTGTACGGACCGCCGAGTGAGAGCGCGGACGAGAGCCCGAACCAGAAGCTGCCCTGGGCGCGAATCGCATGGCGTGGCCCGGTCGTGTCACCGGGTGCCCGCGGCGCGAGCTGCACGAGTAGCTGATCGAGCCAGGGGTACGCCGCGTCGTAGGCGCCCGCCTGCGCGAGCTTCGAGCCTCCACTCAACCCGATGACGGCGGTGGTGAGCCGGATGGCGGAATCGGGAGACGCGTAGCCGGCCGGAAGGTAGGGCCGCGCCACTTCGAGTTTGGTGATCAGCGGCGCCCGCATCTGGCGCAGGCCGGCGGTATCGTTGCGCGCCTGCAGGGGACGCGCGGCCGCGGTATCCCAAACGGCGTTGTCCACGATCGTCTTGGCGATCAGCAAGCTTGTGGACACGTCGCCCGGATTCTGGGCCAGCGCTTTCTGGTAGTAGGCGATCGACGAATCGACCGGGCCGGCGAGCTGGAACGCCCCACCGAGCTGCTTCAGGAAGGAGGCGGACGCCGGGTGACGATTCACCGCCTGCCGGGCCCACCACAGCAGCGACTGGGTATCCGACGCGGCCTGGGCGTTCGCCAACGCGAGTTTCAGCTGCGTCGTGTCCGACAATTTGGCGGTGTCGGCCGCGACCTCGGCGCGCAAGATCTCGAGCGTGCAGACGTACAGCCCGCCCTCGATGCACACGCGCTTGCGCATGTCGCTCATCTGCTGGTCGGCGGGGGTGATACCGAGGCCGACTTTCAGCAACCGCTCCGCCCGCTCGTATTGCTTGTGCTGCAGCATCAACGACGCCAGCCCTTTGCGCAGGTTGGCGTCGGCCGGATTGTAGGCCAACAGCGAATCGTAGGCGTCGAACGCCCCCAGCGTGTCGCCCTTCACCATCGAGGCCTGGGCCACCCGGTTCCAGGCCTCGGAGTTCGCCGGGTCGCCTTTCAAGGCGCGCTTGGCCGCGGCGATGATGCTGTCGGGCGGCGCGTGCTGCACCTCGCGGATCGTGGCGACGCAGAGATTGGCCGCGGCCAGGTTCGGCTCGATGGCGAAGGCCTTATTGGCCTCAGACAGCGCCCGTTGCAGCGCGTTGCGTGCCCGCTGCTCGTTGCAGTTGCGCGCGAACTCGGCGGCGCGCACCACCGCGTTGAGCCGCTGCGCGATCGCTTCCCCGAGCGACTGCGGTGTGCCTGCCGTACCGGCCTCGGCGTTGAACGACGTCGAGAACCCGGCTGCCCCGGAGATGATCCGCACCGCGGCGCCGAGGCGCCCGCCGGAGCGGCCGACGCTGCCGATGTTGTAGGAGTTGACGCCGAGCGCTTTCGACAACTGCGAGGCCTGCTGGTCGGTGAGCAGCGCGTTGCAGGGAAACCCCGACTGCGTGAGCGCTTCGCAGATCTTGGCCTTCGGAATGACCGTCACCTTGTAACGGGCGAGCTGGATCAGGCGTTCGCGTGTCGCGTCGATCACCGCGACCGCCGTCACCGAATCCGACGCCAGCTCGGCGGGCACGTTGAGAATCAGAAGTCTCTCGAGGTTCTGAGTCTGCGGCACGGCCAGCTGCCCCGCCGCGGCGCCCGCCCCGCCCAAAGTGAGGACGGTGATCAATCGAAGCACTCTCACGCGGTTAGACCTCCGTTGGCAGTCGTACCCCAGTGGGCGAAGAGGGATTCGAACCCCCGACATCCTGCGTGTAAGGCAGGCGCTCTGAACCGCTGAGCTATTCGCCCGTTCACGCGAGTCGCTACAGGGCCAGCCCGACTGGAAAAAACACACAGTACCCCAACACGAGCAGGATCGGTGCCGCCGTGGTCGAACCCCGCGCGAGCAGCCAGTAGCCGAGCGTGATGCAGAACAGGGCGCTGCCCAGCAGGATGAAGTTCCGCGGACCATAGCGCAGGCGCGAGCGCGCGATGCTCGGGTCGGGCATAAGCCAGCCATTTTAGCCCGTAATCCTTAGCCCGTCAAGCAGTTAGTCGAGGTGCTTCAGGGACGCGGTGGGGCCTCCCCTTGAGCCACCAGCGCCATCGTCTCCTGACACTTGCGACCCCAAGGGTTGAACTTGTTGGCCTTGAACCCCTCGTCCCACGAGCGGCGCGCCTGCTCCTGATCGCCGCCGAACCAGAAGGCGCGTCCCAGCTCGTAATAGGCTTCGATCAGGTTGGGGCCGAGCTTCAGGGTCTTCTGAAAGAAGGTCTGCGCGTCTTCGTACATCTCGCGATTCAGATACACGAGCCCGAGATAAAAGTGGGCGTACAGCGTCGCCTTCTTGTCGTTGTCGAGGCGAATCGCCTTGGACAAATGCTCGATGGCCTCCCCGAAAATGCGCTTCTTGAGGCAGATGTATCCGACGTTGATGCGGGCGAGCGAATTGGCGGGTTCCTTCATCAGAACCTTCTGAAACGTGGACAGCGCGTCGTCATAGTCGCCGTGCAGCATCTGCGCCCAGCCGAGCAGGGATTCCGCCTGGGTTTCGCCGGGAGAGAGCTGCAACGCCTTTTGCAGCGCCTGAATCGCCCCGTCGTGATCGCCGAGCGAGATCAGGCTCCACCCCTTCTCGATGAAGGTCGACGCACCGATGTGGTCGGCCTTCACGGCGGGCCGAACGCCCGTGAACTCCGGTGCAGCCGCCTCGGCGGTGGAAGCCGCCTGTAGCTGCTTGTACTTGTCCACCAGGACCCGGATGTCTTCCTTCAGCTGCCCCACATCGGCCAACAGCGTATCGACCTGCTTGAAAAAGAGAATGATCTCCTGTTTGACGGCGTCGCGCTCCGACTGCGTGCTGGCGCCGTCGAGGCGTTGCGCAATCGCGTCGTATTCGGCGCGCAAGGCCGTCATCGGAGCATCGCGCATCAGGGGGACCCCTTGAGGGCCGTGGCGAGGGCCAGCTTCTCCTTCGATACCAGCAGCTTCGCCGTGTTGAGCACGATGATGGTGCGCGTCTCACGGCCGACGAGGCCGGTGATGTACTCGGCGGCGAGTCCCTTGACGATCGGCGGTGGCGGGCTCACGTCCCCCGCCCCGACTTGCAGCACTTCGGTCACCGTATCCACCACGAAGCCGATCTTGCCGCCTTCCCAGTCGAGCACGATGATGCGCGTGTCGTCCTTGAGCGGCGCCTCGACGCCGAAGCGCTTGCGCAGATCGATCACCGGCACCGGCCCGCCCTGGTACTGCAGCACTCCCTCCAGGAAGTCGGGGGCCTTGGGCAGCGGCGCCGGCGATTCGTAGCGGAGAATCCGCTCGACTTGGAAGATGTTGAACGCGAAGTCCTGACCGGCCACGCGGAACGTGACCAGCTGGACATCGTCGCCCGTGATCGTCGTGGTCATCCGATACGGTCCCCCAGCGCCTCCAGATCCAGAATCGGCACCAGGCCGTCGTCACGCGGGGCCACTCCCACCGCCCACGGCAGAGAGACGCCGTCGGGTAACGGCAGCGGGGCCGCGCGCACGACTTCGTCCGCGTCGTCCACCTCAAACGCGACGAAACGCCCCCCCACCTGTACCAGCACGGCGGCACGACCTCGCTCGGCCGGCGGCGCGCGCCGCCCGAGGAACGCCGCCAGGTGCACCAGTGGCACCAATCGCCCGCGCACCGGCACCAACCCCCGCACCGCCACTTCGGCCCGCGGCACTTCCAGCACCTCGGTCAGATCCGCCACCTCGACGACCTGGTCCAGGGGCAGGCCGTACGCACGCCGCTCGGCGCGCACCATCAGGAATCCCACGCTCACGGGCGGCCTCCTATCCCGCCCCGACGCACCAGCTCGGCGGCGACGCGATCGGCCATCTGCGCCAGCGGCACAACCGCGTCCACACCACCCGCCTGAAACGCCGCCGTGGGCATGCCCGCGATCACCGCTGAGTCCTTGTCCTGAGCGAGCCCCCCGCCGCCGGCGTCATGGATCGCCCGCAGGCCTTCCGCCCCGTCTCGCCCCATGCCCGTGAGCACGACCCCCACCGCCCGCGGCCCGAACACGAGGGCCACGGAGCGAAACAGCGGGTCCGCAGCCGGTCGCACTCCCCATACGGGCGGCCCCTGGTCCAGGGCGATCACGGGACCGTCCTCCGCCGGCGTCACTCGCATATGATAATCTCCCGGGGCGATGTACGCCGTATCGGCCACCAGCGGAGCGCCTGCGTCCGCTTCTACCACCCGCAGCGCGCTCATGCTGGACAGTCGCTCGGCCAGACTGCGCGTGAACCGCGGCGGCATGTGTTGCACCACCAGCACCGCGGCGCCCAGACCCACGCGCAGCCGCGGCAGCACCTCGGCCAGCGCCCGCGGCCCGCCCGTTGACGCCGCAATAGCGACGGCGACGTGCGCCCGCCGTCCCAGCTCGAGCGCGGGCGCGCGCGGTGCGGGCGTCGGCGGCCGCGCGAGCATCGGCAGGCGCGACACATCGGCCGCGAGGGCGGCCCGCACCGCCGCGATCAACCGCGGGCCCATGCCGACCAGCGCTTCCCGCGTCGCGTCGACCGGTTTGGCGACGATCTCGATCGCGCCCAGCTCGAGCGCCCGGATCGCCGCCTCCGTGCCGGGTCCCGCGTGGGCGCTCACCACGACGATCGGGCGCGGGGTTTCCGACATGATGTATCCGATGGCGCCGAGCCCGTCGAGCTCCGGCATCTCGAGATCCATCGTCACCACATCGGGCTGCAGCTGGTGCACCTTCTGCACCGCGTCGAAGCCGTCGCGCGCGGTAGCGACGACGCGGAACGGCCCCTTGCCCTGCTCCCCCCCCAGCACGTCGCTGAGGACCCGCCGCATCAGGGCGCTGTCGTCCACTACCAGGACGGTGGGGCGCCCCTTAGAAGACGATGGCATCGCCACCCACCGTGTGGCTCTCCACGCGCCCGTCGGCGGTGTGGAAGCGCACCGAGCGGCCCCGCTCGCCGCCCACGGCTTCGCCGATGATGGGAATCGCGATTTCGCGCAGCACCGACCGGGACGCCGCGATGTTGCGTTCGCCCATCTGGACCGTGCCCGGCGTCATGAGCTGTGCGAACATGCTGGCGCCGCCGGCGAGCTTCGCCACCAGCCGATGCCGATCCGCCCCGGCGGACACGAGCCGCTGAATGAGAAACGGGACCGCGGTTTCGGGAAACTTGGCCGGTTTGTCCTGATCGTGGGACAGGCTCTTCGAGGGCAGCAGCACATGCGCCATCCCGCCGATGCATTCACGCGGATCGTACAGCATGATCGCGACACAGGAGCCGAGCCCCAGCGAGACGAGCACCGCGTCCCGCCCCACCGCCCATTCGGCCACGCGGACGAACTGCTCGCGGTCGGTCATGGGGGCCGCTGATAGATGCGCTCGCGCGCATCGAGCAGCCGCAGCCGCTCACGCGCCGGGCCGAGCAGGGTTTCGACCTTGCCCAGCAGCAACACCCCGGCGGGCTTCAGGGCCTGGGCGAACGTGTGGAACAGCCGCTCCTGCGTTTCGCGGTCGAAATAGATCACCACGTTCCGGCACACGATCAAATCGAGTCCACCGGAGATCTCCGGAGGCCGCTCGCGGGTGAGGTCGAGGCGCCGCACTTCGACCAGGGCGCGAATCGCGGACACCGGTGCGCGGGTGCCGTCCGGCGCGGCCGGATCGAGCCAGCGGTGCGCCAGCTCGATGGGCATTTCCGAGAAGGCGCTGGCCGGATAGCGCGCGGCCTGAGCGCGCTCGAGGCTGACGCGATCGATGTCGGTCGCGATGACGCGCGCGCGCGGCAGCCGATCGGAGGTGAGCGAGCCGCGAGCCGCTTCGGCCAGCGCGATGGCCACGGTGTAAGGCTCTTCGCCCGAGGCGCACCCCGCCGACCAGGCGACGAAGGCTCCGGCACTCGCCCGCCACCGCTCCAGCAGGTGCGGCGCCAGCGCTGCCCATGTTTCCGGATTGCGGAAGAACTTGGTGACGTTGATGGTGAGCGCGTCGAGCAGCAGGTCGTACTCGTGCGCGTCGCCGTCCAGCACCCGGCTGTAGTCGGCGAAGCTGTGCACGCCGCGGGCTCGCATGCGCACCGCAATGCGCCGCTTCAAGCACCGGTCCTTGTACGCCTCGCAGCAGATGCCGCGCGCCCGGGTGATCTTGTCGGTCAGGGCCCGGAACGCCTGCTCCTCCGGCGACTCGCTCACTGCAACGTGCTCAAGGTCTCCAGGTTCGTCTTCGCCAATTCGTGGCTCGGGTTGAGCTCGAGCGCCCGCCGCCAGAGCTGCGAGGCGAGCTCGCGGTCGTTTCGCTTGTAGGCGATGTTGCCGAGCTTGAAGTACACGTCGTCCCCCAGATCGGGGGCGAGCTCCACCGCGCGGCGATACGCGGTCCATGCCTCGTCATAGCGAGAGGCGCGATACGCGAGGTCGCCGAGGTTCTTGGAGAGCTGCGGCTGCGACGGCTCGTCCTGGATCGCGACGCGCACCAGATCTTCGGCCCCCCGCAGGTCGCCGCTCAGCTCGCGCAGCACTGCGAGGTTGTTGCGCAACACTGCGCTCTGCGGAAAGGCCGCGATGCCCGCCGCGCCGATATGCTCGGCGGAGTCGAAGTCGCTGCCCAGCCCCGCGGCGAGCGTCCGCGCCCAATACCACACCGCCGGCGGCGGCTGCGAGCCGTACAGCTCCTTGGCCCGGTCCAGGCGGCCTGCCGCGCCCGTGTGGTCGCCACGTTTCAGCGCGACGATCCCCCACCCCAGATAGATCCGCGGATCGGTCCTCGCCCGCGACGCCGCCTCGGCGCAGGCCGCTTCCGCTTCGTCCAGCCGCCCCAGCTGCTCGTAGGCGAATCCCAGGTTGTGCAACACGGCCGGGCGACTGCCCCCCTTTTCCGCTGCGGACCGCAGTGATTCCATCGCCTCGCGCCAACGCGCCTGCTTGAGCGCCACGAGACCGAGAAAGAACAACGCGTTAGGATCGCCCGCTCGCAGCTCGGCGACGCGGCGAAACTCCCGGGCCGCCTCGTCCAGCATGCCGGTCTTGTAGAACGCCACGCCCAGGTTGCGGTGCTCCTCGACGCGGGCGTCGCTCATCTTCTGCTGCTCCGCCGAGGTGGTCCGTCCCGCGCGATGCAGGAAGCCCGCGGTGATCAGCCCGTACAGCGCCTTGCCGATCTCGAATTCGCCCAGCCCGGAATCTTCGATGATCTGGTTGACGTCGCGGGAGCCGTCGAGCAACGGCAGGATGCGCTGCTGCGTCTCGGTGAGCGTGGCTTCGCTGATGTCGAGCCGTTCGTGGTCGACGATGAAGATGATGTCGAACGACGGCACCTTCTTTTCGATCAAGCTCCATTCGTCGACGCGGCGCGCCCCTTCGAGCAGCAGCGACTCCGGGTTGATCGACACGAGGAAGTCCTGGCGCTCCGGACGCACGTCCGCTTCGAAATTGAACGTGCCCTGCGTCCAGGTGAACAGGAAGTACACGGCCTCTTCGATCTGCACCCGGATGTAGCGCTCGAGCTCCGGCTGCGAGATCGCGCCCTGGTCGACCATGATCTCGCCCAGCTTCTTGTCACGCTCGCGCGCCTGCCGCGCCACGGCGGCGTCGAGTTGTTCCTGAGTGATTTTCTCGTGTTTGACGAGGATGTCGCCGAGGCGGTCGCGCCGGTTGACGATCGAGGCATAGCAGATGCGGCCGCGATCGAAGAAGATGTAGCCGAAGTTCGAGCGATCGGCGATCGAGAGACAGCCGGTCTTCTGCCCGAGCGCCAGAAGCTGCAGCACGTCCGGCAGGGACGCCTCGCGCAGCGAGCCTTTGATCGCCACTAGCGCAGCTCCTCGATCAGGCGGTCCGCGGGCGCAGCCCAATCCCACACGATCTTCTCGCGGCTGCGCACGCCGCCCGCACTCGACACGACGATCCCCGACGTGCGGAACCCGACGGTGCGGCGCCGCTCGGCGGCCGTGCCGCCCTCGAGCACCTCGCGCGCGAGCCCCGCGCTCACGGGCACGTCCTGCGCCGCCGCCGCGCTCACCACCCGCTGCAGCAGTCCCATCAGGCTGCGCACCGAATCGGCCGGGCGGTCGGCGAGATAGTCGATCAGCGCCGGATCCTCGGGCACGTCCTGCGCCCCAAGGGCGCGTCGGATGACCGTCCGGCGCACATCGCGATCCGGCTCGACCAGCTCCACCACGAGCCCACCTTCCAACCGGGAGGCGATGCGCTGCTCGATATTCTGCAACGTTTTGGGGTGCGCCGGCGCGGTGAACACCAGCTGCCGCTCCAGGTCCTGGAACAGGTTGAACAGATTGAACAGCTCTTCCTGCGTCCGGTCCTTGCCACCCAGCAGGTGAATGTCGTCCAGCAGGAGCGCCGTGGCGCGCCGATAGCGGGCCCGCCACCATTCCATCCGGTTGCCGTCGATCGCGACGATCAGCTCGTCGATGAACGCCTGCGTCGACAGGCACGCCACGATGGCGCCGGGATGCTGCGCCAGCTCGAGCCCCAGCGCGTTCAGGAGGTGCGATTTGCCCACGCCGCTCTTGCCGATGAACACGAGCGGGTTGTAGCGGCGGCCGGGCTCTTCCAGCACCTCACGTGCCACGTTCACCGCAAGCTGGTTCGACGCGCCGACGGCGAACGTGCTGAACGGCATGGCGGCGGAGGGCTTCGGCGGCGGCGCCGCGCCGGCGCGCACCCGCGCCGCCGACTCCTCCGCCTCGGCGAGTCGCTCGGGGTCGCGAAACACACTCTGCCCCGCCGCCTGCGGATCGAACTGGGACACCTCGGCTTCGAGCGCCCGCAGCCGCTCCACGTCGCGGGCGAAAGCGGTGATCTCCTCATCGGGAGCGAGCGGTGTTTCCTGCTCGAGCAGCGACTCGAGCCGCCGCGTCCGATAGCCTTCGCCTTCCCAGCGCAGGATCGCCTCCGCGATCCGCGCCCGCCACGCCTCGACCGCCTTGCCGACCGTCACCGTCACATCGGTGAGAAAGGCGGCGAATTCGTCCGGGTGGCCGATCCGGTCGGCGGCGGCCGTCGCCGCCGCGCCGGCGCTGGTGTTCGCGCGTGCCTCGAGGCCCAACAACCCCTGCGCCGCCTCCGCCGTGAGCGGCGTCTCGTTCACGGCCTGGTAGGCCACGAGCCGGTTGAGCACGCCCATCAGCTCGCGCACGTTGGCAAATTCCGCGGCCGCCACCGTCTCGAGCACGCCGGGCGGGAAGTCGGCGCCGCGCTCCTCGGCTTTGCGGCGCAGAATGGCGACCCGTGTCTCGTAGTCCGGGGCCCCGATATCCACGACGAGCCCGCCCGAGAAGCGGGAAATGAGGCGCTCGTCCAGCGCTTCGATTTCGGCCGGCGGACGATCGCTCGTGAGCACGATCTGGCGACCGGCGGACTGCAGTGCCTCCGACAGCCGCAACAACTCCGTCTGCATCTCCCGACGGTCGGCGAGGAACTGCACGTCGTCGACCAGCAGCACGTCGACCGTCTGGAACCGGCGGCGGAACGCGTCGCCTTGTCCAGCCGCGATCGCGGCGTGGAACGCTTCGACGTACTCGTCCAGGGTCAGGTATTCGACGTTGAGCGCGGGCGCCAACCGCTTGGCGTTGGCCCCGATCGCCATGAGCAGGTGCGTCTTCCCGAGCCCTGAGCCACTGTAGATGAACAGCGGGTTGTAGGCGGACCCGGGGCTCTCGGCGACGGTGCGCGCCGCGGTCACCGCCAGCCGGTTGGCGGCGCCCACCACGAACGTGTCGAAGGTGAACTTCGGGTTCAGCGCGCTCGTCACGCCGGCGCTCCCTGGGCCAGGCGCCGCAGCACCAGCTCGGTGATCGCCTTGAGCGTCTCGAACACGCCGTTGCCATGCAGCGCATCCGCCGGGAAACTCGGCACGCCACGGAAGTTGAGCGCGTCGTCCAGCTCGAGCAGCTGGAGGATCAGCTCGCGGGGCAGATCCTGCTTGTTGTACTGCATCACGACCGGCAGCGCGCGAATGTCCACGCCGTGCTCGAGCAGGTTCGCCTGGAGGTTCTGCAGGCTCTCGAGATTCTCGTCCAGCTGTCGCGCCTGGCTGTCCGCGACGAACACCACGCCGTCCGCCCCCTGCAGGACCAGCCGCCGCGTGGCGTTGTAGTAGACCTGCCCCGGCACGGTGTAGAGCTGGAAACGAGTGGTGAACCCCGAGATCTGCCCCAGGTCGATGGGCAGGAAGTCGAAGAACAACGTCCGGTCCGTCTGGGTGGCAAGCGACACCATGCGGCCGCGGCGGGACTCCGGCACGCGACCGTAGATGTAGTGCAGATTCGTTGTCTTCCCGGAGCGGCCTGGACCGTAGTAGACGATCTTGCAGGTGATCTCACGGGTCGTGAAGTTGACCAGGGACACGAACGCTATCTCCCGAAGAGCGTGTTGAGGCTCTCGTTGAGTTCGCGCTCGAAATCGGCCGCCAGCACTTTTCGCGTGGCTCCCGCTTTCGGGCTGGCGGCGCGCAAATCCGCCACGAGCTGCTCCAAGAATAACTGCACCAAGCCGAGCGACGAAACGTCGAGCTCGTAGACGACGAGCACGATCAGCGGTCCGCGATCGGTGACGAAACCACTCAAGAAGATGCCGTGACGCTGGCCCTGATGGTTTAGCGCCGCGAACGGCGTCTGCCCGAGCTGGCGCGCCAGCTCGGCCGTCGAGGCCATGATCGCGGCCCCGAGCGCCGACGCCGACATGACGTCCACCGCGCGCAGAAACCCGGACTGCGCCAGCACCTGGCCGGCCGGCGTCATCAGCAGCACGAGCCGTGCGCCCGCTTCCGTCACGTAGGTAGTGAGCGGGTCGAGCGTCCAGGTCTCGACCGCGCGGACCGTGGTCACGCGGCCGCCTCCGCGGCACGGAGCAGCTCGAGCCGCACCAGGCCGACGTTCACCTCGGGCTCCGTGACCGCGACCATCAGTAACCCATCGCCCGCCGGCACGGCCAGCACCGCGCCTTGCTCGCACTGGAGGTGCCAGAACTGACTGGGACCCAGCCCCGCCGCCACCATCGCGCGATGCAGCCGGCCGGCGAGACTGGCGGTCAGCGCCGCCACGGTGCTCCCCTTGATCCCTTCCATCAACTGTTCCGCGACCACCAGGCCATCCGCTCGCGCGACGACCATGGCCCCCCGTACGCCCCGCACGCGGGTGATGAGATCGAGCGACCGCATGTAGGCCGCGCTCACGCCTGCCGCTCCAACCAGCGTCGCGCCGCCTGCGCGGCACGGTGCGCCAGAAGACCGAGACGGCCGAGCGGAACCGACCGGTCCCGCACCACGAGCAGCATGGACTCCGGGGTCGGTTGGCCGACGTGCACGTGACCGGCCTGGCCTTCCGCCGACAGCCCGCGCCACACCCCCAGGCCGAGCAACTTCGCCGTCCGGGCCGCCTCGTGGGACACCCCCGCCAGATACGCCGCGACCGCCTCGGTGACGTCGCCGCCCTCCGGGGTCTTGAGCGCGCCCCCCAGCACCATGCCGGCGGCATCCAGCAGCAGCAACCCTTCCTGCGCCCCTTCCAGCCCGGCAAACACCCGCGTCTCCGGCAGCGGCGCGACGGTATCGGCCGAAGGCAGCGGTTCGGCCGCCGGATCGTCGGGCGACGGGGCGAGGCCGCCTGACGACGGCGCGTCGCCATGGATAACGGCAAACGCCTGCGGGATGCTGGGATCGTCGGGCGCGACCTTGTGGGCCGCCTGAAGGTGGGACTCGGCCTGGGCCAGATCCCCGACCTTGAAATAGAGGAAGGCGAGGCCCTTCAACGCCCCGGTGTGGTGCGGGGCGATGCGCAGCGTCATGTCCCACTCGTCGAACGCACGCTCGTAGTCGTGCCGGTCGGCCAGGATGCGCGCGTACAGGTCGTGGGCATCGGCCAGGTGCTGATGCCGCTCCAACCCGTGCAGCGCGACGCGGGTGGCTGCGTCGAACTGACGCCTCTGGCGCAGCAGCTCTCCCAGCCGCAGAAACACGAGGCTCTGGGGGTCGCGGGCCAACTCGGCCGATAACGACTTGACGTCTTCAGGCATGGGTACGCGCTCCGCCCAGGAACCGGGCGGCGGCCTTGGCCGACTGCACGTCGTCGCGATGGGGAGTCTCCTGGGCTTCGTTTGCGGCCAGACGCTCCCACTGATCCCACTGCTCGACCGCCTCGGCGAACCGCCCGAGCTGCACGAGCGCGTACCCCTGGAGGCGGTAGGCGGCGAGCGCTCCCGAGTCGAGTCGCAGGGCGCGGCGTAGCTCGTCCACCGCTTCGCCGGGCCGGCCGGCCTCCAGGTGCACCCGACCCAGCAGCAGGTGCACGGCGGGATCGTGCGGTTGTACGATGGTGGCCCGTTCCGCCGCGGCGCGGGCTCGGTCCAGATCATGGCGCCCGAACGCTTCCTCAGCCTCCGCGACCAGCGCCGCGGCATCGGGCGCGCTGCTGCGGCCGCGCGGGGCCGTTCCGGGATCGACCAGCGCAATGAGACCGGCGCTCTCCAGTCCGAACAACGTCTTGGCGATGTCGAAATCGGAGCGCGCCAGCGTCGCCGCAATGGCCCGCAGATCGCGCTCGCCGTCGATCAGCGCCAGCACTTCCCACTCCGGCGGCAGCAGATCCAGGTCGCCACCTTGCATCGAGGGGGCGTAGGTCGGCACGACGCCCAGGTGCGGGACGCGCTTTTCGATCCGCGCCCACTCATCGATGCGACGCGCCCCTTCCATGAGCAGCGCTTCGGTCGATATCCGAACCGTGGCCTCGGCCGTCAGGTCGGTGAGTGGCCCTTCGGTGAACGAGAAATACCCTTCGTTCCACCCGATGACTTCGAACACGACCTCCTCGATCTGAAACCGCACGTGGCGCTGGAGCTCGCGGGGCGTGATGATACCGAGCGACACGAGAATCTCGCCGAGTCGCCGCGGGTCGCCCTGGCGCGTCTGCATATCGCGCGCGCGCTCGAGATCGGCTTCGGTGATCTTGCCGCTGCGCAGCAGCAGACCGCCCAGCGGGTGGGGGTTGCTGCGGATCTCCGCGTAGATCACCGCCCCGTCGTTGAAGTAGATGGTGCCGGCGTTGTGGCGGAGCTCCGAGGTGACCCGCAGGACCCCGGTCTTCCGGCTGAGATCCAGCAGCTGGAAGACATCGTGGATGCCGAGCTCCCGAAGCGGGCCTTCGATCGCCATGGGGTCAGGCCGCGTCCGAAGTGAAGATGTGCTGCAGATCCACGGCCGTCCGCGCGTGCATGCGGGCGCGCTGCGCGAACGGTCCGGAGGGATCCAGGCGGGTCACCTGCTCCCACCGGTGCACAGCTTCGCGGTAACGCCGCAACCGAGCCAGCACCACCCCTTCATTGAACAGGGCGGCGACGTGCGCCGGGTCGAATTTCAGCACGCGGCGGAACGCCTCCAGCGCGGCCTCCGGCCGCTTGTCCTCGAGGAGCGCGCGACCCAACAGGATGAGCGCTTCCAGGTCGTAGGGATCGTCCTCCAGCAGATCCGCCAGGCGGGTGATGGCCGGGGGCAGCCGGCCCAGCCGGCGCTGCAGGTCCGCGAGCGCCATCGCCGCTTCGTGATAGGTGGGCAGCTCGTGCAGCGCTCGTTCGTACGCCCGCTGGGCATCCGCCCATTCCTCGCGCTGCTCGTGAATGCGCCCGAGGTCGACCCAGACCGCGACGAAGCCCTGGTCCAGCTCCAGCGCCCCGCGGTAGGCGGCGAGCGCCCCACCCCGGTCGCCCACCTTCACGAGCACGTCGCCCTGCAGCTTGTGGAGATCGGCGCGCGCCGGGGCGCGACTCTGCGCCTGCTGCAAGGCCGTGAGCGCCGCGGCCGCGTCGCCCTGGGCCGCCCGCGCCTTGGCGACCACAAGCAACGCTTCCACGTCGTTGGGCACGAGCGCCAGCAGCTCCTCGGCCGGCGCGATCGCGTCGGCCGAACGATTCAAGGCGAGCATTGCCTTGATCTCCCCCAGGCGCGCATCGGTCCGGTGCGGGTCGAGGGTGCGCACTTCCCGGTAGCGCTCCAACGCTTCGCCGTGGAGGCCGCGCTTGGCGTAGAGATCGCCGATCAGCGTCGTGGCCTCGGCGCGATCGGCGCCGCGCTGCATGGCGCGGATCGCCTCCGCCGCCGCCAGGTCGAACAGGCCCTTGCTCACGTAGTCGCGCGCCAGGGACAGCTGATCGTCGCGCCCCCGTCCGCCGGCCGGGCCGATCGGCTCGGGCGGCGCGAGCTCCTGGAAGATGTTGTCCAGCAGCCGCTGATCGAACGAGAACTCGGTGCCGAGCGAGTCGGTCGTTACGTCGGCCGAGATTTCGGGGACGACCCCGATCGTGGCTTCCTCGTATTGCAGATCGATCGTCAGCGCGAATTTCTGGGAGACGTAGTAGGGATCGAGCTCGAGCGCCCGCTTGGTCGCGCGCAGGGCGCCGTCGAAATCGCCGAGGTTCGACAGAGCGAAGCTGAGGTTGTAGTGCGCGCCCGCATGCTGCGGGTCCGCCTCCACCGCCCGCGCGAACGCGTTGCGTGCGTCGGCGAAGCGTTTCAACTCCACCAGAACGAGCCCGACGCCGTTCCACGCCGAGGCATTGCGCGGATCGTCGCCCAGCACCTGGCGATAGGCTTCGAGCGCCAGCTGCAGCCGCCGGATGTGGAACAACAGCAGCGCCAGGTTCAAGCGCGCCGCGGCGAAGCTGGGTTGGGACTGGAGGGCGGTGCGGAACGCCTCCACCGCGTCGTCGGTGCCGCCCTGGTGGGCCAGCGCGACACCGGTGTT
>Ga0214473_10004489_pt1 | contig 16765 bp, 16 predicted proteins | sample RVTome_7_FD_203509 | JGI IMG/M metagenome (GOLD analysis project Ga0214473, IMG submission 203509) | Soil microbial communities from uranium-contaminated site in the Upper Colorado River Basin, Wyoming, United States - RVT98D197 | ecosystem: Environmental > Terrestrial > Soil > Contaminated >... | reverse complement strand
TTCCAGAGGATGGCGGGCCGCAGGACGGCATTGTCGCGGTCCAGGGCTACCAGCCCGTGCATCTGGCCGCTCAAGCCGACGCAGGACACCGCGCGGGGGTCGCCGTCGACAACCTCGCGCAGCGAAGCGGCTACCGCCTGCCACCACATTTCCGGATCCTGCTCCGCCCAGCCGTTCCTGGGTCTCAGCAGCGGATACTCCCGCGTGGCCTTCCTGACGACCGCGCCGCGGCGATCCACCAGCACCACTTTGCAGCTGGTGGTGCCCAGGTCTACGGCCAGAACGCAGCGCTCGCTCACTGCGGATGCTCCGGCGGTACGTTCGTCGAAAGCCCGCGCGTCGATTTGCGGATGATCAGGCTGTCGCGCAGGAGCACTCTTTGAGGAGCCTGCCTGCGACCCTCGATCAGGTCCATTGTGAGAGTCAGGGCGTTTCTCCCGATCTCGAAGGCCGGTTGGGCGATTGTCGTCAGGGACATGATCGCCGAAAGGGGTACGTCGTCATAGCCGATGATCGAAACGTCCTCGGGGACTCTTAAACCCCTGTCCTCCAGTGCCTTCCAGGCTCCGAAGGCCATCATGTCATTCGAGGCGAATATGGCGGAGAAGGAGGCCCGTTTGTCGAGCAGCTTGATGGTTGCGCGGTGCGCCCCGTCGTAGGTCGTGTCCCCGTGGATGACCAGCTCTTCGCGATAGGAAAGACCCATCTCCAGGAAGCCGCGCCGGTATCCGCTGGCCCGCGAAACGGTAGTGGAGTAGCTTTCCGGCCCGGCGATGAACACAATGCTGCGGTGGCCCAGATTCAACAGGTAGGTGATCGCCTGGAAGGCCCCTTCCTCGTTGTCCGAGAGCACCGCGCACAGGCGTTCGTGCCGGTGCTCCCGATCCAGGAATACGATCGGCAGGCCCATTTCCAGGAGCCCCGCGATCGGATCTTCGATGGGCTCCAGGAAGGGGATATAGATGACCCCGTCGACCTGTCGTTCCAAGAGGCGCTCGATGTGTCTCTGCTCGGTCGCCGAATTGTTGTCGGCATTGCACAGGACGATCTCCGCGCCGTGCACCAGCGCGGTGTTGCAGACCCCCCTGATCACCAGAGGAAAATAGGCATTGGTGATATCGGGGATGACCAGTCCGATCCTGATGCCCTGGCCCCTGCCCGGCGGTGAGGAGCGCAGCCGGTAGCCTGTGGCTCCGATCGCTTCCTCGACCGCCTTGCGCAGGTGAGGCTGCACCTTCGGATGGTTGTGCACCACCCGCGACACCGTGGCTACGGATACGCGGGCCAGCGCGGCCACGTCGCGGATGGTGGCGGGACGGTCAGGCTTCGGGGTGCGCTGGCTGGGCTTGGCTTGCGGACTCAAGCGAGGTGCCTCGCGTAGTCGTTGACCAGCAGAAACAACGGGCTTTCATCCTCGTCGATGCTGGGGAACCGGGGGTTGCCCTCGGCGAAGATATTGTCGGCCTGATCGTCATTGACGCTGCTGACCTCGCCGACCAACACGCGTCCTCGGCCTGCCTCCCCATAAAAGAGGTGGAAAAGCCCTGGTTCCAGGAAGATGCTTTCCCCCGGTTTTAGCACGAGATTGCCTCCGGCGGGCACGGTCCGGGCGAACCCGTCAATCACCGCGGTGACCGCCTGGTCATTGATGACGAATCCCGTGGAGCTGCGCAACTCCAGGACGAGGTTTCCGCCGCCCCGATTGATGATGTCCTCGCGCTTCTGTCGATGCGTGTGGAGGGGAGTGACCTGCCGTTCCCCGACGATGATTATCTTCTCGCAATAGCTCTTGCGGGCGACTCCCGGGATTCCGTTTCGCAGATTGAAGTTTATCAGACCTACCCTCTGGAAGTCGTTGCTACCGAAGTCGGTGATGTCCCAGCCCAGTCTGCATTCCGTGATCTCACCGGCCAGTTGGGCTTTCCCCCGCCATTGCTCCGGGGACCAGGTTGCCCATGCGGGCAGATGGAAGCCCATGCGCTTGAAGAATTTCACGGAGGCTCGGAGCTGCCTGTTGATGTCGCTGCGACGCATGGTGAACGGATATCATGAATTCGAGAAAAAGTCAAGAAACTATTACAGAAAAATCGCTTGACTTTACCGTAACTTGGTGTAACAATGCGCCTTCAGGCCGGACGATGGAAATCCAACGGGTCCCCGGACAACCGCTCTTGCTCCCCCGGGATGAACAGGTGCGCAAGATGCTGGAGCTCTCGGCGATCGACCAGCGCAGGAAGCTGCTGCAGCTGGGGCAGGGCCAGGGTTTGCGGCTTCATTACGGCGGCATGTTCAGCTGCGTCGAAATCCTCACCATGCTCTACCTGCGCTGGATGCGGATCAGGCCCTCCGAACCGGATTGGCCGGAGCGGGACCGGTTCCTCCTCAGCAAGGGCCACGCGGCTCCGGCCCTTTACGCGGTCCTGGCGGCCTGCGGGTTTTTCGCGGAGAGCGAATTCCGGAAGTTCCGCCGGTTGCACGGGATTCTCCAGGGCCACCCGGACAGGAACAAGACCCCCGGCGTGGACTGCTCCACCGGCTCTCTGGGGCAGGGCTTCCCCGTGGCCTGCGGCCTGGGGCTGGCGGCCAAAATGGATGGGGCTCCCTATCGTGTGTTTACCCTGCTCAGCGATGGGGAGTGCAACGAGGGATCGATCTGGGAAGCCGCCATGATCGCCGCCAATCTGGAAATCGATACCGTTACGGCCATGCTGGACTGGAACAAGATGTCCTCTTATGGGCCGATGAAGGGGCGCAACGACGTGGAGCCCCTAGCCGACAAGTGGCTGGCTTTCGGCTGGCATGTCCTGGAATGCGACGGCCATGACTTCATCGCCCTCTCCGCGGCGCTTTCTGCCGCGCAGGAATGCAGGCGGAAGCCTTCCATCATCCTCTGCCACACGCGCAAGAACAGGGGAATCCCTTCCGCTGAGGGGCGGCACATGCCTTCGAACTACGCTCTGGATGGGCGAAGCTACCGCGAAGCCCTCGCGGAGCTGGAGCAGAGGGAACGGGAGCTGAGGGATGGGCTTGCCGCTGGCTGATTTCGGCGACGCTTTCGCCGACGCCCTGCTCGAAGTCGGCAGGGCCTGCGAACGGGTGGTGGTCCTCGATGCGGACATCGCCGACTCCTGCAAGACCGAGGCTTTCCGCAGCGCCTTCCCGAAGCGCGCTTTCGATCTGGGAGTTGCCGAGCAGAGCCTTCCCACCTTTGCGGCCGGCCTGGCCCTGGCCGGCAAAATCCCGTTCTACAATAGCTTCGCCCCCTTCGCCGCGCTCAGAGGACTGGACATGATCCGCCAATCCGTGGCTTACAACCGGGCGAACGTCAAGATCGTGGGCCACGCCGCCGGCCAATCCATGGGCTACACCGGCCCGACTCACCATACCATCGAGGACATCGCCGCCCTGCGCGCCATCCCCGGCATCGTCATCCTGACGCCCTGCGACGCGGAGCAAACCCGGCAGATGGTATGGGTCATGGCCAATACGGAGGGGGCGATGTACCTGCGGCTGCCGCGGGGGGCGGCCCCCCCCGTTCACCCGCCGGACTTCCGCTTCCAGATAGGACGCACCTACTGCCTGCGGCGCGGTGGAGAGGTAACGATCTTCGCCTGCGGCGCCGTCGTGGCGCTGGCGATGCAAGCGGCGGAGCGGCTGGCGGGCCAAGGGATCCTCTGCCAGGTAGTCGATGTGCCCACCCTGAAACCGCTGGCTGCCGGGGAAATCCTCCGGCACGGGGAGCATACCCGGGGAGCGATCACCGTCGAGGATCACAACGTCCTGGGGGGGTTGGGCGGCGCGGTGGCGGAGATATACGGCGAAGAGCTGCAAAAACCGGTTGTGCGGATCGGCATTCCGGATCGCTTCACCGAGTCCGACGAGGGCCACGTCTTGCGTGAGGCCTGCGGGCTTTCGGTTCAGAGCATCGTCTCGGCCGCGCAGCGCTTGGGAGGCAGGGTATGACCCCGCGGGAAAGGATCGCTGCAGCGCTCAACCACCGTCAGCCGGACAGGGTTCCCGTGGACTTCGGGGGGACTACCGTCACGGGCATTCATGCCTCCGCCCTGAACCGCCTGCGCGCTGCGCTCAATCTCGAGCCGCGGCCGGTGCGGGTTTATGAGCCGATGCAGATGCTGGGAATCGTCGAGCCGGACGCAGCGCGGGCCCTGGGAAGCGATGTCGCGGGTGTTTTTGCGCCGGGAACGCTGCTGGGCTACAAGAACGAGGATTGGCGGCCCTGGACGCTCCCCGACGGGACCGAGGTCCTGCTGGGGGCGGGCTTCCGGACGACGCGCGCCGGCGACGGCGCGATCCTGGCTTACCCGAAAGGCAACCTGAAGGCGCCGCCGAGCGCCCGTATGCCCGCCGGCGGCCTGTATTTCGACAATATCGTCCGTCAGGACAATCTGCAGAAGCAGGCCTTCGTCGCTCGTCTCGACTACGCCGACCAGTACTCGGTATTCAGCGACGAGGAGTGCGCCTATTACGACAGAACTGCCGAGCGTCTCTTCCGTGAATCCGACCAGGCGCTGTTCGGCAATTTCTTTCTAGGTGGGGTGGGCGATATTTTTCACCTCCCGGCCGCCTGGCTCGAGCATCCCAGGGGCATCCGGGACATCGAGGAGTGGATGATCGCCCATCTTGAGCGCCCGCAATACGTGAGAGACTTCTTTGACCTGCAATTGGAGGTCCAGCTGAAGAACCTGGAGCTGTATCGCCAGGCGGTGGGGGAGCGGATCGCGGCGATCGCCATTTCGGGAACGGACTTCGGCGGGCAGCAGGGCCCCTTGCTTTCACGGGAAATGTATCGGGAGTTTTACAAGCCTTACCATAAGAGGTTCAACGACTGGGTGCACGCCCATACGGGCTGGAAGACGTTTGCCCACACTTGCGGTTCGGTGATCCCGCTCCTCGAGGACTTCATCGAAGCGGGATTCGACATCCTGAACCCGGTGCAATTCTCCGCTGCCGGCATGGACCTGGCGGTGCTCAAGGCCAAATACGGGAGCAGGATTGTTTTTTGGGGCGGCGGGGTCAATCCCCAGAAGACTCTGCCCTTCGGAACTCCGGAGGAGGTCGCCCGGGAAACCCGGGAGAACGTCCTTCTGCTCGCGCCGGGTGGCGGATTCGTCTGTGGGACCGTCCACAACATCCAGGGCCCGACGCCCCCGGAGAGTATCCTCGCTTTTTTTCGGGCGATAAATGAAACCTGACTTGACAACGAGGCAGCGACATGCTAGAAATTAGTAGGATGTAGGAATTAGCATGTAGGACATAGGAGAAATTCAGCATGGAGCTCATTCGCTGCTGGGAAGAAAAGGGAGAAACCATCTCGGAGCCGTACAAACGGCATATCAAGGTGATGCTGGCCCCCGACAATCGCAATGTTCCCGAGATCACTTTTTCCCACGCCATCATCTATCCGCACAGTCGAACCGACTACCACAAACACGACCGGCCGGAGCTGATTCTGATCGTCTCCGGCCGGGGTATTTCCGTGTGTGACGGGGTACAGACGCCCGTTCAGCCGGATGTGGCTCTCTGGGTCAGGCCCGGTGAAATGCACCAATTGATCAACGATGGCGAGGAATCGTTGAAGCTGGCCACAGTGTTCGTGCCGGGTTACACGGCGAAAGAAAACCTCGACCGGATAAGGCAGGCAGCCGAGGATGCGAACCGGAAGTAGCGCAGCCGGCGCGGCGAGGGAGCTTGCGCGGTGGTTCTGAGCGAATCCCTCATCCGGGCCACCCCGGAGGTGTCCGCCCAGTCCCTCGCGGCCAATCTGGAGGCGGTCTGCGGCATCGGCCCGCGTTGGCACGGAACGCCTGCTGAGGAACAAACGATCGAGCTGATGTCGGAGCGGCTCCGCGCGGTGTGCGACCAGGTGGAGTTGGAGGAGTTCCCGTACGCCCATTACACACCGCAAGCCGCCAGCCTCCAGATCGCGCGGCCGCTCCAACGTTCATTCCAGTGCGTCGGTGTGCAGTATTCCGGTGCCGGCTTGGCGGCCGGGGAGCTCGTCTACGCTGGCCAGGGCAATCAGGAGGATTTCCAGGCCCTTGGGCAATCTGGCGCGCCCCTCAGGGAGCGCATCGTGCTGATGCGGACCAATCGACCCTACCAGGCGGGGCGATACGCTCAGGCCGGCGGGGCGGCCGGGATCGTCGTCATCTCCGATTCTCCGTTCGGGACGATACGGCAGATGACTTCCCAAATGGGCTACGAGCCGGGAGAGGACCTGGCCGCATTCGGCCTGCCCATACCCGGCGTCATCGTGAGCCGGGAGGACGGGGAGCTCCTGCTGAGCCTGCTCTCCGCAGGCCCGGTCGAGGGACGAATCGAGCACCGCGGCATCGTCGAGATTCGCCGCTCGCACAATGTGGTCGGCTATCAATGGGGAAAGGAAGGACAGCGCGTCCTGATCGGGGCGCATTATGACACCCAGTACGGCCTGGACGGCGCCTGGGACAACGGATCCGGCTGCGCAGCGCTCCTGGAGATCGCCCGGGTTTGCGCGGGAAGCGCCGCCAAACGGACCCGGGTTTTCTGCGCTTTCGGCGGCGAGGAGATCGGTTTGTTCGGTTCGACCGCTTTTATCAGGCACAGGGCCGGCGAGCTGGCGGGATTACTGGCCTACTTCAATCTGGATTCCACCAGCGGGGACGTGCCCTACACCCATGACTTGCAGACAACGGAGCGATTGGCGGGATTGGCCCGCGAGTTGGTCACGGCTCACACGGACTGGAGGATCACAACTTTCCGCAACTTCAACCTCCTGGACCACGAGCAGGACGCGGCGGAGTTCGTAAAGCTGGGCGTCGAGGCCTTCTGGGCCCACGAGGAAGGCAATGCCTTTTTCCACACGGTGTACGACCGCCTGGACACGGTCGATGCGGCAAAGCTGGCCCGGGCCACGCGCGTGGCGCTGTTGCCGTTCCATTATCTCGCCCATGCGGAGGTCGTACCATTTTGAGCAGTACCATCCTCGAAGGAAACGGTTTATGAAGCGGAAACAGCACAAAGGGCAACAATGGCTGCTGGGCAGGGCGCCGCTTTACATGATCGGGCCGGCCTTTCTCCTGCAGATCGCGCTGGTGGTCGTGCCCCTGATCATCGCCTTTGCCGCCAGCTTCCACCGCTGGTATCTGCCGCGCCCTCAAGACCGGGCTTTCATCGGTCTGGCCAACTACGTCCACCTCCTGACCAGCCGGGAATTCTACGACTCCGTCTGGGTGACTGTGAAGTTCATCGGCCTGACGGTGCTCGGAACCACCGTATTGGGATTGATCAGCGGGCTGCTGGTGGCCAGGAGCTTCCGGGGAGTCGCGGTGTTTCGCTCGCTGCTCATCATTCCGATGATGATCACCCCTGCGGTGAGCGCCCTGCTGTGGATCACGATGTGGCACGGTAACTTCGGGGCGGTGAACAGCATCCTGACTACCTTGGGCCTTCCGACCGTCGAATGGGTCAGCGATCCCAGGACGGCCCTGCTCTCGGTGGCCATTCCTGACATCTGGCAATGGACTCCTTTCGTCATGCTCGTCGTGGTGGCGGGCATTCAGACCCTGCCAGTGGAAGTGTACGAAGCCGCTACAGTGGACGGGGCTTCGGGATGGAGGATGTTCACCCGGATCACTCTCCCCCTGCTGCTTCCGTACCTCATTACGGCCGTGCTGTTCAAAATCGTTTACACCCTACGGGTCTACGATCTGCCGCTCATCCTGACCAAAGGAGGTCCCGGGCGGGTGACGGAAATCGCTTCCCTGCAGATTTCGTTCACGGCCTTCACGGCCTTCCAGGTGGGCCGGGCTGCGGCCCACTCCTTCCTGGTGCTGTTGGTGCTCATCCCCCTCGGCACGCTGTTGTACAGGGTGTTCCGGCGGCAGGGAGTCTCGTACTGAGGGGGGTGGGGACAATGCATAGAACGGGACGGTCCAGCGCGGTCTTGGTCCTGCTCATCGTCGTCACGATTGTGTTCCTGTTTCCCTTGTACTGGTTCCTGAGTACCTCTTTCAAGAAGCCTACCGAGATCTGGGTCAATCCGGTGAAATGGGTTTTCGTTCCGACAACCGTGAATTACGTGGAAGTGCTCAAGAGCGTGCTGCTCCCGTTTCTCAACAGCGTATCGATAACCGCCGGCTCGCTGATCGTCTCCTTTGTTTTCGGGCTGCCCTGCGCCTATGCCCTGGGCCGCTTCAACCTGAAGCGTAAAGACAGCCTGGCTTTCAACTTCCTCACCCAGTTCATGCTTCCGCCGATGGCCATGGTAGTGGCCTTCTTTATCACTTTCACCAGCTTGGGGATAGTCGGCAGCCGCCTGGCCTTGATGCTCTGCTACGTGACCTTCGATCTTCCCCTGGTGGTGTGGCTGATGAAGGACTACTTCGAAAGCCTGCCGAAGGAAATCGATGAAGCCGCCATGGTGGACGGCTGCACCCCCGCGGGATCTTTCCTCCGCATCTCCCTGCCGCTGGTCAAGCCCGGGATCACGGTGGCGGCGATCATGTGCTTCATTTTCACCTGGAACGAATACTTCTATGCGGTGATCCTGACGCAGCGCAGGACGCAGACGCTTCCCCTCCTGCTGGGGCTGTATTTCCGGCAGTACCAGGTGGCCTGGGGCAACATCGCAGCCCTGGGCATGATCACGATCACCCCGGTGGTGGTTTTCGGCATCCTGGTCCAAAAGCGCCTGGTGCGGGGTTTGACGCTGGGAGCGGTCAAGGGTTGATGCGGGGTGCGGGCCAATGACTGTCCGTGTGAGCCGGCCATCCGGCGCTGGAGAAAGGAGGTGATGGCAAGTCCGCCAGGAGGCGGGTCCAGGCAGATTCCCGATTCAAAAAACGCTTGAAGGAGGAAAGAAAAGTGAAGAAGCATCTTGTTTCGATCGTCGCTGCGGTCTTCCTGCTGGCGGGCAGCGCCTTGCTGTTTGCCGGCGGAACGCAGGACAAGGCAACCAAGGGCCAGACCGTGAGCACCGTGGCTTTCGGCCAAGGCTGGGTCGAAAACCTGGCCAAGCGGGTTCCGGAGTTCGAGGCCAAAACCGGCATCAAGGTCAACTTCGAAATGCTCTCGTTCGACGACGCGCACGCCAAGATGATGCTGGACATCCAGAACTCGGCATCCGGCAAGACACCCGTGTACGACTTCTATTGGATGGATATTCCCTGGAAGGACGAGTTCGTGAATTCGGGAGTGATGCTCGATCTCACGGACCTGGCCACCAAGGAGTTCGATCGCGGCGACTTCGACCAGCATTATCTGAAGGCCATCGGCCTGGTCGGGGACCGGATTTATATGTACCCCATCCTTTCGGTGGCCCGGGTCATCTTCTACCGCACGGACTTGTTCGGTGACCCCCAGATCAAGGCGGAATACAAGAGCAAGTACAACGTGGAGCTGGCCCCGCCCAAGACCTGGGAGGAGTTCAACCAGATCGCCAAGTTCTTCACGGGGCACCCCAAAGTGAAGTACGGTTGCACCGCCTCGGCCAAGAGAGGCACCACCGCCCTGTCGGAATTCGTCGACCGGCTGTTCGGCATAGGCGGAAAGGAGTTCCTCTATCATCCGGAGAAGAAGGCCTGGGAACCCCTGATCACCAGCCGCGAAGCCGTTCGCGCCCTCAAGCTCTATTCTGAAATTCTGCCCTATACGCCCCCAGGGTCGGCCAATGATATTTGGGACCTGGCGGTACGTGAATTCGCTGCGGGCGACGTGGCCATGATGATCATGTGGGACGCCTTCGCCGGGAGCGTGACCAATCCTGGGGAGTCCAAGGTCGTAGGCAAGGTCGGGTTCGCCGGAGCGCCCGGAACCCACCTCGGAGGATGGGGATTGTGCATCAACAAGCATTCCCCGAACAAGGAAGCGGCCTACAAGTTCCTGGAGTGGGCCATCGGCAAGGAAAACGGGTTTAAGTACGTGCTCGAGGGGCCTGGCATGATTCCGCGCAAGTCCTTCTTCACCAACCCCCAGATCGTCGCCAAGCATCCCTGGGTCACGGCGCATGCGGAGAACCTGAGAAAATCCGGCTTGCGTTCCGAAGCCCGGGTGGTGGGACAGACCGTCGACATAGGGCCGACTTTGATCCCGGAGCCGCAGTACGAGCTGATCATCGGAACGGCGGTCAACGCGGCCTTCACGGGGACGAAAACAGCCGAGCAGGCGCTCATCGACGCCGAGCGCGAGGTCGTGGCGCTGCTCAAGGAGTTCAACTACAACGTGATCGACACTGACGAGGATTCGGACATCGAGTAGGAAAAAGGACACCCGGGACGGCACGAATATGCCGCCCCGGGGCCTCAGGGGGCCGGCGGATTGAAAGGAACGCCCCGGCCGGCCCCCGTTTTGCACTTAGGAAGACTGTACGAAGAGATAGCGGATTGGGTCAAGGAGATGTAATTGTCAACTTCGATTTCGGATTCTCTACCCCATCTCGGCCGTAACACCCTGCCCGCCTCGATCATGGAGATCTTGACGGGCTACCTGCTCTCCGGCGAGCTGAAGCCCGGGGACCGGCTGCCGACCGAAAACGAGCTTGCCCAGAAGCTCGGTGTCGGCCGCAATTCCGTGCGCGAGGCCATCAAAATGCTCTCCGCGATCGGGGTGATCGAGACCATCCGGGGTTCCGGTATCTACATCGCCAAATCAATGTCTTCAGCCATGTTGAACCCGCTGATCCTGAGCCTGGTTTTCGAGCAGGGCTCAACCCATGAGCTGATTCAGCTGCGGCTCGCGCTGGACACTTCGGCCGCCGAGTTCGCCCTGGAGCGCATTGCAGATGATGATATCGAACGGCTGGCCGCGATCAACGGGCAGCTGGAGGAGGAGGGCCGCAAGCCCCAGCACGAGCGGCACAAACTGCGCGATCTGGATCTGGAATTCCACAAGGAGCTGTACCGATTGTGCGGTAACCGGCTGCTGGCGAAAATCGCTGAGGCAATTTATACCCTCTTTTACGCCTCAATCGAGAAAACCGTGGCGGCTGACCCTGAACGGGCGTACCGCAACCATAAAATGATCATCGACGCGTTAAGAACCAAGGACATCGAGTTGGTGCGCAACAGCACCAAGGATTCGTTGTCCTATTGGATGCAGTACTTGAGCACCCGGGGCGCCACGAAATGACAGACGCTGCAATCAATGGGCTAGTTGAAACCGCCCGCCTGATCCGCCGCGACGTGGTGCGCATGATCCACCTGGCCGGCGACGGGCACCCGGGGCCGGCGCTTTCGGTGGTCGACATCGTGACGGCGCTGTATTTCGCCGCAATGCGCATCGATCCTTCTCGCCCGCAATGGCCGGAGCGGGATAGGTTCATCCTTTCCAAGGGCCACGCCTGCCCGGCCCTTTACGCGGCCCTGGCCCGGCGGGGGTACTTCCCAATGGAGGAGCTGCCCGGATTGCGCTCCCTGCCCTCGATGCTCCAGGGCCACCCGGATATGAACAAGACTCCCGGCATCGACATGACCTCCGGCTCCCTCGGAAACGGGATCGGCCTCGGGCTGGGCATGGCTCTGGCTGGTAGGCTGCGGGGCCTGCCCTACGACACCTTCGTGGTGACCGGGGACGGGGAGTTGGAGGAGGGGGTGGTCTGGGAGGCGGCGATGGCCGCCTGCCGCTACCGCGTGGGGCGTCTCACGGTCATCGTCGACCACAATGGGATGCAGAGCGGCGGGGCGGTGGAGGCGGTGAGCGGCCTCGTGCCGATCCGGCCCAAGTGGGAGGCCTTCGGCTGGCACCTCCAGGAGATCGACGGGCACGACATGGGCCAGATCCTCGAGGCGGTCGCCCTGGCCCGCCGGGTGGGGGACCGCCCCTCGGTGATCCTGGCCCACACGGTGAAGGGCAAAGGGGTGCCTTTCATGGAGGGGGACAACTCCTGGCACAAGCGGGTGCCCACCCGGGAGGAGTTCGCGGCGGCCATGGCCGCGCTGGGGGGCGAAGGATGAGGCTGGAAAGCACCCGCACGGCTGTCACGGAAACCCTGTTGGAGATGGCCGAAACGGACCCGAACATCCTCCTGGTCTGCGCCGACTCGGTCCTGGTGATCCGGGGCCGGCTCTTCGCTGAGCGGTTTCCTGAGCGCTACTTCGACGTCGGGATCGCCGAGCAGAACGCCGTCTGCTGCGCGGCCGGGCTGGCCGCCTGCGGCTTCGTTCCGTTCGTGGCCACCTACGCCGGGTTCATCAGCATGCGGGCCTGCGAGCAGGTGCGCACCTTCGTCGCCTACCCGGGCCTGCCGGTGAAGCTGGTCGGGGCCAACGGCGGCATGGCCAGCGGGGAGCGGGAAGGGGTGACCCACCAGTTCTTCGAGGACCTCGGCATCCTGCGCACGATCCCCGGCATCACAGTGGTGGTGCCGGCCGAAGCTTCCCAGGTACGGGAAGCGATTCGAGCCGTCGCGCGCTGTGACGGACCGGCGTACGTACGTGTCGGCAGCGGCCGCGACCCGGTGGTTTTCGAGCCGCCCGCCCCGCCGTTCGTGCTGGGAAAGGCGCGAGTGCTGCGCGCGGTCGGCAGGGAGGTGGCCCTCTTCGGCTGCGGGCTCATCCTGAATCGGGTGCTCGAAGCCGCCGGCGAGCTGGAGAAACGGGGCGTGCGGGCCACCGTGGTGGAGGTGCACACCCTGAAGCCGCTGGATGTGGAGTCGATCGCCGGCCTGCTTGCCGACTGCGGGGCAGCGGTGAGCGTGGAGGACCACAACATCATCGGCGGCCTGGGCAGTGCCATCGCCGAGGTGGCTGCTGAGGAGGCCCCGGTCCCGCTGGTCCGCCTGGGCCTGCGTGACCTGTACCCCCGCTCCGGCAAACCGGAGGAGCTGCTCGACGCCTACCACATCGGAGTGACCGACATCGTGGAGGCGGCGCTGCGGGTGATCGAGAGGAAACGTAGGCCGGCCCGAGCCGGGCGGCCGACGGCGTGACGGCAAGGAAGGAAGGCGATGGCCGAACAGAAGAAGAGAAAACGGGTGGGGGAGAGCAAAGCGGTGGAGTATCTCCCGGGGGCGTTCCGCACCACGCTGTCCTACAACGAGCAGAGTATGCTCTGCCATTTCCGGCTGAAGAAGGGAGTGCGCATCCCCCTCCACCAGCACGTGGCGGTGCAGAACGGGTATGTCGTGCTGGGCCGAGCCAAATTCCTGCGGCAGGACGGGGAGAGCCAGTTCGTGGAACCCGGCGACGGCTACCTCTTCCAGTCGAACGAGGTCCATGGCGCGGAGGTCCTGGAAGACAGCGAGTGGATCGAATGCTTCACTCCCATGCGGCCCGAATACGTGGATGAATGAGGGAGGCGGAACGCCATGAAGGACGGCTACTTCCACCGAGTGCACCGATTGTCGCCGACGAAATTCTGGATCAACAACCCCACCAGCGAAGAGGTACGGCTGGCCCTCGAGGCCGGCGCGCTGGGCTGCACGAACAACCCCTCCTACAGCTTCAAGATGCTCGAGCACCCCAAGGAGAACGCCAGGGCTCTCAAGCTGCTGAAGGAAGCGGTGCAGGAGACGACCGACGACGACGAGGCAGCGGCGGCCTTCCAACGCAAGCTGGTGGCCCCGGTAGCGGCAGCCTTCCGCCCCCTTTGGGAGCGCTCCGGCGGGACGGACGGCTGGGTGAGCATCCAGGGCGATCCCGTCCACGAGCACGACCCGCGGGTGATCATCCGCGAGGCGCACGAGAATGGCAAGGTGGGGCCTAACATCGCCATCAAGATCCCCTGCACGAGTGCGGGCCTCGAGGCAATGAAGACGCTGGTCCCGGAAGGCTGCGCGATCAACGCCACCGAGATCATGTCGGTCAGCCAGGGGATTGCCCTCTGCCAGATGTACGAGCGGGTGAGCGCAGAGTGCGGCAGGCGGCCGCCGCTGTGGCTGAGCTTCATCGCCGGCATCTACGATGAATACCTGGAGACTCAGGTGCGGGAGCAGCAGATCCCGATCGAGGCGGATATCGTGCATCAGGCGGGTCTGGCCGCCACCCGCAAGATGTACCGCCTGCTGCACGACCACCGCTGGCCGCCGGTGATCATCGGCGGGGGGGCGCGCCACCTGCGCCACTTCACCGAGATGGTGGGTGGCGACCAGGTGGTGACCATCAACTGGAAGGGCACCGCCGACCTGCTGCTCGAGCAAGATCCGGACGTAGTGCACCGCTTCCTCTGCCCTGTGCCCCCCGGGGTGATCGATGAGCTGCTGGCGAAGCTGCCCGACTTCCGTCGCGGCTGGGAGCCCGGCGGCTTGAGCGTGGAGGAATACGAGGAGTTCGGTCCCGTGGTTCTGTTCCGCTCCATGTTTCTGAAAAGCTGGAACGGCACCCTGGCCAAGATCCGCGAACTGCGGGGCCGCTGAGCAAACAGTCCTCTGGAAGCGGCGAACATCGCGGGTTTGCCTGCCTCTGGGCCGTGCGCTATAATGCGGCAGATACCTAGATGAAGCTGCGAGCAAGACTGCTGCTGATCTGTCTCTGTGCGCTGCTGGTCCCCGTGCTGGTGGCCATCGCCGTGGCCGCGGCGGTGGTGGTGGGCAGCGGCGGGCGTTCCCAGGAAGCCCGTTTCCGCGCCGCCCTGGAGCTGGTGCGCAAAGATATCGCCGACACCGAGCGGCGCTACGGCTTGAGCATCGCCCGCCTGGCCGCCTCCGGCGCGGTGCAGCGCAAGCTCTACGTCTACGACAGGTACTGGGGTCTGCTGGGCAAGGACATCCTGGACGGGGACGTCGCCGTTTTGCGCGACGACCTGGAGAACTACCTGCTGTCCGAATCCCTGGACACGATCGCCGTGTACCGGGTCGAAGGGGAAAACTTCGTGCCGGTGGTCGTGGTGGGCAACTCCACTTATATCCGCAACAGCATCCCCCGCAGCAAGCCCTCCGGCCGGCCCGAATACCTGCAGACCTCGGACGGCATTTACGCCACTTTCACCATGCCCGTCTTCCACTCCGTTTCCGGCGGCCTGATCGGCTTCCTGGCCCTGCAGAAGGCCTTCAACCGCAGCTACCTGGAGGCCCTGTCCCAAAAGTTCAACATCAACATCGCCCTCTATGCCCAGGGCCTGTACCGCTACTCCTCCCTGCCGGGGATCGCCTCCGCGGGGGCCTTGTGGGCCAGGCATCATCCGGCCACCGGCGGCCTGTTCTCGGGCACCTATCCCTTCGCAGGACGCCTGTACCGGTACGTGGGCTACTATTTCGAGATGGGACAGGCGGCCAAGGGCTACCTTTTCGCCGGGGGGCCCTCCTCGATCACCCCCGCCGAATGGGTGCGCACTTTCACCCGTCTTTCGATCATCCCCCTGATCTGCGTGGCCCTGGCCGCGGTGCTGTTCATCCTCTGGGGCAGCGAGGTGATCCGTGCCATCCGCTCGCTGCTGGCCGCCTCGGTCAAGGTGGGGCGGGGCGAATACCGCCTGGCCCTGCCGGTGGAGCGGCGCGACGAGTTCGGCAGCCTGTACCGCGGCTTCGCCAGCATGGCCGCGAAGCTGGAGGAGGACGCGGCCAAGCTGGAGGAGAGTAAGCGCCTGCTGGTCACCAGCGAGCGGATGGCGGCCCTGGGCAGCTTCTCCGCGGGGGTGGCCCACGAGATCAACAACCCCCTGGGGGTGATCCTCAACCACGTCCAGCTCCTGCAATCCGGAAAGCTGTCGGAGGCCGAGCGCAGTGAGTTCCTGGCCCGGGTGGACACGGAAATCAAGCGCATCAGCAGGCTGCTGCGCAACCTGCTGCACACCTCGGATGAGGTGGCCTTCAGCGACTTCGCCCCGGAGCCCGTGGTCAGGGAGGTGGTGCAGCTGTTCTCCCCGAAGCTGCAGGGCAAGGGCGTGGAGGTGCGGCTGGAGCCCTTCCCCGACGGGCTTTCCATCGAAGGCCACGTGGACGCCGTCAAGCAGGTGTTCTTCAACCTGCTGTACAATGCCGTGCAGGCCATCCACCACGACCACGGCCTGATCCGGGTCTTCGGCCAGGCCGACGGGGCGGGCTTCTGGATCCGCTTCTGCGACAACGGGGAGGGAATGGACCAGGCCACGCGGGCGCACATCTTCGAGCCCTTCTTCACCCGCAAACAGCACGCCGGCACCGGGCTGGGCCTGGCCCTCAGCCGGAAGATCATGAGGCAGCACGGCGGCTCGATCGAGGTCCAGAGCGAGGAGAACGTCGGCACGACGGTCTCCCTGTGTTTCCCGATGAAGGAGGGCGCATGCCCGAGCGCGGCGATTTCACCATCCTGATCGTCGACGACGAGGAAGGGATGCGCCTGGGCCTGAAGAAGACCCTCAGCCTGGAGGGCTACCGGGTCCTGACCGCCGCCACGGCCGCCGAGGCCCGCGAGGCCGCGCGGGGCAGGAGGGTGCACTGCGCCTTCGTGGACCTGAAGCTTCCGGACGGGAGCGGCACCGAGCTGCTGGCCGCGCTGCGGGCCGGGGAATCGGCCGTGGTCATCATCACCGCCTACGCCACCGTGGATACGGCGGTGCGGGCCATGAAGCTGGGCGCGGTGGACTATCTGCAGAAGCCCTTCGACAACCAGGATATCGTCACCCTGGCCGACCGGCTGTGCTTCGGCGCCCGGCCGCAGGGCGAGACGGGCGAGGCGCCCGCCGGAGGCCTGGTCGCCGACAGCCAGGAGATGAAGCGCATCGTCTCCACCCTGCGCAAGGTGATGGACTCCGAGATCCCGCTGCTGCTGCAGGGGGAGAGCGGCACCGGCAAGGAGATGCTGGCCCGCTACGTGCACGCCCGCTCCCGGCGGGGAGGCAGCCCTTTCGTGGC
>Ga0214473_10004488_pt1 | contig 16766 bp, 14 predicted proteins | sample RVTome_7_FD_203509 | JGI IMG/M metagenome (GOLD analysis project Ga0214473, IMG submission 203509) | Soil microbial communities from uranium-contaminated site in the Upper Colorado River Basin, Wyoming, United States - RVT98D197 | ecosystem: Environmental > Terrestrial > Soil > Contaminated >... | reverse complement strand
AGGACTGTGAAGGGTGAGGCAGAAAAAAACCCAGTCTTTCATAAGAAGGCTGGGTTTTTTATTGTGCAGGCAGCTGAAAAACGTCCATCTGCTGCGTTTCCCCTGCCTCCGCCGAAGAGGCTATGCGTAGGCAGGCTCATCCTCGCCCTGTTAGATAAAGTGATCAAGCTTTCGGGGCGAGTAATAATGGCGGCTTTTCAGAAACAAAAAAAGTTTGTTTTCTATCTAACAGGGCAAGTCGTTGCGGCGTACGTTCAAGTACGCCTCTGGCCGACTCACCAACTCGTCGGCGTGGCAAGATGTCGCTCCTTATTCGTCGCGACGCCACTCTCAGGATTTCGGGGGCCTTGCATCTAGACATTTTTGAGCAGCCTGAAGAAAATCACTTATTCAGCAACCTGTTAGTAATTTGTAGGAATCGGTGGTTAGGTTATGAATGGAAGCTTAAATCTGAAAATATTTTTATCTATCTCATTGGGACTTCATCTCCTCTTTTTTTCTATTTCGTCCCTCTTATTTCCAGACTTTAAAGTCAATGGGTTTCGAAACCTTAACCTTGAGGTCTCGCTTTTACCATTGATCTCTGAAACAAAAGCGTTACCCCAAAATGTAAATCAGGAGGCAAAAAACACGAGGCACGAAGAGAGAGTGTTACTTCGAAGGGAGAAAAAAGAAGAGCCTGTTTATAAGAAGGAGCAGGAACCTGAATCTCTTCCCATCCAGACCGAGGTGAAAGTCATTCCAGCCAGTCATCCTTCGGCATTCACGCTCGAAAATGAGAAATGGAAAATGGGGGACAAGAAAGAAGAAAAAGTAATTGTAGAATCTTATGGAAATCCTCTTTTTTTACCAGGTTCCTCTGGGCAATCTAAAGTTGCCATGAAAAGTCCGTCTCTCTCCGATGGAGAAATCCTCTTTGTTCAGCCCAAATATGCTGAGAACCCAAAGCCCATCTATCCCCAAGAGGCAAGACAGAAGGGATACGAAGGAGAGGTGATCTTGAGAGTGGAAGTCCTTCCGAACGGTCGGGTGGGACAGATCGAGGTAAAAAATTCGTCTGGTTATGGGTTGCTCGATCTCTCAGCCCTCGCCACCGTGAAACAGTGGAAATTTATTCCTGCAAAGAAGGGAGAGGCTTCCATCCCTCTTTGGGTGAACATTCCCGTCAAGTTTCAACTCCAATGAGAAAGCAGTGTCTCCGTGAAACAGAGAAGAGAGTTATCACCACGCAGAGAAACGGCGATCCAGTGTCACTCCCGCGAAGGCGGGAGTCCAGAAGAAAGGCTCTAAAGAAATGGATTCCTGCTGGAGTTTACCCCGTACTCTATTACGGGGCAGGAATGACATTACTCCTGCTATCCACTCTTCTCTGGACTTCGGTCTCCTTTCCTGCCACCATGATGTTTATAGACGAAGTGGGAAGAGAAGTGACCTTCCATTTTCCTCCCCAAAGGATCGTTTCCCTGGCTCCCAATATCACTGAAATTCTCTTCAGCCTCGCCCTCGATGAAGAGATCGTGGGCGTCTCCATCCATTGTAATTTTCCAGAAAAGGCGAAGGGCAAAGCCCGAGTGGGAAGTTATATCAGTCTTGATTTTGAAAAGATCACCTCCCTCAAACCTGACCTGATCATTGCTACGGGAGCAGGAAATACCCGGGATATGGTGGATCGCTTGGAGAAATTGGGTTTTCAGACTTATGTCATCTATCCAAAAAAATTTGACGATATCCTCAAAAGCATTGCCCATATCGGTCAGGTCGTGAATCGGGACAGGGAGGCGAGGGTGATCATCGAAGGAATGAGAAAGAGGGGTCAGCGGGTGATCGAACTCACCAAGGGCCTTCCACGCCCCAAAGTTTTTATTCAGATCGGAGATGTCCCTATCGTGACGGTGGGGAAAGGCAGTTTTGCAGACGATCTCATTCGGCTTGCCGGTGGTGAAAATATTGCGGGGAAAGAGAAAGAGGTGTATCCTCGTTTTGGAATGGAGGAGATTTTGAAAAGATCTCCAGAGGTGATCGTCATCAGCTCCATGAATCCAAGAGGGGATTATCAGAAGATCCTTCAGGAGTGGGCTCGTTGGAAAACGATCCCTGCCGTTAAAAATGGGCGCATTCACCTCATTGACTCCGACTTGCTCGATCGGCCGTCGCCAAGAATCATCGACGGGTTGGAGGAGCTCGCAAGAGTTCTTCATCCCGAGAGGTTTAAGAAACCATTGCAAAATTAGCATTGAAAAATTATCAATGGTCATTGTTAATTGATTATTGAACACTTTGCATTGAGATTTTATGAAAATCCTCACCCTAAAAAGAGTCCTCACCCTCTCCATTCTTCTCAGCCTTCTCCTGATCCTCGTCATCCTTGTCTCCATCACCATGGGAAGCGTGAAGGTTCCGCCGCTTCGCTCGATCCGTATTCTATTCCAGTCGCTTCTGGGGCTGAAGGGAGCAGGGAGCGAGACGGAGCGGACGATCATTCTCTCCCTCAGGCTCCCCCGGGCCATTCTGGCAGGTTTTGTAGGAGCAGGTCTCTCTGTTTCAGGGGCGACCTTTCAGGCCCTTCTGAGAAACCCTCTGGCCGATCCTTATATTCTCGGAGTCTCAAGTGGTGCAGCCGTCGGCGCCATCATCGCCATTCTCTTGGGGTTGAGCACCTCTTCATTGGGCCTTCCTCTGGCCTCCTTCTTGGGAGCTCTCCTGACCATCATGGTGGTCTTCTACTTCGGAAGGCAGGACGGGAAAATTCATCCCAATACCCTCTTGTTGGCCGGAGTCATCATCGGTTCTTTTCTCTCAGCCCTGATCATGTTTTTCATCTCTGTCTCTCAGAAAGAAGAACTTCATACGATCATCTTCTGGTTGATGGGAGACTTTAGTTTCTCCAGCGGCCGGGCGATTTTAATCATCTTTCCATATATTTTGTTGGGTGGCTTCCTACTCTACCTCCGCTCCCGCCATTTGAACCTTATCCTTTCCGGAGAAGAAAATGCTGTCCAGTTAGGGGTGGATGTGGAGAGATTGAAACTGGTTTCTTACCTCTCAGCCTCTTTGATCACTGCGGCATCGGTCTCCGTATGCGGCCTCATCGGTTTTGTGGGCCTCATCATTCCCCATTCTGTCAGGCTGATCTTCGGACCTGACCATCGTCTTCTCATTCCTGCTTCAGCACTCATCGGCGCTTCTTTTCTGATTGCGTCTGACACCTTTGCCAGAACTCTCCTTGCCCCAACGGAATTACCTGTGGGCGTGATCACGGCCGCCTTTGGAGGTCCTTTCTTCATCTATCTTTTAAGGACGAGAAAGGTGATCAAAACATTATGATTGAAGCCCATTCCATCTCCTTTCGTTATCACGAAGATTGGGTGCTCGAGGATGTTTCTTTTCGAGTGGAGAAGGGAGAGTTCGTTGGCGTGATTGGGCCCAATGGATCCGGGAAGACGACCCTCCTGAAAATCCTTTATCATCTTCTTGCACCCCAGAAGGGAGAGATCCTTTTGGAACTTGTTCCCATGAAAAAGATGGACCGGACCGATATCGCCAAGAGGATTGCTGTGGTCGCCCAAGAAACTCAGCTCCTCTTTCCTTTCAGTGTCCTCGAAACGGTCCTGATGGGGAGATCTCCTTATCTCGGGCATTTAATGTTTGAAAGCGAAAAAGATCTGGAGATTGCAAAAAGAGCGATGGAGTGGACAAACATCCTTCCGTTTTCTGAAAGACCCATGGATGAACTCTCCGGCGGAGAAAGAAAGCGTGTCTTCATCGCCAGGGCTTTGGCTCAGGAACCGGAGGTCATTCTTCTGGACGAACCCACGGCCAACTTAGACATCCATCACCAGATTGACTTTCTTGATCTCATCCTCACCCTCAACCGGGAGAGAGGTCTGAGTATTGTCATGGCCTCTCATGATATGAACATTGCCTCGGAATTTTGTGATCGACTTATTCTTCTCCAGGGAGGAAGGATTTATAAAATGGGAACTCCTGAGGAGGTTATCACCAAAGAAAATATCGAGAGGGTCTATGGTTGTGAGGTATGGATAGACCAGAATCCTCACTCAGGGATGCCACGGATCAGTCTTTTAAAAAAAGGGGGTCATTAAGAGATGAGACTTTGGGAGGAAATTGAATCCGCACGGAATAAGATCCGAAGAGCCATCCTTCGAACTCCGATGATCTATTCAGATACCTTCTCAAAGCTGACCGGGAAAGAGGTCTTTCTCAAACTGGAAAATCTTCAGAAGACCGGCTCTTTTAAAATCAGAGGGGCTTACTATAAGCTGTCCCGGTTCACTCCCTCGATGAAAAGCAGAGGGGTGGTGGCTGCCTCTGCAGGAAACCATGCCCAGGGGGTGGCCCTCGCTTCTTCTACCTTGGGAATCCATTCGACCATTGTCATGCCCGAGGGAGTTTCTCTTGCCAAACAGATGGCCACTCGAGCCTATGGCGGCGAGGTTATCCTCTTTGGTCAAAATACAGATGAGGCCCTTCATTATGCAAAAAAATTAACAGAGGGGGGTAAATCCTTTATTCATCCTTTCGATGATGAACAAGTCATCGCAGGTCAGGGAACGATCGGTCTCGAAATTATAGAGGAAGTTCCTGAAGTGGAGGCCATCATTGCCCCCATCGGGGGCGGAGGATTGATCTCAGGAATCGCTGCCATCGTTCAAAAAAGAAAACCGAACGTGAAAGTCATCGGTGTCCAGGCCGCTCAAGTCCCTTCTGCCTTCTATTCCTTGAGGAGAAAAAAAATTGTGGGGGTGAAGGTAAAACCGACATTAGCCGATGGGATTGCTATTCAAAGGGTGGGAGAGATCACCTTTCCCATGATCCAGAAGGGGGTCGATGAAATCATCACTGTTAACGAGGACGAGATCGCCTCAGCCATCCTCATGTTAATGGAGAGAAAACGTATCGTGGCGGAGGGAGCAGGAGCCACTCCACTGGCCGCACTCCTTTCAGGAAGATGGAAGACCAGACTGAAGAAGATTGTCCTGGTGATCAGCGGGGGAAACATTGATTTTCACCTCCTCGACCGGATTATTGAGAAAGGCCTTGCGCAAACAGGAAGGCTTGTTCGGATGAGCATCCTCTTAAGAGATGTTCCAGGAGCTCTGGCAAAACTCACGAGTCTGGTCGCTCAACACCGCGCCAACATCCTCCACATCATCCATGAAAGGGCAACCAAGGACATCCCCATTGGGTTCTCAAAAGTGATCTTGGTCTTAGAAACCCGTGGCCCAGACCATATCCGGGAGATTAAAAAAGGATTAAAAGAGAAGGGGTATTCTCTCCAGATGCTGAGTTAGTTCAAAAAAGTTCTGTTTACAAATTCGCTGTTTAATTGTAGGATGGTTGAGGTAAAGAGGATTTGGCCCTTAAGAAAGAGAGGATGAGAACATGGCAGAAGGGGAGCATACCTTAGCGGTCTTTATCGATTTTGAGAACCTTGCCCTGGGTTTCAGGGGCAAGAGGGATAAACGATTTGAGATCCAGAAGGTCCTAGAGCGTTTGATCGAGAAGGGAAAGCTCATTGTGAAGAAGGCCTATGCAGATTGGGCCGATTACTCAGAATATAAGAAGCCCCTTCATGAGGCGGCTATTGAACTGATCGAAATCCCAAAACGTGCGATGACCGGAAAGAACTCCGCAGACATCCGGCTCTGCGTGGATGCTCTCGATCTCTGTTATTCCAAAGAGCACATCGATACCTTTGTCATTGTTTCCGGCGACAGCGACTTTTCCCCTCTTGTCTCGAAATTAAAGGAGAATGGGAAGCGGGTAATCGGACTTGGAATGAAGGAATCGAGTTCCAACCTTTTAGTCAATAACTGCGATGAGTTCATTTACTATGAAGACTTAGAGCGGCCCCTGGGCATTCCTCCCAAGATCGAGCAGGATCTCCCTGAAAAGAAGAAGGAGGCTTTTCAACTCCTGGTGGACTCTGTGGTGGCCCTTGTCCGAGAGAATAAGGAATTGCTCTGGTCCTCTATGGTGAAAGAGACGATGAAGCGAAAAAAACCTTCTTTCAATGAATCCTACCATGGATACCGCACCTTCAGTGACCTCCTTGAAGATGCTGAGAAGGAAGGGATCATCCAGCTCCGGACCGATGCCCGAAGCGGGACCTATGTCATCACCGGTTTTGGTAAAGAACAGAGAAAAAAAGAGGTTGAGGAGTTGAAAGAGTCAAAGGAAATGAAGGGACGAAAAACCTTAAAGCCTCGCTGGCGCCCACGCCAAAGGAAACCAACACCAAAGACGCCTGCACCCAAACCGGATGCTCCCGAAGTTCCTAATGCTCCGGAAACGGAACCGACCGTATAATGTATGGGGTTTCGGTCTAAACTTCGATTTCTCATTCCCATCCTCGCCTTTCTCATCCTGGACCTCCTTCCAAAGAACTCATTCGCTCAACAAGATCTCGGCATTCCTGTGAGAGAGGCCATTGTCTGGGGAGCCTATGTGGGTCCTGGAAAAACAGGAAACCTCGATACCATTTACCTCTCCTTTGGACAATACAAAGCCCCCCTTTTTCTCCTCGCTGTCAATCCCGATACAGGTCAAATCCGACAATTCAACGGTCCCCTGTCCTCTGAGATGGGTTCCTGGGGATTTACAATAGATCATGAGAATCGCATCTATCTCGGAAGTTATTATAACGCCCACCTCCTGCGTTTCGATCCAAAGACTGAGATGTGGGAGGACCTTGGACAACCTGGGGGAGAAGGGGAATCCTTTATCTGCAGAGTTACCATAGCACCCGATGGGAAGATTTGGGGAGGAACTTTTCCTTCGGCAAAGCTTTTCTCTTTCGATCCCAAAACAGGAGCGATTGAAAATTATGGAAGAATGGATCCCGATCAATTTTACTGTTACCCCACGGCAGGGGAGGATGGCTTGATTTATTGCGCCATCCAGTTTGAAAAGATGGATGTGGTTGTCTTCAATCCGGAAATACTAACCAAAACTTCTTTGATCCCCTCGGGGGACCGGAATCCAGGACGGGTGAGCTTGGTCAAAGGAAAGGATGGAAAGGTTTACGCCAAAATTTCCACCTCAGAGAAATGGTTTCGCATCGAAAGGGGAGAAAAACTGGTCGAGGTCCCCAGGTCCGATATCCCGTTTGCTAAAACAGGCCTTCCGGATGGACGACAATTTAGCGTCATCGACAATACCCTCCTCTCGATTGAAAATCCTTTGACGAAAGAGAAGAAGGAGATTCCTCTCCGGTATGAAGCCGCGGGTTCCTATATCTTCGTCGTCAGCACTGGCCCGGATGGTAAAATCTATGGGAGCAGTATGCTTCCCCTTCGTCTCTTCGTCTATGATCCCCAGGGTTCATCTCTCATCAATCTGGGAAGAGCGGCCTATGCCAGTGGAGAAATTTACTCGATGGGGTCCCTCGATGAAAAACTCTATCTCTCCTCCTATCCAGAAGGCAGACTCTCCGTGTATGATCCGAAGAGCCCTCTGAAATTCGGGGATGATATACATTCTAATCCGAGAGACCTGGGTTCCCTGGGTGAAGGGGTCTACCGGCCACGGGCCATGATTGCAGGACCTCATGGGAAGATCTATGTGGGAGGTTACCCGGATTATGGAATGCGGGGGGGCGCCATCAGTGTTTACGATTTAAAGCGGATCGAGAAGAGAACGTATCGTCATCTCATTCAGAATCAGAGCATTGCCTCCCTCGCCTACATTCCCCATCTGGATCTCATTGTAGCAGGGAGTTCAGTGAGGGGAGGGACTGGAACGCGGGCCATTGAAAAAGAGGCAAAGCTCATTCTCTGGGAGCCAAAAGAGGAATGGAAGATTTCGGAGATCATCCCTGTTCCAGGAGCGAGAACCATCCTATCCCTTGCTGTAACGACTGGAGGGATCGTCTATGGAATCACCGATCATGGGAAAGTCTTCTCCTTTAATCCAGAGAGGATGGAGGTGATCAAAGTTTTTAATCTCGGGTTGAAGGAACCGGCCGAGACTTCCCTTCAGCTTGGCCCTGGTGGAAGGCTCTATGGGCTTGCCAGGGAGGCGATCTTTGTGATCGATCCCAGAAACGATGAGGTCTCTCTATTGACTAAACCGCCTGTCCCCATCACTGCAGGCATGGCCATCCTCGGTCAAAAAATCTATTTTGGGTCAGGTGCCCATCTCTGGGAATTTGAAATTCCTGTGGAGCCCCACAGTTATAATAAATTAAAAATCCCCCCCAACCGTCCGGCGCCATAGTCTGGTCGCATATGCTCCATACTTGCCCGCTGCACAGGTGCGTTGGAAGGTGGGGCTTCAGCGACGGAGTGCTTTGGACGGCGGCGCCCCCCTTTAGAGACCGTGTCGCAATAGGGAGTAGGCAGGAAATCAAAACCTACCCTTCGGCGGTCTGCAAGTTGGCCAGGGGATAGAGAGGCGGCTGAGTGAGCTTTAGACCTGCCTGCGCGAAGCCGCTTCGGCGAAGGCAGGGCGGAACCTTTTAGCGAATAAAATCATACGTTTGTTCACCATGCAAACATCATTTTCAACCATTAGGACGGTTACCCATAACTTTCAAATAACCGCAATTCTAAAGCTTCCGAAGCTGGCTCTCTGTCCCCTGACCGCCATTACGACACAGTCTCTAAAGGGGGGGGATTATGAAATCCTCAACGGCTTGCGATGAGATTCTTAAAATCCCTTAATCGGTCTTCCATTTGTTTCAGCAAGCGGTGAGATTCTTGAATGGAGATGGGTTTGAATCGCACCCGATCCCCGGGCTTGAGTTGTGCCACCCCGGGTAAATCCGTAGAGATGATCGTGGCAATCTTTGTATAACCTCCGGTGACCAACTCCGTTAAGATGATGATAGGCTTCCCATCGCCAGGAACCTGAATCGCACCAGAGATCAGGCCTTCTGAAATGATCGATTCCTCGACATCGGATCGTCTTTCGATTTTGGGACCGTCTAATCGAACTCCCATTCGATCGCATCGGGGAGTCACCTGATAGGACGAGGAACAAAAAGTTTGGAATCCCTTTTCTGTAAAGTGGTGATCCTGAGGTCCTGGGATGACCCTGAGAAGCACTTCCTTTTCCGGAGAGGGAATCCAATCCATTGGAAATCGAAGGCCCAATTTATTAAGAGAAGATGAGATATTGAGAGTATGAAGAATATCTCCTCTTCTCAGTGACCTTCCCTGCAGCCCGCCAAATTTCCCTGAAAGAGTGGTTGAACAGCTCCCCATGATTTTTGGAACAACAAATCCTCCGCCCACCGTCAGGTAAGCACGGCAACCTGTCCGGACCTTTTTGAAGCTGAGGATATCGCCTTCCACCAGAAGATGGGTTCTCCACATGTCCAGAGGTTCCCCGCTTAATGCGGGGGAAAGATTTCCACCTGTGATGGCAATGACCACTTCTTTTAAGGCTTTTATTTTCAAACCCATGAGGGTGATCTCAAGGCAAGCCTCTTCTTCTCTGTTTCCAACCAATAGATTGCCGATCCTGAAGGAGAAGGTGTCTAAGGCTCCGGAGGGAGGGACCCCAAACTGACTGAAACCATAACGACCCAGATCCTGAATCGTGGTCAGAATGCCAGGCTCCAGAACTTCAAAAACCTCAAGTTTCCCCAACTCTCAAACTCCTTCTCAACCACCATTCCCCTCACCCCTACCCTCTCCCCCCAGAGGGGGGAGGTTAAGTGATGAGACTTAATTTGTCTTTACGCTATGCGCCATGCACTATGCGCTCTGCGAATTCCAATTATGGAATTCTTTTTCGCTGATTTGATAGAATTGGACAAAGTCTCCCATTTGAAGCAGAGCCGGAGGATTCTTCTCGGGATCGAACATTTCCACCGGGGTCCGACCGAGAAGCTGCCAACCTCCTGGGCTCTCCATGGAATAAATTCCTGTCTGTCTCTGAGCGATGGCCACAGAGCCTTTGGGAACGATCAGCCTCGGTGTTTTGAGCCGAGGGACAGCCAATCCCTGAGGAAGTTCTCCCATATAGGGATATCCAGGCATGAAGCCGATCATATAGATGAGATAAGGTTTGCTGCAGTGGAGTCGGATCACTTCCTCGGGAGAAATCTGAAGATACTTCGCCACCTCTTCTAAATCAGGACCATAGATTCCACCATAGACCACTGGGATGCGTGTTAATTTGGGTTCTGGAAGGGGAGTTTGTTGAAGTCCTTCTTCTATCCCTTTTAATCTTTCTTTTAATTCCCCCATAGTGAGAATCATCGGATTGTAAATGATAAGCAAAGACCTGTAGGTGGGAACCGTTTCAATAATCCCTTCCATGGCCTCCGCCTGGATGGCCAGAGCCATCCTCCTCACCTTCTCATTGATCTCGCGATTGATTTCGTCTCCGAATTCAAGGAGAAGGCCCCGATCGCCCATGGGATAGGAGGTTGTTTTAGGATAGAGGCCCATTTACGACCAAAATAGTTCGGAGTAATTAGTTCGGTGTTCGGAGTATTTAGATTTAGGGCTCCGAACTCTGAACTCCGAACTCAGAACTTGGTTTCATCAGACAAACCATTTCATCGGGAGGACGGTCACGCCAGCGTCCTTCAATTGCTGTCGAATCCTCTTCACCATCTCGACAGCAGCAGGGTTATCACCGTGGACACAGAGCGTATCAGCCTTGAGCTCAATTTCTGTCCCATCCATGGCGACCACCTTTCCCTCCAGGGCCATCTTCAGCGCCCTCCTGGCAACGATTTTATGGTCGTGGATCACAGCCCCTTTTTCTCTACGGGAAACTAAAGAGCCATCTTTATTGTAGGCTCGGTCTGGAAAGGCTTCAAAAGCGATGCGGATGTCATGACGTTTTCCAATCTCCAGAAGAGACTCCCTCTTTGAAGAGGCCAGGGCAACCACGATAATCTCTCGATCCACCTTGGCCACAGCCTCTGCAATGGCCTCCCATATCTTCGGATTTGCCACAGCCATATTGTAAAGGCTTCCATGAGCCTTCACATGCTGAAGTCTCAGCCCTTGCGATTGGGCAAAGCCCTGCAGAGCTCCTGTTTGATAGACGATATAATCCTGAATCTCCTCAAGGGTGGCATCGACATTTCTTCGGCCAAATCCCATCAGGTCTGGAAATCCGGGATGGGCTCCCACCTCTACGCCATATTGCTTTGCCAGGGCCACTGTCTTTCGCATCACACCAGGATCCCCGGCATGGAATCCACAGGCGATATTGGCCGAGGTGATATGGGGGATCACCTCTTCGTCAAGTCCCAGTTTATAAACGCTAAAACTTTCCCCGACGTCGGAGTTCATGTCTATCTGAATCTTTTTTGTCATCACCCTTCCTCCAATAGACTTAAATGAGGGTTTCATAAGAAAACTCTTGACAAATATTAATTTAAAAGGGATAAATAAATCAATAGAATAAAACACTAAGGGAGGTGACGAAAATATGTCATGTGGGATGAAACATCCTAAGGCGAAGAAGGCAACGAAAAAAGCCAAACCGAAGAAAAAGAAATAAGGGGAAAGATATCCTAAGGGGTAGGAAAGGAATATTTATTTTTTACTTGACATAGAAACGGATTTTTGTTATCCGTTTTTCCTATATAATATTTTCCTATTCGATTTTCCTGAAATATCAAGAAAGGAGGTGAGGGTTAATGAGGAAATGGGTGAGCATCTTTTTGGCATTGGCGATGTTAGCAGTGTTTACTTTTGGGTGTGCAGGGATACAGAAGGACGCAAAGATTAAATGTCCAAAATGCGGTGCCGTCTTCACCGTGGATGAGGGGTTAAACGAGATTTCAAAGAAAGGCTATTAATCCCACTCCGTTCAAGAAGATTAACTATCCTCTGGAGGAAAGAGAAAATGTTAAAAGGGGAAGAGGTTTGCTCTTCCCCTTTTATTTTGGCATCCCCCTTCTTTTCAAATCCGGACTTTAAATCTGAAATTCAACGGAAGGTTTTTCGCGGTTAAGAATGGCTGAAAGGAGGGTTCCCCTCAGATACCTCGGGATCAGTCGAGAGAGCTCTAGAATGATTTCATCGGTCCGCTCCCTCCCCACTTCCCCTAATACATCGATGGGGATGAAGATATTTTTTGTCTTCTCGGTGGTTTTATCCTTCTCACACTGGCGCCATACCCAGTTTCGGGTCAGCACCTCTCGATCGTCACGATAGACCAGCTCTCCCTTTGGTACAGTCACTGTCTCCCCGCCACCCAAAGGAGTGAAGGGCTCCCCACCCTCTGCAAACCGGAGATGAATATTTCCCTCGATGGTATCGAGATCGTGGCCTCCCATGGGGACTAAGAATCTCAAAGAGATGCTGTTGTAGAGGTCAACAAGAGGGTTGATTTTCGGGAAGGGATCTCCTTTCAGAACCCTCCTCGCCATGGATTCAATGGAGCTTTGAAATTTGCTTCCTGAAATACCCAATTTTGAGAAAGCAGTCCTCCAGGGTTTGATTCTTGGATGCTCCTGGGGTTTATCACCGATGAAGTTTTTCTTCATCTCTTCGACAGCTTGGGTGAGAAGGTCATCAATCTCTTTGGAGGGACGGGTATTGTCCACATCCTTTGCCACCGCCACCCCAATGGTGAGATCGGGCAAGATATCGAATAACTCCTTCTGGACAGAAAAATACATCCTTTCCTCCTTTTATTTCCCCCTAACACTCTACCAAGTAAATGTCAACCCTTCGACTCCGAGCATAAATGCTGTGGTTTGCCTTCAGCCCGAGCGTTCGGCTGAGCTTACGCCGAAGCCTTGGCGCCGCCGAAGGGTCAACCAAGAGATCTATTTGCTACCAGCTATCAGCTAACTCTCCTTGACGAAAGAACCTAATTTTTATATAGTGATTCCAATGGATTTAAAACCCAACAATAGGGGTCCTCTATGCCGGGAGCTTATGCCCATTTGATGATTATAGAGAAAGCGCTCGAACAGTTTCGGGGCAATCAGGATATCAATGAGAAGCTCCGCGGCTCCGTCCTCACCCATTCCCATTTCGTTCACCTCGGTTCAGTTGGTCCGGACTATCCTTACCTCGATATCGTTCAACCCAAACAGAAGGTTTGATCGCTTTAGGCTCAGCCGCCGTCGGCGCATTGGCAGGTTTGTTAGCCCCCTCACCGATGGGAAGGTAGGAAAATTGGAGAAAAGGAGGAATTGTTTTGCCATCAGTTAAAATGCCCAAATCAAGACTTCGGCGGAAACTTAAATTGTTAGCTGGGAGCGGGATTATCGATATGAACTTTTCTGAATTAAAAAGAGCTCGTCATAAAAGAGAGAAGAAGCATAAAAATCTACAAAAAATAGAGCAAAAATGTAGGGACTCAGCCCCCTCACTATGGCAAGTTAGAAATTTGTTCCCTTCCCCCTTGGAGACTGTGTCGCAATAGAGAGTAGGCAGAAAATCAAAGGCTGTCCTTAAGCGGTCTCCAAATTGGACAGGGGACAGAGAGGGGGCTGAGGGAGCTTTAGAGCGAAACCTTTTAGCGAACAAATTCATAGTCTTGTTTACCATGCAAACATCATTTTCAATTATCAGGACGGTTACCCATAACCTTCAAAGAACCGCAATTCTAAAGCTTCCGAAGCTGGCTCTCTGTCCCCTGCCCACCATTACGACACAGTCTCTTAACGGGGGAGGGTGAAGGTGGGGGTGAGAGAAGGACTCAAAGATTTCATTGACCTCAAATGGGTATTTTTATAATATTTTAGCAAATCAACTTTTGGCACTGTCTTGGGTGGGTCGTATCCGCATGAAGCAGAAATCATTTAAAGAGCTTTTCAAAGAGGGAAAAGAACGGGGCACCTATTGGGCTGCTTCCATTATTCTCGAGATGTAAAGCTGATATTGAGGAGGAAGAATGAAATCACTGAAGCGAATCGTGTTTAAGAAAGATCCGGAGAAGTTTATTGAAGGAGTTATTGCCAAGTTTGTTCAGGAGAGTCCTGCTAACCGCCGGAAGGTAGACGGAGGGAAATACTGGGAAACACCTCTGGTTGGGTTCGCCTCGGGGGACGATCCTCTTTTTCGGCAATATAAAAAGATTATAGGCGAATTCCACTATACGCCTCAGGAGATTCTTGAATTGACTTTCGGGGGGAGGAAGCCCCCCAAGGAGCTTTCAGTGATCTCTTGGGTTCTCCCAACCTTTGAAGATATCCGAAAAAGCAATCGCAAAGAGGCCAAGTATCCTTCCCTGCTCTGGGCTCATGCCCGGGATTTCGGTGAACAGTTCAACGTCAAACTTAGAAATCACCTTATCTCCGTGTTAAAAAAGAAAGGGGTAAAGGCCGTTGCCCCGATGAACTCTCCACATTGGAAACGGCTTCGATCTCCCGAAGTGGGGATTGCCTCCAACTGGTCTGAGCGTCATATCGCTTATGCCTGTGGCCTCGGGGCTTTCGGGTTGAGCGACGGACTGATTACCGCAAAAGGCAAGGCCATGCGCGTGGGCAGCGTGGTCATTCATCTGCCCCTCAAACCTTCGGAAAAAATTTATCCCCATCATCAGGCCAACTGCCTTTACTACTTCAATAAGACTTGTAAGACCTGCGCATCCCGCTGCCCGGCCGGTGCAATTACGGAAAAGGGCCATGATAAAGATAAGTGCTTCGAATATACCTATTCTGTCGTCGGGAAGGCTAAGAAGGACGAATATGGTGTCACGATCGCAGGATGCGGGCTCTGTCAGACCAAAGTACCATGCGAATTCGAGATTCCAAAACTGATTCAGAAAGAGAGAGGATATCGTCGAAAATAGGGATATATCCCAATATTCAATCAAGCCTTTTCACCTCTGACTGGCCGGAAAGCGCCTCAGAATTCCTTATTGATAAGAGAGGCAGAATATAAAGCAACATTCTTCTGCTTCTTGGAAGATTCATTTATGAAGAAAAAATATATCATGGCCCTGGATCAGGGGACCACGAGTTCCCGGGCGGTGATTTTTGATCGGCAGGGGAAAATCGTTAGCATGGCGGCTAAGGAGTTCAGGCAGATCTATCCCCGGCCCGGATGGGTGGAGCATGATCCTGCGGAGATATGGGCTTCGCAAATGGAAGCAGCCCGGCAGGCCCTTGATTCCGTCAAACTTTCACCCCAAAGAATCGCGGCCATCGGGGTCACCAACCAGCGGGAGACCACTTTAATCTGGGACAGGGAGAGCGGCCGCCCGGTGTATAATGCCATTGTGTGGCAGTGCCGCAGGACCGCCCCGAGTTGTTCCGAAATCAAGAAGACGGGATTCGCTCAAAAGATACGCAGGAAAACTGGATTGGTGATCGATGCCTATTTTTCAGCCACTAAGGTTCAGTGGATTTTGGACCATCGAAAAACGATCCGCCGGGCAGCTGAAAGAGGGGAACTGGCCTTTGGCACCGTGGATAGCTGGTTGGTGTACAATCTTACAGGGAAGAAACTCCATATCACAGATTATTCTAACGCTTCCCGCACCATGCTTTACAATATTCACGATCTTTCGTGGGATGGGCAGATCTTAGAATATTTTCATATCCCCGAAAAAATCTTACCGGCGGTGAAAGCTTCCAGTGAAATCTATGGAAGCACGTCCCCTGGGTCCTTTTTGGGTTTGGAGATCCCCGTTGCGGGAATCGTTGGAGATCAACAAGGAGCTCTTTTCGGCCAAACCTGTTTCCGCAAAGGCCTGTCCAAGAACACCTACGGGACGGGTTGCTTTTTGCTGATGAATGTAGGTCGGAAGCCGGTGTTTTCAAGAAAAAACCTTCTGACAACGATCGCCTGGGGAATCGGCCGGAAAATCGAATATGCCTTAGAAGGAAGCGTCTTTATTGCCGGGGCTGCAGTCCAGTGGCTCAGGGACGGGCTACGGATGATTGAGCAAGCTTCCGAAAGTGAAAAGTTGGCTAACAGCATCCAATCCAATGATGGCGTCTATTTTGTCCCGGCTTTCGTCGGCTTGGGAGCGCCCTATTGGGATATGTATGCACGAGGGGCAATTTTTGGAATTACCCGTGGAACGACGCCAGCTCATCTTGCCCGGGCCGCCTTAGAGTCGATTGCCTACCAAACGAGGGATGTGCTGGAATGCATGGAGGAGGATTCCGGAATGGAGCTGAAGGAATTGCGGGTCGATGGAGGGGCGGCCGTCAATGAGTTTTTAATGCAATTTCAAGCCGACATTCTGGGGGTTCCGGTAGTCATCCAGGCGACCACTGAGACCACTGCTTTGGGAGCCGCCTACCTTGCTGGTTTAGCCGTAGGGTTTTGGAAGGATCAACAGCAAATCGCCGCAAATTACAGAGTAAAGAGGAAGTTTATTCCCCGGATGAGTTCCAAACAAAGAGAATCTCTTTACCGAAAGTGGAAGATGGCTGTTGAAAGGGCAAAGGGGTGGGAACAAGAAAAACCGTAAGGCGCGAAAGAATCGGGCGTCAGGGTCGCGGGCATATATAGTAAAGATCATGGAGATGGGGAAATACACTTTTCGTGATGTGGTAGCCGCAAGTGAACTAAAACAGATTGAAGAAAATAAAAAATAGACAGATAACGAAACCGTATCGAACAACAAGCGCACTGGTGGGAGGGCTTCCTTTTTATGATTAGAGAACTGGGAGAGAAGAGGCCAAAAATCGCAGAATCTGCTTTTGTGAGTGAGGCGGCTTATGTGGTCGGGGATGTAGAGATCGGGGAGAACTCAAGCATCTGGCCTGGAGCGGTCTTAAGAGCTGATCGATTTCGAATCAGGATAGGATCCAATAGCAATATTCAGGATAACTGTGTTGTTCATGCAGGGTTTTCAGACGT
>Ga0214473_10004487_pt1 | contig 16770 bp, 9 predicted proteins | sample RVTome_7_FD_203509 | JGI IMG/M metagenome (GOLD analysis project Ga0214473, IMG submission 203509) | Soil microbial communities from uranium-contaminated site in the Upper Colorado River Basin, Wyoming, United States - RVT98D197 | ecosystem: Environmental > Terrestrial > Soil > Contaminated >... | reverse complement strand
GGCAGGACCAGTAGCGAGACAAGCAGCAGTAGCACAACCTTTTTAAACATGGAAAAGCCTCCTTTCAGACTGAGCAGGGAATCCGTGCTGGCAAACATTTAAAACCTCCTTTTCTCTTGACAATCCCGTGAACACCAGCTAAATTCTTTACGGTGGTTATAATAATAATCCCGACAATATAACCTGTAAAGGCCTTTATGATGGTTATAAATAAATCGCCCGATTCTGGCGCACGAAGGCCTTTCGAGGCAAGGAGGAGCGCATGAACCTAACCGAGTCGCGTGCAGGAACCGTGAAACGGATCGGGGGTAGACTTAGCCTCGATTTCACGAATACGGTGGACCTGCACGTGGGTGATTATCCGGAGGAGCGGATCAAGAGGTACGAGGACTTCGTGGCGTGGGGTTGGCACGTGGGTCTCCTGACGGAAGGAGAGGCGGAAAGTCTTCTGAAAGCCGCTGATCTTCGTCCTCAAGAATCGGCGAAAGCCCTCGAGCGGGCAATCGCCTTGCGGGAGACGATCTATCGGATCTTCTCAGCGTTCTCTCAAGGCCATTCACCGAGTGAAACGGACCTGGCGACCTTCAATGCTTCTCTCTCCGATGCGCAATCCCGCTCGATCATCGTGCGAACACAAAACGGCTTCACCTGGGGTTTCCCGGATACCGTAGACCCGCTCGAACGGGTGTTCTGGCACGTGGTGCACGATGCAGCGGATCTGTTGACCTCGGACGATCTTTCCAGGGTGCGGGAGTGCGGAGGAGAGAAGTGCGGCTGGCTCTTCTTCGACCAGAGCCGCAACCACAGCCGACGGTGGTGTTCGATGGAAGATTGCGGCAACACGGCCAAGGCCCGGAGGTTCTACAGGCGGAAACGACCAATAGCATGAGGTGTGGATGAAGAGACTGACCGCGCTCCTCCTTCTCCTGATGTCCACCTTGACGGGGCAGGCGGTTTCCCAGCAAGGCGGAAAATCTTCCCAGGGTTCCGTCACCGGCCGCGTGATCGACTCGGCCCTCCAGGTCCCGATCGAGTACGCGACGATCATCCTGTTCACCCGGAGCGACTCCCTTCAGGTCACGGGGACGGTCACGGACAAGAACGGCAACTTTCGGCTGACCGGGGTTCCTCAGGGGAGCTATTTCATCAAGGGCCGTTTCATCGGCTATCGGGATCGGACGATCGAGGACATCGTGATCGGAGCGGACCGCCCCGTCATCGACCTGGGCACCCTCTATCTGGAGCCATCCGCCCTGATCATGGAGGGCGAGGAGGTCGTGGCCGAGAGACCGCCCATGGAATACCGGATCGATCGTAAAGTCATCAACGTGAGCGGCCAGCCCGTCGCCCCATCCGGCACGGCGGTCGACGTCCTGGAAAATGTCCCGTCGGTTGACGTCGATATCGAGGGAAACGTCAGGTTACGCGGCAGCGCCAACTTCACGGTCCTCGTCGATGGCCTGCCGACGCTCCAGGAGCCGAGCGAATCACTCCAGCAGATCCCTGCCAGCGCGATCGACAATATCGAGATCATCACCAATCCCTCGGCCAGGTACGACCCCGAGGGGACATCCGGCATTATCAACGTCGTGATGAAGAAGGGCGAACTTCGCAGCGAGAGTGGCATCGTGAACGCGAATGCGGGTCTGAGCGATAAATACGGCGGAGATATCCTCCTCGGTCTCCGAAGAGAGAGGTTCAACAGTTCTTTTGGGGTCGATTTCAACCAGAGGTCTTATCCGGGCACGGTCCGCGAGGAGAATGAGACCTCGCGGGAGGACAGCACCTCTTATGTTCGCTCCGACGGGGACTCGAACAGGGGCTGGACCGGCACCGGATTGAGGGGATCCCTCGATTACAACCCCCGGCCGGACGATCGGATCGGTCTGGGATTCCGGTACGGCCGCCGGTCCATGGAGAGCGACTCCGATCTCGATTACGACGAGTGGACAGAGCCCGGCGGGGATCATCTCCTTTACCTGAGCCGGAACCGGCAGGAGCGATCCGGCCGTTTCTTGACCGCCAACCTCGATTACCGTCACCGTTTCACCGCGAAGGACCATGAGATCACCGGCCAGGTCATCACGAATCATCGGGAGTCGGATGAGGAGACGGTCAATGAGCTTCTCGACCCCACGGGTACCCTCACCAGCGGACAGCGGTCGACAGAAGAGGGCCCTATGGACGATATCCGGATGAAACTCGACTACACCCTGCCCCTGGGGGGAGCAAAGAGGCTCGAAACCGGTTACCAGAGCCGGTTCAGCCGCTCCGAGGTCATCACCGGCATGCTGGATTACGACCCCGCCAGCGGCGAGTATATCCCCCGACCGGATTATATCCACCGAACCGATAGCCGGCAGGACATTCACTCCGTATATGGCATCTACTCGGGGGAGAGGGGTTCATTCGGTTATCAGGGCGGCATCCGTGGAGAGTACACGGATCGTTGGATCGCCGTAGAGGGTGAAGGCGAACCGTTCACACTCCATCGATGGGACGGGTTCCCCACCGCACACCTCTCCTACCGCCTCACCGGCGGCCGGCAGGTCATCGCGAGCTATACCCGCCGGATCGAACGCCCGCGCGGATGGTACCTCGAACCTTTCGAGACCTGGATCGACGCCTACAACGTCCAGAGGGGAAACCCGGCCCTCGACCCGGAGGCGATCGACTCCTACGAGCTTGGATACCAAACGGGCCTGGGCAAACACCTGTTGTCCACGGAAGCGTATTACCGGGTGACGCACGACAAGGTGGAGCGCATCCGCAGCGTGTATGACGATAACATCACCCTGCACACCTATGAAAACATCGGGACCGACCATACCCTCGGCGCCGAGCTCAGGCTGACTCTCGCGCTGCTGGATGCCTGGGGCCTCGACGTCACAGGAAATTTCTACGATTACCGGGTCAAAGGGGAACTCCTCAACGAGCCCTTCTCCCGGGAGAGCTTCAATTGGAAGGCCCAACTACAGCATACCCTGAAATTGGCCCGCTCGACCCGTATCCAGGTCAGCAACATCTACAACAGCGCGACGGTCACATCCCAGGGCCGGCGGGAGGGCTTCTTCACGACGAATGTCACCCTTCGCCAGGATTTCTTCAACGGAGCGGTGACGGCATCGGTCGAGGCGAGCGACATTTTCCGGACCTCCAGGTCCGAGTCGACCTCGGAAGGCGCGGATTTCCATCAATACAGTGAATACATCCGCCAGGCTCCCGTGATCATGTTCAACCTCAGCTACAAGATCAACAACGGCCAAGCCGAACGCGAGAAGGATCGTCCCCGGATAGAATCCGAGGAAGGTGAGGAATTCTGACCCCCCGAACTCTCACGCAACCGGTTGTGACCAGGTCACGATCCATTCACGCAGCGCTCCCCTATCTATTGCACCAGGCGTATGGATTAGATATTGTTTGAGCGGTAATTCCGCTTTTCAGGACATTAAAGCATGAGTAAGGAGGAAACAGCCATGCGAAAAGCCATCATCCTGTCGACTGTGGGGCTGATGATCTTCTGGTGTGCCACTGCCCATGCCGGAAAGATATTCGGCGACATCGAGGTGGGGGGGAAGCCGATCGCTGAAGGAGTGAAAGTGGCCATCACTGCTCCTCTGATGACGGCAGAATCGGGGAAAGCCGAGGCCAAAGCGGTCGTAGCGGACTCCACAAAGACCGACAAGTTCGGCGCTTACACACTCAAAGTCAAAGGCGAAGGGAAATGCACCCTTACCGTTCTCTGGGACAAGCAATCGCCTTCTATCGAAGTTTATTCATACAACAACTCGACACGTTATGATCTGATTTTGGAAAAGGCGGCAGACAAGTACATCTTGAAAAGGAAGTAGCGTGTCGGAAGAGAAGAAGGATTTTTGGGATAAGTTGAAAATCGTTCTCCAGCCGATGGGGGGGCTCCTCACGGCCCTGGCCATCGCGCTGTTCGGCTTTTTCTCATCGAGTTTCATGAATCGACGCCAGGCGATCGAAACCAACACCCGCCTCTATACCGAGTTGATGAGCAAGAGGGAAGAATCGGAGAGCGCGCTCCGTAAAGACATGTTCGTCTCGATCATCAACACGTTTCTGAAGGCCGACAAATCCGACCTGGGCTCTCAGGTGCTCAACCTGGAGTTGCTCGCCTACAACTTCCACGAGTCGCTCAATCTCAAGCCGCTCTTCATCGATCTGAAAAAGCGAATCGCTCAGGGCAGCGAGAACGCGTCCACCAGGGAAGATCGTGCCCGATTCGACGAGTATCGGATGCGGCTCGAATCCGTGGCGCGAGAAATCACCAGGAAACAGGTGGTCGTGCTGGAAGGCGTCGGCAAAAAGGCGGATCGAACCATCGATCTGGAGGGAGACCCAACGGAGAACTCCCTGGATCCGGTGACCCTGGAGCTGGACAGCATCTCGACGACCTTCTCCATCGATGTGCTGGACGTCGATCGTCAGGCGAGGGAAATCATGGTGGAAATGATCATCGAAACCCCCGATCCCGTCGAAGGAAGACAGATGAAGACCGTGACGTTTACGGTCAGCTTCTTCGATTTCCCGATGATCGACAATACGCGCCTGGCCCACGGCCAACGATGCGCCGCGGTCTTGAACAATTTCACCGATCAAGCGGCCGACATCACGCTGGTGTTGTTCCCCGGCGCATACGCCAGCCTGAAGGAGAAACCGTATTACAGCGAAGTGATCGAGAACGTGCTTCAGGCGAGCAGGAACTTATCCAGATAGCCCCCCTCCCACGAGGACAATCGGTACGCAATCGACTCCCTGTTCAGGGCTCCGCGAATCCTTCATATCGAAACCACATCGCGCTGCAACGCGAGATGCATCATGTGTCCCACTCCCTGGACTGAAAGGAATCGGCCAAAGATAATCGACAATCGTCTGTTTGAAAAAATCGTTGATGATTGTGTCGATCTGAAACCCAAGATGATCTGGCCCCATCTGAATGGGGAAACTTTGGATGAAAATCGAGATGAGCTCGAGGACTTCGTGAATACCTGGGAGGGGGTGGCGGATAAGGTGGAGATTCGAGAGTCTGTCTCGAATCTGGAGCAGCGACCTCAACAAAGAGCTGAGATACAAGCACCTCTTCGGAACTCACAAAAGAGACCTCGACCTCTGTCGAAACTGTAACGACACCTACTGATCGCCAGCCATCAAGAAATCATAAGATAAGAGCGGGATCAACAAAACATCCCCTGATTTGACTTGACAACGTCACTTCTTTTGCGGATCGTTTCATCATCAATCCCCCTGTTTCATCCCCGATAAGGTCGGAGCCCATGCATTACCCCTGGTGGCACGTCCCCTTCTTAACCTCACCCATGCTCATCGCCATCGTCGCCGTCCTGCACGTGATCGTATCGCACTACGCCGTGGGCGGCGGGCTCTTCCTGGCCGTGGAAACCGGTTACGCCTATCGCGCCCGGAACCACCAATACCTGGATTACCTGAAGGAACACGCCTGGTTCTTCATCCTGGTGACGGTGGTCTTCGGAGCGATCTCCGGGGTGGGAATCTGGTGGACTATCGGGCTGGCCTCTCCCCTGGCTACGGAGACGCTGATCCACGCCTTCGTCTTCGGTTGGGCGATGGAGTATGTCACCTTCATCGTGGAGATCGCCTCGGCGTTCATCTTTTACTACTACTGGGAACGGCTTGACGCGAAGACGCACCAGGCGATCGCCTGGATCTACGCCGTCTCCGCCTGGATGAGTCTGGTCCTGATCACGGGCATTACCTCCTTCATGCTCAACCCGGGCACTTGGCCCGAGAACCACAATTTCTGGGCCGGTTTCTTCAACCCACAGTTCGCCCCCCAGGTGCTGGCCCGTACGGGAGGGGCCTTTCTCCTCTCCTCGCTCTATGTTTACCTGCACGCCTCGTTCAAGGTCAAGGACCATGATCTGCTCAACCTGATCGCCAGGCGCTCGGCCCGTCCGGCACTGTGGGGGGCCATCCTGATCGTGGTGGGCGGACTGGGCTGGTACATCTTCCTGCCGGCATCGGCTAAGGCTGCACTGTCAGCCGCCAGCGCGCTCAACGTGCTCATGGTGGTGATCTTCGTGGTCACCGCGGCCGTCTTCGTGATGCTCTACCTGGGCCCCTACCGGCACCCCGGCTGGATCTCTCCCGGCTTCGGGATCCTCTTCCTGTCCCTCGGGTTCACCGCCACCGCCACCGGGGAGTATATCCGCGAGGCCGTACGGAAGCCCTATATCATCTATAACGTGGTGATGGGAAATCAGGTCTTACCCGAAGAGATCCCCGAGTTACGGGCGAAAGGGATCCTGGAGGGAGGGAGCTGGACCAAGGCATTAGTCGCCTCTCACTATCCTCAACTGATCCACGAGGGGAAGGTCGACGCCTCCAGGCTCTCGAAGCTACCGGAGGTCGATCAGTTGAGGCTGGGTCAGGTCCTCTTCCAATACAGTTGCAACAATTGCCATGCGGTCGATGGGGGGTTTTCCCCCGTCGACCATCTCATCCGTGGCTGGACACCCGAGATGATCCGGATGGCCGTCAAACAGCCCGAGACCCTTCTTTTCTTCATGCCTCCATGGGCCGGGACGCCGGAGGAGGCCGAATTGCTGGCGAAATACCTCGTCTCCATCGCCCCGCCCCATCCGGGCGGGATGGACTATGGAGATCAGGGATACGTCGAATAGGAGATGCCTCATGGATCCGACCTCACTCGTCGGCCCTCCCAGCCCGCTGGGCTATCCGGCACCGTACGGGTTCCTGGTCGCCTTCAAGACGCTGGGATTCGCCCTCCACCTGGGTCCCATGAACCTATGGTACGCCGGAACGATCCTGGCGATGCTGCTGGGATGGCGCGGCGGCGAACATGCCCGGCGCCTTTCGGCCCGCCTGATGAACCAGATGCCGATCATCATCGCCCTCGGGATCAACTTCGGGATCCTGCCCCTCCTGTTCATCCAGGTGGCCTATTACCGAGTCTTCTACCCGGCCACCATTCTGATGGCATGGCCCTGGTTCGGCATCATCGTCCTCGTCACGCTGGCTTACTACGGGGTCTACTTTTACGTCGTCGGGCTCCGCAACGATCGGTTGACGCCCCTCAGACGGTCCGGGGGCTGGATCGCTGCCGTTTCCTTCATTATCACGGGGTTCCTCTTCTCCAACGGGTTCAGCCTGATGACGAACCTTGGAGGATGGCACACGCTGTGGGAGAAGACGAGCGTGGCCGGAGCGCCGCTGGGGACGGCGCTCAATACGGCCGACCCGTCGTTATGGCCGCGCTGGCTGATGATATTCGGCCTCGCGCTGACCACGACGGCGGCTTATTCGATCGTGGACGCCGGCCTCTTCGCCGGCCGGGAGAGCGAGGCCTACCGGAGATGGGTCCCCGGATTCGCCCTGAAGTTATATACCATCGGTATCATCTGGTTCGCCATCGCCGGCTCGTGGTACGTGTTTGGAACCTGGCGGGAGGACGTGCGACAGGCGATGTTCGAGGGACCATTCCGGATCCTGACGGCGTTCACGGCACTCAGCCCGGGAATCGTCTGGCTCGCGATCCGTGCGCAGCGCCGGGGGGCGACGCGGAGGCTGGCGCTATTCACCGGCCTGTCCCAATTCGGTGTCCTGGCCCTGAATGCGGTCAGCCGCCAGATCGTGCAGAACGCGGAATTGAGCGCGTTTCTGGACGTGACGGCCGAGCCCGTCCACACTCAATGGAGCCCCTTGATCCTCTTCCTGGTGCTCCTCACCTTGGGCGTGGGGGTGCTGAGCTGGATGGTCAGGAAGGCCGTGGCCGCCGAACGATCCGTTCGAACCCCGGCCCCGTGAGCGCCGGGAGTCGGGCCTTTCATCGCAGCATTTGAAAAGCCTCAAGGGGGCCATTTACCACTAAGAAGTCGTCACGATCGGCCTGACAACCTCGTCCCTGATGCTCACTTGAGGAGCATCATCTTCCGCGTGGTGCTGAAGAACCCCGCCCTGAGCCGGTAGATGTAGATCCCGGAACCGAGCGCCCTTCCATTGCCTTCGCGCCCGTTCCAGGCTACAGAATACTTACCGGGCCTCTTGACCTCATTCACAAGCGTGGCCACCCTCTGGCCCCGCACGTTGAAGACCTCGAGGAGGACCGGGACTCCCTCCTCACTCCCCTCCGGGAGGTCATACGCGATCACCGTGGAGGGGTTGAAGGGGTTAGGATAGTTCTGGGCGAGGAGAAAAGACTTCGGGAGGGGAAGGTCAAAACCTCTGTCCCCAGCGATCCCGACGAGTTCCTGCTGATACTTGATGGTCGTGTAATCACCAGCAGTTCCCACGCCGATCGCCTGCCCCGTCACGTAGACTCCTCCTGTCCCATCGAGAGCCAATGCCGCCGGGTTATCGTCAGGAGGCCCCTCCCCATCCCCCGGCCCATCGTAGCGGGCGACCCAGAGCTCTGTCCCCGAAGCGTCATACTTCACGATCACGTAATCCCCCGTGAGACCACTCCCGAAACTCTGCCCGGCCACGTAGATCCCTCCATTCCCATCGACGGCCAGGGACCAGGACGCATCGTAGCCGCTCACCCCCCCGTCATAACGGGCCACCCAGAGCTCGTTCCCCTCGGAATCGTACGCGATAGTGGCGAAATCGGAGGAGGTCCCCTCTCCCTCGCTTGGCCCCGTCACATAGACTCTCCCTTCTCCGTCAACCCCAAGGACCTGTGCCGCGTCGAATCCTCCCGCCGGGCCGTCGTAACGGGCGGCCCATAGCTCATTGCCTGCTGCATCGTACTTGATCGTCGCGAAGTCCTGGGAACTCCCAACCCCATCACTCCAGCCCGCCACCAAGACATTCCCCTCGCCATCGACCGCCAGGGCAAGCGCCTGATCCTCACCGCCGTCAGGACCGTCGTAACGAGCCACCCAGAGCTCGTTCCCCTCCCCATCGTACGCGATCGTCGCGAAGTCCTGGGTGGAATCCCCGTAGCTGGTCCCCGTGATGTAGACGTTCCCATCCCCACCGAGCGCCAGAGCATAAGCCCGGTCCGCCTGGCTCGTCCCTCCCTCATAGCGGGCCACCCATTGACTATCCCCCTCGGAGTCATACAGGAGGGTTGCATAATCGAGGGAAGTTCCATTCCCCATGCTCGAACCCGTCACGTAGATATTCCCGGCCCCATCGATGGCCAACGCTGCCGCCTCGTCATCCCCGCTCCCGGGCCCGTCGTAGCGGGCGACCCAGCGCTCCGCACCCTGGGCATCGTACTGAATGGTCGCGTAGTCGGCGCCCGTCGCCGTCCCCTGGCTCTTTCCGGTCACGGCAACCCGACCGGAACCGTCCTGCCCCACGGCAAAGGCTAGATCAACGCCGTTCCCCGGACCATTGTACCGGGCTTCCCAGAGCTCCCGCCCCAGCTCATCGTACCGGATCGTGACATAATCGTGGGAGGACGATTCCAGGTAGCTCCAACCGGTGACCGCCACCTCACCGGAGGCGTCGACCTCGAGAGCCGCTGCGTAGTCCTCCCCATCCCCCGGCGTGATGTAGCGCGCTGCCCATTGCTGGGCCCCCTCCGAATCGTACTTCACCGTGATCCGATCGTTCGCGCTGTTCACTCCTCCATCGCTCCTCCCGGTCACGACGATGTTCCCCCCCGCGTCCAGGGCGAGGGCTACCAATTCCTCGTAGGCATCTCCAGGGCCGGCATAACGCGCTTCCCACTGGAATTCCCCCTCCGGGTCGTATTTGACCGTGGTGTAGTCATAGTAGGAACTTATCCCACCATAACTCCATCCCCCCACGTAAACGTTTCCTATTTCATCAATAGCCACTCCCACCGCGCGATCCTGCCCATTGCCCGGCCCCGCATACCGGGATACCCAGAGGAGATTCCCATCCAGGTCGTACTTCACCGTGGCGTAATCCTCGTTTAAGCCGCTGTCCGAACGGCCTGTCACGATGACGTTGCCTGCCGCGTCCAGCTCCAGCGCAACGGCTAAATCATCCATGTTCCCCGGGCCGTCGTATTGCCGCACCCATAGAGAATCGCCATTCACGCTGTACTTAATCGTCGCGTAATCCCAAGCGAAAGCACCCATCCCACTCTCTCCAGTCACATAGACGTTCCCCTCGCCGTCCACCGCTATATCCCTGGCCGCATCGCTGGAATTGCCGGGACCATTGTACCGGGCGACCCAGATCTCGTTTCCCTCCGGATCGTATTTGACCGTCGCGTAATCCAAAGACGTGACCTGTTCACCCTCACTCCACCCCGTGATGTAGATGTTCCCTGAACCGTCCAGCGCGATCGCAGTCGGTTCATCATGCCGCTCCCCGGTCCCATCGAAACGTTTCACCCAGAGGCCTACTCCGTTCCGGTCATATTTGACCGTGACGTAGTCCTCATTCTCCTTCGCATTGTAGCTAGCGCCCGTCACGTAGACATTCCCCTCCGCATCTACTGCCAAGGCTGTCGCACGATCTTGCATACCCCCTGAGTTGTAGATCGCCACCCAGAGCTCGTTTCCCTCCGAGTCGTATTTGATGGTTGCGTAGCGCAGGTATAGTGCGACATAGGTCTGTCCCGTCACATACACGTTCCCCTCTGGATCCACCGCAATATCCTGTGGATAGTCAGGCGCATGATAAGGCCCGTCGTATCGCGCCGTCCAGAGGATGCGCCCCTCCGGATCGTACTTGATCGTGAGGTAATCCACTGACGTCTCGATTCCATAACTTATGCCTGTCACGTACACGTTCCCATTCGTGTCGGTCGCGAGCCCCGTAGGGCTGTCATCGCTGTACAGGGGGCCACCATATCGCGCCACCCACTCCTCGGACACCTGACCTTCCAGCCTCCCGGTCATCAACCCGAGCGCTGCACAGAAAAGTGCGAAGCCCTCTCGCCGGAACTCGAACAATTTATGTCGCCGCATGATACCCCCATTTCCTATTTCGCCTAGGCACGTTTACATTTCACAAAATCCAGCCACGAAAGACCCCACGAGAAGATGTGAATGCATATATGGGTTTATAATAGGTTTTATTTCAAGTGGTCAGGAATAGAGGAAGCGGAACAAGGAGAGGACGTTGACAGGCACCCGATCATCGAGTAGTATCCACCCATTCAGGCCGGCTTAACCACGGCAAGGTCGAATCACAACCGATTCGAGGCATTGAGTGATCATCAAGGAAAACCCGGACGCCCGACCGCGGCTCCTCAGGGCCCTCGGCCTGCGGGAGGGGATCGCGATCCACATGGGGGTCATCATCGGCTCGGGGATCTTCATCGTCCCGGCTACCATCGCGGGCCACCTCCCGGCGATGGGCCCCATCATGCTCGTGTGGGTCGTGGCCGGGCTCCTCACCCTGTTCGGGGCCCTCACCCTCGCAGAACTCTCCTGCGTGATCCCTGAGGCCGGAGGCCCCTACGTCTTCCTCCGCCACAGTTTCGGACGCGTCTGGGCGTTTCTTTTCAGCTGGAACGACTATTTCATCAACAAGGCGGGATCTGCGGCGGCGATCGCAGTCGCTTTCGCCACGTACCTGGGACACTTCCTTCCGGCCCTCGATCCCCGGAAACCCTTTTATCGCTGGGAGCGGTCGGTGGGGAGCCATCTCCTCGAGATCGACGTGAGTTGGGTCCAGGTCGTCGCGATGGCGGCCATCATCCTCGTCACCTGGATCAACGTGAGGGGGGTCAGGTGGGGAGGGCGGGTCATGGTCGTCTTCACGACGGCGAAGGTCGTCGCCCTCCTCGGGCTCATCCTCGGGGCTATCTTCTCCACCAAAGGGAGCTCGGCCCACTTCCTCCCCTGGTGGCCCGATGACTGGAGTTCGCAGATGACGGCGGGGTTCGGCCTGGCCATGGTCTCGGCCCTCTGGGCCTACGACGGCTGGATCGACGTGACGCTGGCCGCAGGGGAATTCGCGAATCCGAAGCGGAACATCCCCCTCGCGCTTATCATCGGGCAGTTTGCGGTCATCGCCCTCTACCTGAGCGCGAATCTGGCCTACGCGTACATTATCCCCCCAAGCGATATGCCGGCCTCGCCCCGCATCGCGGCCGACGTGGCCCGTGTGATGTTCGGCCCTCTCGGCGCCTCGCTCGTTGTGCTCGGCATCATGTGCTCCACCTTCGGGTCGACGAACGGGCTCCTCCTCGCCGGTCCCCGGTCGATCTACGCGGCGGGGAGCGACGGGGCCTTCGCGCGGTCATTCAGCCGGGTTCACCCGCGCTACCGGAGCCCTCATGTCGCCATCATGGCACTCGGCGTCTGGGGGGCGATCCTCACCCTGAGCGGAACCTACGACCAGATCACGGCCTATGTTGTCTTCGGATCGTGGGGCTTCTATGCCTTGACCGCGATCAGCGTGATCGTCCTCCGACGGAAGATGCCCGATGCCGAGCGCCCCTACAAAGCATGGGGATACCCCTACGCGACCCTCCTCTTCGTCGGGATCGCCGCCTGGTTCCTCTACAACACGCTGGTCGAGAGCACGAGGGAGGCGGCCATCGGCATCGCCCTCCTCCTGATCTCGCTACCGGTCTACTATTGGACGCGATCTCGCGGAAAAGGAGAGTCCAGGAAGAAAGGGTGATGAAATCATGGACATCCTGGAGATCATTCAAAAGCGCCGGAGCATCCGGGAGTACCAGGAGCGCCCCATCCCGGAAAACATTCTGACCGACCTGATCGAAGCCCTGAGGTGGGCGCCCAGCGCCGGAAACCTGCAGTCCCGGTACTTCTATTTCGTCTTCGATCCTGATCTGCGCCGGAAGTTGGCCGCCGCCGCACTCGACCAGGAGTTCATGGCCCGGGCACCACTGGTTATCGTGGCCTGCGCCGACCGGCGGATCGCCGGCCGATACGGCCGGCGCGGACGTGAGCTCTATATGATCCAGGACGTGGCGGCCGGCGTTCAGAACCTCCTCCTCGTGGCCCATGCCCGGGGGCTGGGGACGGTATGGGTGGGTGCCTTCGAGGAAGAGCGTGTGGGAAGACTTCTCAAGCTGCCGGAGCACCTGCGGCCCGTGGCCCTGGTGCCGGTGGGCTACCCGGGCGAGGAACCGGAAGTGCCTTCCCGTCTATCCGCGGGGGAGATCGCACGAATGATCCGTTGATACGAGGATGTCCGGGAATTCGCGCGTTCGCGTCATAGAATAAAGATTGACCAGCGAAAGGAGCGGAGAAATGACCAAAAAAATGGCGCTGGTTTCTCTGTTTTCCGCCCTATGTCTTTTCCTGTCTCTTAACCCCCTATATTCGGCGACGACCACCGCGACCATCCGATTCGATCTCGAAAACGTATCCATTTCCCATTCCGCCGGCTATGATCGCGTCATCATGGAAGGATGTGAAGTCACGGATCGGGTGGGAGAGCCCCAACTGCCCGTCTTTATCCATCACCGCTCCCTTCCCTCCGGCGCGACGATCACGGCCGTGGAGTTGATCCATTCTCAGGATGAGGTCCTCCCCGGACGCTACTATCCGTTCCCGGCGCAGCCGCCGGCAATCCTCGGGATCCCCGGTCGGGATCTTCCCATTCCCCCTTTCGTCTCACCGGACGAGGAAATATACGGCTCCCGAAACCCGTATCCGGGAGAAATCGTGGAGATTGCGGGCTCGGGGCACCTCGGAGCCGCCTCGATCGGGTCGGTTCTCATCTATCCGCTGACCTACATCCCGGATGAAGGGACGCTCGTCCTTCACCGACTGGTCGAGTATCGGATCGAATATGAGATCACGGAGAGCCAGCCGGTGCGTAGGACGCGGATTTCCCCCGAATCCGATACCATGATGGGCCGCATGGAGCGCTCGCTCACCGGGGAGGATCCACCCGCCTACCCGCAGCATCGAGGGGGGGGCGCGATGGAGGATATGGATCCCGATCTCTATCCGTATGTGGCCATCACCTCGGAAGATTTTCTGTCGGCCTTCACACCTCTTGTGGATTGGAAGACGGCGAAAGGTGTGAGGGGTAGGATTGTGACGACGCAGTACATCGATCAGAATTATTCGGGCGTCGACCTCGCCGAGAAGATTCGGAACTTCATCCTCGACGCGTACCAGAACGCCGGCGCGCAGTGGGTCCTTCTGGGTGGGGATACCGACGTCATCCCGGCCCGCAGCGCCTGGGCCATGGATTGTGAAATGGGGTATCCAGGCGACAACGAGCTCCAGGCGGATCTCTACTACTCGGACCTGGACGGCACCTGGGACGCGAACCAGAACGGGACGTACGGAGAGATCAATGACGAGGTGGACCTTTTCCCGGACGTTTTCGTCGGGAGGGCGCCTGTGGAAAACGACCTGGACGCCGCGGTCTTCGTCGACAAGGTCATCGGCTACGAACGGACGCCGCCGACCGATTACCAGACGAACATGACGATGGCGGCCGAGATCCTCTGGTCCGACCCGTACACTGACATGGGAATCGGTGCGGACATGATCGACAGCCTCTACATTCCATCCCGGTTCGACCCGATCACCAAGCTCTACATGTCACTGGGGAACGAGAACACCTTCACCGTGCTCGCCGCCCTGAACGGTGGCCAGAATCTGTTCAATCACGACGGGCATTGCTGGTACGATTACATGAGCATGGGAAACGGGGGACTCGTGAACGGCGACATGGATGGCCTGATCAATGGCGACCGGACGGGAATCCTCTACTCGATCGGCTGCTGGCCGGCGGCCATCGATTACGATTGCATCGCAGAGCACTTCGTCACCAACCCCGAGGGGGGAGGGATCGCCTTCATCGGGAATTCACGCTATGGATGGGGTTCACCGGGGAATCCCGGGTTCGGCTATTCGGAACGGTTCGTCCACCAGTTCTACCGCTACATGTTCCTCGAGGGATTCGAGAGGCCCTCCGAGGCGCTGGCGATGTCGAAATCGTATTATGTCAGCCGATCCCAGACCGAAAATGTCTACCGATGGCATCAGTACCAGGTGAACCTCCTCGGCGATCCGGAGATGTCGCTCTGGACCGATATCCCACAGGCAATCGTGGTGAACCACCCCGATGTCATATCCGGGGAGGCGCAGGTGCTCCCACTCTCGGTTCAGTCGTTTGGGAATCCCGTGGCAGATGCCCAGGTCTGCGTGATGGGAAGGAACGTCTACCAGGTGGGACGGACGGACGACGCCGGACGGGCGAGCCTGACCCTGACCCCGACGGCGGAGGAGTCGCTTCGGGTCACGGTCACCGGGACCGATATCCTGCCGTATGAAGGCGTCATCGCGGTTCAGCACAGCGGCCCTTACGTGACCCTGGTTTCAGCGGCTGTCGATGACTCGGGCGGGAACGGCGATGGATTGATCAATCCCGGCGAGGAAGTGAACCTGACCCTCGAGATCCGGAATACCGGAACCGAGGACCTCTCGGGGGTCGTCGCCTTCCTGCAGCTCCAGGACGCCTGCGCAACCCTCCTGGACAGCGTCGAGACCTTCGGGGACATCGCCGTGGGAGACACGGCGTATGGAGCGAACGGGGTGCGACTCCGGGTCGGGAATGACTGTCCCGGGGGGCACCTGCTCTTCAGCCAGGCCGTTCTCGCGGACGATGACGAAAACATCTGGAACTCATCTTTGTCCTTCCTCGTGAGGACCCCGTCCCTCGGGTGTTACACCTCCGTTCTGGACGATTCGACCGTGGGTGATGGAGATGGCCTTCTCGATCCGGGAGAGAGCGCCGTGCTGAGCGTCATTGTCTGTAATGCGGGCCAAGGATACGCCCACGATGTCTCCGCGACCGTGACGTCGCTGAGCCCTGACCTCACCGTGCAGGACACCGTCATCGCCCTGGGGACCCTCCTCCAGGGCGATGAGGACACACTCGACATCGGAATCGCGTCGAGCTCTCAGGCGCACGCGCCCGCGTTCCCCTCGATCGTCCTCGATCTCTCCGACGCGGAGGGGAACTCGATATCGGACACGCTGGCGATCACCCTGGGAACGGAAGGGCTGCGGGACGACTTCGAGTCGGGAGAGGGAAGGTGGACACACCGGGGCATCTACGATGAATGGCACCTGAGCACGGAGCGGAGTCACTCGGGGCAGCAAAGCTGGTACTGCGGGAACGAGAACAGTCATGCGTACCGGAATGGCATGGAGGCGGAGCTGATCCCTCCCGCGGTGTTCATCGCTCCGAATCCGAGGTTTTCGTTCTGGTGCTGGTACGACGTCACGACCTACGGGGTCGACGGCGTTTACGTTGAGGCGAATGACGGGACCGGGTGGGTGAAGCTCGATTTTATCGGGAGCGGCGGGGCGCTCGATTCCCTGCTCAACGTCGGAAACGACTGGCACGAGGAGAGCTATGACCTATCCATGTACCCGGTCGGAACGAGGGTCGAGCTTCGCCTGCGGTTTTCGAGTGACGAAACGGATGTCGCCGAGGGCGTCTACATCGACGATGCCCGATCCAATTGTCCCATCGACACCACGGCGACGTCGATCGGGGACGATGACGGCGGACGGATCTCCCTGCCGACGGCCTTCGCGCTCGCCCAGAACTACCCGAATCCTTTCAACCCCTCGACGACGATCGCGTTCGAGATCCCCGGGAAACTCGGCGAACGTCGCACCGTGAGCCTCGTCGTCTATGACGTTCGCGGCCGGCGCGTGAAAACCCTGGTCGACGCCGAACTGGAACCGGGGAGATACCGCATCGCCTGGAACGGCCGGGACGAACGGGGAGGCCCGGTCTCATCCGGCATCTACCTCTACACGATGAAGAGTGGAGATGAGCGGTACACGAGGAAAATGACCGTCATGAAAT
>Ga0214473_10004486_pt1 | contig 16771 bp, 17 predicted proteins | sample RVTome_7_FD_203509 | JGI IMG/M metagenome (GOLD analysis project Ga0214473, IMG submission 203509) | Soil microbial communities from uranium-contaminated site in the Upper Colorado River Basin, Wyoming, United States - RVT98D197 | ecosystem: Environmental > Terrestrial > Soil > Contaminated >... | reverse complement strand
ATCATGCCGCCAAATGTGGGAAATCATCCTTGCCGGCGGTCCCGTCATGGCGCCGATCATCCTGTGCTCGGTCGTCGCCGCAGCGATCACCATCGAACGACTGTGGAGCCTGCAACGCAAGCGGGTCATTCCGCGCGAGCTGACGGACCGGGTCTGGAAGCTGGTCGAGACGCGGACGCTGAATGACCGGCATATCGAGGCGCTGGCACGCAACTCGCCGCTCGGTCGGGTGCTGGCCGCGGGACTCGCGAACCGTCACCACGGGCGCGACATCATGAAGGAAGTCATCGAGGACACGGGGCGGCACGTGGTCCATGAACTCGAGCGATTCCTGAACACGCTGGGCACGATTGCGGCGATGTCGCCGCTGCTCGGGCTGCTCGGCACCGTGATCGGGATGATCCAGGCCTTCAATACGATCACGACCGCGGGGGTCGGAGATCCCCGTGCGCTGGCGGGCGGCATCGGGGTGGCGTTGATCACGACGGCGGCGGGACTGATGGTTGCGATCCCCGCGTTGTTCGCCTACCGATACCTGCGCGGTGTCGTGGACGCCCTGGTGGTCGACATGGAGAAAGAAGCGATCAAGCTGGTGCAGGCCTTCGATCGCAGCGGGGCACATGCGCAGGAGTCCGGTCGGCGGCGCGAAGCAGTCTCATGAGGCTCAGCCCCCGCCGCCGCGAGGATCCCGAATTGAACATGACGTCGCTGATCGACGTGGTCCTGCTGCTGGTGATCTTCTTCATGCTGGCAACCACGTTCGTGAAGGAGGGACGGTTGCGCGTCGAGCTGCCTGCAGCCGGCATTGCGCCGGCGAATGCAGCCGAGGAGCCGGTCGTGATCACCGTCACTGCGCAGGGCGAATACCGTGTCAACGAGCGGGTGCTGGTCAATAACTCCCGCGAGACGCTGCACGCCGCATTGCGCAAGGTTGCCGGCGGCGACACTGACCGCCCGGTCACGATCCGGGCCGATGCCCGCTCACCGCACCAGGCAGTCGTGACCGCGATGGACATCTCGGGCCGCGTCGGCTTCTCGCAGGTCAACATTGCAACCGTCAGCCAGCAAGCGGAAGAGTAAGCGGGACCTGCCGCCGCTCACGGCGAGCGGGCTCAGGATCTACCTTCGCCTGCTCGCCTACGCACGGCCGCATTGGCCGATGTTCCTGCTGGGGATCGTCGGCATGGTCCTGTTCGCCTCCGTGGACACGGGCCTCGCATGGCTGGTCAAGCAGTTCCTCGACGATGCCTTCGTCGCGCGCGACAGCCGGGTGCTGCTGCTCGTGCCGACCGGAATTCTCGTGCTGTTCACCGCGCGTGGCCTTGGCGACTACCTGTCGGTCTTTGCTCCCGGATCGGTGGGCCGTCACGTCATCAAGGCCTTGCGGCGTGAGGTCTTTGCGCACTACCTGGAGCTGCCGACGGCGTACTTCGACCGCAACGGCGTCGCACAGCTGCTCTCGCGACTGACCTTCAATATCGAGCTGGTCGCGGAGGCTGCGACCACTGCGGTGACTTCGCTGATCCGCGACACGCTGACGATCGGCGGCCTGCTCGGCTGGCTGTTTTACATGAACCCGCGCCTGACGGCCTTCGCGCTCGCAGTCTCGCCGCTGATCGCCGGCCTGATGCGCGTCACGAGCCGGTTGTTCCGGCGTTACAGCACGCGGATCCAGGCCTCGATGGGCGACGTCACGCGGGTCGCCAAGGAAGCGCTCGAAGGCCACCGGATGATCAAGGTGTTCAACGCACAGCCGCAGCAGCAGGCGGCCTTCGAGCAGGTCAACGAGCGCAACCGGGCGAGTTTCATGAAGCTCGTGACCGTGAAGGCGCTGTCCCATCCCGTGGTGCAGTTCATCGCTGCCATCGGCCTCGCGGCCGTCATGTACGTCGCAATGCGCGACGTGCTGAAGCAGGGCATGTCGGTCGGCGAGTTCACGTCCTTCCTGACCGCGCTGCTGCTGATCACGGCGCCGTTGCGCCGACTCGTCAGCGTGGTCGGGCCGCTGCAACAGGGCATCGCCGCGGGCCAGAGCGTGTTCGAGATACTCGATTCCGCAGCTGAAGACCAGGGCGGGACCCGCCATATCGACCGGGCACGCGGTGAGATCGAGTTCCGTGGCGTCGCCTTCACCTATGACCAGGAAAAGGGCCGCGTACTGCGCGACATCAGCTTCGGCGCAACGCCCGGCGAGACGATTGCAATCGTGGGCCGATCCGGGAGCGGCAAGTCGACGCTGGTCAGCCTGCTGGCACGGTTCTACGACCCGGACTCCGGGCAGGTATTGCTGGACGGCGTGGACCTGCGCGAGTACCGGCTGCAGGACCTGCGCCGGCAGCTGTCCCTGGTCAGCCAGGACGTGGTCCTGGTCGACGACACGATCCGCAACAATATCGCCTTCAGCGCACCGGGTGCGGACGCCGGCGCGGTCGAGCGTGCCGCGCGGGCGGCGCACGTGCTGGATTTCGCCGACGAACTGCCGGCTGGTCTCGACACACCGGTCGGCGAGCGCGGGGGCCTGCTGTCCGGCGGACAGCGCCAGCGCGTTGCGATCGCGCGGGCCCTGTTGAAGAACGCTCCGGTCCTGGTTCTGGACGAAGCGATGTCGGCGCTTGATTCCGAATCGGAGCGGGCGGTGCAGGAGGCGTTCACCGAGCTGCTGCGCGATCGCACAACGCTGATCATCGCCCACCGCCTGTCCACGATCGAGAACGCGCACCGGATCATCGTCCTCGATGACGGCCGCATCATCGAGTCTGGCAGCCATCCCGAGCTGCTTGTCGCCGGTGGTCTCTACGCTGCGCTGCACCGTATGCAGTTCAACGTCTAGAAAATGCACGACTGGCTGCTCGAGACCTGGTACGGCGGCGTCGCCCGCGGCCGGTGGCTGCAGCCCCTGGCCTGGCTGTTCGCGGGTGCCGGCGCGCTGCGGCGACTGGCCTATCGATCGGGCCTGCTCGCGCGTTATCGCTCGTCGCGACCCGTGATCGTGGTCGGCAATCTCACGGTGGGCGGCACCGGCAAGACCCCATTCGTACTGTGGCTGGCCACTGCGCTTGCGGCGCGGGGCCTGCGCGTCGGCGTCGCCAGCCGCGGATATCGCGGCGCCGGCGGAGCGGCCCGGCTCATCATGGGCGACGAAGATGCCGCGATCGCCGGTGACGAGGCCCTGCTGCTGCGCCGCCGGCTTGGCATGCCGGTCGCGGTCGCCACGAGGCGCGCTGATGCCGTGCGCCTGCTGGAGCCGCAATGCGACCTGGTCGTCGCCGACGATGGCCTGCAGCACTACGCGCTGCACCGGGACCTGGAGATCGCCGTCATCGATGGATCGCGGGGTCTGGGCAATGGCCGCATGCTGCCGGCGGGGCCGCTGCGCGAGCCACGCGCGCGCCTGGATCGGGTCGACGCGGTGGTCGTGAACGGCGCGGGCTTCGCCTGGCCCGGTGCAATGTCGATGAAGCTCGTTCCCGTCGCCGCGGTCTCGCTTGCGGACGGCAGCCGGCGGCCGCTTGCTGATTTTTCCCGCCGCACGGTCCACGCAATCGCCGCCATTGGCAATCCCGGTCGATTCTTCGCGATGCTCCGGGAGCACGGTCTCGCCGTCGTGGAGCACCCATTCCCCGACCATGCGGCCATCGCTGCCGAAGCGCTGCCTGGCAACAGGACTGAGCCCTTACTGATGACCGAGAAGGATGCCGTAAAATGGCGCGGTGAGCGCCGCGATGCCTGGTATGTCGAAGTCGTTGCCGATCTCGACGGCGTGTCGGCGACCGCGTTGATGGATCGCATCGTGCGCCTGATGCCGCTGCGCGGCGAGGGAGTCGCGGATGATCGTTGACCAGCTGATCGACATTCTTGCGTGCCCGGTCTGCAAGGGTCCGCTGCGGTGGTTGGGCGAGTCGCGCGAGTTGCTGTGCCGCGCCGATCGATTGGCCTATCCGCTGCGCGATGACATACCCGTGATGCTCCCCGAGGAAGCCCGCCGCCTGTCACCGGATGACCCTGCGCTCGCGGGGCGCTGAATGTTTCGCATCGTGATACCGGCGAGGTTTGCGGCAACGCGCCTGCCCGGCAAGCCGCTGGCGCCGCTCGCCGGCCTGCCAATGATCCAGCACGTACACCGGCTCGCCAGCCGGTCGGGCGCCTCCGAGGTCGTGGTTGCGACCGACGATGAGCGCATCCGTGCCGCCTGCGCCGCATTCGGCGCCGCGGTCGAAATGACTTCGGGCGGTCATGCTTCCGGCACCGATCGGATCGCCGAACTGGCAGGACGCCATGCCTGGGCGGATGAATCCGTGGTCGTCAACGTCCAGGCGGATGAACCGCTGCTGCCGCCGGCCCTGATCGACCAGGCCGCCGCCTTGCTGGCCGCCGACCGCGATGCCGGCATCGCGACCCTGTGCGCGCCGATCGCCTCGCTCGAGGAGTATCTGGACCCGAATGTCGTCAAGGTCGCCGTGCGCGCCGGCGGCAGGGCACTGTATTTCAGCCGTGCGCCGATCCCCTGGAATCGAGACGGGGCGCCGGGTGGCCTCGGCAGCCAAAGCCAGTACCGCGGTGCCTGGCGTCACATCGGGATTTACGCGTACCGCGTCGGCGTGCTGCGGCGCCTCGCCACGTCCGCGCCGTCGGCCCTTGAGCGGTGTGAACAGCTCGAACAGCTGCGCGCGCTGGAACTGGGGGTCGTGATCGTCATCGCGCCGGCCTGCGAGACTCCAGGTCCGGGGGTCGATACGGCCGCGGACCTGCAGCGAGTCGAGCGACTGATGGCCGGCGGCCGCGGGCCATGAGCGATCACTGCGCCAGTGTCGAGCCGTTCTACGCAGTCGAGATCAATCGGCTGGCGAATGAACGCTCCCGGCGCGGCCTGCCGGTCATCCACATGGAGGTCGGGCAACCCTCGGCTGGTGCACCGCGCGCCGCCATCGAGGAAGGGCATCGGGCCTTGCGTGAGGAGCCGCAGGGGTACTGGGAGAGCGGGGCACTGAAGGAAGCGATCGCCGCGCTTTACCAACAGCGGTATCGCCTTGCAGTCGAGCCGGCGCAGGTAATCCTCTCGGCCGGCGCTTCCGGGGCGCTGCTGCTGGCAATCGCCGTGCTGTTCCGGCAGGGCTCGCGCGTCGCGCTTGCGCGACCGGGGTACCCCGCGCATCGAAACGTGCTACGCGCCCTCGGCTATGAGCCGCTGGAACTGGACTGTGGGCCAGGGACCCGGTTTCAGCCGACGGCTGCGATGATTGCAGATCTCGATCCGGCTCCCGCAGGCCTGATCCTGACGAGCCCGTCGAATCCCACCGGCACGATGCTGGATCGCGTCGAACTCGCGGCACTCGCAAAGGTTTGCCGCGCGCGCGGGATTCGCATCATCTCCGATGAGACCTATCACGGGATCACCTTTGGGCAACACGCGCATTCCATGCTCGAATTCGAGCCCGCGTCGATCGTGCTCAATACCTTTTCCAAGTACTGGTGCATGACCGGCTGGCGTCTGGGTTGGGCGGTGGTGCCGGCCGGGCTCGTCGATGCGATGAATCGATATTCCGCCAACATATTCCTGGTGCCGCCGACGCTCTCACAGCACGTTGCGCTGGCCGCCATGAATCAGGCCGCGGAACTCGAGCAGCATGTGGCCACGTACGCGGCGAACCGTGAGTTGCTGACTGCCGCCTTGCCGGGACTCGGCATCGCGCGCATGGCGCCGGTCGATGGCGCGTTCTACATCTACGCCGACATCTCGCACCTGACTGACGATTCGCTGCAATGGTGTCGCGGCCTACTCGATGCGACGGGTGTCGCGCTGAATACCGGCCGCGACTTTGATTCAGTCAACGGCGGACGATTCATCCGGATCTCGTTCGCGGTGTCCACGCAGGAGGCATGCGCGGCACTTGGGTTGCTGGCCGGATGGCTGCGTCAGCGGAAACGCGCGTGAAGCGGCGCGTGCTGTTCGTCTGCCTCGGTAACATCTGCCGATCACCGACGGCCGAGGCAGTGTTCCGGGAAATGTCGCGGCGCGAGTCGCAGCTCGCAATCGAAGTCGACTCGGCCGGCACTCATGCGTACCACATCGGCGCGGCTCCTGACGCACGCGCAATCGCCGCGGCGAGCCGGCGTGGGTTCGACATGCGAATGCTGCGCGCGCGTGTCGTCGAGATGGCCGATTTCGAGAGCTTCGACCTGCTGCTGGCGATGGATGAGCAGAATCACCGCCACCTGCTTGGCATTGCGCCGCCGCACCGTCGCGATCGCGTGCGCCTGTTCCTCGAGTTTGCGCCGCAGCTGGGACGGCGCGACGTGCCAGATCCGTACTACGGTGGCGCAACCGGATTCGAGGACGTCCTCGACCTGATCGAAGAGGCTTCACGCGGCCTGCTGGGCGCGTTGGCCGCGTCTCCCTAGTTCATTCCTTGGGCTCGAAGTGGTGGCCTTCCTCGGGCGTTGAGGACCACACCGTGTAGGTCTGCGCAGGCCGGGTAACCGGGCCCGGGGCCGACACCGGATTCTGCATGACCGGCAGGGCAGGGGTCCCCGATTCCATCGGCGCCGGTGCGGGAGGCGCGGATTCCTGCGGCGGCGCGTATGGCCGTTGCTCCTGCGCTGGCGGCGGGGAAAATGCACGCTCTGGCTGCTGCATCAGGGCATCGCCGTTGCCTGCGCCGGGCGGCGCGGAATCGCCGTGACCGAGTGGCTCCTGGCGCGTGTCACGATTGCCGCCACGCCCGCGACGACGGCGGCGCCGACGTTGGGGTTCCCCCTCAGCTGGCGCCTGCTCAGCCTGGCGGGCTGCGGGCGGCGGTGCCGGCGAGCGCGGTTCCACGGGCCTTTCGCGCTGGCGCTCGTGGTCGCGGCGCATCGGCTCCTGGCGTGATCCCTCGCCACGGGACTCTGCGTCGGGGCCACGCTGGCGATCGCGGTGCCGGTTGCGGTCGCCGCCCTGCTCGCGCTCGCGCCGCTGGTCGCTGCGGTGATGGCCGCGGTCGCGCCGGTGTCCGCCGTGCCCTTCGTCGCGATCCCGTGGGGGCCGGTCTTCGCGTTGACCGCCGCGCCGGTGGCGATCCGGCGCGGAGGACGGTCGCTCAACGGGCGCGGGGCGCTCACTGCCCCTGAACCAGGCGACCAGACGAGACCAGAGGCCGGGTCCGCGGACCATGCGCGCGGCCGGGGCGACCGGTGCGGGCGCCGCCGGGGCGATGGCCTGCACCGCCGGGGCCGGAGCAACGGGCCGCTTTTCGGCTTCGGTCTTGAAGTCGATTTCCACCGGGGCCTGACCGGCCATCTGATAGCTGGTCAGTGCATTTTCGGGCAGCGCCAGTTCGTCCTCGCGCACGCGACGGATGGAGTAATTCGGCGTCTCCATGTTCTTGTCCGGCACCAGCACGATGGCGGTCGTGCTGCGGCTCTCCAGCTGATGGAGCCACGCCCTCTTTTCATTGATCAGGAAAGTCGCCACGTCCACCGGCAACTGCGCGACCACGCGCGTGGTGCGCTCCTTGCGGGCTTCCTCACCGATCAGTCGCAGCACGGCGAGCGCCATCGACTCGACGCTGCGAATCGTTCCCATACCGCTGCAGCGCGGGCAAACTGTGTGGGTGGACTCGCCCAGCGACGGGCGCAGCCGCTGGCGCGACATTTCCATGAGCCCGAAGCGCGAGATCCGGCCCAGCTGGATCCGTGCGCGGTCGGACCGCACGGCCTCGCGCAACCGGTCCTCGACGGCCTGCTGGTTCTTCTTCGACTCCATATCGATGAAGTCGATGACGATCAGCCCGCCAAGATCGCGGATCCTGAGCTGGCGTGCGATCTCCTCGGCGGCCTCGAGGTTGGTGTTGCAGGCCGTCGTCTCGATGTCGGCGCCGCGCGTGGCACGCGCCGAGTTGATGTCGATCGAGACGAGTGCCTCCGTGTAATCGATCACGATGCTGCCGCCGGAGGGCAGCGTAACCGTATGCGAATAGGCGGACTCGATCTGGCTTTCGATCTGGTAGCGCGTGAACAGCGCCACATCGTCGATGTACAGCTTGATCTGGCGCTGCGCCTCGGGTGAGAGGAAGCGTTGCACGTACTCGAGGGCACGTTCATAGGCTGCCTGCTCGTCGATCAGGACTTCGCCGATGTCGTCCGACAGGTAGTCACGCAGCGCACGCGTGACGGCGTCGCTTTCCTGGTACACCAGGAAAGGTGCCGGCCGCTCGCCGGTGGCCGTGACGATCGCGTCCCAGTTGGCGCGCAGGGTATCGAGGTCCCAGCGCAATTCCTCGGGACTGCGGCCGACGCCGGCCGTGCGCACGATGGTGCCCATCCCGTCCGGGACGTGCAGCTGCTCCAGCGAGTCGCGCGTCACATCGCGGTCCTCGCCTTCAATGCGGCGTGATACGCCACCGGCATGCGGGCTGTTCGGCATCAGGACCAGGAAGCGGCCGGCGAGGCTGATGAATGTGGTGAGCGCCGCGCCCTTGTTGCCACGCTCCTCTTTCTCGACCTGTACCAGCAGTTCCTGTCCTTCCTGGATCACATCCCGGATGTTGAACCGGGCTCCTGGCGCAGGCTGGAAGCGAAAGTATTCGCGCGCAACTTCCTTCAGCGGCAGGAAACCCTGGCGCTGGGCACCGTATTCGACGAAAGCCGCTTCGAGACTCTGTTCGACGCGCGTGATGCGCGCCTTGTAGATGTTGCCCTTCTTCTGCTCGCGCGACGATATTTCGATGGACAGGTCGTAAAGTTTCTGGCCGTCAACCAGAGCTACGCGCAACTCCTCCTGTTGGGTTGCGTTGATCAGCATTCTTTTCATGTGCCCCTTCCGAGGTACTGGGGGCCGCGCGGCAAGCGATGTCACGTATCAACATGAGGGGGGACTCTTCGATCCGCTGGTGTGGACTCCGGCTGATTGCATAATGCATAGAAGTCGACACGCGCGGAAACGTCACATCCGAGCGAACGGCCGGCGATGGTCCGGGTCATCCAGACCAACTAACATGCGGCGCCAGCCCGGCGCGACACCGACGGCAAACCGGGGAGTCGAGGGGGAGGGTCCGCGTACCGGTCAGCGGCCACGCTCCACTTCGCGGAGCCTGCGCCGTAAGACCTGACTGCCGCGAACGATATCAGCAATGCGCCCGGAAAATCAATACTTTAGGAAAACTCCATGAGTGAGGGCCGAGATCCGGCGAGCCGCGTGCGGCGGGTCCGCGCGGGACCTGCCGGAGTGGGCCAGCGGCTGGACAACTTCCTGCTGCGCGAACTCAAGGGTGTGCCGCGCAGCCGGGTTTACCGCCTGCTGCGGCGCGGCGAGGTGCGCGTGAACGGCAAGCGCGCGCGCCCGGAATATCGGCTGCAGGCCGACGATGAGGTCCGGCTGCCGCCGGTACGCGATGCCGCGACCGTGCCGGCGGCGCCGATTCGCGTTCCGGACGCCTTGCGCGCCCTCGTGCGAAATGCTGTCATCCATGAGGACGAACGGATCCTGGTGCTCGACAAGCCGGCGGGACTCGCGGTGCACGGAGGATCGGGACTGGCATTCGGGGTCATTGAGGCCTTGCGCGCCTGGCGTCCCGACGAGCCGCTGGAGCTTGCTCATCGCCTGGACCGCGACACCAGCGGCTGCCTGATCGTCGCGAAGTCGCGCTCGGCGCTCCGTGAGCTGCATGCGCTGTTGCGCGAGGGACAGGTCGAGAAGCATTACTCGACGCTGGTCGCGGGGTCCTGGCACCTTGGCCGGAAGACGATCGACGCACCGGTGCTGACGCATGTCCGGCAGGGTGGCGAACGCATGGTGCGGGTGAATGCGGCCGGCAAGGTCGCGATCTCCGTATTCGAGCCGCGCCAGCACTTTCGCGATCTCGCCACGCTGATGGACGTCGAGATCCACACCGGGCGCACCCATCAGATCCGCGTGCACGCGGCATTCGCCGGCCACCCGGTTGCCGGGGACGAGAAATACGGCTCGCGCGAGTTCAATTCCCGGATGAAGGAGTTCGGCCTGCGCCGCATGTTCCTGCATGCGACCGCGGTTGCGTTCCGCTGGCCGGAGTCGCGCGAGCGCGTCGCGCTGTCAATCGGACTTCCAGACGATCTCGCGGGGCTGCTCGCGCGCCTGCCACAGAGCGCCGGGCCTCAGGATTGAGTCGAGGCCAGGGGATCGAGGCCCGCCTGCCGCAGTGCCGCAGCCACCCAGATCAGGGGCATGCCGATCAACGCAGTCGGGTCGTTGCTGTCGATGCCGTTGAAGAGCGCGATGCCCAGGCTCTCGCAGCGAAAGCCGCCGGCACAATCGTAGGGCCGGTCGCGATCCACGTAGCGCGCGACCTCGTCCGCAGACAGCTGCCGGAATCGCACCGTGGTGCAGTCGACATGTTGGCGGACGACGGGCGGCTTGCCCCGCAGCAGCACTGCCGCGGTATGGAAGCGCACGCTGCGGCTGCTGCAGGCGAGCAGTTGCTCACGGCAGCGGCCGGCATCGAGGGGCTTCGACAGGATGAGTCCATCGCAGTCGGCGACCTGATCAGATCCCAGCACCCAGGCCGCCGGGTGTCGCGCGGCGACTGCTTGCGCTTTCGCCAGCGCCAGGCGCATGGCGCGCGCCTGCGCTGATTCGCCGGTGATGCCGTCCTCGGCGACGCCGGGCGCTTCGATCGCAAACGGCAGTTGCAGCCGTTCCAGCAGCGCCCTGCGATACGGGGACGTCGAGGCGAGGATGAACTGTGCTGCCATTCGGATCGGCGCTTTAAAAACAATGGTTTGCGCGGGATGGTTTTTTGACACCCCGGATGTGCCTCACTATGATACCGCCCCCATGTCCAGGGCCCCGGACGAGCGGTTGAACGTGTTCCGCCTGGCCGCGGCATCGGCGGTCGTGGAACGGGGCTATCCACTTGCCGGGTTTCCGCGACTCGCGGATCGTCTGGTGGCGCCGGCGGGGGAAGCCCGCGTGCGGCTCGCGTTGCGGAGCGCCGGCGAGGTTCCGACCGGGGAATTGCAGGTCCGCGCCGAGGCGATGCTGACCTGTCAGCGCTGCCTGCGACCCCTGCGCCGGCCGCTGGAGTCGCTTTCGCGGCTCGCGTTCGTGGAACGCGAAGATGCGCCGGTGCCGGTGGACCATGAGGCCATCGTTGGGGATCCGGAGCGGGTTGACCTGGCGACCCTGGTCGAGGATGAGCTGCTGTTGTCGATGCCGCTGGTCGCCGCGCATGGCGTCGGCGAGGAATGCCTGGCGCCGGGGCTAGCGGCCGCGGCCAAGCCGGAGGTGGCGCCCGAGGCGCCAGAGAGGCGCCGGCCGTTTGCCGGGTTGAAGGATTTGTTGAATCAGTAAACCGGAGATGACGTTCCATGGCCGTACAAAAAAGCCGCAAGACCCCGTCCAAGCGCGGCATGCGCCGATCGCACGATCGACTGACGAAGCCCGCGCTGTCCAAGGACCCGACCACCGGCGAGACACACCGCCGGCACTGCATCAGCCGTGACGGTTTCTACCGTGGCCGCAAGGTCATCGAGACGCCCGCCAAGGACACCGGGCAGGAATGAGCCGGGCCGCGGGCACGGCCGCCGGTGGCTTCATGGTGAACCGATATTCACGCGTGGCCGGCACCGGCAGCTACCTGCCGGAGAAAGTGCTGACCAACGCGGACCTCGAAAAGCTCGTTGACACGAGCGACGAGTGGATCCGCACGCGCACCGGCATCGAGCGGCGTCATATCGCTGCCCCGGACGAGACCAGTTCGTCGCTGGCGGAGCACGCCGCACGGCGCGCGCTGAAGGCTGCCGGGCAAACACCCGCGGACGTCGACTTCATCGTCGTTGGCACGACGACACCCGACCTCGTTTTTCCGAACACCGGTACGCTGCTCCAGCAGCGCCTCGGCATCCACGGCTGCCCGGCCTTCTCGCTGGAGGCGGCCTGCAGCGGTTTCGTTTATGCGCTGTCGATCGCCGACAAGTACGTGCGCATCGGCGAGTCGAAGTGCGCGCTCGTGGTCGGCGTGGATTGCCTGTCGTGCATCACCGACTGGAAGGATCGCGCGACCGCCGTATTGTTCGGCGACGGCGCGGGTGCCGTGGTGCTGACTCCGGCGGACGAGCCGGGGATCATCGGCACGCATCTGCATTCGGACGGGCGCTACAAGGACCTGCTCTATTTTCCGTACGGCGTGTCGAGCGGTTTCGACAAACTGCGCAGCGGTGCGAGCGCCGGCATCACGATGCTCGGCAACGAAGTGTTCAAGGTCGCGGTGCGCACACTGTCGCGTCTCGTCGACGAGACGCTGGCGAAGAACGGAATCGAACGCGACCAGATCGACTGGCTAGTCCCGCACCAGGCCAATCTGCGCATCATCCAGGCGGCCGCGGACAAGCTGGGGCTGCCGATGGACAAGGTCGTCCTCACCGTGCAGGACCACGGCAACACCTCGGCCGCCTCGATTCCGCTCGCGCTCGATACGGCCGTGCGCGACGGTCGCATCCACCGCGGCCAGACGCTGCTGCTCGAGACTTTCGGGGGTGGCTTCACCTGGGGCTCGGCGCTGGTCCGCTATTGACGCGAAACCGGCGTCCTCCGGAATGGTCCATCTCCGCATGAGTTGGTGGCGGGACATTTCCCTGCTGACGGTCTTTCTGGGCAGCCTGCTGGCGCCCGGGATGCGTGCCGGAGCCGAAAGCTTCTCATTGCCGGCGCCCGGCAGCGACATGATCGGTGTGACGCTGAGCGCGGAAACCGCTCATCAGGACACCTTGCTCGACCTCGCCCGCAGGCATGGCCTGGGTTACGAGGAGATCACAAACGCGAATCCGGATATCGATGCCTGGCTGCCCGGCGCTGGCACGACGGTGGTGCTGCCGAAGGGACGCCTGCTGCCGACGGCGCCGCGCCAGGGCATCGTCATCAACCTGCCGGAACACCGGCTGTACTGGTATCCACCGGTCGCGGCTGGCGAGACACCCATCGTGTGGACATTTCCGGTCAGCATCGGAAAGATGGACTGGAATACGCCGCTCGGCACGACCCGCATCGTCCAGAAGATCAAGGATCCGACGTGGACTCCGCCTCTCTCGGTGCGCGAGGAGCACGCACGCCGTGGCGACATCCTGCCCGTGGTGGTGCCGGCGGGACCTGATAATCCGCTCGGGCGCTTCGCGATGCGTCTCGGCATCCCCGGGGGCGCATACCTGATCCATGGCACGAACCGGCCTGCGGGCGTCGGCATGCAGGTCACCCATGGCTGCATGCGGCTTTATCCGGAAGATATCGAGGCGCTGTTCGGGATGGCGCCGGTGAACACGCCGGTGATGATCGTGAACCAGCCCTACAAGTGGGGCTGGCACGAAGGCGAGCTGCTGATCGAAGTGCACCCGCCGCTCGCGGAGGATACGGTCGAGCCACCCACGCTGACCGAGCTGACGCGACTGATCGTCGAGGCAACCCGTGAAGAACCGCGCGCGATCGACTGGCAACGAGCCGAGCAGGCATGGCGCGAGTCACGCGGCATACCAACGATCGTCTCGATCGGCGGGCCGCACGCAGCGGCGAACTCCGGCGACGCGATTCCGGCACCCTGAAACGACGAGGCCCCGCGACGTTGCCGTCGCAGGGCCTGTTTCCGTCAATGTCCGGAAGCGATTACTTCGACATCGACTTTTCGAACATGCGATCCATCTTCGCGCTGTTCGCGTCGCAGCACTGCTGCGCCGCCTGCGCCGCAGACAGGGCCTGATTGGCCGAGTTCTGCGCCGAGGTGGCAGCCTGCTGTGCGGCGGCGGCGGCACGGCTTGCGCCGTCTGCCGCGGACTTCACGCTGTCGACATCACCGGACAAGCGTGAAACCTGCGACTTCAGCGAGTCGATGTCCGCCTGCATGGGCTTCAGGTCTTGGCAGCCAGCGCCGAGCGCGAGAACGGCGGCAGCGATGCCCACCTTCAGGATCTTGGTCATGAGATTTTTCTCCACAAGGTTGCATGAAACGTAACGACCCGCTTTCGCAGGTGCACGGTGGCCGGCGTTCCTTCCCGACCGCGCGGTTACCGATGCGAATCGTAACGCATCAGCGCATTTCCTGAAAGCGCGGAATCGCCTGTCGCAATCCGGCGACAGACGATTTGCAGGAGTTTGCTCGCGGGCGCGATGTCCACACGTGGCCGCGCGCGAGAACGCAGCGCGCGGATTTGCGGGAAGTGCGCGAAGGTCAGCGGACGAGAGTGGATGGGAACGCCGCGAGGTTGCGGGTGAGGGCACGCGCGGTGACGCGCAACGCGGCGCTCGACGGGTAGCACTGACCTGCGGGGTGGATGCGCGTGCGCGGCGCGAGTATCGGGACTGGCGGGGCAGGCAAGGTGCTTGCCAATCACCCGGGCCTGTATATAATCACAGCTACTGATCATTCATACAGGTGCGCCATGTCAGACCTCACGCCCCGCCAACGCCAGATCCTGGAGTTCATCCAGGATTCCATTGCCAGCTACGGAATGCCGCCGACCCGTGCCGAAATCGCCCGGGCGCTGGGTTTCCGGTCGGCAAATGCCGCTGAAGAGCATCTGCGTGCATTGCAGCGCAAGGGCGTCATCTCCCTGATCGCAGGCAGCGCGCGCGGCATTGTGCTGAAGGATGCATTGCGCGAGCAACTCGGCCTGCCGCTCATCGGCCGGGTGGCGGCCGGCCGGCCCATCCTGGCCGAGGAACACATTGAAGGCCGCTACCAGCTCGATCCGCGGCTGTTCACTCCACGACCGCATTACCTGCTGCGGGTCAGCGGCATGAGCATGCGCGATGTCGGCATCCTCGATGGCGACCTGGTCGCGGTGCATCGCTCCACCGATGTCCGCAACCGGCAGATCATCGTGGCGCGGCTCGAAAACGAGGTGACGGTCAAGCGTTATCGCCAGGAGGGATCGGTGGTCTGGCTGTTGCCGGAGAACCCGGAGTTCGAGCCGATCCGCGTGGATCTGCGCAAGCAGTCCCTGACGATCGAGGGAGTGGTGGTCGGCGTCCTGCGGCGTGGCCGGCCGGATACGATGCAGTGAGCGGCCCACTGGAAGAATTATTGCGCCACCCGGCCCTGTGGCGCGGCGGCAGCATGGCGGATGCGCCCGCGACCGTCACGACGGGTTTTCGCCGCCTGGATGAGCGCCTGCCGGGCGGCGGCTGGCCCTTATCCACATTGGTGGAATTACTGGTGCCAGCGGCAGGTGTCGGAGAAATCAGGCTGCTGCTCCCGGCCTTGCGGGCTTTGTCCGCGGCAAAGCCGGATGCGCCACGCTGGATTGCCTGGCTGGCGCCGCCTCACCTGCCTTATGCCCCGGCACTCGCCGATGCCGGACTCGATCCCTTGCGCACACTGGTGATCCGGCCGCGGGCCGGGCTCGACCGGCTGTGGGCGATGGAGCAGGCGCTGCGTTCCGGCGCCTGCGCCGCAGTGCTCGGCTGGACCGGCGCGGCCACTGACCAGGCGCTGCGTCGTTTGAAGCTGGCAGCCGGGGAAGGGCGAAGCCTCGGCATCCTGTTCCGGCCGCCAGGCGATCGCAGCGAGCCTTCGCCCGCGGCGCTCAGGCTCTCGCTCACGGCGCGTGACGGCGGGCTCGACATCGAGATCCTGAAGAGCCGCGGCGGCATTCCCGCGCGCATCGACGGCCTGTCGATCCACTGACATGTCCGAAGGACGTCCGGCAACGGTCACGCCGGCACCGGCGGCGTGGCGGTGGACACCGGGTCTGGTGTCCCGCGGGATCGCAGCCACTGCCGGTTCCGACGCGCGCGAATTGTGGCTGGCCGCGCACTTCCCCCGCCTGCCGCTGGAGGCCCTGCTGCCGGTCACCCACGACGCTCGCGCGATCGGCGTCATTGAGGCGGACGATCCGCGTCGCTGCCTGGTCGCCTGCAATGACCGGGCTGCCCGCATGGGCATCGCCGCGGGCATGGGACAGAACGCCGCCCTCGCGCTCATGCCCGGACTCGAGCTGCGTGAGCGCCGACCGGCCGCCGAAGCCGCGTTGCTGGGTCGTCTGGCGCGCTGGGCATTGCAATTCACGCCGGTCGTCAGCATTGAGCCGCCCGACGCGCTACTGGCAGAAGTCCGGGGCAGCCTCGAATTGTTCGGTGGTGCCATGGCGCTCTGCCGGCGCGCGCAGGCCGGCCTGCGGACGGGCGGCCTGCAGGCCGGCGTGGCACTCGCGCCGACGCCACGTGGAGCCCTGTGGCTCGCGCGGGCGGGACTCAGGCTCGCTGCAGTCCGTGGCGATGCCATGCCGGGACTCGCGGCGCGGCTGCCGCTCGCCTGCCTGCACTGGCCGCTGGATGTCGTCGAAGCGCTGACCGGGCTCGGCGCCCGCACCGTCGCCGACCTGGTGCGCCTGCCGCGCGCTGGATTCGCGCGGCGCTTCGGGCCGGTCCTGCTCGACGAACTGGACGAGGGCCTCGGACGCCGCCGCCAGCTCCGCCGCCGGCATGCGGTGCCGGAACGCTTCGACGAGCAGCTCGAGTTGCCGGTTGCGGCCGGATCCACGGCCGGGGTGGAGCCGGCCGCCGAACAGCTGCTCACGCGCCTTGCTGCCTTCCTGCGCTCCCGCGCAGCAGGTCTTTCCGAGCTGCGCGTCGACCTGTTGCATCGCGATTGTCCGCCCACCCGGATCCGGCTCCGTCTGGCCCGGCCGTCCGGCGATGCGATGCACCTGCACGAACTGCTGCGCGAACGGCTTGCGCAAAGCCGGCTGCCCGCAGCAGTGACGGCGCTGCGCTGCCGCTCCGGCGTCCTGCTGCCGCTCGCGCTGCGTGAGGCCGGGCTCTTCGAACAGG
>Ga0214473_10004485_pt1 | contig 16772 bp, 13 predicted proteins | sample RVTome_7_FD_203509 | JGI IMG/M metagenome (GOLD analysis project Ga0214473, IMG submission 203509) | Soil microbial communities from uranium-contaminated site in the Upper Colorado River Basin, Wyoming, United States - RVT98D197 | ecosystem: Environmental > Terrestrial > Soil > Contaminated >... | reverse complement strand
AGCCGCAATCTCCGCTCGCTTCGGCTGCGCATGGACTGCGGCTTCACCGTCGACGGCGAGCTGGTGCCGCCGCAGCCCGACCGGCTGATCTCGGTCTCGGCGACCGAGCCGCTGACCTTCCTCCGCGGCTAGCAACATACTGTTATACCTAGGTTTTATAGGAAAATCGAGAGCCCACTCTTGACCTCCGGGGTCGCTACAGGGGTCGCTGCGCTAGGCTAGGGGGCGCCGGGGGCCGCCCTCGGGCCACCCGGCCCCAACGGAGGTCCCCTACCGATGAAGAAGAAGCCTACCGGCAGCGAGAAGAAGCGCGCCCAGTACCGCCACCTGTACGTGCGCCGCGAGGGCGGCAAGAGCGTGATCTACTACCAGCGCCGCGCCGTCCAAGGCAAGCGGCGCGTGCGCTTCTCGTGCAAGACGAACGACTGGGACACGGCCGCCGCGATCCGCGACGCGTGGGAAGCGAAGCACGGGGACCAACGCTCCGTGGGGTTCCTGGAGGCGGTGCCGACGTTCGCCGAGGTGGCCAAGCGGGCGCTGGCCGGGATGGCCGACCTGAAGCCCACCACCCGCGCCGACCGCCTCGGGGTGCTGCGCCCGGACGGGACGTTGACGGCGTACTTCGGCGACCGACCCATCGACACGATCGACCTCGCGGCCCTCAAGGACTGGTGGGACGCCGAGATTGTTGGCAAGCAGTTCACGGCGAAGACGGGCCGCAACCGATGTTCTGCCTTGTCCATGGTCTTCCTAGAGGCCCAGGACCGCGGCTGGATCGACAAGAGCCCGCTCGATGCCTTCCGCACGGTGGTGCTGCGTCGCCACCGACGCACCGCCGCGGCGCGCACCGCGGCGGCCCCGGGCCGACACGTGCACCCGCTGCCGACGCCGGCCGCGATCGATGCGTTCTTGGCCGCCTCCCGAGCGATCGGTGGGACGAAGGCCCTGATCGACCTGTTGCTGCTCGATGGGGGGTTGCGGCTTGGCGAGGCGTTCGCCCTGACCTGGGATGGTGTGGTGGAGACGTGGGGTCGCGATGCGAGCGACCCGAACCGAGCGCTGGTCATCCGTGGGTCACTGTCGCGCGGCAAGCACCTCGGTACCCCCAAGAGCGGGCGCGAGCGGACAGTCGCGCTCTCGCGGCGGCTGCGCGCCGGGCTACGCGAAGCGTGGATGCGGGTCGGCCAGCCGGCCAACGGTCGCGTCGCTGCGGACGTGGGCTTCAGCCACTATCGCCAGCGGCACTTCAAGCGCGTGTGCGAAGCGGCGGGCCTCGACGCCGCGGAGTGGTCACCCAAGGATCTGCGCGACACCTACGCCAGCTGGCTGCTCACGGTGGGCGTGCAGCTCGCCTACATCTCGAAACAGCTGGGGCACGCCGACGTGGGCGTGACCGCGCGACACTACGCTCGGTGGGCCGAGGGCGCTGCGTACCGCGACCCGATGCTGCGCCTGCCGGGCGAGGTGCCGGCGGATCTACTGGCGCGGCTCGGCGAGGCGAGCGCGCCCGCGGCCGCTGCTTCGCTCGGGGTCGCGCGGGAGAGCTAACGGGAAGGCGAGCTGCACGCGCGGGCTCGTTGTACGCCGGGACGCGAGCAGAGCGGCGGAGGCGGGAGGACGCGATCAGCGTCGCTTGCGCCATTGGGGAGGAAGCCCGGCCCTCTCCATCTCCGACACGACGTAATCGAGGTGTTCACTCACATCGCTCCCCGCCGTGCCGAGCTTCCCCGGGTCCACCTCAGGCTGCGGCCAAAGCGCCAGAGTCGCCGGCGCCTCGAGCAGCAGACCGTGCCACATCCGATCTCTGTAGCCGTCGGCCCGACTGCCGTTGCCCATCGCCCACCTGGCACCATCGGCATACGCCCCCGCCACAACGTCCGCCAATTGCAGACCGGCCCAAGATTCGGACGGGGCAAACTCGGTACGTTCCACACCGATGGGGAACACCGTATTGCGACCGCGGCCCTGGTCTCGTTCGAACGCGGTCCGGTCCTTGGACATGAAGAACTCCCAGACGTGCCGGAGACCCACCATGTTTGACGACTGGTCGTGGACAAGGTCAATGTGTGCCTCGCGGAAGTCTCTTCGCCAGGCGCCCATCAGGAACGCACCGCAGGTAAGCGCGAGTTCGAAGTGATCCCCGTCGCGCCCGGCGAAGAACGGATACCCGAAGCTCAGTACCGGCGCCTGAAACCAGGCCAGCCACTCTCGCTGCTCGTTCGTGAGGCCCGGATCGAAGAGCACGCCCCGGAAGGCGGTGAACGACTCCCAGGTCCGGTAGCGCACGGCATCCTGGAACGTGGCGAGGAGCCTGTCGTAGTAGTCGCGGCCACAAACCGCCGGGAGGCCGTAGTAGAGCAGGTGGCTCAAGGCAATGTTGCCGCCGTCCTTGTACAAGTTAACGCCATCGAGGTGAGCAAGGGTCTCCGTGAGCAAGTCCACCATCTTGGTAAGAACGACGAACGGCTTGTGGCAGAGGGACACCTTGACTGCTCCAGGACTATCGAGCACCTCGCGGAGGAATCCGAGGACCATCTCCTGCTGCGCCGGCCGCTTGGCGAGTGACGAGTACTTGAGCTCCGCCGAGCGCACGCGCCCGAAGTGTCGGGTCTTCAGTTCCGCGCACTCCTCTTCCGACAGCCCCACGGTCGCGATCGCGAACGCGGGTTGCTCCTTGTTCAATAGGTCCTGGCCCGTGTATCCCGACTCGTCTAGGAAGATCTTCACGTCGGCGAAGATACCGGATGCACCCTAGGCTCTCCTCCAGGGTCCAGCTCGGCTACGTGTTTGCCCAGCTCGGGCCCGCCGACGTCGCCGTCACCACGCCAAGTGGGCGGGCGGCGACGCCTACCGCGCTCCGCTGCTCGCGTCCAGCGACGTGCGGGCCGATCTGCTGGTGCGGCTCAGCGACGCGCGCTCGCTCGCGACTGCTGGGTCGCTCGGGGTCGCCACCCGAGCTAGGGCACGATCGACCGCCGGGCGGACCCGCGCTTTGATGGGCCTCGCGAGAGCCCGAGTGCCGACCAGGCCCTTTCTCGGCTACCGCGTTGTCGCGCCCCGTGTCGCGCTGAGGCGCCCGCGCGGCTGAAGCCTGCGGCCGTCAGCTTCAGCGGCTTGCTGGACCGCACAGCTACGAGACCAGACCGGCATGGTGAAGAAACTCCTCGATCACGACGCGACACGGCCGACGAATGCGGTCGACGTCTTCGCGCCGAGCATTGAAGTAACGGCCATGCGCAGACATGTGGCCTAGCTCTCGGAGCTCGGGAAGAGCGCGACGTGTGTTTCGCGAAAGGTTCATTGCCTTACCGGACATCGCGCACTCGATCAGGTCGGAGAGGTGGCGGTAGTTTCCATTCGGGTCTTTGATCTGCTCTGAGATTCCCTTCGCCTCGAATGCTTCGATAATCGAGATCTCGAGGAGGCGGCGCATCATGACCAGGCATGCATCGTGCCAGCCGGCAGAGCAGCAACCGTTCATCTGGCGACCGACAGTAACGAGATACCCGCGTGTAGCCTGCGAGAGAATACTCAGAGGAAAGAGATCCTCGGTCGGACCACCTGCCGCGCCGTCAGTGCGGCCCTTCCACGTCGTTCGAAGGGAGAAGACCATGTCGCGCGCCAAAGCGGCCCTCTGCTTCGCCGGCGTCCGAGGCGAGAAAACCCCGTCGAGTGACTCGGCGAAGGCGGAGGTGTCACCGGCGCTGGTGGACGAGAACTCGCGGAAGAGGTTGGTTGCGTCGGCACGAAGCGCCGCGAGCTTATTGGCGTAGAAGTTGTCCCCTTCAAGGTTCTTCCGATGCTTGCGAGCCTTTCGCGCCACGGCGATGGCATCCTGGACGAAACGTTCCAGGCGCTGGGCGGGCGGGGCCTCAGCAGGCGCGGCCGAACTGCGGCGGGGCATCGGGTCACCACTCCGAGTAGTTGTAGGTCTGCTTATTGCCCGACGTCTTTGCCTTGTGGCGGCGAAGCAGGCGGCGCTTGCAGAGATTCTGGAGCGGACCGCTGAGACTCGTAAGCGGGATGTGATGGCCTCGGTTCCCTAGCTCAGCTCTAACATTCGAGATAGTTTTGGGCTTCTTGAAGAAGTCATCGTCGATCAGTTCCTCGATGTAGCCCGAGGGCCCCCTGCTTCGCTCCCGCGCAGGTCGCGGCTTCGGGCGACCCCGACGTGCGCGCACCGCGCCTTTGGCCTGGGCGGGTGCGCCGGCAGCAAGGAGGTCGTCGAGGACCTTCTCGAAGGCAGCGCGCTTGAGCTCGGGGTCGTTGACCGAGGACACAGCCTTCTCCGCTTGGGCTACAAGCTCTGAATACTTCTTCTGTGCCGTCATTCGTGCCTCCTCGGTGCCTCGCTCCGCGCGGCCTAACGATCTGCCGATAAGCGGCGAACACCGCAGTCGCCCATCAGCTCTAATAGATGCTGGAAAGCAACACCGCAGCCGATCAAGCGAATTCGTCACGGCCTGAACGGCGGCGCACCAGCTGAGCAACAGCCTCGAGCCGTGTTCTGATCCGGCCGCCCATCCGCTGGAACGGCATAGCCTCGAAGATCTCGCGTATGAGCTCCTCGTCGGTGCGGAGCAGGCCGTCCGAGGCGACCCACTCGGCGAGCTGACGGAGTTCGCGATCGCTGTACTGGTCGATGTTCTCGCGGACCGGCACCAGCGGCCGCGTTCCGCGCCGAGGCGCCGCCTGCGGGGTTTCCCCTCGTGTCGGCCCAGGGTACGGCGGCGGCGCCGGTCGTGGCGCGGTGCCCGTGCGCTCGGCGTCGGCGTCCGCCAGGTCCGCACGGCGAACAGCGTCCTCGTAGGCGGCCACCGCCCGTTCGAGTTCTTGCTCCCGGCTGTAGAACCAATCCGTCGACCAGATCCGGTGGAAGCACCAGCCGAGTCGCATCAGGTGCGCCTGCCGCAGGCGGTCCCGGTCCCGCGCCGTAGCGCTCGAGTGGTAGGATGCGCCGTCGCACTCGATGGCCAGCACCGGCCGGCCCGACTTCTCCGGGTGCATCGCCACCAGGTCGATGCGGTAGCGCGACGCGCCGAACTGCGACCGGGTGAGGATGCGACGCCCCTCCAGCGCGTCACGGATGTCGGCCTCGAACGCGTTGAGTCCGACCGCGCCGGCGTGCTCCGCCTCAGGCAGCCGCGTGCCGCCGCTGGCGGCGAACTCGAGGTACGCCTTGAGCAGCTGGACACCCCGGCCGCCCGACCGATTCAGGTCGACCTCGTGGTGCGAGAACGAGCTGAGGACCATCATACGCCGCCTCGCCCGCGTGACGGCCACGTTCAGCCGGCGGTAACCGGCCTCCTGCGTAAGCGGACCGAACCGATGCGGCAGGTCGCCATTCGCAGCCTTCCCGTAGCCGACGGTCAGGATGATGGCATCGCGCTCATCACCCTGGACCGTTTCAAGGTTCTTGACGAAAAACCGCTCGTCCTTGTCGAGGCTGAAGAAGTCCGAGAGGTCGGGCCGCAGGTCCAGCGCGCGATCGAGGGCAGCCTGCACGCGGTTCGCGTGCTTGATGCCCATGGCGATGACACCGAGGGACTCGCGGGGCCGTGCCTCGGCGTGTCGCAGCACCTGGCGCACGACCTCCTCGACCTCCCGTGACGCGCTCTCCTCCTGCGTGCCCAACGAAGGGTCGTGGGGCACGAGCACGTGTCGGATCGCCTCGTGGCCGCGGGCGCTCGGGAAGGTGACGAGACGGCCACTGTAGATGTGCTCGTTGCTGAACGCGATGAGCCGTTCGTCCTCCGAGCGGTAGTGCCATTCCAGCAGCCAGTTTGGCAGGAAAGCCTCCAGCGTGCCGAGCAGGCTCTCAAAGCCGCCGATGGCCGCCGTCGCCGTGGCCAGCGCGTCGCGCTCGGCGTCGTCCTCCTCCTGCACATCGTCCTCGCCCTCGACCGCGGTGGCGAAGAACGTTGTCGGCGGAAGCTGATGCCGATCTCCAGCGACGACGACCTGGCCCGCACGGTAGAGCGACGGCATCGCTTCCTCCTGCAAAACCTGGCTTGCCTCGTCGAAGACTACGATGTCGAAGTACTGCTTGCCGCCGTCCAGCAACTGGCTGACCGACAACGGGCTCGCCACCCAGCAGGGTGCGATGCGCATGAGCACATCGGGCGCTCGGGCTAGCAGGTCGCGCAGCGGGATATGCCGGGACTTCTTGCCGGCCTCGCTCTTCACGAGGTTCGCCTGATCGAAGTGTGAGTTCATGGCCTCGATCGCCCGCTCGGCGTGCAGCCGCCTGACGCGCTCCGCCGCGAGCCCCACGCGTTCGCGGTCCAGTCGTACGAAGTCGGCGACGATCTGCTCGTGCGTCCGGCCGCTGAACGAGGCGAGACCCGGATCCGCAGCGAGCGCCTGTTCCACTGCCGAGTAGAGCCAGACGTACTCGAAGCGTGCCGTCCAGTGCTCCGGCAGAACTGAGTGCTCGCGCAGGTCGTCGATGAAGCGCGCGAGACCTGCACCCTTGAGGCTGGCCCGCGTCGTGTACACGGCCGGCAATCGGTACGGCGTGCGCTGGTCGCCGGCCAACGAGCCGAGTCGCGCCGCGGCGGCCATCAGCGGCATGCCCGCGAACGAGCCAGCCTCCGTGATCGCGCCGAGCGAGGTCGTTGCCTCGTTGAGCGCGACGAAGGCCGCAGCAAGTGCGGTGGTGCCGGTCGAATCGACGGGCACGATGGTCGTTGCGCCGAGTCCGCACCAGCGCTGGAGCACGTCATGGGCGCACCGAGCCTCCTCGAGCAGCGTCGCGACGGTCGTCGGCTCGGTGCGCAGCGAGAGCAGCCTCCTGCGGGCCGCGCGATAGTCCGAACCCGTGAGAAACGCCCATGCCCTGGCCAACGAGCCACCAGCTGCGGCTTCGAGCGCGTTGGCCAGCTCGCCAGGTCGAGCCTCGAAGATGCCGGCGGCATAGTGCTCGCGCACGCGCCGTACGTCGCGTAGCACCGCCAGCAACGCTTCGGTCTCGTCCAGCGTCGCTGGCGGACGCACGCCGAGAAGGTGCACGGCCGCGTCGAGCTGCGCAGCGAACTCGGGCCAGAGCTCGGCCGCGGCCCGCGCCGCCTGGTCAAGCACGTCCTGCGCGCGGCGGCCGTCCGGGATGTCCGCGTTGTTCCATGGCGACGGATCTGTGCCGAGCAGCAGGGTCGCGTTCGCTGCGCCGTCGAGGACCCAGCGGCTGACCTCCTCGGAGCGTTCCGCCGTGAGCGCCGTCAGCGTTTCGCCCCGGAGCCGGAGCGCCGACTTCGCTGGGGCAGGCAGCCGGAGCAGGCGGCCGGCTATCTGGTTCACCGACAGACCCGTCGGCTGACGCGACGCGTTCACGCGTCGGGCATGCTCGTTCAGCTGGCGTCGCCGCGCCTCGAACTCGCGGTGTACCGCCTCCGCGCCGTCGGCTGGCAGCGCGTGCCGAATCTGATCCAGCCCGCGAGCGAGCCGGGCCATGACCTCCTTGCGCGAGACCGACGCACCGTGCAGGTCCAGCACCAGGTGTCCAAGCCCGACGTTGGGATGCCCGAGCCGCTTGATCACGGCATCCAGCGCCGCCCGCTTCTCCGCGACGAACAGGACCCGCCGGCCTTCGGCTACACTCTGCGCGATCAGGTTCGCGATCGTCTGGCTCTTGCCCGTGCCCGGCGGGCCCTGCACGACGCCGTTCTGCCCCTTGCCGACGAGCACGATGGCGCGCTGTTGCGTCGAATCTGCGTCGAGCACTAGGTAGTCGTCGCCGGCGGGCCGTTCGTCGAGGGCTGCGGGCGTGACCTCGACCACAGCCCCGGCCAGCCGCTGCCGCGACTGCGAATGGCCGGCGACGGCGGCGACGATGGCGCTCTTCGCCATAGCATCGCCGTTCTTCCTCAAGTCCTCGACCATGGCCATCTTTGCGAACTGGAAGTTGGCCAGGATGACGCGGCGCTTGACCTCGAAGCCGCCGACGCCCGCCGCGGCCCGCTCGACGTAGTCGAACACGCACTCCGGGTCGATGCGCCAGTGGCCAGTCTCGTCCTCGGCGCTGCACCCGGAGAGCCCGGCGGCCGCGTTGATGCGCAACCCGAAGGTCTCATCGAGCACGTAGAGCAGCACCGGGTTCAGCTGCGGCTCGCCCGCGACAGCGAGACGCATCTCATCGCCGGCACGTCCGCGTATCTCAATCCGAGACGGCAACAGCAGCACCGGCGCCTCGTACGGCCGGCCGCCGTCAATCGCGGGCCAGGTCGCCATGCCCATGGCTAGGAACAGCGTCTCGATCCCCTTCTCTTCGAGGTTGCCGAGAGCCTTGCGCTGGATGGCGACGAGTGTGTGCCGCGCCTTCTGCCGAGCCTCGGCCTCGGCTCGCACCCGGACGACAGGGTCGCGGCTGTCGGCGACCCGAGCCCCGGACGCTAGCGCCTCAACGGGCAGCGCCTCGCCCGCGAGAAGGCGCTCGACTGCATCCGTCTCTGCGCTCAGGTCGAGCGTGCCGACCTTGAGGTCGCGGTAGAATAACAGCGAGTTCCCGCGGGAGTGGTCGATGAGCCGGCGTACCCATACGCCGCGCGCAGCATCGACAATGCGGCGGACCTCTGGATCCAAGTGCTCGGTTTGGGACTCAGGCATTGGGCCCCGCCGTCAAGCTGTATGCAGCCTCGGGCGGCTGCCGCCGATGATTGTACCCCGGACCCGTGGCTTGGGAGCCAGGCCAGCGGGGGCCGCGGGCGAACCAGCCCGCGCCAGGGGGGTCTCAGCCGGCGACCCGTGTGCTTGTACCGGGCCGGCCGTTGCCGGGGGCGTAGCCCGGGGTCGAAACCCGCGAACCGACCGCTCCTACACGGGATTCGGTAGGCCCCCTCCTCCGCGGGGTCGCTTCGAGGTCGCGGCTGAGCCTCCAGCTCCGCCACAACCGCTTTGCACGGCACATACAAGTTCGGGCTCAGGGCTCGCCCCGGGCCCCGGCCGGGCTGCGGGCGGGCCCTGCGCCCCCCTGGATGGGCCGGGAGGTCCGTACCGGTCCCTTAACCCGAGGGCCACGACTCGTAACCCCTCGTTAAGACACAGGGTTATGTATGGTAGAGGGGTCTTCCCGGGGTCGCTCGCTGCCGTTGGCGCCGTTCGCCCGGGCCTCGATCGCCCGTACCACGTCGGTCACGTCCACCGGGCGAGCCCGGCGCCCGAGGCCCAGCGACTCCAGGAGCTTGACCTGCGTCGCCACCGACGCGCGCACCGCCGCCGCGGCTTCGAGACCGGTCTTGCTGCCAGGCTCGGCCGCGAGGAACCGAGCCATCTCCGCCCGCACGATCACGTCCACCCGTGCGGCGTTCTCCAGCACCGAGCGCTCCATCGCCGACAGCTCCGCCTCGCCGCCTAGGTCGTGGAGCCACGCCTCCAGCTCGCGCGACGACTGCTCGCACAGGGCCCGGAGCGACGGAGCGATCGCACCCTTGCGCCGGAACCGCTTGATGTCGTCGGGCATGACGCCCACGCCGCGCTCGCGCCGCTGCTCGTTCGCCCGCCGGTGGCCGCGGCTGAGCCGCTCCCGCCACTCCGGGCTCCCTACGCGCGCCCCGGGCCGCTTCTGTCGCGCCATACACCGCCTCCTGTAGCCCCGCTGGCCCCGCCCGTAGCCTACGCCCCGACCCCTACCTCGGCCTCGCCGCCGTCCGCCCCGCCTGGGGCCGCCTGCGCGTTGTCGCCGTAGAGGTCCTCCCAGCTGCACGCCTGCGCCCGCCCGACGAGCCCATAGGCCAGGCCCGCGACCGCGTTCGCCCGGTCGTCGTGGGCCCCGGGCCGGTGGTCCACGCGGTCCTTCCCGCTCGGCCCCCGCCGCCGCTCCAGCCCACGCAGCTCACGCAGTAGCTCGGGATCGTCCGGCAGCTCCACCCGCTCGCCATTCACGTGGGCCACGAGCCCGAGGTAGAGGTCGCTCTTCGCCGCCGCCGCCGTGTCGTACCCGATGCCGTGCGCCCGGAACTGCTCCCGGGGCCACTCGCCCGCGTAGCGATCGCCCGTGACGCTCACCACCCGGTAGTGTCGGAGCAGCTCGGCCGCCTCCGCCACGACCCCCGCCGGGTTGAACGGCGGCCGCCACGCGCGGAGCGCATCGACGACGGCCCGCTCGCCGTCGCGGTGGCCGATCGCCAGCGTGAAGGCGTCCGCGCGCCCGCCGGAGGGATCGACGAAGGCCGAGTAGGAGAGGTCGGCGACGGGGGGCAGCTCGCGCCGGCCGGGCACGACGCAGGCCCCGATCGCCTCGGGGTCGAGTAGCGTCGAGAGCCCCGCCCGAAACTCCCCCAGCACCTCCGAGCGGTACGCCTCGGGATCGTCCTCGCGCATCCGCGCCAGATAGTCGGCCGGCAGCGTCGGGTTCATCGTCGGCGCGTCGGCCTGCCACACGAGCACGGGCGAATCGTCGCGGCCGTGGTGCTTGCGATGCAGGTCCCACAGACAACCCGACTGGCCGTAGGGCGAGCTGAGAATCACCAGCTTGCCACCGGTGGTTGCGAGGCACGGCCGCGCGGCCCGCAGCATCTCGGTGTCGGTCGCATAGCCCTCGCTGCTTCGGTAGTAGGCCAGCTCGTCGAGCAGCACCACGCGCGCGCGCAAGCCCCGCAGCGAGCTGGGCCGGCACGGGTAGCACCCCAGGCGCAGGCCGTTCGCGAGCGAGAGGGTGTCCTGGGTGCGGCCGGTGACGAGGTTCCGCATCGCCTCGGCCCCTTCGAACGCCGAACAGACGTAGCTGTAGGCCACGCGGATAGCGCCGCGGAGGTCCTGTGCGACGAGCAGCACGTACTCCTCGCCGTCGCGCACGGGCGGGGCGAGCGCGGCTTCGAAGGCAGAGAGCGTCGCAGCGACACGCGACTTGCCGCTCTGGCGACCGGTGATGCAGACGACCTCCGGCCACCCGCCCGGCGGCGGCGCGTAGCGCGACCGTCCGGTGCAGGCTCGGAACAAGCGGCGGTCCGGCCCGCTGAGCGGTAGGCCGTAGGCGGCACCCAGGAACACGCGCCAGGCGTGCCAAGAATCCTGGGCTGCGAAGGGCCCGCGGCCGAGCAGCGCCGGCGAAGCGAGAGCGTCGAGGATCGTGATGCCCATGGGCGTCCTCCGGGGCGGTCGGCGCCCGGGCCGGGGAGGGGCCCGACCCGGGTCGCCGCCTCCCGCGCACCGCGGACACTCCGCCGGGTCACGGCCGCTCCGCCGTTTGCTGGTCCACGGCCTCGCGCGCGACCCACTGTCGCGCCCGGAGCAGCTTCGGCGGGGGCGAGCTGTGGGGGTCGGTCACGATCGCGAGCAGCTCCTCGCTGCCCGACTGCTCCGCGATGCCGAGCAGCTCCTTGACGAGATCGCCCTCGCCGGCATCGCTCCCGAACAGCCGCGCGCCGGCGGCCAGCGCGACCAGCTCCCGGTGGATCCCGCGCAGCTGGACCACCTCGGGCGGGAGCGCCGGCTTCACGTCGAGCCCGAGCGCCCGGAAAGCCGCGTCGATGCCCCCTGCGGCCCCGTCCCCCGCAAGCGCCCGCACCGCCCCGAGCCTCGGCACGAAGGGCGCCAGCACCTCGCGGAGCTCCTCGACGAGCGCCGCGCGCTCCGCTTCGGCGTGCTGCGCGATCGCTGCGGCTACTCGCCCTGCAACGTCCACGAGCGCCGCCGGATCGAGGCGCCGCCACAGCTCGCCGATCACCTGGTCGACGAGACCGCGGCCCTCCGCCGCTCCGAGTGCCTCGCGCCGCTGCTCGAGTTCCTCCTGCCCGAGCTTGCCGAGACGAGCGTCCACCTCGGCGCGGATCAGCTCCTCTCGCGCCTCGGCGAGCTTCGGCGCGGACTCGGCCTCCGCACGGAGTTCTCGGATCTCGGCCACGACCTGACCCGCCTGGTCGCGGGCCGCCTCCGCCTGCTCGATCGCATCCTGCAACGTCGCCTGCATCTTCTCTTCCTCCTGCACGACACCGCTCGGCGGGCCGTGCGAAATGTTGTGCCGCTAGAAACGTCCGCACGCTGACGTGCCCCTCCACGTCGCCAGCCTCCGCCGCGCCACCGTCACGCGAGCTGCTGGCGCAGCGCTCCCTCGAGCCACGCGTGCCGCCCCTCGAAGGCGCCGACGAGCGCGAGCATGTGCTCCGCGTCGTCCACCTTCGGGGCCGGCCGCCGCTGGGCCACCTCGATCGTCGACTCGAGGAACGCGGCGTTCATGCCGCCGCCGCACGTGAGCAGCCGCTGCGCGACGAGCGTCACCTCGCCCCAGTGCGCACGCAGCAGCAGCTCGGCGTCCCGCATCGCATCGCGCGCCTGCGCACAAGCCGCGGACACCACCCGGCGAGCCGCCACCCCTCCCGCAGTGCGCGTCGTCGGAGCGGGCGCACGACGGGCCGTCCACTCCGCGTAGAGCGCGACCATCCGCACGAGCTTATCGGCATCGCCGCCCTCGAACCGAGGCCGGCCGCCCGCCAGCGCCTCGGCCATGTAGCCCGCCGCGAGCACGCGCATCCCCTCGTGGAACGTGCGCGGACTGCTGTCCATCGGATCGAGCTCCCGCAAGTGGGTACAGCCACCGCCGCTGCCGATGCCGAGCGTCACGGCCAGCACCCTCGGCAACGTCGGGCTGTAGTGTGCAGCGATCGCATGACCTGATTCGTGAATACCCGTGGCTCCGAGTCCCGATTGAAAGTCCCTCATCTTTCCTTCCTCCCGTCGTTAGGCCGGCTCACGCCGACCGGATATAGAAAACTGTAGGCTGCGTGTCGTGCGTCTCGAAAGGAAATCGTCGCGCCGCGCCCCGCAGACCGCAGCGCACGTTCGGCCAGGTCGGCCATCTGTCTCGACACCGCCTTTCCCTCTGCTACCGCCCCGTTCTCGTCGTCGTCGGCTGGTGCATGGCCCGTCCTCCTTAGAATGGGAACTCGTCGTCGTCGTCCAGGGGCGTCAGCGAGTCGTGGCTGGTCGCAGACTCACCGGCCGGAACGGATGTACCGGATGTACCGCTCCCAGTGAGGGCCCCGGCCTCGCGGCGATGGTTGGCTCCGGGGCGGACCCCCCCCGCGCCATCGTGTTCCGAGGGGGGCGGGGGGCCAATTGGATCCGGTACATCCGGTACATCCCGTACACGCGTTCCCGCGGCACCCGCGGCGTAGATCCCGAACGCCCGACGGATCTGGGCCGTTCGGTAGCCGCGCTGTCGGCCTTCGCCGTCCCCGCGCTGGCTCTGGTCTTCGGGGCCGATGTGGAAATGGCGGAGCAGGGCGGCGAGCTTGTGGCCCGAGAGCCCGGACTTTCCCATCTCCGACCACGGGGCGTCGGGCATCGCATTTAGGGCTCGCAGAATGCTCTCCGTCTTTACGAACGAGGGCCAGCCGCACCCGGCGAGGAAGCGCCCAACGTCGGCCAGGCAGAGGAGATGCTCCGCGTCCTCGGCGTCGCCGGCGGCGAGCGCTTTCACCGCCGAGGCGATCCGCGCGAGCCAGTCCCCGCCCGCGGCCTCGGCGATCGCGAGCAAGGGGCCCGCCTTGTCGCGCAGTCGTGCGGCGAAACCCGGGATCTCCGGGATCGCGCCGAGCTGCTCGGCGTGGTCCTGGACCCAGCGGGCTGCCTGCCGGCGAAGCCTAACAAGAGCCTCCGGCTGGGCCAGGGGATCGAGTTCTTCGAGCGGCTCTCGGCTGCGCTCCATCAGGACGATCAGGCTGCGGCTCTCGATCGTCGCGGGCAGGCTCCCGATACAGGCCAGGCTCTTCGGCCCGAAGCAGTTGAAGGCTCGCGGCTCGCTGTCCTCCCCCGCGCAACGCAGGACGTAGCTGCCGCGCTGGAACCCCTCGTTGAACAGCAGGCGCATCTCCTCGTTGCGTTCGAGGCGACCGTCCTGCTCGTCGCAAAGCAGCGTCGGGCCGTGCTCGTCCACGATCCGGAAGAGCGTCGCCGTCGTCATGCTTCCCACGAAGAGCGGAAGATCCGCGAGGTGGGAACCGAACCGCAACGCCTTGGTCTTTCCGCACTCGGGCGCCGGGCTCTTGTACACGAGATAGGGGGCGAAGCCGAAGCGCGCCTTGGCGTGCGTGTAGAAGTTCCAGGCGGAGACGATCTCGTGCGCGCCCTTCGGCATCGCCAGGTAACGGCGGGCCTCGGAGGCGACTTCTTCTAGCCACGCAGCACCATCGACGGGATCAGGCCAGGGCTCCGCCGGCTTGAGAATGTCGCCGATGGGTCGGCCGGCCAGGTTCTCGCCCGCGCCGCCAGGTCGGGCGGGGCGCTTCTTTGCTACCTCGGCGTCCAGCACCGAGAGTCGGACCCCTAGCTCCTTCGCCTTCGCCTCGCGGATGCGGTCGTACTCCAGCGGCTCCATCTCGGCCAGCTCCGCCACCGCGGCCTCGTCTTCCCACTTCATGGAGCCGACTCCTCGTCGCCCAGCAGCTCGCTCATCTCCGCGAGAAGCTGGATCGGCGCGACACCGGCGAACCCGCCCGCGCCCGCACGCCGCATGCCGAGCGCGAGGAGCACGAGGTGGGCGACGCCGGGGCGCCGTTCCATGCGGAGCGCCAGGTCGTCAAGAATCTCGGCGAGAATCTCTCGGATCGGGGTCGGGTCGCCCGCGCGGCGGGGGGCGGCGGGCTCGTCGTCTGCGTAGTACGTTTCACGCATTCCTTTGCTCCTGCCGCGTGTCCGAGGGTGCCTGCCAGCACTCGGGCCCGCGGCTTTCTGCGCGCCCCCTACCGCGCGCGGTGGTCCAGCTCGGCGAGGCGCCGCCGCACATGTTCCGCCGCTGCGGCCGTAGGCGGGGCGATGCGCTGCGCCCGAATCCAGCGGCGCAGCTCCGCCGGATCCAGATAGACCGTTCGGCCGTCGCCGATGCGGTAGCCGGGGAGAGCGCCTTGGTAGATCGCGCGCCGGAGCTTGCGGGGGTTGATGCGGAGCGCCTTCGCGGCGCGCGCGACCGTGATGAAGGCGGATGCTTCCGTCTGCACGGGAGGAAGCATCCAGGCGCCTAAGGCTTCCGCCAAAGAGGCTTTGGCAGCGCTTGGGATCCCCTCGAAGCCCTTGTCAGTCCGTCTTAGGCTTTGGGCGGGCGGCGCGACGGAAGGTGCTTGCGCTTCTGCTCTCGGTTCTTCTCTTGGCACGACCACTGACCGCAGGTCTCCTTGTCCTCGCGACCCCGGATCGGCTCCCCGCAGAACTTGCACCGCCGCAGGTGCTCGCCGGACGCGCTGCCCCGCCGCACTTCGCGGGCGATCCGCTTGCCGGCCTTCTCGATCGTCTGCTGGATCGCCTCAATCTCGGCCGAAGGGCGACCCTCGATCTCGCGCTTGATCCGAAACTCCCGCGGCCCGCGAGGCCGAGACTGTGCGCGGTCGAGCGCTTCGCGGTGCAACCGGAGCTCTCGCATGAACGCATGCTGAGCGAAGCGGGCGCCGGCCTCGTCGAGATGATCGGCGAGGATCTCCCGGTCCGAGCGGAGAGGCTTCGGCTTCTTCTTCGGCATGGCCGATAGCCTAGCGCGGCGGGGTCGCGGGCGGGGTCCCGACGACCCGAAGGGCCCTATCGAGCCCTACGCGCCGGCGAACACAACCCCCTAACAACGCTAGGGGCTCGGGGTTTCGGTCGCGAGCCGGGCGGTCTCGGCGACCGAGCCGCTGACCTTCCTCCGCGCTTAGTCAGGCTCCCCAGACCGGTCATGCGTCCGGCGCTGGCTCGCGCGCGAGGCGCACGGTCACACTCTCGCGCACGAAGCGGCTGCGCTCCGCGATCTCGATCCGCAGGCCCGGGGCCGCGTGCAGCGCCGCGAGGACGTCGCGCAGGGTGGCCTCCGCGGACTCACCGGGGGCGACCGGGAGGAAGAGCCAGCTCGCCTCTGCGACGCCCGCGTAGAAGACCGCCGTCCGCACGGCGTCCGCGACGCTGCCGGCCTCGACCACCGGAATCCCGTCGTAGTCGTAGACCGCGAAGCGCTCGCCTCGGGCGGGCCTGCGCGCGGGACGCGCCTCGGGCAGGAGCCACCAGCTCACGAGGCTTCGGCCCTGCAGGTTCGTCACGACCGGAGCCGGCGCCGCGCGGAAGCGATCGGCGTGCACCTGCGCAGCGAGCGCCTCCCGCGTCCTGGGGTCGCGCCCGGAGCTCGCCAGTGCCAGGGCTCCCGGCACTGCCGCGAGCAGCGCGACGCTCACCACCGCCCAGCGCGGCCCGAGCTCGCCGGCGACTCGGCCCCGCAGCGGTGCCAGCAGCACCAGGATTCCCGCCACCAGGATCCCCGGGTAGATGGGCGAGGCATGGCGAGGCGTCCCGCCGAAGGGGAAGACGCCGGCGAGCCCGGCCAGCAGCACGAGCCCCAGGGAGAGCAGCCCCGTGCGGGCGAACCAGCGCGCCTCGCGCGTGGCCGGCCGATCTCCGCCGAGGGGGCTCGCCCCGAGAACGAGGAGCGCGAGGAGGAGCGGCCCCGCCGGCGCCGGAAGCATGGCCGCGAGCTGGCGCGGGAGGCGTTCCGCCACGAAGCGGGCGATGGCTAGCGGGTCGCCGAGGCTTCCGCTGTACAGCCCCGCGGCGGCGTGGGCGTACTCGGGGACGCTGCCCTCGTGCTGCCACGCGAAGAGCAGCCCCGCCGCGGCGATCACCCCCAGATGCGGCGCGACCATCCGGATCGCGTCCGCGGTGCGACGCTGCGCCACGAGCCCCCACAGCGGCAACGCGCACAGCGCGACGAGCAGCGCGGCGACGTGGAAGATCGCCGCGAACTCGGTCGCGAGGGCGAGGCCCAGCCACAGTGCGAGCCACGCGTGGTCGCGGGCCGCCGTGCTGCCGCTCGCGCGCAGCTCGAG
>Ga0214473_10004484_pt1 | contig 16774 bp, 14 predicted proteins | sample RVTome_7_FD_203509 | JGI IMG/M metagenome (GOLD analysis project Ga0214473, IMG submission 203509) | Soil microbial communities from uranium-contaminated site in the Upper Colorado River Basin, Wyoming, United States - RVT98D197 | ecosystem: Environmental > Terrestrial > Soil > Contaminated >... | reverse complement strand
CTTGACCGATATCAACCTTAGTGGTGGTTTTGGGGCTTGCATTCAATTCTCCATAGTCTTCCATCATCGCTGCAGCCAACTTGCTTGTGGTACTTCTGCCAGCAGTAGTCCCCATTGTGGAGGTCTCAGCATCTTCTTCGTAACCAAACGCTCTTGCATCTCCAACGACGCGTTCTTCATCAGAAGAGACACCAGATTCTTGTTGGTTGCTCATGATTGTTTACGTTTGGTAGATTGTTCCTTAGCCTGGTTGGTTTATTTGTAAGTATGCTTATTAGTTATGCTGGTAAGTATCAATATAGATAATACTAACCAATTAAGAAAAGTCTGTTAATGTAGTACCAAAATATGCCCTAGCTTCTGGCATTTTGATCAACACATCTATTAGACGTCCCGTAGAAGTTGCCAAACGAGAGAAACTTTGTGGGTTGTGTAGAATAAGACGAACTCCTTCATAGAAGGTTTTCTTGTATTTGTCTAGTCTATGAGATAGGTAGCGAATGTCTCCTCTGCATGGTTCGCCAGTGTATGCACATGCCATAATCATACACAGATCTGCAACATCTTGTAGGCCAGCTTTGTATACTAGCATACCTCTAGCAGCTACTCTGAGGAATAATTCAGCGATTTCTATCACGTTAGTCTTAGTATAGCTACTCCTAGCACCAACAATATCGTAGGCAGTACTTACCATAATGTCGAACTTTAGTGTACGTAGAATAGAAATCTCCGCAGCCTTGAAATTGTCGATACCAAATGTATTGAGAACATCTACCATTACGGGACTGTCCAACGTGATGAATGCAGTTTCATTAACTAGTTGTCTTGCCAAATATACGCAAACATGCGTTGCTAGGGTAATAATATCATGTCTCCGCACATCGAATTCTTTGTTTCTTTCCAAATACCTATCTAGGATAGTTAATGCCAAGAAAGATGCTCTTAGGTCTCCTTTACTCTCAAACACTAACGTATCTACTAGCTCCACCATAGTTAGACGAATTTCTGGTGTCATTCCCTTTGGACGATACAATGATGGACCTTCTGTGTTTGCAATTGTCTCTTGTTCGCAATCGAGTTGTTTAGTTTCTGGTGCAGGAGTGCATGTTTCTACCCAATCCTTACCAAATGCATCCCAAGTAGAATCATAAACTAGTTGTGCGCCAGTTGGACGATACATTGGAACTACCTGTAGCATTTTTTCGACTACTGGTCTAATTATTGGACTAACTCGTGCCATCAATGACGGATCGTGTCTAACTTTCATCAACTCTGCATTCCAGTGTGGAAGTCTTCTCATTATTGGCCAATCATATTCTGCTGGTAATCCTCTCAATCTTATAATAGCTTTGAGATGATATGGATCATATGGATCAAGATAATCAGGGTTACCTGGAGCAACATAGTCTCTGGTTAAAAGTTCGTAGGCAATACAACCAAGTGCCCACGTCTCTGAACTTCTAGTATATTGCCCACCAAGCCACAACTCTGGAGAATGATATATTGATGTTCCTACTATTGCAATGGGTTCGTCAGCGTGCGCACAAAGACCCACTCTTGATAGACCAAAGTCGGATAATACCACTCTAATATTGTTCCGTCCATTACATTGTTCCTCATAAAACAAGACATTTGCAGGCTTAATATCTCTGTGTCTAACATCAACACCTTCCAAATACGCTAATGCTCTTACCAATTGATACATTACGATTCCTACATGCTCTACAGTAAGTTGTTTGTTAGGATTTCCCGCTGCTAGAGGTGATCTGGGTGATAATATAGCAGCGTAATCTTCTAGTGAACCGCCAGCTAGTGGCAGTATCAGCATATATTCGTTGTCTTCAAGCGCAACATCTACCAATTGAACTATATTGGGATGCCGCATGCGCATCAATGCCACTACTTCGTGTAGAAGAGATTCTTCTATCACATCTTTCAAATCTTTGTCAATACTGTGTTTGACTGCTACGGATGTTTCTTTTGTACATGATTGTATACAGTATTGATACACTTCACCAAATGCACCTCTACCTAGTACTTTTCGTGGCTCTCCATAAGCACTGAGAGGATAGAGAGGAGGATAATATACACGCACGTTTACACGCTGCATTATTACCAGTTTATTAGTATACTGGTACATTACTGGTATTTGTGGTGTATATTATCACACCACAAATTGGTACATAGCATAATAGTAGCATAATAGTAGCTTAATAGTAGCTTAACCTCTCCTACGAAGTCCTTCACACCTTCTAGTAGTGCAGAATGGAGGTGCAATCGTCTTCTTGGCAGGTCCAACTCTTCTTCTGCCAGTGAAGATCATGTACAACTTCCACAATGCAATTATGACACCAAACATTACAATGTTGCCCATAATACAGTTGGGTATGCCCAAGCGATGTCCTAGATGATTGAATTGAGTGTGTTCTCCACAAGCATCTGCAGTAACGTCATCTACGAAGCAGTTTTTGGATGTTTTCCAATGCAGCCATACAATAGCTGGTAGAGTAACATACAATATTAATATAGCAGGGTCATCCAATAACCAACCAAGTAACGAAAAGACATAAATTGAGTGGTGTAGAAAGACTATTGCACCAGCTTTCATACTATTCTGTATGCATTTGTTGGTAAGAGCATCAAGGACAAACGCAACAATAGTAACAAGGATTATAATTATGAAACCACCTTTCATCTTGGTGGTGTACCGCAGTGGATTGCAGCACTTTATCCAAAAGGATCCGAGTTTGTATTGTTTGTATCTATTATGGATATTACCCAACCAACCAATCACAAACTACTATTATGGATAGTTGTTACTGTAATTATTGTGTGTATAGTGGCAATAGTAGTGGTTATGTTACTCTGCTGGAAGAAGAGAGTACCAAAAGACTGTCAAACATGTAGAATGAAGCCATTGTGCCATGGAATGACCCAAGAGAGATGTAATTCTAGTATGGATATTATGATGAATCTGGATACAATAATGAATGATACTGCCGCAGAATATAACAAACAATTTGGTGGGAATACACCTACATATTATTTGAAGGAGCATCCACACCGTAGTTATTCATACATGAAACGCAGTGTATATCTGGTGTTGCGCAAAGAAGATGGTTCATTGTACGACAATAACACACTAGTCTATGTCGCTCTTCATGAACTTGGACACATAATGTGTCACAAAATGGATGGTGCTAGTCATGGACACATGTGGAAACTTGTATTCGATAGATTAATCACAATTGCAACAGAAAAAGGTTATTATGATACTGAACAAGCTATTGATGGTGACTATCCTAGTGATTAACATAGTAACAAACGACCCTGTAATAGGTCGTTTGTATCTTTGTAGTGTAGTAGTGGTTACTCTTCTTCTCCTCCCTGTTCTTCTTCCTCAGCCTCAGGTAGTGGTTCTTCAGTAGTTCCAGAGTAGCTAGAAATGTACTCAAATACTTCTTGTTGTCTTTCTACACTGTCTGGTGCTTCATCAATGTCTCTGACAATTGAACTAGCATAGGAAATCATTGCATGATTGCGATTAGTGACGTCTAGTGTCGGACTAGGGCTATACAATGCATCCAAAATGTTTTGCATATCTCCAACACCATATTGCTCAGTGAAGAGTTTGGGGTCTAAACCTGCCAAGACATAGTAGTCCTTGAGACGTTGCACTCTTTGGATACTAATATTTTCACTAGAATAACCACCAGTCCTCAATCTTCTCAATCCAGAGCCAATGTCTGTTGGTGTGCTAGTAGTACCCTGTGCTTTTAGAGTAGACAATTTGGCACGCATTTCGTCCATTACACTGCCAGGAAGCGCTTCTCCGGTCTCTGGACTCTTCTTCTGCTCTAGCAAGCCGGCATAATCCTCAGAGGTGAAACACCACGTGTATCCCTTAGAATCATTGTAGACAACAATGTCAATATCACTGTATGTACTGGCTGGGTATCTCAGACCAGACTCATTAGTACAGACTCTTCCAGAATTCTGTGGTGAACCAGTAGACAATGCCCTATTTCTAGTATCAATACCACTCTTAAGAGTTGCCGGTGCTAATACTCCACGAGTAACAGGATTTCTTGTAGCTGCAATACGAGTGGGTGCCATTCTACTCTCATTCACACGTGTAAGTGGTATTATAGGAGTTGGAATAGGCGTAATAGGCGGCGTAATAGGTGGCACAACACTGGGTTCTTCTATTACAACAATTGGTTCATCAATTACTTCTTCAGTAGTAATGGTCGATGGAACAAAGACTGGATTAATAGCTTGTCTAGCATGTCTAGAACCACTCTTTCTATCTTTTCTCATTTGTTTTGTCTCTGTACGACCACTACCATTATTAGAAATATCAGAAGAAGTATCAACAACATCAGAGCCTGCCTCGAAGGTACATACATCTCCATCGCATTTGCCGCGTACATAGTCACTCTTGACACTAACTTGTTGCTTCTCTCCCTTCTTCTTGGTGGTTGTAACCTCTTGTTCATCATCCAATTGCAAATTAGAATCATTGTCTTCTACAGGGTTTGTTGTTGGAAGGAATGTAGGTGGTATACCATGTGGTGTGCCATGTTGAGTAGTAGTTCTTATGATACGAGTCACTGGTCTATGCTGCTGTGTATATACTACTGGTTTTGGTGGAAGAATGAGAGGTGTACCTAATGGCATAGTTGTAGTTGGCATAATAGGGGTAGGAACTGGTATGATAGGTGGTAGTAATGGCCTACGCTTGTGGGTAGCCTTCATAGCAAGTTCATCTTCCACTCTCTCCATGAATGTTCCAGGGAGTGTTCTTAGCCTATCTGTTTGCCTAGTACGCGCAATTCTTTCTAAGAGAGCAGGATCTTGAGCTGCCAGTGTTGTTAGACCACTACATATTCTTAGTTTGCCAATACTTGGATCAATACCAGCACCTCTTGCAGTCTCTTTTAGATCCGTAGATGCCTCCCCTCCTCTAATAGTGCATTCACTACGCCATCTTGGCATGCTAGCAGTAAGCTTCCTCATTTTGCCAACACAACTAGGTAGGTTACGACCAAGATTATTCATTTGTGCATCATCTAGAGGGTATCCATACCTTGTGAACAGGGCCAATTCGTGGCATATTATGTCTGCTGTGAGAGGAAGCGGAGCCTTCACACGCGAAATTCGCAAGAGAAGTTCATCTGCAAGTTGATAAGTTGGTACTGCTCCATTGGCTAGTAGTAGATCTACACTTGTAACATCCAAATGTCTGCATGCAAGATCAAGGAAGCCTTCACCACCTTCTTTAACAACTCTTGGATCCATTCTACTAAGACTCTTGGCAAGTACACTATGAGCATGTACCTCTGTAATTGATGAAATTTCTCCAGGCATACCCTCCACTGGTAACTCCTGACCAACGGGTGCCCAATCAAACATGTACAAGAGTTCTAGAGTAGCTTCTGGAGTCCATTCATCTGGATACTCATTGGGTAGGTCCTGTGGATGTTGTTTGAGAGCAAGAACTTCATTCATTCTTAGTAGTCTATCCTGAATACTATCCTGAACTGTCTCTAGAGAAGAACCCTGCGGATTCTCCAAATCTAGTTCAATTGTCTTCAAAACACTAGCTTCTGCATCAGGATTCTTCATTAGCATTCCAGTCATTGTTGTTCTTCTAGTGTCGGCAGCAAAACATGGTAGGTTAGGATTACCACCAGCCAAGATTAGAAGGGCAATAATTCTAGTCTTAACATACTCTTCAGCATCAACAGACTCATAATCGTACGTTTCTCTATCTGGTTCACTCAATCTGTGCACCCAATAGATAACATGGGTTAGTTCTGGCCTACCAGAATCGATGTATTGGTTAGGATCAGCACCAAATCTTAATGCCAGTGCCACCAATTGTATATAAGTAGATTTATCTTCCTCATCTTGCCACATAGCCTTTGGAGCGCAGGCTACACGACTAGCCTCCATCAATACTAGATTGGGATCTATTACTCTTCTACGAAATCCATGGTAGAAGGTTGCATATACGTCACTATTTATTGCTCTGCTTGACAATACTCCTCTTATCAATGGTTGATGTGCTCTGTCCTTAAGACGTTTGAGCACCACTACTTGTAGCCGATACAATTCTTCATCTGCTGGACCAAAGTCACTAGGTATTGCTCCACCAATGTCTCCACTCAGAGTTCTATACTCATACGCTGCCCTACGATCAGGAGCAGTTATTGTTCTAGCTCCTTGTGATTCGCCAGGAACAATCTCATCGAGGTAATCTTCGTCCTGCATACTTGGACTGTTTATCCTATGACACCACTTGTTCACTAGTACATAAGAGTATGAATAGTGTATGAATAGAATATAGCACTAACAGGTAGACATACGAGTAAACATGTCCGTATTGTTACCACAAACGCGTGTGTATGAAGGTCCAGATACTACATACATTGTCCATCCAACGGAGAATGTAAGAATTTTGGCAGTATGCACAGATGGTAGACATCCTGGGCTACTCAACTACAAAATAGCATTGGAAAGATTGGGTTATAGATACACTATCTTGGGCGTTGGGCAGAAATGGGGTGGATGGATATGGAGAACTAAACAATATTTGGAAGAGCTAGAGAAGATGAGCGATGATCAGTTAATAGTGTTGAGTGACGCCACTGATGTTCTCTTCATTGAACCTCCTGCACTACTTGTGAAGAAATTCCTAGAAATGAAGTCTTGTATTGTTATTGGTGCAGAAAGAGGACTCACAACAGGCAAATACAAGTATGATTTGTCTGCTCGTAGGTTAATGCGAGAGAGTTACAAGTTAAGAGAACCAGATAGAAGCTATCGATTCCCGAATGGTGGACTCATAATGGGTTACCGCATCCCACTCATTCGTTTGTTGTACGCTAATAGAGAATCAGAAGACGACCAAGCAGGATTAGTAGAGTTGTATAACGAGGATCAGAGTTGGTTCACACTCGACACCAATTGCAAGCTCTTTGGCAATCTTGTCCAAAGAGCACCATTTTTTGATGAAGACCTCGAAGTTGCAGAGGCAAGTTGGTGGAGTATTGTTTGGGATGTTACTAATATTAATACTAGTACTACTAACAATACTACTAACAAGAAACTAAGATTGGTGAACATTGAGACAGGTGGCAATCCAAGTGTATTACACTTTGCAGGTGGCAATTGGACATGGTATAACAAATTAGGACCGCTAATAATAGGTCCAATTCATCAGGCAATATATCCTAGTGGTACAGAAGCTGTCAAACAAGTAGTAAAACAACCCTGGACTAGTTCTTTGGTGTGGATAATTAGTGGGCCGGTACAGTATAAGAAGTCATAAGTGATTCTTATTCTATATATTCACAATCTCATCAATCTACTCGTTCATTCACCAATCTACAAATCAACATAACAAACAAGAATGGCACAAAAGAGTGTACAATTCCCATCACTTACTATTACGCGCTTCAATTCTCTTTGGAAGACTGTCGCAGATGCTCTAATGCCTCCAAGTACCATGACAGATGAGCAACTTCGTAATACAATCAAGGACTCTCAACAACGACACAAAGAGGTGGAACTCTTAATCTCCGACCAACTTGCTCTTGTTATGCGCGAGCTAACGAGCGCAATGGAGGCTGCTACTCTGTCTGGGAAGTCTGACATTGCAGAGTATTTCGACAAGACGCTTCCTGCAGAGGTGGAGAGACGCAAGGAGGTGTATCGGAAGAAACTCTTGGAGTTGGATGGTGTTACTACACCTATTACACTTACTAATATGCCAACACCCAACACACCAACAGTGTCTAATACACCACCAACAGTGTCTAATACACCACCAACACTGCTAATAGCACCCGCAGAAGTAACCATTGCACCTATTACACCTCCTGCTACTGCTACACCTAAGCTTACATCTTGTGGATCTTTTGTTACAAAGATTGGTGACAAACCAACACAAATTCATACTACTCTGTGTCTAGAAGGTGTGGATGTTAGGAAGAATAGGAAAAGAATTGAGCAGCTTATGATCGAATATGTTGGCCAAATTGCGTGGTGTGTTCCCCTCTCTGATGATCTACTAGTATTGAAAGTCGTTCACCCAGAGCAGGCTTCTAAACTGCTCAGTGTTACAGTTCGCGAGGGCGACATCAAGTTGGCTATTCACCAATATCATGAAGACCTTCCAGTTGATAGGAGAATGGTGGACTTATCCTAACCTGTTATCTGGTCTGCTACTAAGTATCTATTCAATCCTCTCCCATTTGAGAGGATTGTTATTGGCATATAATAGGTGAATAATAGCTAGCTGCGTAAGCACTGCACTGTGCAACAGTGTTAATCATCTTCTGGTGTATCATCACTCAACAGCTGTACATACCTAGCAAGTAGCAGCAACAAGTCGTCGGGGAGTTGGTCTACAAATACAGCAACATCTCTGCCCTGTTCTTTCATATCTTTGTATGGAAATGCCCTGTTTCTTACTACTTTGGTACCACCATGTTTAGAATGATGATAGCAAATGAGTTCATGCACTGTCTTGGAGTCTTTCTTTTCCAATCTACTCAATTTTGAGCACAAATTGATCTTTTCTTCATTTGTGAGTGGTTCGTTGTCCTTGGTTTGCGTGTGGAGATGTTCGTATACTTGTACTGTTCGTGGGTCGATTTCTCTGAGCTGGTTGGTTAGCTTAGAAATGATGGCTAGTCCGCCGCTACTACTCGTTAGTGACGGAGTAAGACTCCTAACGGGAGTGCTTGGTACTGTGATTGTCGAGAGATTGGTGTTAGTAGGTAGAGAACTGGTAGAAGATGACAAAGGACGTTGAACAGCTCTGTATTTGGTAACGTTGAGCATGGTCTGACAATATGCAGATATGTTTCCTGCTATTCAAAGTCTTGTTTGTAGACTCACACCATTGTTGTAGATCGATACCAACCATCTGTCGTAGATCGATATAGTGTAGTATAGTATAGTAGTTTAAATGCCAACAACAAAGATATTACCCAATGTATGCTTCACTTGTGGGAAGGGAACAACAAAACTTCGTAGTAGATATCAACGCCTTTTCAATGAAGATGGTTACAGTCTAGGAGATGCGCTTAGTGAGACAGGAGCTAACAGAATGTGTTGTTTTCGTCATATTCTTACGGATGTCTCAGTAACACCCGATGTTGAGAGTGAATTGGATTTGGATGCCAATGTTCGTCTACCCGCACCGGTACCCGTGGAGCAAACCGAACGCACAAAAAGGACGAAGAAAACACCGGGAAAAGTACCAAGTATTCCACATCTTGGTGGTTATATTCCAGAGCGAGTATTGCCATTTGAGGAAGACTCTCTCTTCATTACGACTGAGACACCCTTCAAAGAAGTTGGAAAGGATGACTTACCAACTCCAATTGGATGGGATGAGCGTAGTAGAATAATGACACTTGTTTGGTTGCTTACCAAGACGCTGGATGAGCGAGGAAATGTCAAGCCTGATGGCAAAAGAGTGTTGTGGCTTGGAAGTAGCAGCATTAGTGGCAGCACAATGAGATTCGTATTAGACACTTTCCAAGACCATTTCTTCACCCTAATCGATTGGGAAGATATGGAAGGAGATCTCCTGAAACTGCAGAAGAACAAGAAATACAGGGAGCGTCTTATTGTGCGACAAGAAGTGTTTTCTGATTATATGGCTACAGATCTTGTTAACCATGTAGATGTTTTCTTCTCTGAATATGGGCGTGCAGATCGTGCCAAACCGCAATATGAGTTGCAAATTAGTACAGACATGCGCGCGCAGTTGGAGTGGTATACTAGAATACGTTCTAGATACACATTGTTAAGACTACAAATACCAAGAATAGGAGGAGAGTTCCGTTATGCCCAAGGAGTAGTCTTTGTTCCACCTTGGAAGGCTCCTCTTAGTTCGCTAGAATTCCTATTCCTTGAAGAGGTAGATGCTCTCAAATATATTGGTTATGATTACTTTAGCGAGCAGCAGCGTCTGGCATATCACAATCGCGTTGTTCGTCTCAGTGCATGGCTACACCAACCAATGAAGGAGAGTGTTGGACTTGATGCTTGTTGGGAGTGTGCTGCAGAAAGCCATTTGTGGTGGACATTCATTCGTAAAGCCAATCCTAGCATGACAGCCTCTCTTGTAATTGCTAGGGTACATTCTCTTAGCAAGGAATTGAGTCAAGCACTCGATCCTGAAGGTAATTGGACTCTCAACACACCACCTGGTAGCGAGAATGTTGATGAGGAACCAGAAGAAGCATTGGCTGCTACTCTTGGAAAGGTCTAGTCATTACCAGTATCTACTAACATATATCTACTAACATATATCTACTAACATATATAGTGTTAGTAGTTATTAATATTGGTGGTATACTAGCAAAGTTAGTAGTATACTAGCAAAGTTAGTATACTAGTGGCAGCATGACTAGCATGAATAATACTAATAACAATTACTAAGTGCCCAATCACGCATATGCACTCCTCACTGTGTGCAAGTCAGAAAGTAGCCAAATGACAATCTGACCAAATGTTGCTGTCGCATATTATCACATCAACATCTGCACACAAAACCTGCAAACTACTACCAACAACCAACACACAACTATGTCTACCAACAAGACTGCTACTCAACTTGGCACTGTTGTGCTTTCTGTAATTGCTCCTGCAATGAATGTCGTTGCAGAGCGTCTGAATGCTAGCAATTCCAAGGAAGATGTAACTGGTCCTATGCTGATGGGATTTTTGGAGGAAGCATTGGGAGGAAAGGCCGCACCTGCTACTACTGAGAAAGCAGCTGCTAAGCCCAAGGCTCCTACTGCTGCTTCTAAGGCTTCCAAGGACGCTGCGAAGGATGAGGCATCCACTGAGGTTCCAAAGGCCAATGGTGAAGCCGCCAGCACGTGCCAGTACAAGAAGAATCCTCGCTCTAAGGAGTGTGGGAAGCCTTCTACTGCACAGGTTGGAGACAAGCACTATTGCGCTGATTGTGAGGCCACCGTGAAGGCTGCATCTAGCGAGAGTGGTGAGAAGGCACCTGCCAAGAAGCCTGCTGCTGCCAAGAAGCCTGCTGCTAAGGGAGGCCTTCCTTTTACCACTGTTCCCAAGACAGGAGATGCTGCCAACGACGCTAAGGAGGGTAATGCCTCTGATAGCGACCAAGCTAGCAATCCTGATGAGGGAGATGGTGGAAAGGTGAAGGAACCTCCCAAGGAGGCTGCTTCAAAGCCAGCTGCCAAGCCTTCGGGCAAACCCGCCGCACCAAAGGCTCCCACTACTAAGGTAGCACCCAAGGAAGCTTCCAAGGAGGCTGCCAAGGATGCTGCTAGCGATGGTGAGGGCAGTGGTGGTGAGCCAGATCCCAAGGTTGTATCCAAGCCAGCTGCCAAGTCTCCCACTGCTAAGCCAGCTGCCAAGGCAACAGCTACTACGAAGCCTGCCACTTCAGAGAAGACGGAGAAGCCCACAGAGAAGCCAACCAGCGATGCTGTGCGCGCTCCTACACACAAGGATGCCATTGAGAAGATTAAGGGCAAGACTGTCACTGCCTCTGCTCCGGCAGCACAGGATGTTGAGGATTTGGCTGCTGGAGCAAAACCAGCTGCTAAGCCCGCCGCAAAGCCTGCTGCTACGAAGCCAGCTACCACCTCCAAGCCTGCGTCTAAGCCTGCTGCCAAACCAGCGGCAAAGCCTGCTGATGATGGAGATGACAGTGATGAGAATTGAAGGGCTAACAAGTTAGTAGTAGCACATTAGTAGAGTTAGTAGTATACTAGCATAAAGAAGTGTAGACATAAAACATTAAACAAACCAGTCCCCTGTTTGGGGGAGTGGTTACATCTACTAAACACTCTATTATAGGACTAGTTAAGAATGTCCAACGCTTTTGGTCGTGGTTGTGATACAGTTCCAAATGCAGCAGAATTACGCAACTATCTAATAGTGCGCAAACCCAGTGTGTTTGGAGTGTATTCTCCTTCACAACGCACCACAGAAATCTACACTCGTCTTGCAGATGCTCCTGGAGGTTACTCCTTGAGTATCTATGAGTCTACTAATCCGATTACAACCATTTCCGAGTCGAGAGTAAGAAGCAAGTCAACAACCAAGCAATTAACCACCACACTAGATATACAAATCCTCAACTTTGAAGAAATAATTGCCAGGTATCAAAGTCTAGTAGATGTTGAGAAGGCCTATTCTGCTGGAATTGGTCCATTACCAGATATTGTAACACAATACGCTATCTACAGAGCAAGAATATGCATGGGTATTGGAACTAGATACAAGACATACCCAGGCAATCTTGTCATGCATTTCCATACGCTCATGCTTAACAACCTACCAACAGACAAAGACAAGCAAGTGTATCTTAGTGCATTTCTTGCAATTCCTCCCAATGAGTTGTTCATCTCTACGGCACATTCCAACACTGAAAAGGTGCTTAAATTAGTCAATGACGTGAATGATAGTTTACGATTTATCCTTACTAAGGACCTCGACCCACGTGGAGAGTGGTGAGTTCTGTCCGCCACGCTGCACGACCAGTCCATACCGAGTAAACGCACCCTCAGAAAACATTGGGAGTCATCATACTAATACCTATCCAACATGCCTCGTGACAATATGGAAGATGATGGTGAACGTCGTGATAGTGAGCGCCATTACCGCGGCTGGACCGTCGGTTGCAATTGGCAGAGTGTTATAATCGGTGCCATTGTGGTTGCCGTCGTCATTATGCTCTTCTTCTGGCTCCTACCAACTATTGGTTTCATTCTAACTGCAGCACTGTGTATTGGTGTTGTACTCCTTGTTGCATTCCTAATCATCTGGCTTCTGAGGTCTGCATTCGGTGCAGGCAGACGTTACAGACGCTGAAAATGCCTCATTTCTGATTTCTCTTGGGTGCTCTCACAAATGGGAGCACTCTTTACCAACTAATATACTATCTAGCCAGCGCTCTTCCTCTACTTCTATCTTCCCTCATAATTTCTGTTGGACTTCTCTTCTTAGCAACAGGCCTTTGTTCGCTCTGTGCATCACTACGAGGAGAAGCCTTGGGAGAAGATTTAGGAGAAGCCACTTCGCTTCTTAGCTCTCTTCTTCTAGGCTCCTCTCTTCTCCTAGGCTCCTCTCTTCTCCTAGGCTCCTCTCTTCTCTCATCACGTCTAGGCTCCTCCCGTCTCAATTCTTCTCTCTTAGGTTCTTCTCTCTTAGGTTCTTCTCTTCTAGGTTCCTCACGCCTTGATTCGTCTCTCTTAGGTTCTTCTCTAGCAGCTTCCCTTCTAGGCTCTTCCCGTCTTAATTCTTCTCTCTTAGGTTCTTCACGATCGTTATCTTCTCGTCTAGCATCTCCCCTAGCATCTCCCCTAGCATCTCCCCTAGCATCTCCCCTAACATCTCGTCTGGGTTCTTCTCTCCTAACATCTCGCCTAGAATCTTCCCTAGCATCTCGACCAGAATCTTGTTTGGTCTGCTTCTTAGTCTTCTCTGTGGGTTCTTCTTCTTCATCTTCTTTGTTCTGATTGCGAGATCTCCACCACCATATAATACCAATGCCAACGAGTGCAAAAAGTACAATACAAACAATAATAAGAGTCTTCCCCATGTTGTGAGGTGGTAGTTTCTGTCTTACCATAATAGATTTGAAGTGTTCAACTACTTCATTTTCTGGACGTTGAGGAGAGCGTGCTAGTAGTGCCTTAAATCTCTCTGTTATAACAGATGGTGTATCTGTTACTGCTGGTAGCTTGTATTTGGCTGGCTGTGGTTGTGTAACAGGTTGTTGTGTGGCTGGCTGTGGCTGTGCAGCAGGTTGGTTAGGTGGTACATTGCCAGCAGGTTGAGCAGGTTGAGCAGGAGGCTGTTGTTGACCAGGTTGTGGTTGATTTGGTGGTGCATTAGCAGCTGGTTGGGGTCTCCCAAGCTGTGTTAGTAATGCACCCATTCGTATGTGTTGTCTATACTAATTACTAACCACTAACCAACACTTTGACTATCCATAACAACTCCACGGTTCAACACTTGTGATATACACTACGACATTGTGCGCATATATCAAACAACCACGAAATGGGTTGTGAGCGCAAGAAAGGTATCACGTCCAAAACTTGGTTGATAATATATGTGATAGCAGCGCTTACTTTTGCAATAATTCTATTCTGGATCATGACTAGCAGAGGGAAGAAGGTACACGTGAATATACATAATGGTTCACACAAGCTGGACATCGTGGAAGGGTTCGGAGAAGATGAACCCATGCTTATTCACAACGTAGTCTAACTCATATATTCAATATACTAATAGCATTCTAGACCATTTCTAGTGGTCTGGAATATACAAATGATGCTTAGCAATGCTTGCAGCTCTTCCTAGATAACTGAATACCAATGTAGAAGAGAAGAATCATAAGAATGATGACTCCTATTATTGTTACTATTGAGAATGCTAGTGGTAGAGTCCTAGAACCACCCTGGACAACATAGTTGACAACAAAACCATCAAGAACAATGAGAACAAGCAAGATAATGGCTAGGACAATTACAAAAATACCAAGACCACGAACAGATGGACCTGATCTGAATGCTTCATAGGCGCGGGATGAACGAGACGACATGTTTTCTACTAATTGTTACTAATTGTTACTAATTGTTACGAATAGCCACCTAATGATAATACTAGCAATGAGCCTAGTAATTGGTATGTGGCGTTTAGGGGGTGACCCGCCACGGCTAACAATGAACGAGGTAAACAGTCCACAGCCCCTCGTGTACTACCATTGAAGATATGCCTAATGTTCTGCAATCGTTTTACACCCCTTCTTCTTCTAGAAGACACCGAGAACAGCCCAGATATGCAGTCCCTCCAGCACCAGATTGGGCAGACACAATGTAGCAAAGTTAGCGTAACTAGTGTAGCTAGCAAAGTTAGCGTAGCTAGTGAAGTGGATATTGTCTCAAGGAGACATCTACATCGTAACAATTCAACAATACTCTCAAAAGAACCAGAAATTACTACACTAACATCACCACGTTCTCCTCTTATTTATCCCGACCGTATTCCAAAGCCATTTGCCAGTGAAATAGACGCTATGAAATACTATGAGATTTTGCAACAGTTGCCAAACTCACCAAAGTATAACATATACAGAAGCTGCTTTCCAGTAAGAGGCACCAAAGATGTGGCAATTATTGAATCTTATGCTATTGTACTCGTCTCATTTGCTAGAGGAGATGATGATCCTACCATTCTTCTTGGTCATCGCAGGGAGAGTATTGAGATGAGCAATCTGGTAAGAGGTTTGTATGATATTAATGAACTGTACATTATTCTTAGTCTTATTTCACCCGATGAGAGGCGTAGACTTCGCGAGTATACTTTTGAAGCACTCTGGCAAGATTACTGGCCACTTAACTCTCATTTGTACCATATGTCCAAGGCAAAGCAAATTGCCAGAGCTGCTTATGATAGAATTAAGCCCTGGCTTGTGGAACTCCTAACCATTATCCCTCAATCAAGTATTGACACAGAATGGTTGTTTCCGCGTGGAAGAGGTAGCAGAAAACATGTTACTATGAAGGGTGAAACTATTGCTATTAGAGAATTTGAAGAAGAGACGGAACTATCTCTCAAAGAAGCCAAACACGTTCCAATCGAGTCTTACAGGGAACTCTACTTTGGATCGAATGGTAGCACCTATGCCACTACTCATTATGTGTACATGACAGAATTTGAGCAACTACCAGCCAAGAGACAAGCCAAGACTGCTCTGAGACCTTGGATGGTGTCCAACGACTTTGATTCTGTTGCGTGGCTTACAATGCAACAAATTAGACAGAAACTCAATCCACATCGAGTAGAAATGGTAGAAGCGTTTGTTAAGGAAACTCTCTTATACAGACACAAAGCAGAAACTACTTCTTTGTCCAGAACAGACTCTACTAGCAGCAACATTGCATCTATTCCAGCAACACCAGAGGCAAGGAGTAGATCTTCCTCTCATGTTGAACCTCTCACTCCACCAAATCCGAATCCTACATTCCGGCTTCGTGATTAGTCTTATTATTGTAATATTGTGTAGTATTTGTATATTTGTATGTAGATGACCAATTGGTGGTCATCTATATTAGTGAAGTGCTTATTAGCACCGTTAATATGCCATTATTCATATAATACTAAGAACACTTTCCACTAATACATTGTTGATTAACTTGACAATCACCAGCAATAGTGCAAGCAGCACATTGTCCACTACTACAAAATCCACTCAAACAATCTGTTCCTAAGCCACAACTCGTACTATTTGGTCTTTTGCATTGTCCTCCACTGTTAGAAGGACAGGGATTACCGCATGTACACACGAGTGGTAATCCAACCTGCGAACAATCACTATTTTTCTGACAAGGACCGTTCAATATTCCTTTGCATACACCAGAATCGCAGCTAAAAATAACGGCACATGAAGCGCTTGTACCACAACTCTCGTTTAGTACTGCAGCAGTCGTACCAGTGCCAGTGGTAGAAGGGCGTCTGAGGAGGAAATACCATATCAGTACACCTATTATGATAAGCGCTACTATTATGGCAAGTATAATCCAAATTGCTCGATTTCTTCCACCTTTTGGAGTAGTAGACTCTTCCTCATTATCAACTTGTTCGGTTGATTTAGTGGATGTCGTAGATGCTTGAGCAGATGATGTAGTTGTCTGTCGAGGAGGTTTGGGATGTTGTTTGTATCTTTTTAGGAGAGGATATCTCTCATCATAACTAA
>Ga0214473_10004483_pt1 | contig 16777 bp, 10 predicted proteins | sample RVTome_7_FD_203509 | JGI IMG/M metagenome (GOLD analysis project Ga0214473, IMG submission 203509) | Soil microbial communities from uranium-contaminated site in the Upper Colorado River Basin, Wyoming, United States - RVT98D197 | ecosystem: Environmental > Terrestrial > Soil > Contaminated >... | reverse complement strand
CTGGGACGCAAAGTGCTCTATGTGGATACCGGTGCAATCCTGGAGTGCCTGAATCCAAATGACGAAGAGTTCAACGCGTTCTTTGGTGGTGTCGTCGGCGACCGGCTCGTTACCTCCTCTTACGTGGTCGCCGAGACGGTCCGCCGGCTCGTCAAGTCGAAACCGAACGAGTTCAAGGGACCCGCGGGCCAACAGGCGTCCGAATTGGCCGTTCACTTCCTTCGTTGCTGGCTCGAAGACCACGAAGTGTCGATCCTTCACATCCCCCAAGAAGTGTTCGATGAGGCTCGCACGGAATTCGAACGGAAAAAAGGCATGGGATGCGATCTAACCGACGTTATCTCATACGTGATCGTGGTCGGGCTGGAGCAGAAGCGTATCGTATCGTCGGACCGTCGCCACTTCCAGAGCCTCGCCTTGACTTGTCTTCCATAGCACTGCCGCGGCATTTGTTTCCACACGCCAAATAAAGTGCCCTCTCGTTTGCGTGCTGATAACTTCCGTGCGCGCAAAAAGCGCGCGCCCGCGACGTTCTTTAACCAGGAGGAGTCCGTGCCATGACCCACTGTCCATCTAACATCGATCCATTCACCCCGCCCCAAATGCGCGCAATAACCCGCTCCATTCAACCCCGAAATCCGCGAATCTCTCGAGGAGTTCCACAAAAAGGAGAATCGGAAGGCGTTCAAATCACGCCCATGCGCGCAACCCGGAATCCTCGAATTCCCCGAGAAAAACCGCAAGAATAAAGCGCGGCGGCGCGCTGGATCGCGCAAAAATGCGCATCCCGGCACAACCCAAAATCCGCGAATTCCTCGGGCAAAACCGCAAAAAACGACCCAAAAATCACCCAATGCACGAAAAAAAGTACTTGCGAAACGAACCCATCTGAAACTGCCGCTGCAAAAAAAACACGGGTATTCTCGGAATTAGCCAACGGGAGTGGTGTCCCCCAGTCGGTGTGTGTCCCCGTACTCGGCGATGGCCTGGGTGATGCGTTCCGCCACCTCCACCGCGGCATATCCTTCTTCGGCGCTCACCTCGGCGGCGGAACCCGTGCGAACGGAGTGCAGGAAGGCGTCGATCTCCGCTTTCAGCGGCTCCACGTCGTCCACCTGCAACGGCTCCACCTTCACCATCGAGCCGAAGTCCAACCCCGCCATTTGAGACAGATCGTCGAAGTTCTTCTCTCGGGCCATGCGGATCAAATCGAGGTTGTCCTTGAGCTTGATGGCGATGCCGCTCTTCTTCTGATAGTCCATGGACAGATAGGCCGTGGGGGCGAACACGCGAATTTTCCGTTCGGTCTTCAGCGCCAGGCGCGACGCCGTGAGATTGGCCACCGTGCCATCGGCGAATCGCAACCGCGCGTTGGCCACGTCCTCGTGCGCGCTGAGCACGCGCACGCCGACCGCGTCCACCGTGCAATCCCTTTGTTTCACCAGGTGCAGGACGATATCCAGATCATGGATCATCATGTCGAAGACCACGCCGACGTCGGCGCTGCGAAACGTGAACGGGCTGATGCGATGCGTCTCGATGAAGCGCGGGGTCACGTTCATCCTCAGCATGGCCTGAACCACCGGGTTGAAACGCTCCGAATGCCCGACCTGCAAGAGTGTTCCGTGTTTTCGCGATGCATCCAGCAACAGACGCGCCCTGCGGGCGTCCGGGGCCAGCGGTTTTTCAACCAGGACGGGAATGCCGCGTTCGAGCAGTGGAATAGCGACTTCGGCGTGATGAACGGTGGGCACGGCCACCGTGGCCGCGTCGATGGCCTCGGGGATATCGCCGAATCGGGTGAACGCCTGCCCGCCGTGCTCGGCGGCCAGCTTCTTGGCGCGATCCATGTCCCGGTCGACGATCGCGGTCAAGGTGCATCCGTTGGTTTGACTGTATAGTCGCGCGTGGTGGCCTCCCATGCGCCCGGCCCCGATGACGGCGATGCGGAGTGGTTTGGTCATTCGCGGTCTTCCGTTTGGCGTATCGCACCGTGGATCGTCGCACGGGCTCCCGCCGCGCCGGGACGAACTCCGTCCGCGGCCCACCACTATCTCGGCGTCACGCCTCGTTGGGCGTGAACATGGCCGTCACCACCATGTCGCGGTCGAGCACGACGTTGGCGGGGTTGGCGTAACCGGACAATCCCCCGTTCCAGCCCGCGAAGTTCCAACCCAGACCTGGTTTGGCGATCAACTCCATCAGGTCGAACTCTCCGTCGTCCACCACTTCGCGCTTTTTCTCGACGGCGCCGTTGCCCACGATACTGAGCGTCAGCGTGTATCCGTTCTTGAGCTTCCATGTGTTGCGGTGTACGGGATCGGCGCGGAGCGATTCGAGGTATCGCCCGTGACGGCCGTGAGCGAACGAGCGCAGCAGAAAGTCGCAAAGGTATTTCACGTGCGGGTTGACCGGCGCCTCATCCAGCACGGCCTGCACGCGCTCCTGCATGGCCACGCCGCTGAGCCGCGCGCGCCGCGCAAAAATGCGCATGAAGGCGTGTTTCAGCGCCGCGATCTCCTCCTGACCGTATCCGCTGCGTTGCAGCCCGATGCCGTTGACCATGCGCGTTTCCGAGCGGCTGCCGCGGGCGGCCACCACCACCATGAACGGCGGCACATCCGCCGACACCCGCGTCATCCCGCCGATGAAGGCGTGTTTCCCGATGGTGACGAAGTGGTGCACGCTGCTGGCCCCGCCCATGTTCACGTGGTCCTCCACGTGAACGTGCCCGGCGAATTGCACGTAATTGGCGATGATGCAGTGGCTCCCGATGCGGCAATCATGGGCGACGTGAACGCCGATCAACACCAGATTGTGGTCGCCGATGCGGGTGACGCCGCCGCCGTTGGCCGTACCCGGATGCAACGTCACCATTTCGCGAAAGATGTTGTTCTTGCCGATCTCCAGCGTGGTCTTTTCGCCGCGAAACTTCAGATCCTGGGGGGGCAAGCCCAGCACGGCCTGGGGGAACACTTCGCAGTGCTCGCCCAGCGTCGTGTGTCCGTCGATGGTGACATGATGGTGGATACGGCAGCCGTCCCCCAGCGTCACGTGCGGGCCTATCACGCCGTACGCCCCGATGTGCACCTGTCGGCCGATTCGCGCTTCGGGATTCACGATTGCCGTGGGATGGATGCTCACGTCCACGTTGCTCTCCAAAAACCTCAATGCGTCTCCGCGTCCGTCAGAATGAACTTGATCTCCGCCTCCGCGGCCACTTCCCCCCCGACCAGCGCCCGCCCCTTCACGTGACCGATGTTGGAGCGGACACGAATGGACTCGGCCTCCAGAAGCATCTGATCGCCCGGACGAACGGCGCGGCGGAACTTGACCTTGTCGAGAGACAGCAGCACGGCGGTCTTGCCCTTGTGCTCCAGTTCCTGCGAAAGAAGAATACCGCCGATCTGGGCCAGGGCTTCGATGATCAGCACGCCGGGCATGATCGGGTCGCCGGGGTAATGGCCCTGAAAAAACGCCTCGTTGATGGTGACGTTTTTCAAGCCGACCACGCGGCGCGAGCCCTCGATCTCCAGCACGCGGTCGATCATCAGAAACGGATACCGGTGCGGCAGGATGCGCTGCACGCGTTGGATATCCAGCAGGGGCGGTTGGGGGCGGAACCGGGCCTGCCGCTGCGAATCGCAACGCTCGCGAAGGGCGGCCGCCAGGGCGTGGTTGAGCGAATGCCCGCTTTTTCGAGCGATGACTCGACCGATGAGCGGCGCGGCGAACAAGGCCAGATCGCCGATCAGATCCAGGATTTTGTGGCGGACGTATTCATCCGGGAAGCGCAGTCGGTTTTCGATGGGGCCTTGGGGTCCGACGACCAACACGTCGGTGTACCCCAGGTGCGTTCCCAGGCCCGCGGCGCGAAGCTCGTCCGCCTCGCACTGCAGCACGAAGGTGCGCGCCGGGGCGATGTTGGCCTCAAAGCTCTCCGGCGTGACGGTGACGCGATAGTTCTGTCGTCCGATCGGACCCTCGGGGCCGTAGTCCAGATCGTACGAGATTTCCAGCGATTCGGACTTGGGATCCAACGGCGGCAGGGCCACCAGTTCCGCGTCGCCTTCCGTCACGCGAAGCACGTCGTCGATGACAAACGGTTGACACTCCGCATCCTGCGCTAGAATGCCGCCCTCGCGAAGTTTCTGAACGAACCCCAAACTGCTGCCGTCCAGCGCCGGGATCTCGTTGCCCGTCAGTTCGATCTGAAGATTGTCGATGCCCAGGCCGGCGCAGGCGCTCAGACAGTGCTCCACCGTTTCAATGGCCGCGGTCCCGTTTTTGAGCGACGTTCGCCGGGCGCGTTTGGAGACGTTTTCCACCCGCGCCGCGATGCGCACCGGCGGCGATTGATCCGTCCTCACGAACCAGATGCCCTCGTCGGGTTCGGCGGGGCGGAGGCGCATGGTGGCCGGTTCGCCGGTGAACAGACCGCGCCCCTCCAGTTCCACGACCTGCGCGATGGTCTGTTGGTGTCTCACCGCCGCCGCCCCGCGTGGCCCCATCGCCGCCGACTCCAGCCGAAATGCCACGATTCCCGAAATGCCGCGAGCGCGTGATGCGCACGTTCCCCGCGCGAAACGCACACCCACGGCGCTTCTTTCGCCTCTCGTTTTCCGCGCGGCTCGCCTGCCGGAGTATTATCGTCAAAAGGGGCGCCGTTTCAACGTGGAAGCATGGCCGATCAACGCCCGCGGGAATTGTCGGACGGGATCGACTCCTCCTCGATATGCGGCGGTTTGGCCGCTCCGCCGTTTTGACCGGCGGGTTGACTCTTCTTGTATCGCTCGTTGAGACGTTCGATCACCGCGTCGGTGATTTCCACCTTGGGGGTCCAGAAAATGACCTTTTGCAGCATGATCTGCTGCCGGGCGGCCTGGGTGTTGGGCGGCGACTCCGGCGGAAGACGATCCGCCGCGAGCACGATGTCGATTCCCTTGGCCTCGGCCACTTCGCGCACCGCGGCCTGAATGTCGTTGTAGATGCGATGGAGCGAAGCGGCCAGTCCGGCCTCGATCTGTTGACCCTGCGATTCATTGAACCATTGCAACTCGGCCTCGAGCAGCGCGAGTTCTCTACGCCGCTGCTCGAACTCGGCGGTTCCCGGTTTCAATTCCTCCTGCAACGCGTGCCGCGTCTTTTCGATCTTCTCGCGCATGGCGTCGCGATCCTGATTGAACTTGACGCGCTTTTCTTCGAACACCGCTTCCAGGTCTTTGGTTCCCAGATAGCGTTCCGACACGGCGGGCACGTCCACGACGGCCACGATGACTCCGCCGCCGGATTGTCCGAGCGTCGAAAGCGTCAACGCCGCCAGGCCAAGCATGATGTTCATAAGCGAATCCTTTGCGCTGAAAGTCCGATCGATTCCAACATGCGCCGATCGAGCATTGTCCACGAAGATCGCCCGTTAACAAGACCGGTCGACCAAGCCGCCGCGCGCATCTCTAATGCCCTTTGAGCTGATTGACGATTCTTGACACCGTGCCGCCCCCTATCTACGTTCCGTCTCAAGACCCATTTGAAGGAAACACCGGTCGGCGGACCCGGTGCAACGTGCGATCATGGCCAAGAGCCTCTATCTTCTCGACGGTCACTATCAGATCTATCGCGCGTTCTTCGCTCCGTTTCGGGAGCTGACCAGTCCCTCCGGCGAGCCGACGCGGGCCACGTTCGTCTTTACGCAAATGATTTTCCAACTGCTTCGAACGCGAGAACCTGACTATTTCGCGATGGTCATGGACGTGTCCGATGAGACGACCTTTCGCCGCGATCTGGATCACGACTACAAGGCCCATCGCGACCCCACGCCCGAAGCGCTCTCCCGGCAGGCCGACCGGATTGTCTCCATGCTGGAAGCCATCCGTCTGCCCATCTATCGTGTTCCGGGCTTCGAGGCGGACGACATCATGGCCACCATCGCGGAGCGTTTGCGCGATGAGGATATGGAAGTCTACCTGGCCAGTCGGGACAAGGACCTTGAGCAACTCATTTCCGACAAGGTTCGTCTTTATGACGCGGCCAACGAGGAAGTGATCGACGAGGCTCGGCTGCGGGAAAAGAAGGGCTATTCGCCGCGGGAGGCGGTGGAGATTCAAACGCTCATGGGCGACTCCACGGACAACATTCCCGGCGTGGAAGGCGTGGGCCCCAAGACGGCGATCAAGCTCATTCAGGAATACGGATCGGCAAAGGCGGTTCTCGACAACGCGGAGAAGCTTTCGGGCAAACTGGTTGAGCGGGTCAAGGCCTTCGCGCCGAAATTCGATCTGACGCGGCAATTGGTGACCCTTCGCCGGGATACGCCGGTGAAGTTTGATCTCGAAGACTGCAACACCGTGAAACTGAATCTTCCGGCGCTGCGACCTATCTTCGACGAGCTCGGCTTCACACGCTTGAAGGATCAACTGGATTCGTTACTCGCGGAGCGCGGACCGCACAAAAACGCTGAACCCCCTGTCGCGACGGCTTCAGCGGCTCGGGATCTTTTGAGCGCAGCCGTCGAAAAAGTCACCTATCACCTCATCGACACCGTGGAACGGCTGGCGGATTTCGCCAAGCAGTTGAAGAAACAGCGTCGCTTCGCATTTGACACGGAAACCACGGGCATCAATCCCGTTTCCGCCGACGCGGTCGGCCTGTCGTTTTCGTGGAAAGCGGGCGAGGCCTGGTATTTGCCCGTCCGGGCGGGACTCGCCAGACCGTTGCCGGTGGAGATGGTGGTCAAGCACCTTAGGCCGATCTTCGAGGACGAAACCGTCGGCAAGGTCGGCCAGAACATCAAGTATGATTCCCTCGTTCTGCGGCAATTGGGCATCGTCGTTGGTGGCGTTATGTTCGATACGCGAATCGCGAGTTTTCTCCTCGATCCGCTGGGTCGCTCGCACTCGCTGGATTCCCTGGCCAAACGCTGGTTCAACCACGACATGATTCCGATCACCGATCTGATCGGCAAGGGGAAGAACCAGATCACGATGGATGAAGTCGACGTCCAGCGGGTGTGCGAATACTCCTGCGAGGACGCCGATTACACCTGGCGCACGTTCGAAGTCCTCGAACCCAAAATCAAAGGCAGCCACGTCGAGCCGTTGTTCCGCGACACCGAAATCCCGCTGATCGAAGTGCTCACGGAGATGGAGAACAACGGCATCGCCCTGAACAAGGATCACCTCGCCCGGCTGGGCAAAACCATCACCGAGCGAATGGGCGACCTGGACCGCGAAATCATCAAGGCCGCGGGTCGTTCATTCAATCTGGACTCCACGCAGCAGCTCGCCCAGGTCTTGTTCGATGAACAGAAACTCCCGGTCGTCAAACGCACCAAGACCGGGCGCAGCACGGATCACGAAACGCTGGAATCTCTGGTCGCGATCACGGACAACCCGATCCCCAGACTGATCCTGGAATACCGCGAACTGGCCAAACTCAAGAGCACCTACGTCGATACCCTGCCGAAGATGGTCAACCCACGTACCGGTCGCATTCATGCCTCCTTCGACCAAACCGGAGCGGTGACGGGTCGGTTGGCCTCGCGCGATCCGAACCTACAGAACATTCCGGTGCGTACCGAAATGGGTCGAAAGATTCGTCACGCCTTCGTGGCGGGCGATTCGGAACACTTGCTCCTGACGCTCGATTATTCACAGATTGAATTGCGGCTCTTGGCGCACTTCTCGCGCGACGCGGCCTTGTTGTCCGCGTTCCTGGGCGGGCAGGATATCCACCGGGCCGTGGCGGCCGAGGTCCATGGCGTACCGCCGGATCAAGTGACGCCGGAGCAACGAAGCGCGGCCAAAGCCGTCAATTTCGGCATTATCTATGGACAGACTCCATTTGGCCTGGCCCGGGCGTTGGGGATCTCGCAAAGCGACGCCAAGGCGTTTATTGATCGTTATTTTGATCGCTATCCGGGGATTCGTTCGTTCATCGAGAATTGCATCCAAACAGCCCGGCGAAAAGGGTACGTCGAGACGATTCTCGGACGGCGTCGACCCGTAGAGGAGCTTCAATCCCGCAGCCGCCAGCAGGTTGCCTTCGGGGAACGGATCGCGGTCAACACGGTCGTGCAGGGGTCGGCGGCCGATCTTATTAAACGGGCAATGATCGATGTCCATCGTGCCTTCAAGGAACGCAAACACCAGGGCCGTCTGTTGGTGCAGGTTCACGATGAGTTGGTCTTTGAAATCCGGCGTTCGGATGTGGAACAAACGGCGGACTCCATCCGAAAGAGTATGGAAGGAGCTATTGCGCTTGAGGTACCGGTCGTTGTTGACGTCGCATGGGGGAATAACTGGGCCGAGGCCAAATAAATCCCAAGTCGAGTATTAGATAGACTGTAACGTTCTGTGTTCAATAGACTTACAATGAACTCTATTGAACGCTAACGGAATTGATTTCAGAATGTCAATAGTTGCGAGAAAGGATATAATACTGATATCGCCTCGCTTTTTGATGGTGACAGGCTTTCTTTAACCTACGGAGATATGACATGGCTCGCAAACGATGGTTACGCGGTCTGGCCGCCTTGGCGCTCGCCGGTGTCCCCTTAGCCACGACAGTGTCTTGCGACGGCACATCCATCGCCGTCTTTCAGCAGGACGACGATTGGGATTGCGCCTTCTTTGATTTCTTCTGCCACCAAGTGGAGTTCGTCGACGAGTGCATCTTCGGCGATTGCGACGATAACAACGACATTATCATATTCGACTAAAGACGTTCGCAATCGGCCGCGGCCGCGCGGCGATGCGTTGCCGGGGAACGGTTCCGTGGGACCCGGTGAAACCGTAAGGTACGAAGAGAGGCACATCGACACCGCGCTTCCGGCGGGATCTCCACGAGGCTCACGAGGCGTATCCAAGAGCCTGGCAACTTATGGGCGAGACTTGACTTAACGGGGCGATTCTGTCGAAGAATGTCCTGGAAGCCGCGCCGCCGTCGCACGTCATTCGTATAAGTGGTAACGAAAGGGCCGTGTCGGGGGAGGCACACGCTGTCACTATGACCAAAAGGAACGGCCGATATTGAGTCGCCATACACTCGCGTGAGCCGTTGATAAGGAGGACGCCGCCTTGTCGGCCGTCAAGTGGGTATCGGTTCTCCTCTCCTGTTTCGCCCAGTCCGCATCGACCCATCAGAAAGAGACTCAAATCGCACCGGACACCGGCGGCCTGCAAACGGCAGCCACAACCACGCCGGCGGCGTCCCCGGAGCATCTTGAGCAACTTCAAACCTGCCGCGAGGGAATCACGGATCCGCAGGCCCGCCCGGCCGATCGCCGCCGCTGGGCGGAGCTTCTGCTCACGTATCGCACCCCGCAGGCCTCGGAACTGACCATCGAGTTGTTGCGCCGGAGTCGGTCGCCCGATGTGCAGCTCGCGGTCTGCTCAGTACTGGCTGATCACGCCCCCGGAAATCCCAACGAACTGATCGCCGATTTCGTTCCGCCGCTCATGGATTTGTTGGGGGCGGAGTCCCAAGAACTTCGTGCCACCGCCGCCCGCGCGCTGGCCGAGTTTCCCGGTATCGACGTTCCGGCCAAGCTCGGCGCGCTGGCGGCCCGCGCGAACGCCTCCCTGCCCCAGCGATTGGCGGCGATCGACGCCCTGACCCCCAACGTCCATCGTCGTGAGGTGGTTGCCCAGTTGATTGGCGTGCTCGACGTCTCCGACCCCAGAATCACGGACCGCGCCGTAACCGCTCTGGAGTCCGCGACCATCGAATCGTTCGGGAACGACCCGACGGCCTGGCGGGCGTGGTGGGTGAATCAATCCGCCATGGACCATGAGGCTTGGCTGGACCAACAACTCCGCATTTATCGGGACCGATATCGCGCCACGGCGGATGAGCTGATTCGCTTTCAAGAGGATTCGCGTCGTGAGCAAACCGCACTGACGGGGCGTATTCGCAACTTTCAACGGGAAGTGTATCGTACGGTGGCCGAGGATCAACGCGACGCCAAGCTCGTCGAATGGCTCAACGGGCAACTCTCCGTGGTTCGATGGGGAGCGGTCTCGATCATCAAGACGCGAATGGCCGACGAAGGCAAACGGCCGGAGGGGGCCGTGCTGACGGCTTTGCTCGGCCTGCTCAAGGACCCGGCGGCCGAGACTCGCCGCGAAGTGCTGCAAATCGTTCAGAATCTTAACGACGACGCGGTGGTGAAGGCGGTGCTCGAGCACCTCTTGACGGAGCACGATCCCCCCACCCGTCATGCGGTGTTTCGCGCGCTCGGGCGCTTGGATGGAGCGCAGGCCATTCCCGCGCTCATTCGGGAGATCGAGTCGCCGGAGAGCTTCCTGGACTGCGTGAAAGAGGCCGCCTTCTCCCTCGGCAACCTCGCCGCCAAGTCGGAAAGTAAGGACCCATTGACCCGTGCCGTAGGCCCGTTGGAGAAGCGTTACCGGGCGGTCGATCCGGCGGACGCCTCGATGCGCGCCGCATTGCTCGCGGCGATGGCGGGCATCGGCGATCTCGCTTTCGCGGACGAATTCCTCGAGGCGTTGGAATCGGACGATGCGACGATGCTTCAACCCGCCATCCGCGGCATCGTGCGGCTGAAAGACGTGTCGAAAGTGCGGCGGTTGCGCGCCTTGATGGCCCACCTCGATCCCCTCGTGCGTCGTGAAGCGATTGACGCCGTGGCCCAATTGGGTCGTGAGGAGGCCGATGTGGAGAGCTTGCTCACGCGGTTGAATCCCGCCATTGAGGCCAATGATCCCGCTCGAGAGGCGGCGTGGCAGGGGTTTCGCAACATGATGGGGCAGCGAACGCTTCGGGAACGGATCGAGGCGGCCGATCGGCTCCGCGACGTACCGATGTACCAGATCAAATATCTGGAGCAGCTCGCGGATGCCTCTCCTCCCGCTAACGGCGACGACGGAGATCGCGAGAAGGTGCTGGAGCGTTTGACGTCGGTGTTGGACGGACAAAAGCGCTTCGCGGAGGCGGCCGTCCGTTTACGGCAGCTTTACGATCTTCGCGTCTCCCGAAGTGCGGGGGAAGCGCTCTCGACCGGCCTTCGCCTGCTCCGCGTCGCCTTACGGAACGCAGACGGCGGTATCGCGGCGCTGGTGAAGGAGTTGGTGCTGCTTTCGCCGGATGAAGTGACCCGCACGCGCATCGTAGACGCGATCACGGAGTACCTTGACCAAAAGGAGCCGCCCCCCTCCAACGAACAGCTTCGCATTCTCCTGTCCGACTTACGGAGCGTTCGCCACGAGGACGTCGGAGGTGGCTGGTCGGCGCTGATCGAACGGCTAGCCGCCCGAGTCGACGCCGCCAATCAAGGTGCCACTCAGCGCTCGTCCGAATCACCGGGCTAAAAAGAACCTCTCACCATGCACCCTCGGCGATTGTCTCGATGGGGGGGAATACGCTATAATCCACTCATGCCGGGACACCGGACCGGTCTTTCCGGTCTCGTTCCCGCCAGGGGTGGATCGAATGCCTTCAAACCTCCGCGCTTTCGTCTATCGTGTTCTGCCGCGCCATGAACTTTCGGGAATGGGATACGGGATCGTCGCTGTATTCGTGACGTTGTTGTTCTTCACTCGTTCTTCTTTCTCTCAAGCGTTCGAATCCGCTTCTCCGTCGGCCCGTTTTACGTCCAAGTTGCATCCGGCCCTCTTCCTTCGGTCGCTGCAAGGCGATTCCGCCGGCACCGTCAAGGCCTGGGTCATCTTCACGGACAAGGGGTTCGGATCGAAACACGAGGAAAGCGACGCCGTGCGCAACCTCACCGATCGTTACAACCCACGGGCCTTGAAACGCCGGGCGCTGCGACGAACGCGAGTCGGGCTCCTCGACGCCCAGGATCTTCCGGTTTCACCGGCCTACCTCGCGGCCGTTGCCCGGACCGGGGTCGCACTCAAACGCACCAGCCATTGGGTCAACGCCGTCAGCGTCATCGGTACGCGCGATCAACTGGCCCGGGTCTGCGAATTGCCGTTCGTGAAGATCGTGCAGCCGGTCCGACAGGGCCGAACGATCGCGCCCGTGGACGTGCAACCAATCGACCGTCAGGGCGTTCACGTTGTCGGCGCGAGCGATGTGTCGGCATCAGAAACATCAACGCCTGACACCGCTGCGGCGGCCGGGGCTTTGGATTACGGTCTGTCGTTCGATCAATTGAATCAGATCGGTCTGGTTGACGTTCACAATCTGGGTCACGTGGGCGCGGGCGTGGTGATCGGCGTGCTCGATACCGGCTTTCAACGATCACACATTGCGTATCAGGAGCCGGGTCATGCGCTCGAGGTGATCGCGGAATACGACTTCATCGACGACGACCCCATCACCAGCATCGAGGTGGGCGATCCCCCCGGCCAGCATTCCCACGGCACGATCGTGCTCAGCACGATCGCCGCGTACAAGCCCGGGGAACTGGTCGGCGGCGCGTTCGACGCCTCCTTCATTCTCTGCAAAACCGAGGACACGACCGATGAGTATCCGGCCGAAGAAGACAACTTCGTCGCGGGACTGGAGTTCATCGAGGCCAACGGCGGCGACCTCGCCACGGCGTCGCTAGGGTATATTGACTGGTACACCCAGGCCGATCTGGACGGCATGACCGCCGTCACCACCATCGGGGTCAATACGGCCATCGCCAATGGCGTGTTTTGTCTCAGCGCCGCGGGCAATCAGGGACATGACGCCGATCCGAATACCTCAAACCTGATCGCCCCCGCCGACGCGCTGAAGAGCATTACCGTGGGCGCGGTTTCGAGCAGCGGGGCCATCGTATCTTTTTCCTCCGATGGTCCCACGGCGGACGGCCGCGTCAAACCGGAAGTCACGGCCCGGGGGTTGGGGACGGCCACCATTTCGTCCTCCAATGACACCACGTATAGCAGCGCCAGCGGCACCTCCTTGTCCACGCCGCTTGTCGCCGCCGCCGTTGCGTGCCTGGTCGGAGCGCATCCCGAGTGGAGCGTGGACAAGCTCAGGAATCAGTTGTTTTTTACGGCCTCACGGTACGTCGCCACGGGGGCCTCGGATCCGCAATTCGTGGAGGGATACGGCATTGTGGACGCGCTGGGCGCCCTTCAACTGGTCGACTGCAACAACAACGGCGTAGCGGATGCGACGGACATTGCGCTGGAAACAAGCGACGACCTCGACGAAAACGGCGTGCCGGATGAGTGCCAGACCGGCGCTTGCTGTTTTTGCGGCGCCATGCCCTCGTGCCAGCAAACGGCGCCCGAGGACTGCGGACCGGAGGTAGGGGTGTTTTATGTCGGCCAGTTCTGCTCCAACGTGATCTGTCCCAACGCGGCTCCGACCAGTGACGATTGCGTCAACGCCGAAACCGTGACGGCCGGTGAATACTCGTTTGATACGCGCTGCGCGACCACTGATGGACCCATCACGGAGACCGATGGCTGCGTCTTGGATCCTGCCGACGCCTTCCAACAGGATATCTGGTTCACTTTCACGGCGACGTGCGACGGACTGCTCGACGTCAGCGCGATCAACACCGACTTCGACGCGTTGGTGGCGGTGTATTGCGACGGATCGGACACGTGTCTTTGTCCGGCGGACGCGAGCACGGAATATGCTTGTAACCAGCAGGGCGACGTGGGGAGCGCGGTGCAGGTGCAGGTGCAAACCGCGAATTGCTACACGATTCGACTGGGCGGGCTTAATGGCGCGCAGGGGACGGGTACGCTGCGGTTGGAGGCTACGTGCTTAACGTGCTTGGCCCCGACGCCGCCCAGGCCGGAAACGACCCCCACCAAGAAGAACCGATATCTATCATTTTTCGCCGGCGATGCAGGCATTCCCGAAGCGATTCGCGTAACGCTGGTCGATCTTCCCCCGCCGTTTGAGGCCTTCGAGGGTCGGTCGTACTGGGTCGGCCCGCCGCGACTCATCTGCTCCAGCGCTTCGCAAACATTTGCGCCTTCACCGAACAGTCCACCCGACTTCGGTTGTGGGAACGCGGGCCCGGACCTGCGAGTGTTCGTCGGCGCGAAGCTGCAATGTGAACCGTTTTCTACGGATTGGACGCAGACGATTCCGTCTTCCATGAATCCGGGATTGGTCCATGTTTATTCGGGGGCGATTGTTCCCAATGGGACCTACGAGGTGCAAACGGTCGCCGGCCTGTGCGCGCCGACGATGTGCAGCGACTTGGGTCCTCTGGTTTTTTCCGACCCGTTGACTTTGTCAACTTCGAAATGGGGAGACGTGGTGGGCCATTGTCAACAAACCCCCTGCTCGCCGCCCAACGCGATCACAGAAATCATCGACGTGGTCACGATTCTGAACCGGTTCTCGAACACCGGAGGCGCGTCGAAGCCGCGGACCGACATCGGACCGGACTTACCGGATCTCCTCGTTCAGATTGACGACGTGACCCGCGCCCTGGATGGCTTCACGGGTAAGCCCTATCCGTTCCCGTTTACCCCACCCTGTCCGTAATCACCGCTCTCACGCCCTCGTCGATAAACCCGGATACTCCCGTACATACCGTTCCACGTTTGCGGCGTAGGCCCGTAGGGCCCGGTGGATGACCTCCGTCTCATCCTCCGGGGCGTCCGAATCGACCAGCCGATCCACGATTTCCAAACGGTAGCGAAATTCGGCCTCCGGCAGTATGAACGCCTGCAAAACCGGGGCTCGACACCGGATGGCCACCCGCAACGGTCCGGACAAAAACGCTCGTTCCTCGCCGAAAATTCGCACCGTCTCCGTCTTTTGATTCGGATGCCGAGCCCGCCCCGCGTCCATGGCGCTGCCCAACAGATACCCATCCTTCAGACACCGGTAGATGTCCCGTGGGTAGGCGTCCGCAAAGATCACCCGCATTCGTGGAAACTCCGGGTACAACTCATCGAACCGCGCCTGCACGAATCGGCGGATGGCGCTCTCCCGGCGATCCCGGACCCCCGCGATCCGGTAACCGCGCATGGCCATGAGCATGGCGATGACATGGTGGGCGCCGTGGTGGGACATGGCCATGTACACCCCGCGACCACCGGCCACGGCCTCATCCAGTAATCCTTTCCCTCCGATCGAGAGCAGCGATAACGCCCGATCGCGGGAGAGGCGGTCGAAAACAAGGTATATCAACTTGTCACAGCGGGTTTGCCTGAAGTGTTGATGGGTGACGGCGCGCAGCTCCGCGGCCGTTTTCCCCGGCCCAAGAACCTCAACCAGGGTCCGCCGGAAGCGGCGTCGACGGCGATAGTTGATTAACCACTCCGCCGTGCCAAAGATCCGACCGAGGTGGTATAAACCCCCCAACGAAAGAAGGCTCAGGAGGAGAGAGACGATTCCGTGAACGGCGGTGAAGGACAACCGGTCCCACCACCCCAGCGGCGCCGTTTCGACGGACGGCGCCGGGGAGGCGGTCATCGTTGTGCTCGATTTGGTCATCGTTCGATCCGTCTGCAACCGCGTACGTACTTTGCCCGGACCGGGCCTCTCAAGCCACCGCGAGGCCCGGCGCCGCCCCGGACACGCGTTTTTCATGTCATTAGGAGGCCCTCCGAGTCATCGGGAGGCCGTGGCCATCTCCGCGACCCCGAGTCTCGCCACGCTCGCCCGGTGAATCCCGGGCGCACCAGGGCTCGCGACGATCAATCACGCTGACGATGGGCCTAGCGCGCCGGGATTATAGTCAAAACGATGCAGATTCCGATTTCCAGACGACCCGGCGGTTTGGCAAGCCCTTCGGTGGATTGATCCGCGTCGCAACGGTAAGGTAAGAGCCATGCTCAAGATCGAGCCTTTTGAGTTGTATTCCGTGGTGACGGGTTCGCTTCGTCTGGACGGCGGGGCCATGTTCGGCGTCGTCCCCAAGGTTCTTTGGGGCAACGCCACCGACGTGGACGATCTTAACCGAATCCCCCTGGCCACGCGAACCCTGCTCGCCGTGGATCGTGGGCGGAGTAGAGTCATCCTGGTCGATACCGGCTGCGGCACGAAATGGAACCCCAAGGCCGCGCAACGATACGCGGTGACGCATGACCCGGAAGCGATTCCGAACGCCCTGAGGCGAACCGGCTTGACCGTGGAGCAGGTCACCGACGTCATCGTCACCCACGCTCATTTCGACCATAACGGCGGTCTGACGTTTTGGCGGAATGAACCCGGCGGTGAACTGCGTTTGCACTATCCACAGGCCCGGCACTGGATTCACCGCCGTCATTGGGAGCACGCCCACCATCCCTTCGTCAAGGATCGGGCCTCCTTCCTCCTGGAGGATTTTCATCCCCTTGAGAAAGCGGGTGTGCTACATTTTGTGGAGGGCGAAGCCCCGGAGTCGCCCTTCGAAGGCGTGGAGTGGTTCATCTCTCACGGCCATACCCCGTACCTCCTTCACCCCGTTCTGGGCACGGGAGAACAACGGCTCATGTTTGTCAGCGATCTGGTGCCAACGGTGAATCACCTTCGGTTGACGTGGGTGATGGCTTATGACGTAGAGCCGCTTCGGACGATCGAAGAAAAGGAAAGTATTTACAAGCTTTGCTTGAAAAACGAGGTTTTGATTGCCTTTCCGCATGATCCGAGAGTCGGTGGCGTAGCCATAGTCGGGGAAATCGAAAGGCCGATCGTCAGCCGTGTTCTGGAGCTATAAGCACCGTCTTTTTGCGTTTCACCACGTACACTTCAACTTCATCGGGGACCTCGTTTTGACATGAAAATGCAGACAGGGTTGGCCTCGCTCGAAGCGACACCAACCCTGTTCCCTTTTTGACAGTGTTTGGTCCGACCGCACCGGAACACGTTCGGTTTTCCCGAATCTACCCGAGCGGCCCTTTCTTGT
>Ga0214473_10004482_pt1 | contig 16778 bp, 19 predicted proteins | sample RVTome_7_FD_203509 | JGI IMG/M metagenome (GOLD analysis project Ga0214473, IMG submission 203509) | Soil microbial communities from uranium-contaminated site in the Upper Colorado River Basin, Wyoming, United States - RVT98D197 | ecosystem: Environmental > Terrestrial > Soil > Contaminated >... | reverse complement strand
CGTGACCTTGAGCTGCACCACGTACTTGCCGGGACCGAAGTTGGCGAGCGGGATCGGCCCGACCGACGCCCCGTCGCGCTCGGACTCGATCGCCTTGGGCGGGGCCTTCGCCACCGGAGTCTTGCCGTCCTTCAGGATGCTGACGACGGCGCTGGCGTCGGCCTTGCCGGTCGTCGGGTCCGTTTTCAGGTCGTACACCTGGTAGACGAACTCCACCTGCTCCGACACGTGGACCGTTCCGCCGAACGCCGGCACGAGCCGTGCCGTCCCGAGCTCGAAGGCCGCGAAGGGGTGCTGCGGATCCGAAGTGCCGCCCGGCAGCTCCTCGATGCGCCTGACGATGATCAGCGAGCCAGCCGAGGGCAGCTTGCTCACGGTGCCGTCCGCGCCGGACTCCACGCGCGCCAGGTCCGGTACCTCGATCGGCATCGACGTGAGCGAGCCCTTGCCGCCCTTCTCGTCCACCGCTCCGGCCTTCAGCGTGTACTTGCCGGGCCGCAGCGCGAGCTTGAAGCCCGCGACGAAGGAGCCGTCGGCCTCCATGGCCACGCTCGCCGCCTGCTCCGTCCAGCCCGCTTCCTTCCCGTCCTCCGCCACGGCGCTCGCCACGACCGACACGCGCGCGGTCTTCGCGCCGCCGCTGTCGCTCGTAGCGAGGCCCGCGGCCTCGCCGCGCACGAGCCCGAGCAGCGCCGTGCCGCCGTCCGCGATCTTGAGGTAGGACGTCTGGAGCGCGGTCGGGAAATCCTGCCGCGGCTGCTTCAGAAGCGCGCGCGCCGCCGTGTCCCTGGGCAGCATGTCGGCGAGCTTCACCAGCCGGCCATCCTTGCCGGTCTTGTACTCGAGGCTCGGCTGCACGACCAGGGCCCCCGCAACGCGATCCATCTGCGCCGCGAGGGGGCCTGGAGCGCGGCACTCCTCGTCGAACGCGATCGCCGCCTTGCCGCCCGTGAAGGTGCGCCCGGGCCGGTCGCGGTAGGTCCAGATCTCGGGTGGCCGCAGGCCGGGCGTGAGGGTCCCGCCTTCCTGTCGCACCTCGTCCGGCTTGCCGAGCAGGATGAACACGCGGCCGCAGTCGGTGAACGAGCCCGCCTGGGCGGGAACCCTGTACATACGGTCGGCCTCGACGCGCGCCTTCTCGTACTCGGCCTGGTACTCGTTCGCGGGCGTCGCCAGGTCGGGGTCGCGGCGCGCCCAGAAGATCTTCTGGAACTCGAGCCGGTCGCTCTTCTCTTTCAGGCTCTTGTAGGTCTTTTCCTCGTCCGTCAGGAGGATGGGCCGGACGCCGTCGAGAAACGTCTTGTCGTCCTTGTCCAGTTTCTGGGCATTTGCCTGTCCCGCGGGCACCAGGACCACGGCCAGCATGAGGGCGAAACGAAGCGACGAAGCGCGCATCGCGGTTCTCCTTGCTTCCTCGAAAGATTGATTTTACGCGCACGAGCGGGGGGTCCACAACGCTCCGACCTGAACCCTTCGGGTCACGCGGCACGGTCCGTGCTAGTCTCCACCCTCGATGCCGATGCGCCTGCCGGGGAACCTCACCGCTGCCACGCTCGGCCTCGTCGCTTCCCTGGCGCTCGCGGCACCCGCTGACGCCGTTCCGCGTCGCGCATCGCGGCGCGCGCCCACGGCCACGGCCGTGGTCCTGCCGGCGAGTGCTTCCGCCTGGGACCTCGCCGTCGGCGAGGCGGCCCGCAGCGGCCTGGGGCGGTCGCAGGGCGCCGTGGTCGCGATGGACCCGCGCACCGGGCGCGTCCACGCGCTCGTCAACCCGTCGCTCGGGATGCAGCGCGCGTTCCAGCCCTGCTCGGTGTTCAAGATCGTCGTCGGGATCGCGGGCCTCTCCGAAGGCGTGATCACCCCCGACACCACCTACCGCTGCCGCAAGGGCTGCTGGATGTGGGCGGGCCACGGGGCGATCGACCTCGAGCGCGCGCTCGCGGTCTCGTGCAACCCCTACTTCGAATGGGTGGGCGAGCAGCTCGGGTACGAGAAGGTGCAGCGCTACGCGCACCTGCTCGGCCTGGGCGAGCCCTCCGGGATCAACCTCACGGGCGAAACGGCGGGCCGCCTGCCGGAGTTCGTGAAGCCTTCCGCGGTCGGCCACCTCTCGAGCCACGCCGAGGGGATCGCGACCTCGGCGCTGCAGCTCGCGGTCCTGCTCTCGGCGACGGTGAACGGCGGCGTCGTGCTCAAGCCGCAGATCAGCGGCCCCGAGGGCTTCACCGCGACCGAGCGCTGGCGCTTGCCCGAGGGCACGAGGCTCGAGGGCCTCAGCAGCGGCTTCGTCGGCGCCGTCAACGAAGGCAGCGCCAGCGCGGCCTTCGATCCCGACGTGGCGGTCGCCGGCAAGACCGGCACCTGCTCCGCGCTCGGCTGGTTCGCGTCCTACGCGCCGGCCGACCGGCCAGAGCTCGTGGTGGTGGTGTTCCTCCGGCACGGCAGCGGCCACGGCGCTTCCGCCGTGGCCGGCCGCATCTTCCGTCAGCTGTTCGGCAGCGGCTCCACGTCGACGGCTGCCGGCATGCCCTAAATCGAGGGCCGCTCCAGGGTCACCTTGAGACGGGTGGTCTCGCCGGCCGGGACCTCCACGTCGCTCTCGGCGGTGCGGAAACCGGGCCGGACCACCTCGATCCGGTGGCGTCCCGGCGCGAGCCGCAGCGCCGAGGCCTCGCGAGCGGTTCCTCGGAACGCCCCGTCGACGTAGACCGAGGCGTCCTCCGGCTGCACGCTGAGCTGGAGCTTCCCAAACTCGGCCGGGGGCTCGTTCTGGGCCTCCTCGGCAGCGATCGATCGCTCGTCGTCCCCGCCGGCGTCGCGCTCGCGCCGCACCTCGCGCTCGGGCAGCGTCGCGCCGCCCGTCAGATCCTCCTGGGTCTCACCAACGCCCTTCTGCAGGTCGTGGTGGAGCTTCAGCGTCGCGTCGGGGCCAACGTACACGCGCATCCGGTGCGTCTTGTAGCCTTCGAGCTTCAGGGCGATCTCGTGGCGCCCTGGCGACACGTGCAACCGCTGCAGCAGGCCGTCGAAGTCGTCCACCACCCCGGCGTAGTACCCGTCGACGTAAACGCGGGCCTCCGCGGGATCGACCAGCACGCGGAGCGAGCCACTCTCGCTGCGGTTGGAGTAGTAGACACTGCCACCGCCCCAGACACCGGGGTAGCCGCCCCAGTAGCTGCCGTAGCCGCCGTAGCCGCCGCCGTACCAGCCGTAGTACCCGTACGGCCACCAGTAGCCGCCATAGCCGGGGTAGTACCAGCCGCCGCCCCAGCCCGGATATCCGTACCCCGGATAGCCCGGGTAGTAGCCGCCACCGCTCCCGCGCCCGGTTCCGGCGCGCGGATGGCGGCGCTCGGCGGTGGACGGGGCGGAGTAGGTCGAGCTCGAGCCGCTCGAGCTCGTCGAGCTCGACCCGCTCGACTGCACGCCGGGCGACGTGTGCCGTGAGCCGGCGTCTCCGCCGCCACGCGAGCCTCCGCCGTCTCCGCCTCCGCGGGGCACGGCGCGGTCCTGAGCCAGCCCGAGGGCCGGCGCCAGCGCCAGGCCCGCCGCGAGAAGGAGTCTTCCGGTTCGAGCGCTCATGTTCGCCTCCATCGTCCGGTCGTCACCGAAAAGGAGTCGTGCAACGCGCGTGCCTATCGGGGGACGAGCCGCATTATCGGCAAGTCGTTGATTCGGCGAAGCCAATCCTGGCGGGTCTCCTTCGAGTCTTCGAGCCCGCCGTCCCTTCGCGCGGACAGTTCTGTCCCCATGCGACATTATCCTCTGCCGCGATACGATTCGGGCTCTTGAGCGAACTGCCTCCCTTCGTGCCGTTCGGCGCCGCGCACGTCGGCGCGCTCGCCTGCGTCGCGCTCCTCGCGGGGCTGCTCGTCCTGCTGGTGCGGGCTCGCCCCGGCCTTGCAGCGTCCGTCCGCCGTGCGCTCGCGGCGGGAATCGTCGGGCTTCTCTCTTTCGAGCTCGCCGTGGCATCCCGGGAGGGGTGGCTGAGCTGGAAGACGGTCCTGCCGCTCGAGCTGTGCGACGCCGCACTGGTGCTGGCCGTCGCCACGCTGCTGCGGCCGAGGCAGACCCCGGCCGAGATCGTCTATTTCTGGGCCGGCTCCGGAACGCTCGTCGCCATGCTCACCCCCGAGCTGCCGTGGGGGTTTCCGCGCTGGGAGTTCGTCGTCTTCTTCGGGCTCCATGGGCTCGTGCTGGTCGCCGCCCTCGTGCTGGTCTTCGGACTGGGACTCCGGCCCAGGCCGGGAGCGCCCTGGCGCATGCTCGGGATCACCGCTGGGTGGGCCGCGTTTGTGGGCCTCGTCAACCTCGTCCTCGGCACCAACTTCATGTACCTGCGCCACAAGCCGAGCGTCGCGACGCCACTCGACTGGATGGGGCCCTGGCCAGTGTACGTGGGGGTATGCGGGATCGTGGCGCTCGTTCTCTTCCACGTCCTCGCGCTTCCGTTTCGCCGCAGCGGCCTATACTCCTGACCGCGTGAGCTCCGCACCACGGCCGCCCTCGCGGCGAAGGCTGCTCGTCTCGTGCGGCGAGCCTTCGGGGGACCTCTACGCGGGCGAGCTCGTCCGGCACCTGCGCGAGCGCACGGGTCCGATCGACGTCTTCGGCCTCGGCGGCGACCGGCTGCGGTCGCAGGACGCGCGACTCATCGCTCACGTGAGCGAGCTCGCGGTCGTGGGCCTCGTCGAAGTCCTGCGCCACCTGCGCCGACTGCGAGCGGTCTTCCGCGAGGTGCTTGCGGAGGTGGACCGGGAGCCGCCGGCACTCGCGGTGCTCGTCGACTACGCCGGGTTCAACCTGCGCCTGGCGAACGAGCTGCGCCGACGCGGCATCCCGGTCGTTTACTACGTCTCGCCGCAGCTCTGGGCCTGGCGCCGCGGCCGGATGCGCACGGTCCGCGACTCGGTCGAGCACATGATCGTGATCTTCCCCTTCGAGGAGCCCTTCTACCGGGACAAAGGCGTCCGCGTGACGTTCGTCGGCCACCCGCTCGTCGAGCTGGCCCGGCCCGCCCCGGATCCCCGCGCGTTCCTGGCCGGGCAGGGCCTCGATCCCGAGCGTCCCGTGCTCGCGGTGCTGCCTGGAAGTCGGCGCCAGGAGATCGCCTACAACCTGCCGCCGATCGCCGCGGCGCTTCGCATCCTCCACGCCGAGCGGCCCGAGCTGCAGCCCGCGCTGGCCGTCGCGCCTGGACTGGGCCCGGAGCCGATCCGGGCTGCGCTCGGGGGTCTGCCCGTGGCGATCGTCACCGGACAGGCCCACGCCCTCATGGGCGCCGCCGCGGCCGGCATCGTCGCTTCGGGTACCGCCACCGTCGAGGCGGCGCTCCTGGACCTGCCCTCGGTCGTGGTCTATCGCCTGTCGCCGGTCAGCTACGCCCTGGGTCGGCCGTTCGTGGACGTGCCCCATTACGCGATGGCGAACCTGATCGCGGGGCGTCGGGTCCTGACCGAGCTCATCCAGGGCGACTTCCAGCCCGCGGCCGTGGTGCGAGAAGTGGGCCGCCTCCTGGACGACAGCGCACATCGCTCGGCGGTCAAAGCCGGCCTCGCCGAAGTGCGGGCCGGTCTCGGAGGGCCGGGGGCCTCGGCCCGGGCCGCTGATGTCGTGGCCAGGGTCCTGGCCAGAGCAGAGCAGACCCCCAAAAAGCTTGACAGGACGGAAGGTTGTGTGTGACCTTGTCAGGTGAATTCTAGGCAAGGGGTCGCGATGAAGCGAATCGCTTACGGGATGGGCGCCGCCGCCCTCGTTCTGGTCGGCTGCCACACGATTACGGAGGAGCTGCCGACCGCCCCGAGCGCGTCGCCAAAGGCCCCCAATTCGGGGGTGCTCAAGGTCTCGATTCCGACGATACCGACGCCAACCCCGAAGCCGGCACCCACTCCCACCCCGGGTCCCGCGCCGACTCCGACGCCGCAGGCGACACCGCCGCCGAACACGGGGGGTTGTGGACAGCCGATCCCGCCCCCGCTCTGGAATATCAACACCAAGGTCCACATCCGGGGACCCAGGTTCTGGACGCTCGACTCGACGCCGATCGTGCACGACCGGGAATACTGCGCCCAGATCGGCTTTACCGACGGACGTATCGACTGCCCGGTCCGCACGGAGGGCTCGTCGGATCGCGTCGCGTGCGAGGTCTACGCGCTCGGGGGCTACGCGGTCGACACCGGGCGGCCCGGGCCGACCTGGACGCGCAACGGGAAGCACTGCACCGGGGTCGAGGGCGACTGCGAGAATCACGAGGACAACCAGTTCCTGGTGTACGCCTACGGGGGCGGGTCCTATCAGGCCTGCTCGCGCACCGGCGTCTGCGGCACCGTGCAGGTCGACCGTTGAGACCGGGACGGTTGCTTGACACCCGACGACCGGCATGTGACCGTCACGGCGTGCCGGTGACGCTGAGGCTGCGAGCGGGGGCCGCCGCGCTCGTGGCGTGCTGTGTCGCGGCCTGGGCGTGCGGCTCGCTCGCAAGTCCGACGATTCCCGAGCCCACACCCGAGCCCGGGACGCCTTCGGCGAGCACCGCCCCGAACCCCAGCCCCACGCCGACGCCAGTTCTGGGGTTGCCCAAGCCGAGCCCGACGCCGGAACCGGGGGCCACGCCGGATCCCTCGGCGACACCCGCGCCCCAGGATAGCGGCGGCTGCGGGGACCCGCTGCCCGGAGCGCTCGCCCAGGTCAACGTCAAGGTCCACCAGCGCGGCGAGAACCACTGGCTGCTCGATTCCACGCCGCTCGTTGGGCCGGACGTGGCCTATTGTGCGAAAATCGGGTTCACTGATGGGCGGAGCATGTGCCCAGTCCGCGTCGAAGGCCATCCCGAGCGTGAGCCATGCGAGCTCTACGTGACGGGCCGCGCCCGCGACACCGGGCGCCCGGGCCCGACCTGGTACGCCGACGGGGCCTTGTGCACCGGGCGGCCGGGCTGCGAGAACCACCCCGACAACCAGTACCAGGTGATCGCGTACAAGAACGGCCTCTACAAGGCGTGCGGAAAGAACGACGTCTGCGGGGACGTGACCGTCGCTCGCTGAGACTTCCCGCGCGGCGGCCCTCGAGACGGCTCGCGCTCGCTCTTGTACTGGGCCTGACGTTCGGTGCGTGCGGCGGCGGTGAGCCGGTCACGCCGACCCGGCCCGCTCCGGTCCCCGAGGTCGCGTTCGTCCCGACAGCGCCGGCACCCCAGCCCACGCCGACGCCCGTCCCGGGCTCGGAGCCCGAGGCCGACCCCGTTCCCGCAATCCCTGGCGGCGGCGTCTCGGGCAGCTGCGGCGAGCCCCTGCCCCCGCCGGTCTCGCGGATGAACGTCAAGCTGCACGGCCAGGGCGGTGACCGGTCGCTCCTCGACTCCACCCCGCTCGTCGGACCCGACGCGGCGTTCTGCAAGAGGATCGGCTTCACCGACGGACGCAGCTTCTGTCCCGTGCGTGTCGAAGGACACCCGGAGCGGCAGGCCTGCGAGGCGGCGCGGGTGGGACGAGCGTCGGACAGCGGCCGCCCCGGACCCACCTGGTCGGCGAACGGGAAGCGCTGTAATGGGCCAGACGGCGGGACGGCCTGCCTCAACCATCCCGACAACCAGTACCTGGTTTTCGCCTACGGGTCCGGTACTTTCCGGGCCTGCACCCAGAGCGGGGTCTGCGGCGAGATCGTCCTCTAGGCGATCGTCTTCCCGGTGTGGACCGGCCTGGCCCTGGTTCGGTGCTAGAATCCCCGCTACCCGCGCTCATTGGCCGGAGGAGGAATGGCCAAGCGAATCCTTGTCGTTGACGACGACGAGAACATCCTGAGTCTCGAGCGCACGATCCTCGAGCAGAAGGGCTTTATCGTCACGACAGCCGGCGGCGGCGAGGAGGCCCTCAAGCTGTTGCGCGAGCAGACGTTCGACCTCGTGTTGCTCGACGTGATGATGCCCGACAAGGACGGCTTCGAGGTGTGCCGCCTGATCAAGCAGGACAGCCGCACCAAGGCGATCCCGGTGATCTTCCTGACCGCCAAGGGCGGCGGCGAAGCGCTCGCGGAGGGCTTCGAGTCGGGCGCGGTGATGTACATCAACAAACCCTTCACCGCGAACAAACTGCTCACCATCGTGAACACGATGCTGGAGCAAGCCGAAGCCGGCGCCTCCCAGTAGGCTACAGACTCTCGAACCGGGTCAGCTTCTCGAACACGCTGTAACGCTGGTCGATCTCAGGCCGTGTCAGCGTGAGCAGCCGGTCGAGGCTGAAGGCCTCCACGCAGAAGGACGCAAGCGTGCTACCCATCACCACGGCCTGGCGCAGCGACCCGTCGCCGAACTCGGGCGCGCTCGCGAGATAGCCGATGAAGCCGCCGGCGAAGGTGTCGCCGGCGCCCGTCGGGTCGACGACACTCTCGAGCGGCAGCGCGGGCGCCGCGAACGAGCCGTGGTCGGTGAACATCAGGACACCGTGCTCGCCCTTCTTCACGACCAGCGTCCGCGGCCCCATCGCGCGAATCGCGCGTGCGGCGCGGACCAGGTTCCACTCACCCGACAGCTCGCGCGCCTCCTGGTCGTTGATCAGCAGCACCTGGACCTTCGCGAGCGTCTCGCGCAGCTCCCGGGGCTTGCCCCTGATCCAGAAGTTCATGGTGTCGCAGGCGACCACGCGCGGCTCATCCACCTGCTCGAGCACGCGCCGCTGCAGGATCGGGTCGATGTTGCCGAGGAAGACGAGCTCCGAGCGCCGATAGCCCTCGGGGATCTTGGGCTCGAAGAACTCGAATACGTTGAGCTCCGTCGAGATCGTGTCGCGCGAGTTCAGGTCCTGCGAGTACCTGCCCTGCCAGTGGAAGGTCTTGCCCTGCATCCGCTCGAGTCCCGTGAGGTCGATCGGGCGGCCGCGAAACGCCGCGAGTTGGGCTGGGCCGAAGTCGTCCCCCACGACACCCACCAGGTTCACGGGTGCGAAGAAGGAAGCGGCGACGGAGAAGAACGAGGCGCTGCCGCCGAGCACGCGCTCGGCGCGCCCGATCGGAGTCTCGACGGTGTCGTAGGCGACGCTTCCGACGACCAGGATCGTCATCTGTCTACCTCAGGTAGCGGCCTACGATCGGCTCGAGCTCGCGCTTGACGGCCTCCGGCACCAGCTCGGCCGGTGTGATGAGCGCGTGGCGCAGCGCGTGCTCGCACTCGCACTCGCGCGGCAGCGGGAGGCGGCGCGTGACCGCACGCAGCACCGCACGCGCCGTCGCGACGTTCTCTGCCAGGACCTTCATCACGCTGTCGGCCGTGACCGCGTCGTGCTCGGGGTGCCAGCAGTCGTAGTCGGTCACCATCGCGAGGGTCGCGTAGCAGATCTCCGCCTCGCGCGCGAGCTTCGCTTCCTGCAGGTTGGTCATGCCGACCACGTCCGCGCCCCAGGAGCGGTAGAGCTGCGACTCGGCGTAGGTCGAGAACTGCGGGCCCTCGATGCACACGTAGGTCCCGCCGACGTGGTGCCGCGCCCCCGCCTCCCGGCAGCCCTCGGCCAAGAGCTTCGAGAGCACGCGGCAGAAGGGGTGCGCGAACGCCACGTGGGCCACCAGCCCCCGACCGAAGAACGTCGAGCGGCGCATCTTGGTCCGGTCGATCAGCTGGTCGGGGACCAGCATCTCGCGCGGCGCGTACTGCTCCTTGAGCGAGCCCACCGCCGAGACCGAGAGCAGGAACTCGACGCCCAGCTTCTTCATCGCGAAGATGTTGGCCTGGAAGTTGAGCTCGTGCGGGAGGATGCGGTGCCCGCGCCCGTGGCGCGGCAGGAACGCCACCGCGCGGCCCTCGAGCTGGCCCAGCATCAGCGAGTCCGAGGGCGGACCGAAGGGCGTCTCGACCGCGACCTCGCGGACGTCCGTGAAGCCTTCCATCTGGTAAAGGCCGGTGCCGCCGATGATTCCGATGCCGATTCGCTCGCTCATGCGTCGCTCATGCCTCTCCTGCGGTCGACCGGGCTCCCCGGGCCGACCGGCGATACTACGCGGTGGGCCGCACCCGCCGCAAACCCGGGCACGGGGTCAGGTCTTGAACTGACGCTTCGCACCCGCTACGCGGTCGGGCGCACTCGCGGCAAACGCGCGCGGCGGCTAACGCTTCGCGGCTTGCTTGAGCTCGAGCAGTACTCCCGCAGCACCTTTCGGGTGCACGAAGGCCACGCGGCAGCCGCCCGCGCCCACACGGGGCGTCTCGTCGACCAGCGGCACGCCGCGCGCCTTGAGCTCGGCGAGCGCCGCGTCGATGTCGTCCACGAGCACGCACACGTGGTGCAGCCCCGAGCGCTTCTCGAGGAAGCGAGCGATCACGGAGCCCGGGCCGGTCGGCTCGAGCAGCTCGAGCTGCGACTCGCCCACGCCCAGGAATGCGGCGCGAAGCTTCTCGCTCGGGACGTCGTGAGTCTCGGAAACCCGGAAGCCGAGCGCCTGGTAGCTGCGGGCCGCGTCGGCGAGCGACTTGACGGCGATGCCGAGGTGGTCGATCTTCAGGATCTTCACGCTCGCGCCGTCCTTCCCACGAGCTCGTCCGCCGCGCTCCAGGGATCGAGCTCGCGCCGCACCAGCCGCTCGACGAGCGCGTCGCGCTCCCCGGGTGCGAGCGCCCCGAAGGCTCGCTGCACCAGGCGCCGCGTGACCGCGTCCTCGAGCTGGCGCGCGAGCGTCATACGTCGTTTGCGGTCGAGAGCGCCCGAGCCCTTGGCGCGCGCGTGGAACGCGAACACCGCGTCCATCAGCCTGCGCGTGCCCTCGTCGCGCGTCGCGACGCTGCGCACGATCGCAGGCGGCGTGGCGTCGCTCGGAACCAGCGACAGCATCGACTCGATCTCCGCCACCACGCGATCGACGCCCTCGCGGTCGGCCTTGTTCACGACGAAGACGTCGGCGATCTCCATGATGCCGGCCTTGAGCGCTTGAACCTCGTCGCCCAGTCCCGGGACCAGCACCACCACGCTCACGTCGGCGGTGCCGACGATCTCGACCTCGTCCTGGCCGACGCCGACCGTCTCGACCAGGATCACGTCCTTGCCCGCGGCGGAGAGCACGCTCACGACGTGGTCCGTGGCCGCGGCGAGGCCGCCCAGGTGCCCGCGCGTGGCCATCGAGCGGATGAAGACGCCCGGGTCGGTGGCGTGCGCCTGCATCCGAATCCGGTCCCCGAGGATGGCGCCGCCACTGAAGGGGGAGCTCGGGTCGACCGCGACCACGCCGACGCTGCGGCCCTCGGCCCGCAGCAGGGCCGTGAGCCGGTCCACGAGCGACGACTTGCCCGCTCCCGGCGGGCCGGTGACCCCGACCACGAGCGATCGCCCCGCGTGCGGGAAGAGCGCGGCCAGCAGCCGTTGCGCCGGCTCGGGTTCGTCCTCGACCAGGCTGATCGCGCGCGCCACGGCCCGCGTGTCGCCCGCGCGCACGCCCGCGATCAGGCTCGCGAGCTCCGCGGGGGGCTCTGCCACTACCGGACCACCGGCCGCAGTCCGAGCAGGAGCCGCGCGATCACGAGCCGCTGCACCTCGCTCGTGCCCTCGCCGATCGTGCCGAGCTTGGCGTCGCGCAGCTGGCGCTCGACCGGGTACTCCTTGATGTAGCCGTAGCCGCCGTGGATCTGGACCGCTTCGAGCGCTATTTCCACCGACGCCTCGCTCGCGAAGAGCTTGGCCATCGAAGACTCGGCGCTGTGCGGCTTGCCGCGGTCGGCAAGCGTCGCCGCGCGCCAGGTCAAAAGGCGCGCCGCGTCGACCTTCACCGCCATCTCCGCGATCTTGAACTGGATCGCCTGGAAGTCGGCGATCGGGTGGCCGAACTGCTTGCGCTCGCGCGCGTAACGGATCGAGGCTTCGAGCGCCGCCCGTGCGATCCCGAGCGAGAAGGCCGCGATGCCGATGCGGCCCTTGTCGAGAATGCGCAGCGTGTCGACGAAGCCCATGCCTTCCCGGCCGACCAGGTTGCCGAGCGGGACACGGCAGTCCTCGAACACCAGCTCTGAGGTGTCGGACGAGCGCACGCCGAGCTTGTCTTCCTTCCGGCCCGAGCGAAAGCCGGGCGTCCCGCGCTCGACGACGATCGCCGAGATGCCCTTCTTGCCCGCCGCGCGGTCGGTCACCGTCATCACCACCGCCGTGTCCGCGATGCGCCCGTTGGTGATGAAGTTCTTCGAGCCGTTGATCAGCCAGTGCTGGCCGTCGCGCACCGCGGTCGTGCGCATGCCCCCGGCATCCGAGCCCGAGCCCGGCTCGGTGAGCCCCCAGCAGCCCACCTTCTCGCCGCGCGCGAGCGGTGGCAGGAAGCGCTGCTTCTGCTCCTCGCTGCCGGCGAGGTGGATGTGCGCGGCGCACAGGCCGTGGTGGGCCGCGAGCGACAGTGCGACTCCGGCGTCCACGCGCGCGAGCTCCTCCATCACGACCGCCCAGTCGAGCGTTCCGAGCGCCGAGCCGCCGTACTCCTCTGGCCAGCAGGCCCCGGCCACGCCCAACGCGCCGAGGCGTCCGAATATCGCGCGCGGGAACTCCTGCTTCTCGTCCCATTCGCGCGAATGCGGGGCGAGCTCGGCCTCTGCGAAATCGCGCACGGTCTTGCGCAGCAGCTGCTGCTCTTCGCTCAGTTCGAAATCCACGTTGCCTCCGCTCCCGACTTCCACGTCGCAGAGCCGTCTCATGGTATACCGCCGTCGTATGAAGCTGCTGCTCCGCGCATGAGGCGGCCCCTCGGCCGTCTCGCCGCGATAGCACTCGCGGTCGCTGTGGTGTTCGGCATCTGGGTGTGGTCGGGACTGCCCGCACGCTCGGAGGTGCGCGCGCTTGCGACGCTCAACCCCGGCAAGACGCGCCTGATGCTGCAGCGCGAGGAGGAGGCGCGGGCGAAGGGACGCCGGGTGCGGACCAGCCAGACTTTCGTATCGCTCGCGCAGGTCTCGCGCCACCTGATCCACGCGGTGCTCGCCTCGGAGGACCAGACGTTCTTCGGGCACGCGGGCGTCGACTGGAAGGCGATCCAGGAGTCACTCGAGAAGAACGTGGAAAAGCGCCGTTTCGCGCGGGGCGGGAGCACGATCACGCAGCAGCTCGCCAAGAACCTGTACTTCGGCACGCGCAAGACGGCCGTCCGGAAGCTGCGCGAAGTCGTCGTGACGCGCTGGCTCGAGGCAGACCTCCCCAAGGCGCGAATCCTCGCCCTCTACCTGAACGTGATCGAGTGGGGCGACGGACTGTACGGCTGCGAAGCGGCCGCCCAGTACTGGTACGGCAAGCACGCCGCGGCGCTCGTGGAGACCGAGGCGGCGGGTCTCGCCGCCATGATCCCGAACCCGCGGCGCATCAATCCGCAGGTGGGCGCGGCTCGCCACGAGCGCGCCGCGCGGCGGGTGCTGTGGCTCATGGCGCAGGCGGGCTACATCGGGCGCGATGTGGCCCCGCTCGGCGCCGAGCCGCCGCCGGAACCGGTGCCGGAGGACGAGGAGCCGGAAGAAGAGCCCCCGACTGTCCCCACACTCCCCGCTCCTCTCCCGATACCGCTGCCCATTCCTCTGCCGATTCCTTTCCCCGCTCCTCTCCCGACCCCTCTCCCCGATCTTCCCATCCCTCTCCCTACCCCTCTCCCCACTCCTCCGCCCACGCCTCCCCCTACTCCTTCCCCCACGCCCCCTCCTCCTCCCGCTTCCGCACATCCGGGCGCTTGAGCCCGATCACAAAGGCCAAAACACCCCCGGGTGTACCATGTGCGCCATGAAGCTCGCGAGCCTGCTCGTCTCGGACTACATGTCGGAGAACCCGATCACGATCGAGCCCGAGGAGCCGCTGATGCGGGCCCTCGAGATCATCCGGCTGCGCGGTGTGCGCCGGTTGCCGGTCGCGGTCGGCGGCATGCTGGTGGGCCTGGTCACCGAGGGGGACATCAAGCGCGCGGAGCCGTCGACGCTCACCGACTCCCAGGAGGACTTCGCTCGCGTGATGGAGGGGACCCCGATCTCGCGGATCATGATCTCGAAGCCGGTCACGACCACCGCCGACACGCCGCTGATGGAGGCAGCCGAGATCATGCTCAACACGAAGTACGGCGCGCTGCCGGTCGTGGCGGGCGGCCGCGTCGTCGGAATCCTGACCGACAACGACCTGACCCGGGCTCTCGTCGACCTGATGCGGGAGGCGAAGGAAGCACAGGGCTAGGGCGGCGTGGCCCTGCGCGAGGACGCCGACATCGAGACTTCGTCCGATGCGTACGCCCGCCGCTTCAGCGGGCCGGTCGGGAGCTTCTTCCTCGAGCGACAGAGCCGGGCCGTGCTCGACCTCCTGCGACCCTGGCCGGGCGCAAGCGTACTCGACGTGGGCGGAGGCCACGGGCAGGTCACGGGACCGCTCGTGGAAGCGGGATACGCGGTCACGGTTCTCGGTAGCGACCCCGCGTGCGAAGCCCGCGTTCGGGAGTGGACCGGCTCGGGCCAGGCGCGCTTCGTCGCCGCCGACCTGCTCGCGCCGGGGCTCTGCGATCGGTCCTTCGACGTGGCGCTCTCGCTGCGTCTCTTGCCCCACGTGCGACGCGTGCCGGAGCTGGTCGCGACGCTCGGGCGACTCGCCCGCACCGCCGTTATCGTCGACTACCCCACCCGCCGCAGCGTCAACGCCGTGGCCGGGCTGTTTTTCGGCCTCAAGCAGGGGGTCGAGGGCGACACGCGGCCCTTCACGGTGTTCTCCGACCGTGAGATCGAGACGGCATTCGCGGCGCACGGCTACTCCGCCGGGGAGCGCCGCCCCCAGTTTCTCGCTCCGATGGCGCTCCATCGCGCGTTGGGTTCGGCCGCGCTAGCGCGCGCGATCGAGGGTGCTTCGGAAGCGGTCGGCTTGACGGCTTGGCTCGGCTCTCCCGTGGTCCTGAGGCTCGAGCGGCGTGGCTGAGCCCGCTTCGGCGCGCGACTGGCCGATCGCACTCTATAGGCGCTCGGTGCTCAAGCAGCGCAAGCTCGATGAGCTGGTCCAGTCCCTCGGCCCCACGAACGGCCTCCGCTGCCTGGACCTCGGCTCCGACAACGGCGTCGTGAGCCTGCTGCTGCGCGAGCGCGGCGGCTGCTGGGCGTCGGGCGATCTCACCCAGGAGGCGGTCGGGTCGATCCGCTCGCTGGTGGGCGACGACGTCCACCTCGTGCGCGGAGACCGGCTGCCGTTTGAGGACGCTGCATTCGATCGCGTGGTCGTGGTGGACATGCTGGAGCACGTGCCTGACGACGGCGCGTTCGCCCGCGAGCTGGCCCGCGTCACGAAGCCGGGGGGCCGGCTCGTGGTGAACACCCCGCACCTCAAGCGCACTTTGCTGCGCCGGGCGCGCCACGCCCTCGGCCAGACCGACGAGAAGCACGGCCACCTCCGGCCCGGCTACACGCCCGAGCGCCTGCGCGCGCTGCTGGCGCCGGCCTTCGAGCTCGAGGCACACCGCAGCTACTCGCGCTTCTTCTCTGAAGCGGTCGACACGGCCCTCAACTGGGGCATCGAGCGCCTCGGCAAGGCGTCGTCGGCGAAGGGCATGGTCGTGACGGGAGGCGACCTGGCCCGTCATCGGAAGGCTTTTCGGATGTACGGCCTGGTCTACCCGTTCGTGTGGGCCGTCAGCTGGCTCGACGCACTCGTGCCCGCTTCGGGCTACATGCTGATCGCGACCGCCCGCCGCCGCTGACGAGACGGCGCCTCCTATCAGCGCGTCGGCAGGATCCGGGGGAAGGCCCCGCCGATCGTTCCTTCGTGGTAGACGAGGCGGTCCTGCTCCAGGGCCCTGCGAAGCGCCTGGGGCTCCTGCCGGAACAGCCCGCCGTCCCTCACCATCACGACCCGGCCGGCCTGCTGTGCTGGCAGGAGAGCCGTGACCTCGCGCGCCGCGACGAGCGCCGTGTGCCACGCTCTGGACAGCTCGGCGGCCTTGGGCGCTTCGCCGTCGTAGTCGAGTCCCTTGAGCTCGGCCTCCGAGTAGCGAGCCGATCGGGCGGCCTGCTCCAGAATCGAAGCCGGGCTCCAGCCGGGGTCCTTGCCGCAGGCCGCCCAGGCAAGAAAGCCCAGCGGCTGCACTTCGTGGTCGCACGTGAGCGTGTCCACGAAATCCCGCGGCTCGACGCGACCCACGAGCGCCAGCACCTTGCTCGTGGCGAGGTCGAAGGGATGGAGCACCAGGCCCAGCTCCTCGTGCCGGACCAGAGGGAAAAAGCGATAGGCGCTGTCGTGCGCCCACTGCACGATGACGGCGCCCGCGACTCCTCGAACCTCGGCTTCCACGAACGTGGGCCGCTCGCGCACGACCGACACGCTGTGGCCGTTCGCCTCGAGCAGCTCCCGATCAGCCCGCCACGAAGCCGCGAGCGCCTGCTCTGTGTCGTGAAAGAGATCGATGTCGCGTGAGCGGCGCGGAGCGTGAAGCAGCTCGTTGAGAGCGGCCCCACCGGCGACGTAGCTCTCGCCGCTGCGGATGCGGTTCTCGGCTAGGAGCCGGCAGATGCCGCGTTGGAATTCCGTGAGAGCCATTCCCGGATCTCGGACGCACGTTGGAAGGCCGAACGGTCGCCGTGCTGCTCGATGGCCCTCAGCACCCGCAATGCCTCGCTCTCGCTGGCCGGATAGTAGTCCGGCTCCAGGAACCAGAGGCAGCGCGTGCGGTACTCGTCGACGAGCGTCCGCAACGCCGCTGCCGCCTCGGGGTTCAGCGAGTCCACGGCCCATTCTATCGTGAGGGGCTGGCGACGGCCGGTCACAGGCCACGGGCTGCGAGCGAAGGGGGATTCACTCCCCCGAAGCGAGCGGGGGGTTGACCAC
>Ga0214473_10004481_pt1 | contig 16781 bp, 16 predicted proteins | sample RVTome_7_FD_203509 | JGI IMG/M metagenome (GOLD analysis project Ga0214473, IMG submission 203509) | Soil microbial communities from uranium-contaminated site in the Upper Colorado River Basin, Wyoming, United States - RVT98D197 | ecosystem: Environmental > Terrestrial > Soil > Contaminated >... | reverse complement strand
TCCAGCGGCTGGCCTATAGCCTCCGCCGCCGAGCATCGGAATACGGTCTCGGCGCCTCGGTTGAACAGCGTAATGCGCTGCGCCTCGTCGATAGTTATGATGGCATCGGTGGCCGACCCGATGATGCCTTTTAGTTGAGCTTCGGAGCGGCGCAGCGCTTCATTCGCCTGCTCTCGTTCGAGCACCGCCAGGCTGGTTTCGCGCTTCAACGCCGTCAGCTCTGCCGCCAGCTCGTTGCAGCGTTGCCGTTGAATGGCGAGCTCCTGTTCCAAAGCTGCCTGCCGGTCTTCCGTCGCCAGGGTCGCGAGCCCCGCTTCCGGGCTTGGCGATGTCTGCACACTGTGCGCACCGACGCCGACTTCAGCGTTACGCAGAAGTCGGCGAAGAGCATTGCGAAGTGACAACATACACTCTTCCCCGTTTCCCTCAGCCGCGTCCGATCCGCACGCGGCGGCGCAAGTTGCTTATTATGAGGAAAACGATAGCACCACTGCGTACAAAGGGCACGTGCCCTTGAAAAAGATAGGTGCCGGGATTTGACCGGATTGCTGCAGGTGCTTGCGGCGCGGCGGGGTTACCGGTGGCGATCGGTGATGGCGGTCGCCGGTCGGGCTGCTGCGGCCAGAACTACGTCAAAGTCGTCCCTTTGCAAAACGGGTCTGACGGGCATGCCGCCGGCGAGAATGCGCGCGAGGCCGCTCGTGACCTGTTGCTCTGTCCAACTACGCAGGCCGCGTCTAAGGTAATCGGGGTCCAGACCGAGGACTTCACAGATGTACTCGAAGGAGAAGCTGGGCGACTCGTTATCCCGGCCAAAACGCTGGGACAGCGAAGGGTTCATCATCCAGTCCGATGCTTCACGGAACAAACGCTTGCCGTGACTGTCCTTGGCGAAAAGATATTTCTGGAAGCAGAACACCGCGTCCTCGAGCACGGCAATCAGGAGCTGCCACTCACCTTTCTTGCTAGGTGCCTGCCGGCGCAGCGTTGCGAAGAATTGCGGGGCTAGAATGCTGTCTGGTTGAAAAAGCTCCATGGCTGCTATCTCCGGTCCACCTGCGCTCGATCTCCGCGCTACACACGGCACCGCAGCACGCAAGCGCCAAGCCAGCATCAGCTTCGTCAAGTCTGTTGGACTTTCTATTCTGACTTGAGCATTCTTGAAGTCCTTTCCCGTGAATCGTTCTCGCAGACGCTATGCTTGTCAGAGCGGTGGCGGGTCCTTTACGGGATCAGATGCCGGTGCCGCTTGAGTCGCCGGCGGTTTTCTGTCTCTTCTGATTCCGCATGCCGCTCTCAGTCAAATCGCAGCGCGTTCTGCACCGTCTCGGTGTTACCCGTGCCTTTGAGCGCGGCGAGAAGCTGGTGCTGGTGGGGCCGACATATGAATTGCGCAAGGCTCCGGGCATCAAGGTCCGCATGGCATTCCTGCACGATGCCGAGGGCCAACTATGCGTCGGCTACGCCGACGACGATGGAGGCTGGCAGGCAGTCGAATTCGAGCCGTTTTCGTTGCGTGCCCTGGGCTATTACGAACGGCGCTTGAAGCGCATCGGCGATTTTGTTGCCAGCGGCTCGCGTGCTTCCCGCCGCTGATGATTGCCCACCCCGAGCCCTCCGCTTGACGCGGAAGCGCTACGCCAATAAGACTCGACCCCATAGGGGAGGCTACACAGGAGGGTGACCGCCATGATCACAGTGCCGGCGATGCGGCTGCACCAGTTCGGAGTCTACTTTTATCAGGCGATCCTCAGCGTGCGTGATGTGCAGAAACTGGTGCGCTTCGAGGTGCTCAGCTACAGCGGCGACGGTAGCAGCCCGATGCACGGCAAACGCCCACTCAAGACGCAACGGGCCGGAAAGGTCAATTGGGATGTACTGGAACAGAGGATCGCCCAAAGCGAGGAAGCCTTCCAGCGTCCGGTAATTCAGAAGAAGATCGGCGAGCTGATGGACTATTATCTGCAGTGCGCCGAGGTACAGAACCTGCCCGCCATTCCCGGACCGGTCTTGCTGACCTGTGATCGGCGGCTGGAGTTCGTTGCCATCAGCTCGCACCGTATTCTGGGCGTGTTACAGCTGCCACCCGAGGAAGGCGCCCTGCGGGCCCTCGATGGCCAGCACCGGCTGCTGGCACTGCACCAACTGGCGCAGGATCACCCGGTTGAAGATATGCAGGTGCCGGCGGTGATCTTCGACCGGCTAGCTCCCGACCAGATCGTTGAGCTGTTCGTCACCATCAACGCCAAGCACACCAAGCTCAACCCCTCGCACCTCATCTCGCTGTCCGGCCGCCGCTTGTACCCCGATATCGAGCTGGCCATCAGCCACGACATCGTGCGCTCACTGAGCGAGGACAGCAGTTCGCCGTTGCACAAGGAGATCAAGCTCTTTGGCGTCGGCCACGGCCATGTCGCTCAAGCTCCGCTGGCGGAGGAGCTGAAAGGCGTAATGGCCGCGCTCGAGGCCTTTGGCGGCGGCAAGCAAGCTGACGATTTTCGCGAACACGCCACCCGCTTCTTTCTCAATTACTTCAAACAGGTCGCGAAGATCTTTCCAAAGGCGTGGACCGGAAAGCGTTACAGCATCAAGACCGCCGCGGCGCTGCGTGCCTTCTTGCGGGTCGTGCCCGACGTCATCTCCGCCGTCAGAAGATCGGGTGGAGACCCGTTCGAAGCCTCTGCCATCGCCAGCGCCATCGAGCTGTGGGGCGAGTACATCGGCGACGCACGCTTCGAAACCGACGGCGAGTGGCGCCAGAAGCTCGGCGGCGGCACCCGGGGCACGGTCGACGTGCTGGCCCGCGAGCTGCGCTCGGCGCTGCGCACCCCGTAAGCTTTGCTCCCTCGCCCGCGCATCTCCTCAGCCCGGGGGCAGAGGGTGAGGGCGGCGAGGGTCCAGCCCGCCGGCTCACACCCGCTTCCGCTTCTTACCGATGTAGTCGACCAGCAGGTACTGGCCGAGCTGGTCGGGACGGGTGTAGAGCGCGCGGCCTTTGTTGATGCGGGTCATGCGTTCGACGAAGGCGCGCAGACTGGTGCTGTCGTCGAGCATGAAGGTGTTGATTACGATGCCTTTGCGGGTGACACGCTCGACCTCTTTCAGAGTCTCCTGCGCCGCCCGCATGCTGATGCCGCCGAACGACAGCGGCCACTCGCAGTAGAGCCGTCCGCGTGGAAAGTACGCCGTCGGCTGGCCGTCGGTGATCACTATGATGTGCTGATTGTTGCTGGGGTGGCGGCTGAGCAGTTCCCTGGCCAGACGCAGGCCGTCCTGCAAGTTGGTGAACGGGTCACCCATGTTCCAACTGGCCTCCGGCAGGTCTTTCAGCTTCAACTCCACGGCCCGCGTGAAGAAGCCGACAATGGCGAAGTAGTCACGCGGATAACGCGCGTGAATCAGGGTCTCCATCGCCAGAGCCACCTTCTTGGCGGCGGCAAAGCGTCCCTCCCAGCTCATCGACCAGCTCATGTCGAGCAGCAGCACGGTCGAGGTGCTGGTGGCATGGTCAGTGGCAAAGACCTCGAAATCATTCGGGTGCAGCTCCAGGGGAGTACCCCTTTTACGCGGCAGGGCGTTCTTGATCGTGCCCACGAGATCAAGATGCAACAGATCGCCGTAACGGTATTTGTGTGTCGTATCAGGTCGCGGTTCGTGCACGCCACGGTGATCGGCACGATGATTTCCGGAGCGCTCGCGCAACAGGTGTTGATAGATCTCCCGCAGCGCCAGTTCGCCGATCTTGCGAACGCCTTTAGGTGAGAGGCTGAGCCGGCCCGCTTGCTTTGTGAGATAGCCCGCCTGCTCGAGCAGCTGCACAATCTGCTGCAGATGCCGAAGTGCCTGCAGCATCGGCTCCCCCAGCAATGCGCCCAGTTCCCCAGCGTCGATGTCTTCTAGATTGCTGCCGAGCAGCTGCTCTTCGAGCTGCTTCAGTCGCTGCGCTTCGCGCATGAGACTGATCGCCTCTTCGTAGTTCAGGGATTTCGGCCCGTGAAACAGGTCTCCGAAGCGCCGCCGGAATTCTTCCAGGCCCTTGAGGTCCTGCAACTCTTCCAACAGGCTTTCAAACTCCTGTCCGGCCTTTGCGTTCTCGAACTCGTAGCTCTTGAGGCGTTCCAGCGCTTCCAACAGTGGCTGCGGGAGACTATCGAGGAACGCAAGCTTCTGAGTCACGTCGGAGCCTGAGGCGTGCTGTTCTTCCAGGGTTCGGCGTTCAAGATCGAGCAGATCTTCGAGACGGCGGCGGATCTGTTCGAAGGCGTCTTTGAGATTGTGCTCGCGGTAGCGCTGCCGTAACTGCTCGCGTGCAGCGTGGTCGCTTATTTCGCCAAAGGCTGGGGAACGGCAGTGTCGGACAACATGCGGGCCGAAGAGTATCTCGACGGTGTCCGCGCCATCACCGGCCTGCGCGAAGCGATCCACGTGCTCGGATGCGTCGAGAGCCCGGGATTCATCGCCGCTGCCACCGAGTTCATTCTCGAAGGCCTGCACTTGCACCAGAAGCTCAATAAGGATCGCGAGGGTGGACGGTTTGTGTTCAGATCTTAGCTGATGACGTACTGCATATCGCGTATCGCTTATCGCCGGAGAGGTTGGCCACTCGCTCCGGACGACCTGCACCTTCTCGGTCAGATCGGGCAGCTCGTTGATGGCGAAGATGCCGCGATTGGTGCGCGGGATGATGCCGTAGTGGATGGTTTCCTCGTCGGCGAGGTAGCGCCCCTCCGCCACCTTGACGGGATCTATCTCGCCGATCAGGTCGGCGATCGAGACGTCGGGCGTGGCGAGCTTTTCTCCGTAGCGGATTTCGGGCGAGATCCAGCTCACCGGCAGGTCATCGCCCAGCTCGGCGAGCCGGCGCCGGCACTCTTTGCAGATCGGTTGCAACGGACTGTCGTTGATGGCGCATCCGTGCACCACCGGGACTTCGGCGTCTAGCAGCGAGGTCAGGCCGCGGATGATGCGCGACTTTGCCTGACCGCGTTCGCCGAGAAAGACCATGTGGTGGCCGGCGAGCACGGCGTTCTCGATTTCCGGCATGACGGTGTCTTCAAAGCCGATGATGCCGGGGAGAATGCGTTCGGCACGGGCCAATTTGCCGAGCAGGTTGCGGCGCATTTCCTGGCGTACCGGCACCACCTGATAACCGCTTCGCCTCAGTTCCCCCAGCGTCCCTGCTCGTTGCATACCTCTTCACCCTGGCGCCCGTGCCGCGCGCGATGGAGCAAACCGATTATAGGGGGAGCGATTCGGTGGGGCAATCAGACCTGGCGTGGTGGCGATCAAGAGACGGCATCGAACAGCGGCTTGAGGCGGTCGTACATGGTTTCGAGATGCTCGGGGATGACGCGTACCTCGGCCAGGGTGGTCATGAAGTTGGTATCGCCGTGCCAGCGCGGCACGATGTGCCAGTGCAGATGGTCGGCCACGCCGGCGCCCGCCGCGGCCCCGATGTTCATGCCGATGTTCATGCCTTCGGCATGCACGGCGCCGGCCAGCACCGTTGCCGTCCGTTGCAAGGCGCTCATCAACTTCTGGAATTCATCCCCGCTGAGGGCGCCGAGCTCGGCGGCGTGACTTTGCGGGGCGACCAGCAGATGCCCATTCGAGTACGGGAACTTGTTGAGCATGACCAGCGCCGGTTCCCGCGCCAGCACCAGGTGGCCGCGCCAGTCGGCAGTTTGCATGGCGTTGCAGAAAATGCACCCGGGCGTAGGCGGCCCACCGATATAGGCCATGCGCCACGGCGCCCACAGAGGCTGCATGCGGCAGGTCAGTTCACTGGGCTGGATGACGGCCGCACGCTTTCCGGCTCGTCGGGCCTGCCATCCACACGCAGCCGCAGTTCCTTGCCGACTTTGAAGAAGGGGACACGCTTGGCCGGGACGGAGACGATGCGGCCCGTACGCGGATTGCGTCCTTCGCGTCCCTGCCGCTGCTTGACGATGAAACTTCCGAGCCCCCGAATCTCGATGCGGCCGCCAGCGCGCAGCGTGCTCGCCATGCTGCCGAACACGGCGTTGACGACTGCCTCCGCGTCGCGATGGGAATAACGTGGGTAGAGCCGGGCCACCTCATCAATCAGGTCGCGTTTGGTCATGAGCGCGCCTCCCCCTCCTGGCAGCAGCAGCTGCTTACTTCTTGCTCGAATCCTTTGCCGCAGTTCCTCCCTCGCCATCCTCCCGATCCAACCGCAGCTCCTCGTTCAAGATGTCTTCGAATGAAAAACGGGCGCCCTCGCGTTCGCGCTGTAGGTAGGATTCCATCTCCTCCCGCTCTTCGGTGCGGCGCAATGCCTTGATGCTCAACCCGATCCGCCGTTCCTTGGGGTCAACGTGGGTGACCTCCGCTTCGACTTCCTGGCCGACCTGGAACAAAGCCTGCGGCTTCTCCACGCGCTCGCTGCTCAGCTGCGAGACATGGATCAGACCCTCGATGCCTTCTTCGATCTCGACGAAAATGCCGAAATCGGTGACCGTCGTCACCCGGCCTTTGGTGCGGCTGCCGACCGGGTAGCGCTGGGCGATAACTGACCACGGGTCTTCCGTCAGTTGTTTCACTCCGAGCGCGATGCGTTCGTTCTCCACATCGATCCCGAGCACCACGGCCTCGAGCGAGTCGCCTTTCTTGTACAACTCCGATGGATGTTTGATCTTGCGGGTCCAGTGCAGGTCGGAGATGTGAACCAGTCCGTCGATGCCTTCGTCCCCGCCCACGAAAAGGCCGAAGTCGGTGATGTGTTTCACCGTGCCGGTGATGTGGCTGCCGATGGGGTGATTGATGCGCGCCATCTCCCAAGGGTTGGGAGCGGCCTGTTTCAGGCCTAGTGAGATGCGGCGGTTGCTGGGATCGACGTCCAGCACCACGACGTCCACTTCCTGTCCGGGTTCAACCACCTTAGATGGGTGCGTAACGCGTTTGGTCCACGACATCTCGGAGATGTGGACCAGCCCCTCGACACCCGGTTCGAGCTCGATGAAGGCGCCGTAGTCCGCCAGGCTGACCACCTTACCGCGCACCCGGGCGCCGACCGGGAAGCGTTCACCCACCGAGGCCCAGGGGTCAGGCATGATCTGCTTCATGCCGAGCGAGACGCGGCCGCGTTCGGGATCGTACTTCAGCACCACTACCTTGACACGCTCGCCCACCTGTACCACGTCTGAGGGGCGAGCGACCCGGCCCCACGACATGTCGGTGACGTGCAGTAGACCGTCCAGTCCACCCAGGTCGACGAAGGCGCCATACTCTGTGATGTTCTTCACTATGCCCTCGAGGATGATGCCCTCTTCGAGGACTTTCATGGTTTCTTCTTTGAGGGCTTCGCGTTCGCGTTCGAGCACGGCCCGCCGTGAGACGACGACATTGCTCCGGGCGCGATTGAACTTAAGCACTGCGAAGCGCATGCGCTGCCCGATGAAGCGGTCCAGGTTGCGAACCGGACGCAGGTCGGCATGCGAACCGGGCAGGAATGCGGTTACACCCACGTCCACCTTCAGGCCACCCTTTACCTTGCCGGTAATCGTGCCTTCGACCGCGCCCTCGCGCTGGAAGGCTTCCTCGATCTCGCGCCAGACCTTGAGCTGCTCGGCTTTGGCTCGTGAAAGCAACACGCCACCATGCTCGGTGTCGGTGCCGTCGAAGTAGACATCAATATCATCCTCTGGCCTCACGTCCACGTTGCCGCTGCGATCGAGGAATTCTTGGATCGGGATCTGGCCTTCCGATTTGAAGCCGATGTCGACGGTGACGAAATCACGTGAAACGTGGACGACGCGGCCGCGAACGATCTCGCCGGGGCGGACGGCTCTCATGCTTTGTTCGAAGAGCGCGCCAAAATCGCTATCGCCGGCGGCGGCCGCTGCGGTTCTCTGTTGATCCATTTGAAATGTACCCCCTGGGGACTGGCGTGGGCTTGTCATATCGCCCCTACTTGTGGCTTGCAAGCGTTTCTGCGCGCTTGGCGACCAGTGCGCTCAGCAAGTCCACAACCTCATCAATACTCTTGTCTGTGGTGTCGACCACCACCGCATCGGCGGCGGGTCGCAGCGGCGAATGGGCCCGGTTGCGGTCCCGGGCGTCGCGCTCAGCGATCTCTGCGGCAATGCGTTCAATGTCGGCCGGCGTTGCCTGCGCGTGCAAGTCGCCGGCCCGCCGCCGCGCGCGTTCCGTTGGTGAAGCTTCGAGGAAGACCTTCACCGGCGCGTCCGGACAGACCACGGTGCCGATGTCACGTCCTTCCATCACCACCCCGCCCGCCGCGGCCATGGCGCGCTGCTGCGCCACCAGGCGCTCGCGTACCGCCGGCACGGTCGACACCTTGGAGGCCGACTGCGCCGCTGCCGCGGTGCGAATGGCGGCGGACAGATCGCGCCCGTCGGCACAGACCCGCACCTTGTTTAATTGTTCGACGAACTCGATGTGCGTCGCCTCACACAATGTTGCCAGCCTCGCAGTGTCGGAGAAATCGATGCCGCGTTCAGCGGCCAGGACGCCGATGGCTCGGTACATGGCGCCAGTATCTATGTAGCGATATCCGAGTGCACTTGCCAGGCGTCGACTCACCGTGCTCTTGCCCGCTCCCGCCGGCCCGTCGATGGTGATCACTAGAGCAGTCATCGATGCAGGCTCTCCAAGCGGGTGAAGAAATCCGGAAAGGTCTTGCGCACGCACCCGGGGTCGCGAATGGCTATGCCGGGCGTGCGCAGGCCGACCAATGCGAAGGCCATTGCCAGGCGGTGATCGTCATAGGTCGCGACCGTGCCCGGCCGAAGCGTAGAGGGTTCGATCCGAAGTCCGTCGTCGAGCTCTTGCACGCGCGCGCCCAGGCGCTGGAGCTCCGTGGCCACGGCATGCAGCCGATCGCTTTCCTGCAGCCGCACGTGGGCGATGTTGCGGATCACCACGCGCCGGCGGGCAAATGGTGCCAGCACCGCCAGCGTAGGCGCCGTATCCGAGATCGCGTTCATGTCGGCTTCGATGCCGTCGAGCTGCACCCCGCCGCGCACTTCCAGGAAGTCGTCTCCGCGCAATACCGTGGCGCCCATCTGTTCCAGCAGGTCGACGAAATGCACGTCGCCCTGGAGTGAGTGTGAGCCCAGGCCGGCAACGCGGACTCGGCCGCCACAGAGAGCGGCCGCCGCGAGAAAGTAGTGCGCGCTCGAGGCGTCCGGCTCGACGCGGTAGTGGCAGCCGGCGTAGGGCTGCGGTTCGACGATGAACCGGCCCGGAGACTGCCGCGTTACGTGAGCCCCAAACGCCTCCATCACGCCGATGGTCATGTCGACGTAGGGCGGCGCCACCAGGCCGCCGGCGAGCTCGAGCTCGACGCGGCTTAGTGCACACGGTGCCGCCAGCAGCAGGGCCGACAGGAACTGACTGCTCTTGTCGGCGGCTATGCGGGCGTGACCGCCAGGCAAGCCCGCGGCGTCGATGGCCACCGGCGGGCAGCCATTGCCGGCGATGCTGCGCGCCCGTACCCCCAGCTGCGCCAGCGCATCGAGCAGATCCTGGATCGGGCGCTCCCGCATGCGCGCCGTGCCGTCGAGCTCGAAATGCCCGTTGCCGGCGCAAAGTGCCGCGGTCAGGAAGCGCATGGCCGTGCCTGCGTTTCCCACGTACAGCGCGGCATGGCCGGCGGGTATGCGGCCGCCATGGCCCTGAACATGGAATCGCGCCGCGGCAGGATCCTCACTGACGCCGATGCCCACTTGGCGCCAGGCCTCGGCCATGTAGTGGGTGTCGTCGCTGAAGAGCGCGCCCTCCAGGGTTGACTCCCCGTGGGCTAACGCGGCGATCAGCAGGGCGCGGTTGGTAATGCTCTTGGAGCCAGGCACCTGCACCTCGCAGTCAGGTGGATGCTCTAGCGGGAGGACATTGTAAACTGCCTCGCTCATTTTCGTGCCGCACTCCACTGTAGGCGCGCCTCGCGGGCGCGCAACAGCGTTGCACGCAGCCGCGCCTGGTCCGCATCGGCAATGGTGCTGCGCAGCTCCTGGAGCGCGGCGATGAACTGCACGATGGCCGTGTCTACCTCGGCGGCGTTGTCGAGCAGAATGTCCAGCCACATCTCGGCCGAGCTGGCGGCCACGCGGGTCAGATCGCGGAAGCTGGAGCCGGCGAATTGCTCCATGGTGCCGTCGGTGTCGAGCAAGGCATTGACGGCGGAAAAGGCGATGGCGTGTGGCAGATGACTCACCCAGGCCAGCACCCGGTCGTGCCGCGCCGCGTCCATGTCGTCGACCTGCATGCCGACGCCCTTCCACAAGGCGCGGATCTTTTCGACGGCAGCGGCGCTGGCGCGCGGACCCGGGGTGAGAATGCAACGGCAGCCTTGAAACAGCTCGGGGAAGGCCGCCGCGGCTCCGGAGTGCTCGGTCCCGGCGATCGGATGGGCGCCGACGAACGTGAAGCCCGGCGGCAATGCCGCCTCGACTTGCGCTACGACGCGTGCCTTGACGCTGCCGACATCGGTTACCACCGCGCCTGGCCGCAACGTCTGCGCGCAGATGCGGGCGACGGCGCCGACGGCCTTTACCGGCACCGCCAGTACCAGCAGGTCGGCATCACGCGCCGCCTCGGCCGCATCGAGGTGGTAACGGTCGATAATCCCACGCTGCTTGGCAATCTGGAGGTTCGCCTCCGTGCGGCCGTAACCGACCACTTCTCCGATCAGGCCGGCGGCCCGGGCTGCCAGGGCGAGCGAACCACCGATGAGACCAACGCCGGCTATGGTGACGCGGTCAAAAAGGCGCGACACCCGCACCTCCTCGGCGTAGAATCTTTTCGAGCGCCATGATCAAGCGCGCATTCTCTTCCGGTGTGCCGATACTGATGCGTACATGTTCGGGAAAGCCGTAGACACCCATCGGACGGACGATGACGCCCTGCCGCAGCAGCGCTTCGTAGATCCGCGCCCCGTTGCCGACGTGCACCAGCAGGAAGTTGGCCCAACTCGGGACGAAGTCGAGACCCAGGCGCTCGAATTCCTGGCGCAGGAACTGCATGCCCTTGCGGTTGCACTCCTTGGTACGCCGGACGTGCTCCTCGTCGTCCAGAGCGGCCAGTGCCGCGACCTGAGCCAGGTTTCCCACATTGAATGGCTGGCGCACTCGGTTCATCAAGTCGACCAACTCGGGATTGGCTACGCCAAAGCCGACGCGCAGCCCGGCCAGCCCGTAGATCTTCGAAAACGTCCGCAGCGTGATCAGTAAGCGGTTGGGGCGCTGCGCCGCCAGCGAGTCGGGATATTCCCGGTCTTCGACGAACTCGAAGTAGGCCTCATCCATCACCACTATCACCTGAGGAGGCAATGCGGCGAGGAAGTCCTCCCACTGCCGGCGGAAGAAAATCGTGCCGGTCGGATTGTTGGGATTGGCGAGAAACACCATGCGCGTAGCGGGGGTTACGGCCTCGGCTATGGCTTCAAGATCGTGGGTGAAGTGCCGCAACGGGACAATGCGGCCGACGCAGCCAGCGGCCTGCACCACCAGGCGGTAGACAATGAAAGCCTGGTCGGCCATCACCGCTTCGTCGCCGCGCTGCATGAAAGTGCGTACGGCCAGTTCGATGACCTCGTTGGAGCCGTTGCCGAAGATCAGCGCGTCGGGCGAGACGCCGAGCTTCTTGGCCACGGCCCGTTTCAGGTAGAAGCAGTTGCCGTCCGGATAGCGATGCAGGTTGCCCAGTGCTTCGGTGATGGCAGCTAGCGCCTTGGGCGATGGGCCGAGGGGATTTTCATTGGAGGCCAGCTTGATGGATCCGAGGATGCCGTACTCGCGCTCGAGCTCTTCGATGGGCTTGCCGGGAGGATACGGCGCCAGTGTGCGGATCCATTCGGGGACGCGTGACTTGATGTCTACCATGGTGTCGATCTACAGCGGCCCCGGCGCCGCCGGATAGGAGCCCAGAACTTTGAGTAGAAGGCAACGGCGCTTTACCGCCGCCAGCGCCCGCGCCACGTTGGGCTCCTCGGCGTGGCCCACGAGGTCGAGGAAAAAGAGGTATTCCCAGGCGCGTTCCTTCAGTGGCCGGGATTCGATGGTGCTGATGCTGACGTCGTTGTCGGCGAACGGCTTGAGCACGCGGTGGAGCGCACCCGCCTTGTGCGGCAGGGCCAGGAGCAGTGAGGTCTTGTCGTCTCCGCTCGGCTTGCTGATTCCATCGAGGCCGAGGACGAGGAAGCGTGTGCGGTTGTGCTTCTGATCCTGAATGTTGGCCGCTAGTATCTTCAGGCCGTATTCCTCGGCACAAACGCGGCCGGCGATCGCACCCACATGAGCTTCGTCCCGCGCCGTGATGGCAGCCTGCGCGTTGCTGGCCACTTCGATCAGGGGCAGCCGGGGCAGGTGCTGCGACAGCCATTGCCGGCACTGCCCGAGTGACTGCGGATGGGAGACGATGCGCTGCAGATCCTCCGCCCGCCCGTCGCGGGCGAGCAGGCACTGCTCGATGCGCAGCTGGGCCTCCGCCTTGATGACCAGGGGAGAGGTGACGAACCGGTCCAGGGTTGCGGCGACTGTGCCCTCGGTGGAGTTTTCCACGGGTACCACGGCATAATCCGCCCGGCCACGCTCGACCTCCTCGAAGGCTCCGGCGATGGAGCTTACGGGAATGACCTCACTGGCGCTGCCGAACTGTTCGCGTACCGCCTGGTGCGAGAACGTCCCCAGCGGTCCCAGGCAGGCGATCCGCAGTCGTTTCTCCAAGGAGAGGCATGCCGACATGATCTCGCGGAAGATGTGGCGGATGTTTTCCGGCTTGAGCGGGCCTTGGTTGGCTGCCGCCAGGCGGCGGATGATGTGTTTCTCGCGGTCGGGGGTGTAGATGCTGGCGCGATTCTGTATTTTGTGTTGGCCGATCGCGACTGCCAGCCGCGCTCGCTGGTTCAGCAGCGCGAGCAGCTTCTCATCTAGACGGTCGATGTGGGCACGCAGGGCATCAATCGAGTTCGTGCGCGGCAAGGGGCTCCCCCGAAGACACCGATGCCGCGCGCTCGGCACGAACGAACGGGCGCATCTGCAAGCGGATCAGATTCGGCATCTTCATGGATTGGGTTCGATCGACGCCGATTTGCTAGCGTAACCGGAGTGGAATTGCAATCATCAAATGGTGCCAGCTACATGCCGATGAAGGGTACAAGCACGAAAGTGCTCCGTTCCTCCACACCCAGTTTCCACCGGCACTCGACAACCCTGACGGCGTGCGGCTAAGCGGCCGGGTATTCAAGCGGTCCGCTTGAGCCGCTTGTTCGGCGCTCCACGCCGTGTGCGTGATCGCACGGTAGCTGCTTCGGCAGTCTCGGCCAGGAGTCTGAGGGCGCGATTGACCGCCTCGGTGTCCGGAAACACCTCCGCGAGTTCAGGCTCGACCAGCACGAGGTTGGTGCCTGCAGTCGCCTCACGATAATACTTGCCGCGCACCCCGCCCTTGAGCTGTGAAAGATCATACTGCGCTCAGAGGTTGTAATCGGCTCTTTTCGCCATTGCCTTCTTCATGTTGTCTGCGCTCCCTTCGAGTCGCCTCGCGTGCGCTTATTATGCGGGTGCGATTCCTTCTCTGAACGTGTGACACAAACAGAAACCGTTGATGGCTAGAGTAGCCGATCGTGATCTCTCTTTCCTCATAATCGGAGTGATCCGGGTCCGGATAGGTCATCGCCAGGGGGTCGAGGAAGACCGTTGCTGCTTCCTCGAAGGAGACACCGCGGTCACGCAGATTCCGTTTGGCCTTCTCTCGGTCCCACTCGTAGATCACGCTGGCAGTCTACATCAGTCAGCTAGACAAGCCGAAGGTCCTGCCTTCGGACAAGATTCGTGCGCATTGTGCCGGCGAAGCTAGCGTGAGTTTCCGGGTTATGCGGCCGTTTTGGGCTGGCGGCCGCGTCTGGCGCGGCCGAGGGCGTTGTCGAGCGTGGTACCTAACTCTGGTCTGGTGGAGAGGCCGAGTGCCTTTAGCACCGCCTGCTGGTGGGGACTCCGCGCCGAGGGCACCCACATGACGCTGGCCAACGCCCGCAGTGCCGGAGGCGCGTCGGTCCCGTAGTGCAGCCGGGCACGCTGCACGTGCTTGAGTGGCGTCAGCACCGCCGCGATGCTTGCCGCCGGGAGCCCGGCACGTCGCAGCCGCCGCGCCAGCACTTTGGCTAGCATGAGGCCGAGGACAACCACCAAGGCGTGCACCCGCAGCGCCGGGTCGTGGCGGTGAGCGGCGAGTGGACAAGGCCTTGGCCCGCGAGCACATGGCAAGCCTGTTTGCCGTCCGCATCGAGAAGAGTGATCGCGCCCCGACCCTGGAGTTCCACCGATGCTGGCAGCAGCTTCGCATCGCCTTCTTCAGGACAAGCGCTCGATGCCCTGAGTGGTGCCGTCGACGAGCGGCCCGGTTGCCCCCTCCCGCTGGAGCGCATCCTTCACGGTCTTGTATGTCCGCAAGGCCTCCGCGCGTTCGCCGTTGGCTTCCTCGAAGGTTGCCAGGACGAAGAAGTACAGTGTGCGTTTGTTTTGCGGCAGGGCGTCCTCGGGAAAGAGCCAGCGGAAGGTAGCGAGGTGATCTCCCGGAGGCAAGGCGGATAAGAACGTCGCCCTGTCATGCCGGTTGACTACGCGATCATAGTAAACGTTCCACAGTTGCCACCGCTGGGAGTAGTGCTTTTCCTCCGCCGGCATGGGTTCACTGTTGCGCCGCATGTCATCCGCAACCCGGATCGCCTCCTCCTCCGATTGAGCATCGTGATGATAGAGAAACGCGGCAAGTTGGTAGTGCCGGACAAATCCACGTTCACGTCCCGCAGCCAAGGCGGCGGAAAAGTGCCCGCGGAGGTCGTTGATCGCGCCTCCCGCGGTTGCGACATAGTGCGCCAGCATCGTGTGGGCGAAGACGTTGTTGGGATCGACCGCAAGGGCGCGGCGGTAGTATTGCACCGGATCGAGCCCGCCGGTTCCCTCCCTCGAGCGCAGGAAGTCCGCCCATCCCAAGTGAGCGAGACAATCGGCGGTATGCTGCGACGGCGCGGCCGCAGCGCATTGAGAAAGCACCGGCAGGACCTTGTTGACGATGTCGGTGAACGTTTCCTTGCCTTCGATCACGCGGATGTTTCGGAGCCACTCCATTGCGACCCGTTCCTGCGTGCCCACAACCTCGGCCGTTGATGCCTGCGAGGCGGCTTTCGTAGCGAGGTCCCATGCAGAGGCGTAGTTCCCAGTCTGTTCCTGCAGCTTCGCGACGTCATCGAGGCGGTGCGCTTCGGCGCGCTGCTGTCGCTCCTGCAGGTAGGTGCGCACCAGCCAGGCCGCGCCGGCACCGCCCGCCAGCAACACCAGCAACACCACGGCGCTCCACTGACGCAGCGTTCGGTACCACCAGGGTCTGGCGAAACGCTCGACCTCCGCCGCAACAGAAGCGGCGATGTCACCGCTTGGCTGCAGAATGCTCACGGCCTTCAGGTACGGCGGCACGGTGCTCATCTCGGTCGCCGCCACCAGAACCGGCAACACATGTCCCGCCGGGTTCGGCCACTTCGCCTGGGCGAACTCCAGCTCGGTGAGCGAGTACCGCCCATGGGTGACGGATTGAGGGCTCACCAAGAAGATGAACAGGTCGCAGTCCCGAACCCCGTCACGGATCTTCCGATGGTACGCTTCACCGCTCGGCAGCCACGCCCGGTCGAAGAAGGTCGAATGCCCGTCGCCACGGAGGGCGAGGTCGACGCTCTGCGCGACCTCCGCCTGCTCCGAGGTGTACGACAGGAAGATCTTCATGGGACCCCTCCGCGTTCTCGCGCATCCCGATCAGCCGTAATTACCGGACGCGCTCAGGTGCCATCTCGTCGTCTGGCTTCGAAAGCCTCTCGACCTCAGACGTCCCGTTCATACATCGCCTCGAACTTCTCGGCGCTCATGCAGTACCCGTCCGTCCCGGCTTCATCGTTGTAAACCAGATAGTCGCCGGGCGCGTAGTGCGACACTCCTTCCTTTGTCCGGATCGCGCCTTCGGCTTCGGCGATCGCGGCCCAGACCGGTGTGACCTTGACGTACAAGCCCGGGCTGACCGGCCGATACGTGCGGGCAAACACATCCGCGTCCACCGTGTAGATGTCACCCTGGTTGTCGACGATCCAGTCGCCAGGTTTGCACCGCTGCACGCCGCCCCACTTGCGGTAGGCGAAGCCGTCCGTTTCCAGGTCGAGGCGGACCGCGGTCACTAACGACGTAGCCTTTTTGTGGTATCGACGGCGCTGGCCCATGCGTGCTTTTCAGTATGACCCTTGTTCAACGGCAAGGCGAGCGCCATGATTACCGTCGATGCGGGCGGCTGGCGCGCAAGTGAGGCGGGTGGTTTCCTGGCGAGGCCGCGCCTCAGACCGACCAGGCGTGCCTCACAGAGACTGGTTCCGAAGGGGGTACGGGCACGGGGCTTGGCCCCGCGTCTGCCGGGGGTCTAATTTCCTAACCCGGCAAAGCCGGAACCAAACAGGTAGTGTTCACGTAGCGGCGCGGGGTAACACCGGCAGCGGACCGCCTCAAGGAGCGCTACGCGAGCAAGATCAAGGGCATGCTGTCGTGTTTCGACCGGGTGATCATCCACGGCACGTTACCCGACTTGTGTCACGCGGCCGGCATGACTGCCTACCTCAAAAGCCGCGGCGTACGCATCTTCGATTACCCCCGGTGGGCCGAGCAATGGCGCGATCAGCTGCGCACTCATGTCGAGACCCTGGCCACCGCCGAGGGGCTGACGATCGAGTTTATCAAGAAGGTGAAGGCCTTCCGCAAAGAGGATCA
>Ga0214473_10004480_pt1 | contig 16782 bp, 11 predicted proteins | sample RVTome_7_FD_203509 | JGI IMG/M metagenome (GOLD analysis project Ga0214473, IMG submission 203509) | Soil microbial communities from uranium-contaminated site in the Upper Colorado River Basin, Wyoming, United States - RVT98D197 | ecosystem: Environmental > Terrestrial > Soil > Contaminated >... | reverse complement strand
CGCCGATGGTTTCCATGACATGGTTGAATGAATCCACGACTGCCGGCGGGGCAGGGAGTACAAGAGGATGTCGCCCGATGTGCAGCGTGGTCCCGAGGCTCAATATGAAGGCAGCGCCCGTCATCGCGACGACAGCCCTCTTCTCCGCAGCCTGAGTTTTGAAGGCCCCGTAGACCGCGAACAGCACGGCAACATATCCCCCCGCCAACACGAACTCGAATGCGATCTGGGGATAGTCTGCAGGAACGCCGAGCGCGTTCTCCATCACCCAAGTTCCCCACAGTGGATGAAGCCCCGGAGGCAGAATGTAGTCTGTTGGGCTGGCTGACCAGTAGTCAGTGTCCTGAAGAGGGATTGTCAAGTCGCTCGAAGACCGCAAGGACAGGTAGGGCAACGCCAGGGGGACCGTGGCACCGAGAACGAGAAGAAGAAGGATCGCGAGGTGAGTGATCGCTCTGCGGTTGACGACTTGTGAGTGAGAAGTGGTGAGGCGGACGATGAGGTATAGGGGTCCGAGGATTAGAAGGCCGAAGGCATAGTAGATGGATGCCCATGCAGACAGGAAGTACCCCAAGGCGGCCAGGGCCATCCAGCGGAACCTTCGCGAAGAGATCCAACCCTCCACGCCTAGCAGGAAAACGGGAAGGCCTTCGATGGCCATCAAGGGGAGGATTCCGCCGTACCGGACAACGTGGTAGGGGTTAAGGATGAATAGCACGCCGGCAAACACTCCAGCCCAACCATTGCCGGTCCATCTGCATACGAGTAGATATACAGCCCATCCAGCAATGACAAATGAGGCCAAGGCAAACAGGTTGTAAGTGGCCGTCTCGCCGAGCATCAGCGTGAGGGGGAGACCGATCAGAGTGTGGAGGGGGGTGATTTCAGCATAAGCCAAGGGGAATCCTTGCGGGAAGAGTATCTGAGGGGCAAGGAGTGGACTCGTGTGAAGGTCTACCAAGGTGTGCTTGAACCACCAAATCTTCCAGAGGTACTCATAGTTGTCGGCTATGTACCACCCCGGCAGCCTGTCCCCCAAATGGATGATAAGTGGCCACGTGATGACTGTGGCTAGGGAGAGGAAGATCGCGAGAGCGCCGATATGGGCGTTGAAAGGTCTGCGGGGGGGTTGAGATCCACTGGCGGTTTCTTGTTCAGCGACTCTTTGGCCAAATCGTGTTTGAACGAGGACTTCGAGTTTGGACAACGGCCCATCCCCTCGCTAGCAGCTGTGTTGGATATGGGTATTCTAGGCCAATTCGGACCTTGCAGGAACTCAGATGGTCACCGCCGCCTAAACAAGTTCTTCGAGGGCGCGTCCTTCGAGCCGTCTTGGGCGCGGCTATTGAGACAGGACATTCAATGTCACTAAATGTAGGAAGTCGGTCTGAGCAAAGCTCTGACTGGGTTTGCCAGCGAAGGGAGCCAAACGCCCGCGGGGCTCTAATGTCGCCATCAAGGTGGCCAGGACGCCGACGGTGACCGCCACCGGCCGGTTCACGGGCGGGCCCGGAAGGGCGCTCTCTACACCCTCGCAGGGGCTCGATAGCCAAGCAGCCGCAGGGCGTTGAAGACGACGATCAGCGTGACGCTCTCGTGGCCGACGACGGCGGCGCCGATCCCGATCACCCCCGTCAGCGCCGCCAGGATCAACAAGCCCACAGCCGAGATCGAAAGGACAAGGTTCTGCAGCACGACGGCGCGGGTGGCCCGGCCCAGCCCAATCGCGAACGGCAACTTCGACAGGTCGTTCGCCATCAGGGCCACGTCGGCCGTCTCCAGCGCCACATCGGTTGCGGCGCCCCCCATGGCGATCCCCACCGTGGCGTTGGCCAGCGCCGGCGCGTCGTTCACTCCGTCCCCCACCATTCCAGTGGGACCAAACTCGCTGGTAAGCGCCTGGACCGCCATGGCTTTGTCCTGCGGGAGGAGCTCTGCCCGGACGGTCGTCAGGCCGACCTGCCGCGCGATGGCGGCTGCCACTCGAGGGTTGTCGCCGGTGAGCAGCACCGTCTGCCGTACGCCGATTCGCCTCATCTCTTGGATGGCAGTGATCGCATCCGTTCGAAGCGAGTCGGCTACGGCCAGAACGCCCGCCAGCCGCCCCTCGACCGCCACCAGCATGGTCGTCTTGCCGCTGGACTGGAAGGCCTCGATCTGCTTCTCGGCCTCCGCCGGGAGGGTGACCCTCTCGCCCTGCATCAGCTTGCGATTGCCGATGAGGACCGCCTGACCGTTCACGGAAGCGCGCAGCCCGCTTCCAGTGAGCGACTCGACCATGCCAACTGGAGGCAAGGCAAGACCCTTGGCCCGCGCGGACCGCATCACCGCTTCGGCCAGGGGATGCCCTGATCGACTTTCGGCGGCGGCCGCCAGGGCCAGCAAAGCGTCCGCGTTCAACGTCTGCCCCTGAGGATCGGAGAGGGACAGCACATCGGTGACCTCGGGCCGGCCTTGGGTGAGGGTGCCGGTCTTGTCAAAGGCGATCGCCTTGAGCCGGCCGAGGTTCTCCAGGTGGACGCCGCCTTTAATGAGGACGCCGTTGCGTGCCGCCTGGGCGATGCCGGCCAGAATCGCCGCCGGTGTTCCCAGCGCCAATGCACAGGGTGAGGCGGCCACCAGCAGAGTCATAGCGCGCAGGAAGGAGCTCTGGAACGGGACACCGAGCAGGGGCGGCACAACCATGACCAGAGCCGTAACGATCAATACGCCCGGCACGAAGATGCCTTCGAAGCGCTCGACCGTGTTCTGTATCGGCGATTTCTGGGTGGGCGCTTCCTCGACCATCTTCATCACGCGCGCCAGCGTGCTGTCCTTCGCCAGCCGGGTGACCTTCACCCCGAGCGCGCCCTGACCGTTGACGGATCCCGCGAAGACGGCCTCCCCGGGCACTTTGTCCACCGGGATGGACTCGCCGGTAACCGGCGATTGGTCGACGGCGGATTCGCCTTCAACGATGTCCCCGTCGACAGGCATACGGGCCCCGGGCCGGACGATCACCAGGTCGCCCAGCGAAATTTGTTCGATCGGCAGCTCCACCTCACGACCGTTGCGGCGCACAAGCGCCGTCCGGGGCGCGAGATCGGCCAGGCCCCGGATAGCAGACCGGGCGCGGTCGAGGGCGCGCTCCTCAAGGGCGTGAGCGAGACTCATAAGGAAGAGGAGCAGGGCGCCCTCCGCCCACCTTCCGAGGATCGCCGCGCCGACCGCCGCGCTCACCATCAGGATGTCGGTGTCGAACCGCCGTTCCCGCAGCGAGTGCCAGGCGTGACGGGCGATGTGCGATCCGCTCAGGGCATAGACCGCAAGAAAGGACAGCACGGCCAGCCCGCGTGGGGCGCCGAAGAAGGCCTCGCCCGCCCAGCCCGCCACAAGGAGCACGCCCGAGAGAAGGGTGAGCAGGAGCTCACGGTTCTCTTGAAAGCGCTGCTCCGTCGCGCTGGCAGGGATGGTGTAGCCGAGCGAGCGGATGCGTTTCTCGATGGCGTGCCGGCCGGTGGTGCGCGCGTCGAACTCCACCCGCACCGTTTCCATCGGATAACTGACGCCGACGGCCAGGACGCCTTCGATCCGCCCCAGGCTGTGTTCGATCACGTCGACGCAATCCGAGCAGTCCATTCCCTCGATGGGGAGAAGCAGGTGGTGGAAGCGATCGAGGATCTCGGCGCCGGCGCCTTGGGCCAGACGCTTCACGTCTGCCAGGGATAGCGAGTCAGGGTCGTAGTGGAGGCACAGCGTGACCGGGCGCCGCTCGCGTTCAAGGTGGGCGCGTGTCAGCCCTTTCTGAGCTTGCAGGGCCGTTTCGAGCCGCGCCAGACAGCCGTCCGCCTCATCTTGCAGGCCCGGCAGGAGCAGGGGGATTTCGAGTTCAATCGTCCGTTCATCCATGGTCTTGCTCGCGATGGTCAGCCATGTTGTACGTGATCCAGACCCTGCCGGAAGAGCGCCGCGACATGGTCGTCATCCAGCTTGTAGTAGACCTGCCGGCCGTCCTTGCGGGCGCGGACCAGCCGCATCTGCCGCAGCCCCCGCAGATGATGCGAAACGGCCGACTCGCTCACCCCGACCGCTTCGGCCAGGGCCCCGACGTTCATTTCGCGGTTGGCCAAGAGCGAGATCAAACGCACGCGGCTGGGATCGCTGAAGGCCCGGAACAGCTCGGCCACCCGGCCGGCCGTGCGCTGGTCCAGAATGGGGCGCTGGGAACGCTCACGAGGCACGCTGTAACACCTGAATACCTACTCAGATGTTCGTATCATACTCGTTCCTTCCAAAGCTGTCAAGCCTGGGGTGACGAGCGCGTCTGAGCAACAAGGAAGCCCGGCTTTAGTGTGGCCGGGCTTCCTTGTTGCTTTCGTGACCTTGGCGCTTGCTGCGGATCGTCCCTTGTGACGAACTTCTGCCTCAGGGCGAGAAGCGAGGTCGCCCGCAGGTCTCCGATCCGTTCGGCGGTTAATGCTGGTGCGGCAGATTGAGCGTGTGGTAGATGTCCTCCGCCGACTGATACGTCCGGTCCGGGAGGGCCTTCTCGACCCACTGCCTGGTCTCCGCTGGGACGTGGCCCAGATTCCCGCAGCTCGCCATGAAGTCCTTCTTGCTGATGGGGTAGCTCACGTGTTCCTTGATGTGCTTGCTGAGCTCCATCTGACCTTTCTCATCCATACCCTACCTCCTGTCGGCTAGCGTCGGCGCCGGAGGCGCCTGGCACAAGATTAGACACCCGTCCGCGGTCTTACGGACCCAGGCCCTCGACCGTCTTCTGGGGCCAGGCAACAGACATACTGTACTCTACGAGATCGCTGGTGAGGCTGCCTCCGCGAGGCCGACAAATCAAGGCAGCTAGTCGATTGGGGATCTGTTCTCCGTTTCGCACAGCCATTCGGGTGGCGGTCGCGCACATCGCCCCGATGCCGTTGCGGGAGCACATTGAGGAGGCTCCATCGAGTTGCCAGACGGCGAGCGGGGCTTGGTTTGCAGTGGCAGGCCCACAACCCTGCTGAGGCCCAACCCCACCATCCCGCATGCGAGTGGAGCCAGATCGGAATCCTGACCAAGGAGAGGGAATTCTCCCAGGCCCCTTGACCGGAATCGCGAAAGGCGGGTAAGGGGTCTCCGTCCTTTCTCGAGACCCTGAACCGGCTTCGAAGCCCATGCCCCTGATGCGGAATCGAAGAAGGCGAATAAGGTTCTCCCTCCTTTCTGGAGACCCTTACACGCCCTCAGACGCTGCCACTTGCTCAAGAGGCGACGGCGGGATTGACTTTGCGGACAGCCATCAGCTTTCAGCCATCAGCGATGAGCACAAAAGGCTTCGTCCATTTGGTCTCTTCAGTGGGACACACGGGCGGATGAAGCCGAGTGCGGAAGGCTGTCAGCTGATCACTGCACTTGAGGCGGCACGCCCAGGATCGCCAGCTCCCCGATACCCGTTGGCGGTCCGAGCGGACTCTGCCGCCGCCAGAAGGCGCTGCATGGCCGCCCTCATCGTCAGAGTCTCGACCGCCAACATACGGGCGCTGTCTACAATCGCTTTTCTCCGCGGTTCATCTTCCAGGTATGCCTGCACGGTCTCGGCGAGCCGATCCACAGGCGCCTCGACCAGGTGGAGTCCGGCGGTGAATTCGCTGTGCCGCAGGGTCGGCTCGCTCACCACCATGGCCCCGTTGGCCGCCGCCAGGAAGAAGCGCATCGAGTTGTCGTCCCACTTCTGGCGAAGGAGGTTGAGCACGATCTTGGTCCGGTTTAACAATAGGGTCCGTTCTTCACCGAATACGTACGGGTGATTCACACCATCGATCACCAGCAGGGCGATTCCCCGCTGGGCCAACTCCGCACGCATCCGCTCAACCAATCGCCGCCTACGGTCAGACCCTGCCTTTCCCAGCCAGACCACGTCGATGTCGCGGGCGAGGCCCAAGTCCCGGCCGCAATCGGGGTAGTAACCCATCCCCACGACGATCGGCGCAAGCCCGCGCCGGGCGAGCTCCTCGCCCACCCAGGGCGACCAGACCGCAAGCACGTCGATCAGGCCCTGGCGCTGGTACCTCCAGATGTCGCCAAAGTATCGGAAGCGGGCAAGCCGGCGGGTAAGCCAGGTGAGTAGATTGCGAACGGGCCCGACCCTTCGCCAAGCCGAGATGTGCGCGAAGCTCTCCAGATACGATCGAGCAAGCCCCACGCCCCACCACACGAGTTGGGGCAAACGCGGGTCCGGGAATTGCTCTCCTTGCCAGAGAATGGTCACCGGTCTAGCCGAGGGCGGCAAGGTGCGCAGCGCGCGAAACACCGACTCCAGGCTCCCCCAGGGTCCGAAGAGGAGCAGTGTATCCACCCGACGGATGTCGCCTTCCATCCCAGGGAAGATCGGGAGGATTTCGCATCCCAGGTCCTGGAGGGTTTCTAGGACGACCTTCCCGAAGCGGTCCTTCCTACTCCAAAGCACCACCCCGACCCGCATCCTGCTACCGCCCCTTCCCCCATCTGCCGGACGCGGCCGCGGGGACCGATTCGCAGGCGCGTCGTTCGGCTTCGATGGCCCTGTATGGAAAGGCCGCCGCGGGTTCATTCACCATCATCTTCCCGCTGTCGGCATGGCTCGTAGATCTTTGCAGTCAGATTGTGGTCCTCGGGCGCCGGATTGTAGTAGACCAGGAACTGCTGAAGGGACCCGTCAAACAACATCTCGTAGGACGAAATCAGAGCGTAGTGGCTTTCTGGTTCAGGAAGTTGCTCAGCAATCGATCCCTGCCTGGGCGCCAGAATGTGGAGGTAGTCGGCATATCGCCCTTGCTGATATCGCTGATGGCAGTGGCGATAGGACACCAGTTTCTCGTAGACATAGGATTCTCGGAAGGTGTATGGCAGCACACCGGCCGCATACGTAAGGACGCGAGGCAGCCGCTGTCGATCGCCGTGGGTCTGGTTCCAGTGCCGCTCGATATCGAAAGCCTGCTGCTCCAGAATCCCGGTGAACTTCCCATACTCGCGGACGCCCACGGAACGGTATTCGCCGATCGTCGATATCCCGTTGACCGAATGATCATAGGTGTAGGCCGTCTGGTAGACCTGGAACATCGTCAGGAAGAGAAGAAACCCCAGGAACCGAGGGAGGATCCTCCGGGAGGACAGATCCACCGCGCTGGTTTCGGCAGCCCGGCTAACCAGATCCACGACGAGCACGACCGTGGCTGGAAGGTAGGGAACAAGAGAGCGGAACGAGAACATCATGTGATGAGTGGCGATGGTGAGGCTATAGGCGAGCTCCAGCAATAGCCCCACGTACAGCCACCACAGGTTCCTGAAATGCCGGGACAGCAGATCCACCCATCTGCGCTTGAACCCGATCAGGACGAGCGGGAGGCCCAGCGCGGGGACGATCCCGACGTAGAACAGATAGGCAAGCACATAGATTCCGTTGTAGAGCAGCGTGCTCAAAGTCCCGTTCGGGGTCTTAACGTAGAATGACGTTGGAAGCAGATCGCCGTAGTAGAAGTAACTCACCCCGAGCCACGCGGCAGGCAACAGTGCCGCTAGGGGGACGGCTATCCGGACGTGCCGGGCTGAGCGTGCCTTCCAAGCCCCATAGAGCATCACGGGGAAGAAGAACAAGATCGAGTCGTAACGGGTGACGAAGGCCAGGCCAGCGAGCAGGAACAACCCGCCCAGCGAATTCAGGCTAAAGGGCGGTGGACGGCTGGCAAGGAAGACCGCCAAAGTTGCCAGGAACAGAAGCAGGGGGGTCTCCAGGCCCCCCAGGGTCCACAACACCATGGCCGGCGGCGTCAAGATCAATACGATAGCCAGGAGCTGCAAGGGCGGATCGTTTCTGAATCGATACCCAACGAGCCCTGTTGAGAGAACCAGGAGAACCAACGCAAGGATCTTATTGCCCAGAACGGTATGACCGGTCATATAGAACAGCGCCGCCGAGAGGGCGGCGTGCAGAGGGGAGGTCATGGCGTTGATAGGTTCGCCGAGATTGTAGACAAGCGCTCCGGTGTTGACGAGATTCTCGGCATAGCGGTAGGTGATATAGGCATCCTCCGCCGTGAAGTTGAAGAAGACCATCACGCTGGCCGCAACGATGACCAGGACGAGAAGATAGGCGTAGGTGGCGATGCTCCGCGGCACGACTCTTCGGGCGGCCACGGAAACGCTCTCAGCCACGGACATCCATCACCGCCCCAGGCTGCTCTTCCGGCGGCGCTCCCTTGGCCAAGTCCTCTTCTGGCGGTGCCCCAAGGCCCATCTGCTCCAGGCTCACCAGTCCGCCGAGAAACAGCCAGCCCAGCATGCTGCTGCGGAACCCAAGCAGGCCGACGTTGTAGAAAAAGGGAAGGACCCAATCTCCAAGCATCATAGCTACGGCCATCCCCACCAGGGCGCCCAGCGCGCCATACACGTAGGCCCTGGCGAACCCGGCCGGCACCCGCTTCCGCAGTCCCCAGCCCAATCGACCCATTTCCCACAAGAACCACGCGAAGCAGGCCAGCCCGATTAATCCTGTCTGGGCAACAATGTCAACGTAGTTGTTGTGCGAGTTGAAACTGACCGCATAGCCTTGGATGGGATAGAGCGGCGTATACCAATAGTAGTTGGCGAAACCCAGTCCCAGGATGGGACTGATCTTGATGATCTGCGCCAAGATGGCCCAGGCCTCGAAGCGCGTGGAAATGCTGTAGGCATCCGTTTCAAGGACGGAGGGCGCCAGCAACCAGACGGACAGAGCGACGACGGGAACCAGGACCAGCACGGAGCGCCAGGAGCGAAATGCGAGGATGGCGACAATGGAGGAAAGCGCCGGTATCCAGGCCGATTTGTTGCCAAATCTCAAGAACACCTGAACGAAAAGGGTGACCAGCACGATCCCGCCGAGCACCCACCGCCAACCGGGGTGCAGGTCCCGATTGTAGACAGCCTGACTGAAAGCGAGAGCGACAAGGCAAACGAGGAAGACGCTGCCCACCGGCTGAAACCAATCCTGGGTGCCAAGCCCGAGCGGGGGCAGCACCGACCGGGCCATTACCGACAACGTGCCCACGGCCAAGAAGGCCCAGGTCATTCGGCTCAACCAGCGCAGCTCGTGCACCTGATAGGCAGCCAGCAGAAAGGCGCCAGCTGAGAGGACAACAATGGACAAGCCTCCCCACTGGGCACCCAAGGGTGCATGGGGAGCGAATACGATCCAAGGCAATTGACCCACGCCCAGCGCGAGGCTGGCGATACCAACGAACACTAACAATGGCCAGACGGGGCGAGACAGGGCGCGCCGGGGCTGCCCTCGGCTGACCAGGAGTTGCAGGAGCCATAGCCCCAGCAGCACCGCCACCATGATCAACGTCACGTTGAGGCCGCTCGGGCCTACGGAGGGAACCACCAGCCCCGCCAAAGCAGCGGCAATCAAGCCCACAGGCGGCCGAAGCAGACTGATCAGTATCAGAGCGACGCCCGAGAATAGGGCAAGGACGAGGATCGCCTGACCTGAGGAAGCCACAAAGGTCAGACTACCGCTCACCAGTAACAGGCCGGTGATGAGCAAGGGACGCAGCCAATACCGGGCCTTCGGCAGGGACTGATTCTGGAACAGCCGCATCAACCTAGGTCTTGATGTGTCCAAATGCGCCTAGCCCTTCGCGGTAGCCTCGGAAAATGTAAGCGCCAATGACGTAACGATAGAGCGACTTGAGGATCCCGGATTCCGGCCGTCGCTTCTCTAAAGCTCTGACGGCTTGTTCCATGCCCCACAGAGCCGCCCGAGTGGAGGCGATCGAGCGGGCCAGTTTGCGAGCGATCAAGCGCGGCGAATCCTTCCCCCAGGTGACGGGCGTCTTGTCATGAAACATCGGGGTATGGGCCACTAACTCGGGGTACTTCTGGAAAAGGACCACGGCGCGATAGGCGGCCGTTCTCCAGCGCTGGCCGTAGACCTCCAGCGTGCGAATGTGGTGGTCCTGATGCCAACAAACCGTCTGGCGGCTGCGACGAAACTCGAAACCCTTCTGAAAGGCGCGGTAGTTGAAGTCCAGATCGCACCAGATGCTCGATCCTGAGAAGGCCAGGCTCTGCATCATGCCGATCTCAAAGAAGGCTTCGCGCCTCAGAGCCATGTTGTTGCTGTGAACATCGGCGAAAGACAGCTCGGTTGTGGCCGCGTGGTCGTCCGGTAGCTGGGACGTCTGCAAAGCTTCGACCAGCGGGGTCGACTCCGGCAGCCAGGGATTCCACGCGCCAGCCACAATCCGACGGCGATGTCCCTCCTGCGCTTGGACGAGGGCGCCCAGATAGTTTGGATCCAACAACATGTCGTCGTCGAGGAATACCAAGAGCTCGGCCTGACTGTGCCGGGCGCCCAGGTTGCGTGCGGCGGCATCCCCCTGATTGCTTTGCCGAACGTAGCGGACAGCAAATGGAGAATACTCCGCCGCAATCGTCTCGGTGCCATCCGTGGAGCCGTCGTCAACCACAATGATCTCGAAGCGATCGCTCGGATAGGTCTGCTGAGCGAGCGCCTGGAGTGTACGAAGCAGAGACTCCTTGCGGTTGTACGTGGGAAGAATGACGCTCAACGTGGGGAGAGACGAGCCGGAGGCAGCTGGTTCGACTTCTTCATGTCGATCGGCGGTCGGTTGGGGTGGAGGGGCGGCCATCTCCTGAAGAACAAGCTCGATCTCATTCAACATTCGGGTGCTTGTGAATCGTTCGACTACAGTTTTCCGGGCGGCGGTGGCCAAGGTCCGACGCAATCCTGGATCCTCCAGCAGGCCGAGGATTTGTCGGGCTAGGTCGTCTGCGTCTCCGGGAGCGAACAGCAGCCCGTTTTCGCCGTGCTTGAGGATCTCGGGGGTTCCCCCTGTCGGTGTGGCGACGACGACCAGGCCGGAAACCATGCCTTCCAGCACCGTTCGGGAAAACGGCTCCGGCCATTTGGAAGGTACGACGACCACGTCGAACTGTTGGAGCAATGCGGGCATCCTGTCGGTTTCGACGTGCCCCAAGAAGGTCACGTGATCGTTCAACCGCGTTTGAGAAACAAGCTGCCGCAAATGGCTTTCGTATTCGGCCGGGCCGGATCCGGCCAGGCTCAATTGGACGCTCCGTAGGCCGTGACGCCAGACAAGCCTCTCCAGCGCTCCGATCGCTGTGTCCACACCCTTCTCCGGAACAAGGCGGCCGGCGTACAGGAGATGGAGGGCAGGGCGGTCATCGCGCTGCGGTCGCTGCCGGAGGTCCGGATAGCGCTCGGCCTCAAGGCCCGTGTGAATGATGCGGGCATGGGCGATCGGGATTCCGGCCTCGACCAATCGATCACGGACTGCGGCACTCACACAGATGGCGTGCCTGAAGGCCAGCGGGGCCCGTCGCTTTTCGCCGGCCAGCATCGCCAAGGCAACGGACGCGAGCAACTGTTTTGCCGGCCGGCCATACCAGGTCTGGCCTGGGGCGCGCCAATAGAGTTCATATTGGCTGGGCAAGGTTGGCCAATAGCTGGCAAACCGATAGACGACTCGGTCCGGAAATCTGGCTTCCGCCAGGGCCGGCAACGACCTGGGCAGGTTCCACATACCCCAGATGAAGACAATGTCCGGTGTGAACTGATCGAGGGCCTGATCGAGGCACTTCAGGTTGTGCGCCTCCCTCGCCTTGCGCTGGGTGAAGAAGGTCAGACTATTACGCCAGGGAACGAAATCCATCTCCAGGTACAGGGATCGGTGTACCCCGTTCGCTGCGATGGGCACATTCTGGGTGCCATGCATGCTGGTCAAGACCAGGGTCGAATGGCCTCGCTCCTTCAAGCCCTCGACCACTTGCCGGCAGGACACGTCCTCTCCGCCCCAGCCTTCTTCCAGATACATGTTGGTGAGGAACAGGATACGCACTCTACGTTGATCTCCACGTGCACGTTTGCTGACAAGCCGAGCCTGGGAACGCCTCACCCATCCTCCCACCCTCGCCGACACGAGCGTCGGCGCAGGTGAAGACTTCGCCCCAGGCCAGGAGCTCCCGGTCGGGCTGCGCGGCGTCAACGTTGGGTTGGAGTGCCAGGGTGGGAGTCTTGCTGCGAAAACCGATCTCGGACCACGGCACTCGGACGAGGCGTCGTGCGGAGTTCCGCCGGACGAAGTGATCCCACGGCCGGGGGCTCGTGCGCCAGGCCAGGCCGGAGCAAGCGGGAGAGCTAGGATCGTGAACTGTCGGCCAGACACTCCCTGAGGTAAGCGTCGATTTCGAGAACCATTCTGTCCAAGGTGAACTTCTCCAGTACCGTCTGGCGGCCGGCCTGCACCAATCGCCGGCGCAATTCAGGATCGGAGACAAGGCGGACAACCTGGTCCGCCAAGCCATTCGCATCTCCCGGCGCGAAGGTCAACCCGGTTTCGCCGTCCCTCAGTATTTCTTGGGTGCCGCCGGTCGTCGTGCCCACGACCACCAATCCCGAGGCCATGGCCTCCTGCGTCATCCGAGCCAGGGGCTCTTCGTAGATGGAAGGAAAGACCAGGGCATCAAACTGCCGCAAGAGCGCCGGCATCTGGTCGCTTGAAACCGGTGTGTGAAAGGCCACATGGTCATGAAGCTGCTCCCGCTCAACGAGGCTGCGCAAGAACGCTTCATACTCGGGATGTCCTGATCCAACCAGAGTCAAGTGTGTTTGGCGAAGGTTCCGCTCATGCACCAGCTTCGCCATCGCCTCGATCGCCGTGTGGACGCCCTTGTGCTGAACTAACTGGCCGGCATACAGCAGCTTTACAGGTAGACCCGGGCTCTCGCCGTTACGCCTCTGCGGAAATCGTTCGATATCGCTCCCGCCATAAATGACGCGAGCATGCTGGATCGGCAAACCGGCTTCCACGAGGCGATCCCGGAGCCTGGCGCTGACGCAAATAACCCGCCTGAGTTCCGGCCCCGGCTGGCGCTCCGCAGCGACGATGGCCATCGCAGCCCGGCCCAACACGCGTTTGATCGGTCGCATGACCTTGCGCCGGGCCGGAGTATGCCAGTAGTTGGTGTGCCAATCCTCGGCGATGGTCCAGTAGTCAGACAGGTAATAGACCACGCGGCCGGGCATGAGTCGTTCGGCCCGAGCCGGGAGCGTCTTCGACAATGCCCACATGCCCCAGACAAAGATGAGCTCCGGGTCGAAATCGCGCGTGACCTGCTCCAGGTGCAGCAGGTTTTCCCTATGCTGCGCTTTCCATCGTGTGAAGAAGCGGTCCGGTTGATAGTAGTTCAGATCGCCTTGCAGATGGAGAAGGCGACGGATGTTCTGCTCAGCTGGCGGCGCCTTTTCCCGTTCATGGCGACTGGTCAGCACCGCCATCGTATGGCCACGCCGGGCAAGGCGCTCAGTCACCTCCTGGCACCACTGCGTGTAACCGCCGGGACGGGCCGGCGGATAGAAGTTAGAAAGAACAAGGATCCGCATGAGTTCCCGTCGGCCCGTTACGGTCTCGACGTCAGCGCGGGGGATACCTGCCAGACTTGGATCGCTCGCCCCGATCCGTCATCGAGGGGAAACGACTGCACCACAGGGAAGTCCGGAATCGAGTCGTACGTGGCATAGTCGACAACGTAGTCGACCTTGTTTTCGGCAAGGTAGTCGACGAGTGGAACGGGCCCGCGCAGCACCCGCTCGTAGTAATCCAGATCGTTGATTACACCGTCCAGGTTGATGAAGACCCGATCGGAGAAATACCCGAGTTGCCCGGCGTTCCACGCGGCATAGACCGTATCCGGGGGGGAGTTTGCCGCGATCCATAACGCGGCGTCATACCGGGCCTCATAGAGCCCGGACGTGAACCCGACGCTGCGGGCAAACAGGTATCCCGCGACCGCAACGGTAGTCAGATTGAGGCCCAAGGGAGCCCATGGAACGAAAGGTGCTAAGCGCCGGACGGGCTGGATCGTATCCAAGGCGAAGAGCGCCGCCAGAGATGCCGTAACCGTCCAGAAGATGAACGAAGGCGAGCGGTACCAGCTGAAGTAGGGTCGGTATTCAACCCCAGACACTGCCACGAATGCCTGATAGAGCAGTTCGCCGGCCAGCAAGCAGGCCCATAGGTAGAGAAACGCTCTCCCTTCAACGGAGTGGTTCCGGGTGCCGGCCCAAGCGCTTGCCACGAACAGGATCCCCATAACGCCCAGCCCGATGAGCACCAGGGTCGGTAAGCGGCCCTGAAGAATCGAGGGCATGCCCAGCATCAGGACATTGACGAGCCGGTCCGTCGCGTCGGCGCCCAGGCCCCCCTCGGCGCCGCTCGTCTTCACGATCGCCGATATCGGAAGAACCGAACCCCCCATGACCCGAAAGGCCATCATCTGGGTGAGCAGCGCGCCACCGGCCACGAGACCGGAGCGTGCGATGGCCTGGGTATGCTTCCGCAAGAACTGCCCGATATCATCCCGATAGGAGAACGCGAGCGCGGCTACGCAGAAACCAAACACGATCGTTGAGAGCAGGGCAGAATCAAGGCGTGTCCACACATTCAGGATCAGGGCGACGGTCAAACCCCAGAACGTAGGGGTTCGCCCTTGCCTCACCTGGATGACGAATGCCGTGCCCTGCCAGATCAGGCACCAAACCACCACGGCATGGAGCGAGTTCTCCATACCCATCGAGTAAACCCTGAACGGCAGGCTTTGGAGGAACCACAGGCCGGCCATGACCAGGGCCAGGCTCGGCCGTCTCAGGAGGGCCCCGATGTTCAGAATGAAGAGATAGCAGAGGCTGTTGAGCAGAAACGTGACCGCCAGGGTCGCAAAGAGGAGAGCCGCCTTCGTCTGGACCAGGACCGCGAGCCCGAGGATGATGACAAACCACAAGAATTGGACGCCATTGGTGGCATGCACACCGTCGAAAGTGACAAAGCCGACCCGCGTCGTGTTCCACGCCGTCTGCAGGTAGTAGTAGGTGTCATCGATCGTCAGCGAAGAAGCAACGTATTCCACGCCCCGCGCGAGCAAGCTGAGATGTAGAAGGAACTGCACCACGGCCAGGCCGAGCACGATCCAGACTGTGTGCCTCCAGGAAATGCCCTGCCTCAAGGGACAAGTCTCCGGTGACTACTCAAGGTAGCCCAGATCCCTCAGCCGCCGTGTGACTTCCTCATCCGGCTCCAATTCCGGAGATGCGGTCGCTGGTTCCGTCTCGTCCACGCGGCGCCGGTGCATTTCCACCGCGGCCTGGAACCAGCGCACCTCCGCGGGGAAGTGTTCGCTCACGTTTCTTGTCTCACCCGGATCCGCCTGCAAATCGTAGAGTTCGGGCTGGTCGGGTCGCTGACTGTCCCAGATGTACTTGAAGGCTTCGGTTCTGATGGCGATGCGATGCCGGGGATCACGCCGCATCTCCGTCAGGGCTTCCTTTCCGTCGTATTCCGATTGGCCCTGCGTCCAGAGGGGCACCAGGCTGGCGCCCATGACACCCTCCGGAGGACAACCACTGAGGTCAAGAATCGTTGGCATGAGATCGAGCAGGCGAACCTGCCGCCGGACAACCTGCCCGCCTGGCCCATGGGGCGTTCGGATGATCAGGGGCACCTTGATGATTTCATCGAAGAGGTTGCTTTCCCAGTGTCCCCAACGGCCGTGGTCGAGGAACTCCTCCCCGTGGTCGGACACGACGATGATCGCGGTATCGTCGTCATGCCCCAATCGTTTCAAGCAATCCATCAGCCGGCCGATCTGGGAATCGAGATATCGCAGAGACTGCTCGTATAGGCCGAGGAAACGATCCCGCTGAGCCGCGGTGATGGGCGTTCTTGCATCGAAATTGGAGCGCTCCCCCATGATCGCCAGGTCTCGCCATGCCTGGGCGATGTCGCGAGGATGCGTCAGGGCTTCCGCCAGATGGTTGGGCCAGTGCAGGTCCATGAAGTGTGCCCAGGAAAAGAAGGGCTTCTGGACCTGCTCCAGCCACCGGCACAAGCCATCGGTCACTTCCGCCGCCGAAGGGTAGAGGCGCGCGGGGCGCATCGCCCCCGCGATCGGGCGCAGTAGGGAATGCACGATGGGAGTTCTAAGGAGGCGCTGCCCGCCTTTGATTCCTCGCAGCCAGGGGTCGACCTCAGCCGGCACGAGGTCAGCAAAGTGGTGGAACCCACGATGGAAGCCGGTCCTCTGGCTAAGGTGGGGGTTGGTGGAAAAGCCGCCCGTCTGGTAGCCATGCCTGGCCAGGGTCTCCACCGGCGACGGGCGTTCTGGGGCAAGACGCCCCAGACATCCCCCGTACATGGCCGCATAGCTGGAGGTCAGCATTACGGGAAAGGCAGCCTGGGTCCACGATCCGCCGGTGATCGCCTGCTCAAAGCGGATGCCCGAGGCCGCCAGACCATCGAGGTGGGGCGTCAACGGAGTGCTGTTGCCGTAACAGTGGAGCATGTCGGCGCGCAGGGTGTCGATGGTCAGCAGAATGAAGTTGGGCTTGTTCATGATTTGGGCGACTGGGGCCTGGAAGGTGCGGAGCGGCTGCACCCACGAGGCAATGCGGCCTAAAGCCTGGGCTTAGACACCAGCCAGACTGCAACCACGGCGGCCAGGAGCAGCAGCGTCGGAACCAGAGCCACCGTGAGGGCAATGCCCGATGTACCTATCGGCCCGAAGGCTTGGTTCGCTGGGTCGAGCGGCGGCCCTTGTGGCGTCCGAGTGGATGTGGGCGTTGGGCGCTGAGGGGTAAGACTGGGTGCGGGTACCTGTGACGCGCTGGATGTCGGCGTTGCAACGGACTCCATTGGCTCCAGGTTATCCAGGAGGCGGTGCATCACGAAGAGCCGGCGGTTCGGATCAGCT
>Ga0214473_10004479_pt1 | contig 16784 bp, 12 predicted proteins | sample RVTome_7_FD_203509 | JGI IMG/M metagenome (GOLD analysis project Ga0214473, IMG submission 203509) | Soil microbial communities from uranium-contaminated site in the Upper Colorado River Basin, Wyoming, United States - RVT98D197 | ecosystem: Environmental > Terrestrial > Soil > Contaminated >... | reverse complement strand
GGCGAGGTCGGCGCTGCGCTCACCCGCGTGAAGATGGGCTGGGTCCTCGCCTCGGTCGGCATGGCGCTGGGGACTTACGCGATCAGGGCCCTGCGCTGGGGGCTCATCCTGCGGCCGGTAGGGCGCGCGGGAACGGCGAACCTGCTGGGCTGCACCGCCGCCGGCTTCGCCACGTCGACGGTCCTTCCGGCGCGCGCCGGCGAGATCGTGCGGCCCCTGCTCCTCACCGCCCGCACCGGGCTCCCGGCGGCGGGAACGCTGGCCTCGATCCTGACCGAGCGCCTCCTGGACGGAGCCTCGGTGCTCTTGCTCTTCGCGGCCGGCGTGGTCTTTGCCCAGTCGAGTTTCAACCCCGGCAGCCTGACCCTGCTCCGCGACGCGGCCATGCTGACGACTGCAGGACTGGCGGTGGCCGTGGCCATCGTCTTCCTCCTGCTGCGCCACCGCGCGGGCACCGTGTCACGGCTCGCCGCCCTTGCCCCCTCGCGCTTTCGCGACCGGGTCGAGAGTTTCCTCCACCACCTCCTGGACGGCCTCGAGGTCCTCCGGAGCCCCCTGCGCCTCGCGGAGATCGCGGTCTGGAGCCTCGGCCTCTGGGTCGTCATCGGGTGGCAGCTCGTGCTGCTCGCCAAGGCGTTTGACCTCCCGATGAACCTGGGCCAATCGTTCGTAGTGGTTGCGGTGGCCGTCATCGGCCTCGCGGTTCCTGCGCCGGCCGGCGTCGGCGGGTTCCACTGGGCGATCCGGGTCGGGCTGACCCAGTTCATGAGCGTCGGGGTCCCGACTGCAACCGCCTTCGCGCTTCTCCACCACGCGATCTGCTTCTTCCCCATCACAGTCCTGGGCCTCGGCTACCTCGCGGGCGTGGGCCTTTCGCTCGGGCGGGTACGCGCGCTCCAGAGTGACGCGGCGCCGAACCCGGAGGGCGTCTAGATGCGCTGTCCGTACTGCGGCCACATGGAGGATCGTGTGGTTGACTCCCGGGAGCTCGGGGAGGGCAGCCAGGTACGGCGGCGACGCGAGTGCCTTTCGTGCACGAAACGGTACACGACCTACGAGCGCATCGAGGAAGTGCCGGCACTGGTGGTCAAGCGTGACGGCCAGCGCGAGCCGTACGACCGCGCCAAGGTTCTCGGCGGGCTGATCCGGGCCTGCGAAAAGAGGCCCGTCACCTCCCGCCAGCTCGAGGCGATGGTGGACGCCGTGGAGGCAGCACTGAACCGCAAGGATGACCGTGAGATTAACTCGGACCAGATCGGCCAGATCCTCATGGCCAAGCTGCGCGCCCTCGATCAGGTGGCGTACGTGCGCTTCGCGAGTGTCTACCGCCGCTTCGAGGACATCGAGCAGTTCCTCGTCGAGCTGGAGAGGCTGCGCAAGGAGCGCGAGGTCGGCGCGTGAGGAGACGCCTCTCGTCCGGGCTGGAGCTCGAGCTCATCCAGCGCCACCTGGATGAGCTGCTCAACCTGCTGGCCGGACCGCGGGGCCCTGCCGCGACCGGGTTTGCGCCCGCCGTGGACGTCCAGGAGGTAACGGACCGTTACTTGGTTCGTGTGGACCTTCCGGGCGTCGCCACTTCCGAGCTGGTGATCACGCTGCGCCAGCGTGAGCTCCGCATTGCCGGGCGTAAGCCGCCGGGCAGCGAGCAAGCCGACAAGGGTCACTGTCACCACATGGAGCGCGGCTTCGGCGCATTCTCGGTCGAAGTGGTTCTTCCGGGTCCGGTGCGCCCCGACACCACGACCGCGGTCGTTCGCGCCGGGGTCCTGGAGATCACCCTGCCCCGTCTGCGCGAGCGCCGCGATTCGCTCTACACCATACCGGTGACCGACGAGGAGCCATGAGCGAAGGAACCACCATCCCGCAGGAACCGCGCGAGGAGGCCGTAGCCATACCCGACATCCTGCCGGCGATGGCCCTCAAGGACGCCGTGCTGTTCCCATTCGTGATGGTGCCGCTTTCCATAGGCCGGGAGCGCTCGGTGGCCGCCGTAGATCAGGCGCTGGCGGAGAACCGGCTGCTACTGCTGCTCGCGCAGAAGGACCCCAACGACGAGAATCCGCCGTCCGAGGACCTCTACCAGGTCGGCACCGTGGCCGGAATCATGAGAATGATCAAGCTGCCGGACGGCCGCATCCGCATCCTGGTGCAGGGCCTAGCGCGTGCCAGGGTCGAGTACTTCATGCAGGAGGAGCCCTTCCTGCGCGCGCGCATCACCCGCCTGGAAGAGCCCGGAACGCCCACCGGAGACCTCGAGCTCGAGGCGTTCCTTCGAACCGTGCGCACCAACCTCGAGAAAGTGGTCGAGCTGGGCAAGTCCGTCTCGCCGGAGGTCATGCTGATCGCCACCTCCCTCGAGGACGGGGCACGTCTCGCGGATCTGGTGGCCTCCAACCTGACCCTAAAGCCGGAGGAGGCGCAGAAGGTGCTGGAGGCGATGGATCTGAAGGGGCGGCTTCGCGCGGTCAACGAGTTTCTCGAGCACGAGATCGCCCTGCTCGAGGTGCAGAAACAGATCACCACCCAGGTGCAGGGGGAGCTCGACAAGTCACAGAGAGAGTATCTGCTGCGCCAGCAGCTCAAGGCGATCCAGAAAGAGCTCGGCGAGACCGACGACGTGGACCAGGACGTGCAGCGCTACCGCGATCTGATCACCGCCAAGGGGCTCCCGGAGGAGGCACAGGCCGAAACCGAGAAGCAGCTCAAGCGCCTCCGCACCACTCACCCCGAGTCCGCCGAGTCCTCGGTGATCAGGACCTATCTCGACTGGCTCACAGGCCTGCCGTGGAAGACCTATTCGACCGACAACCTTGAACTCGGGCACGCGCGCGGCGTCCTCGACCAGGACCACTACGATCTCGAGAAGGTCAAACAACGCATTCTGGAGTTCCTGGCGGTTCGAAAGCTGAAGGCCGACAGCAAGGGGCCGATCCTGTGCTTTGTCGGGCCTCCGGGCGTCGGAAAGACCTCGCTTGGGCGCTCGATCGGCCGCGCCCTCGAGCGCAAGTTCATCCGCATCTCCCTCGGCGGAGTCCACGACGAGGCCGAGATCCGCGGTCACCGCCGGACCTACGTCGGCGCGCTTCCCGGTCGCATCATCCAGGGGATCAACCAGGCTGGCACGTCCAATCCGGTCTTCATGCTGGACGAGATCGACAAGATCGGCGCCGACTACCGCGGGGACCCGTCCGCGGCACTGCTCGAGGTCCTTGACCCCGAGCAGAACTTCTCCTTTCGCGACCACTACCTGGACGTCGCCTATGACCTGTCGAAGGTCCTCTTCATCGCGACGGCCAATGTGACCGAGACGATCCACCCCGCCTTCCTCGACCGCATGGAGGTCATCCAGCTCTCCGGCTACACCGAGGAGGAGAAGCTCCAGATCGCACGCCGCCACCTGATCCCGAAGCAGGTGCGCGAGAACGGGCTCTCACCAGGCCAGGTTCGGTTCCTTGACACCGGCCTGCGCTTCCTAATCGACCGCTACACCCGCGAGGCGGGGCTGCGCAACCTGGAGCGCGAGATCGGCGGGATCTGCCGGAAGGTCGCGGTCCGCATGGCCGAGGGCACCACCGGGAGAGTAACGGTGACACCCAAGGCGGTGGAGCGTTTCCTGGGGCCGATCCGTTTCCTGCCCGAGGAGCGCCTGGCCCAGGACCGCGTGGGTGTCGCCACTGGGCTGGCGTGGACGCCGGTCGGCGGCGACATTCTCCACGTCGAGGCCCTGGCGCTGCCCGGCAAGGGCGACCTGCGACTGACCGGACACCTGGGCGAGGTCATGAAGGAGTCGGCGCAGGCGGCGCTCTCCTATCTGAGGGCGAACGCCGCTCAGTTCGGCATAGCGCCGAACTTCTTCGACAAGCACTCGTTCCATGTGCACGTGCCGGCGGGAGCGACTCCCAAGGATGGGCCGTCTGCCGGGATCACGATGCTGTGCGCGCTCGCCTCGACGGCGGTCGGGAAGCCCGTTCGCCACGACCTGGCGATGACCGGCGAGATCACGCTTCGGGGCGAGATTCTCCCGGTCGGCGGGATCAAGGAGAAGGTGCTCGCGGCGCTGCGGGCCGGCATCAACGAGGTCTGCCTTCCACGCGAGAACCAGCGTGACCTCTCCGAGCTCCCCGCCCCTGCCCGTGCCAAGTTGCAAGCCCACCTGTTCTCGCGCGCCGAGGGCGTGCTGAATCTGGCCCTGGTCGAGCCGCCGGCAGCCAAGGCGCCCAAGGTGTCGTGAGACAGCTGCTGGCTCGCGCGACGAGCCGCTTCGTCGAGGTCATGGGCGTCCATGACAGACCGGAGCGGTTGGCCGCCGCATGGGCTCTCGGCATAGGCATCGGGCTGTCGCCCCTGATGGGCCTACACACCGCGCTCGCCCTTGCACTCGCGATCGTCTTCCGCCTCAACAAGCTGGACGTGCTCCTGGGGACGCTGATCATCAACCCGTGGACCCTGCCGCTCTACTTCCCTGTGGCCCTCCTGGTCGGCAAGCGGGTCACGGGCGTCAACATCCCTCATTTTGTCCGCTTTCAACCCGAAGCGGTTCTCAACCTGGCGGTGTGGCGTGAGAACGCCCCGTGGCTGAAGTCGATGCTTCTTGCGTGGGGGTTCGGGGCTGCGATCCTCGCCCTGCTGGCCGGCTTTGCGACCTACTTGCTGCTGCGCCGGGTCATCCGGGTGCACCGTGAGCACCATCTCCGCCGCCTGGCGCACGCTGATCAGAGCAACCTCCAAAAGCCCAGGGTACCCCCGGAACAAACGGGAAAAGGGTAAGGCGTGAACTGCAAAGGAAGGCGGGCGACCGACACCGGTCGCCCTTCTCACGGTCTCCTCTTCTTTGCCCTTTCCCTTTCTACGTTTTCCCTTTCGCAACCTCCCGGCGCTCGCGGAAGTAGGCGATCGTTTGGCGCAACCCATCCTCCAGCGCGATCCGGGGCTCCCACCCCAGCCGCGTGCGGGCGAGCGTGATGTCGGGCTGGCGCACCCGCGGGTCGTCCACGGGAAGCGGGCGAAACTCGATCGGCACGTGATTGCCAACCAGGCGACGGATCGTCTCGGCAAAGTGCAACACTGTCATCTCCGCCGGGTTGCCGATGTTGATGGGGTCGCCGATCTCCGAGAACAGCACCCGCACGATGCCTTCGATCTCGTCGTCCACGTAGCAGAAGGAGCGGGTCTGGGAGCCGTCCCCGAACACCGTGAGAGGCTCGCCGGCCAGGGCCTGTGAGATGAAGGCCGGCACGACGCGGCCGTCGCGCGCTCGCATCCTTGGGCCGAACGTGTTGAAGATGCGCACGATCCGCGTAGAAACCCCGTGGAAGCGCTGGTAGGCCATCGTCATGGCCTCGGAGAAGCGCTTGGCCTCGTCGTAGACCCCCCGTGGCCCCACCGGGTTCACGTTGCCCCAGTAGCCCTCGGGTTGCGGGTGCAGGAGGGGGTCCCCATACACCTCGGAGGTCGAGGCAAGGAGAAACCGCGCTCCCTTTGCCTTGGCGAGCCCGAGCGCCTTGTGTGTCCCGAGAGACCCGACCTTGAGGGTCTGGATCGGCAACTCAAGGTAGTCGATGGGCGAGGCCGGGGACGCGAAGTGGAGGACGAAGTCGACCCTTCCCGGCACGTGGATGTGGTTGGTGACGTCGTACTTCTCAAAGGCGAAGCCGTCCACTCCGAACAGGTGCTCGACGTTGGCGAGGCTGCCGGTGAGGAGGTTGTCAATGCACACTACCTCCATGCCCTCGGCCAGCAAACGGTCGCAGAGGTGCGAGCCGAGAAACCCGGCCCCGCCGGTCACCACCGCTCGAACCCTCTCCATTGGCTACCTCCTCAGGGCATTATGCAACGGAGGCGCCCCAAAGTCGCTTGACGAAGCGGCCGCCGGGGCCGCCCCCGCCTCTTGCTTTCGGGCCGCGGGGTGGCAGAATGAATCGTCGTTCATTCTACTCGAGTGGGTCAGCCGGCCCACGAGGGAGGTCCGGTGACGTACCAGGCCGACATGCGTGACATCAAGTTTCAGCTTTTCGAGTGGTTGCCCACGAACGAGCTGCTCACGACGGAGCGCTACTCGCAGTTCGACCGGGGCGATGTGGAGATGGTGCTGGAGGAGGCGCTCAAGCTGGCCCAGGAGCAGCTTGCGCCTTCCAACAAGGACGGCGACACGGTCGGCGCCCGCCTCGAGAACGGCCGCGTGTTCATGCCGAAGTCGTTCCACGCCGCGTACCAGAAAATGTGCGAGGGCGACTGGATCGGCTGCATCAACAATCCCGAGTACGGCGGCATGGGGCTGCCCGGTGTGGTGGGCACCGCTATCAACGAGCTCTTCTTCGGTGCCAACATGTCGCTGTGCCTGACCACCCTCCTCACTCGTGGAGCCTCATACCTGATCGAGAAATTCGGCACCGACGAGATGATCAAGCTGTTTTGCGAGCGCCTGTACAAGGGGATCTGGGCAGGCACCATGTGCCTGACCGAGCCGCAGGCCGGCTCGGACGTCGGCGCCTCCAAGGCGCGCGCCATCAAGCAACCCAACGGGCGATACCTCATTCAGGGCGAGAAGATCTTCATCACCGGCGGCGACCAGGACCTCACCGAGAACATCATTCACGCGGTGCTTGCGCGTACCCCGAAGGCGCCCGAGGGCACCGCCGGGCTCTCGCTTTTCATGATCCCGAAGATTCGCGTCAAACCCGACGGTTCTCTCGGCGAGCCCAACGACGTGGTCTGCTCCCGCCTCGAGGAGAAGATGGGCATCCACGGCTCCCCTACCTGCTCGCTGGTCTTCGGCGGCAACAACGGCTGCGAGGCCTTCCTGGTCGGCGAGGAAAACCATGGCATGAAGCTGATGTTCCACATGATGAACCCGGCGCGGATCGAGGTCGGCCTTCAGGGCGAGGCCGTCGCGGCGGCGACGTACCTGGCTGCGCTCGACTACGCGAAGACGCGCCTTCAGAGCCGCCACTGGACGAGGTTCAAGGACCACGAGGCGCCACAGGTGCCGATCGTCGAGCATCCGGACGTTCGGCGCATGCTGTTTACCTCCGCCGCCTATGTCCAGGCGATGCGCGCCCTTCTCATGCAGACCTCCTTCTACATCGACATGACCCAGGTCACGGCCGGCGAGGAACAGGAGCGCTTTCAGTCCTACGTTGAGGTACTCACGCCGATCTGCAAGGCGTGGGCATCCGACTGGGGCTTCCGGGTCACCGAGTGGTGCCTGCACGTCTACGGCGGCTACGGCTACTGCTCCGACTACCCCGCGGAACAGTACATGCGCGACGCCAAGATCGCCGCGATCTACGAGGGAACGAACGGCATTCAGGCCCTCGACCTGGTGGCGCGAAAGCTCCCGGCCAAGGGCGGCAAGCCCATCCGGGAGCTGCTCGGAATGGCCGAGGCGACGTTCAAGAAGCTGCGGGGCGACCCGCAGTTCATGGAGCCGGCGTGGATGCTCGGCGCCGCGCTCAAGCAGATCGAGGACATCTCCAAGGGGCTGACCAAGCGCCCGGATGCCGCCCTGGTCGTGGTGCTCAACTCGGTGCCGTTCCTCGACATGATCGGCGACGTCTTGGGGGCCCACTTCCTCCTCGACCAGGCGATTCTGGCCCGCACGAAGCTCCAGGGTCTGCTGGAGGCGGACGGGGTGAAGACCGAGGACAAGGACGCCCTGCGGACCTACCTGCAGGGGAAGGCGGAGGCTGCCTTCTACCACAACAAGGTGCAGGCGGCCATCCACTTCGCCTACCGGGTCCTGCCGCAGGTCACCGCCCGCGCCGTGGCGATCCGGGCCGGCGAGATGGGGCCGATCGACGCGGTGATGTAGGTGGTCCGGCGCGTGCAAGCTCGCAGGGAGGGGGCGCGACGCGCCCCCTTACTTCGTGTCGGCGTCCTCTCAGTCCCATGTATCATTGAACTGAGGGCTGTCGTGCGCTGGAGGTGACATGACGACGCGGCTCCGCATCACCCCGGGCGGTCGGTTCCGGGCCGTGGCGCTGGCCGCAGCGCTCCTGCCGGCGGTCGCGGCCGCCCAGATCACCAACGGCGGCTTCGAAACCGGCACCCTTTCCGGGTGGACGGCCGGGGGTACCAGCCGCGTCGAGGTGCTCGGGGCCACCAACTTCACTCCCAACATCACCCCCCCCGAAGGGACCAAGTTCGCGCTCCTGTCCACCGGCCGCGGACAGCTCAACGCGAACGCACGAGGCGACCTCGACGGCAACGGCACGAATGACTACGACATTGCCACGCTCAGTGCCTCGTTCACCGTTGCCAGCGCGGGGCAGGCGTTGAGCTTTAGCTGGGCGATGCTCACTTCCGAGAAGAGCCGGGCGGCCCTTTACGACGACTTCTCCAGGGTCACCCTCAACGGGACCGTCGTCTTCGCGCGCAGCGTCTACAAGCCTGGTGGCGGCTCCAAGTACAGCGACTCACCGGACTACAGCGGCACCAGCACGACGGTCTCGAGCCCGGGCGTCACCAACACCAGCCTGTTCTCCGACGGTTGGACGCCGTTCCAGCAGGCGTGCGTCGTGATCAGCACCGTGGGCACCTACACCCTCGAGTTCCTTCTCGCCGACCAGGGCGACACGGCCAACGACACCGGCCTGCTGATCGACAACGTTGTGTTCCCCTCAACATGCGGATCTTCCGTTGGCCAGGTGACCAACACCGCGGGCCTCAACCTCGAGGCCAAGGCCGGCGGCCTCACGTTCACGCTGACCGAGACGCGCGACGTCGCGGTGAGCAACACCGGGACGGTCGCGGCGCTGATTTCCAACGGTAACCTGACCGGCGACAACCCGAACGTCCAGACGCAGCTGTTCACCTGGTCCGACAGCGCGTTCCAGCGCATCACGACCGCCGTCGGCGCCGACTTCGGCAGGCCCTCCGTGACCAGCAACGGCCGGTGGATCGCGTTTGCCTCGACCGCAGACCTCACCGGCGGCAACGCGGACCGCAACTGGGAGATCTTCCGGTTCGACCGGAGCACTTCCACCATGCTGCAGCTCACCAACACTACCGGCTGCGCCAACACCGCACCGAGCATTGCCGTTGATGCCAGCGGCGGCTACGTCGCGTTCCAGACGACCTGCCCGGTCAACGTCGGCTACAACGCCGACGGCAACAGCGAAGTGGTCGTGTACGACGGGACCTCGACGTTCGTGAAGCGGGAGACCACCGGGTGCTCGAGCTTCGTGCCGTCGATCAACAACAGCACCGGCCAGTACGTCTTTATGGTCACCAATTGTGTCTACCCGGGGATCAGCAACGCCGACGGCAACAACGAGATTGTGCGCTGGGACCGGAGCGCCGGCACGTACCTCCAGGTCACCAACACCGCCGCCACGGTGGTCAACGACGTGCCCTCCGCCAACGGTGACGGCACCTACGTTGGCTTCCTCTCGAGCGGTAACTTCACCGGCGGCAACGCCGACGGCAACCTCGAGGTGTTCCGCTGGACCAGCACACCGGCTTACCTCCAGCTCACCAGCAGCGCCGCAACAATCGCGCACACCTGGGTCACCGCCGAGGACTCGGCGCGCTACTTCGCCGCCGAGCGGCTCGACACGACCACGTTCAACGTCGACACCATACGGATCGACGCCAGCGGTCCGACGTCCTCGGTCGTCGCCTCCGCGCCGAGCTGGTCGTTCCCGGCCATCGCGCTCAACCAGACCATCCCGCTCGTTGACTTCCAATCGAGCGGCGACCTCACGGGCGGCAACGCCGACCTCAACACCGAGGTCTTCGCCAGCACCCAAGGCACCGTAGCGCGCTCGACCTACTGCCTCACCCCGAACGTGACGATCCCGAACAACAACCCCACCGGTGTGACCAGCTCGCTGACCATCTCGGGCACCTTCAGCATCGCCGATCTCGAGCTTTTCCTGCGAATCACCCACCCGAACGTGGGCGACCTGATCGTGACGCTTCAGCACGGCACCGGCACGAACGTGACGCTCGTCGACAGGCCGCGTTACCCCGGCCTCAGTGCGGGCTGCGGCGGCGACGACATCCTGGCCACAATTGACGACGAGGCGGTGCTCCCGGTCGAGAACCAGTGCGTCACCACCATGACCCCGAGCATCTACGGCCTGTTCGGGCCCAACAACCCTGCGTCCGCGTTCGACGGCGAGTCGGTGGCGGGCACCTGGAACCTCAACGTCTCGGACCGCCGCAACCCCAACACCGGCACCCTCGTCCAGTGGTGCCTGTCGTTCGAGGGGAGCTGACGGCGATGGCCAGGCGCCTGTGTCTTGAGCCGGCCCATCGCCTGTCGGCGCCGCGCCTCGCCGTTGCGTGCGTCGTCCTGCTCGTCGTCGTGCTCGACTCCTCGGCCCAGGCTCCTTCCGGGGCCAACGGCACCCGCGACTCGTTCGGCTACGTGGTCTACGACCAGACCCAGCCGGGCTGTACGTACTCGTTCGTCGACATCCGGGCGACCGGAACGCCGGTTATTTTCACTGCGCCGTATCGCGACCCCGCTCTCGACCCGCCTGCCGACGACGACGGCGGGGCGGCGATCGCGCTCGGCGCTCCGTTCCGGTTCTACGGCCTGCAGGTCAGCCAGCTCATGATGTCCACCAACGGCTATCTCTCACTGGCCACGTCGCTCGACGACGACGACGGCCGCGACTTCTCCAACGACGCTCCCCTGCCCGAGGTGCCCGGCCACACCACCAGCGTGAGCGGGCAGCAGATCTACGGCGTCGCCGGGCGCCTGCTGCCCTACCACGACGACCTCGTGGCCGGGTCGGGCTCGGCGCAGCAGCAGTACTTCCCGGTGTGCCCGCGCGCGTCCGGGACGCTCGCCGGGGAGCCCTGCACCGTGCTGCAGTGGAGCGACTGGGGGTTCGCCCGCGGCCTGCCGGGGACGTTCAGCTTCCAGGCGCTGCTCTATCACTCCAGCAACGCCATCGCATTCCAGGTCGCCCCCGCTGACCCCTCCGGCGGCGCCTCGGCAACCGTCGGCATCCAGGACAGCGAGGCGCGGGTTGGGCTTCAGTACGCGGCGAACCAGGCGGGCGCGGTGCCCGCCGGTACCGCGGTGTGCTTCTACGAGCCGGCGTTCCCGCTCGGCGGCGCCGTCGCCGACGTGTCGCTCGGTGTGGTCAACGACCAGTACACGGTCCAGCCCGGCCAGCAGATCAGCTACGACGTCTACGTCACCAACTCCGGCCCTTCGGCAGTTACAGGGGTCGTCGCGGGCCAGACCCTGCCGTCCCAGCTGAGCTTCGCTGGCGACACCTGCGGCGGCGAGTTCGCCGACGGCTCTTGGGCGGTCGGCTCGCTGCCGCCCGGCGGCCAGACCTCGTGCACCGTGACCCTGGACGTTGTCGGCTCGTCGCCGACGCCCGTGAGTGTCCCGCTCGGAGCCAGCGCCACCGAGGCCGACCCCGACGCCGGCAACAACTCCACCGCCGTCGTCATCGCCTTCCAGGAGAACGGCGCCGAGCCGATCCCGACGCTCGGCGAGGCCGGCCTGATGGTCCTCGCCACGCTGCTGGCCGCTCTCGGCGCCCTCGCCCTCCGACGCTCCGGCTGAGCCGCCGGCGCTGTGACCGGCGCTCAGTCGGGCTGGTCGCCGTCGGCGGGCATCGGCGGCACCGCCACCGGCAGCGTGACATCCTGATCGAACAGGAAGTCGTCAACGATGGCGATCTCCCGGGACGGTGGCACGACCCCTTCCGGCACGCTGTCTTTGGAGAGTCGGACCACGTAGCGCCCCGTGGCCACTCCGTCGATCCGGTACAGGCCGAAGCTGTCGGTCCGGCCCCTGGCCACGATCTCGCCGCCCGGGGCCACCAGCTCGACGCGGACACCGGCCAGCGGCGTCCCAATCGCGTCCCGCACCCGGCCGGCGAGCCCGAACTCGAGCCGCAGCTCGAAGTCCACCCGGGTCACCCCGCCGCTGACCACCCGCGCAACCCGCACCGACTTGACTGGGACCAGCGCGATCGGCAGGTTGCCGACGTCGATCTCGACGGTGTGCACGCCCTCGGGGAGGTAGCCGATGAAGTACGCCCCCTGGGCGCCGGTCATCCCGCGGCTACGCCCGTCCACCAGGACGGCGACATCCGCCAGGCTCACCCCCGGCAGGGAAAGCCCCTCCGCCGCCCGGAGCCGACCCGCGACCGCGCCGGAGCCGCGCACCATGCCGCTCGCGCTGGCCGGCACCAGACCGCGACCGGCGACGGCCAGGTCTGCGATCACGCTGATCGAGAGCCTCGGCTGCGAGAACGCCGGTCCGGAGACGCGCGAGGGGACGGCCTGGTAGTCGAGGGCCCCGAGCAGGCCGAAGCCGATCGGTGCGTTGACCGAGAGCAGGCCGCCGCTCCGGCCGGCCGAGGTGATCGCGCCGGCCTTGAACGTCAGGCCCGGGAACCGCGCCCACGAGCCGCCGAGATACGCGGTGTAGCGCTCGTCGAGGCCGCCGCCGGCCTCCGCGGTGACGCCGACCTGGAGGTTCTGAGCGACGCCGACAGTCAGCTCGGCGTTCGTTGTCTTCGCGTAGTTGACCGCGAGCCACACGTTTCGCCCCGGCTGCGCGAACAGATTCGCCTGGTAGTCGCCGTAGGTGTCAGGGAAAGCGCTCAGGGAGAGGCGGCTGAACGGCCGCCACCGCACGGTGGGCCGCACGAAGTCGGCCTCCTCGACGCCGTCGTTGATCCGCCTTGCGATCAGCCCGAGGTCGAGGCCAGAGCTCACGCGGTAGAACCCCTCGGCGATGTGGTCCCAGCGGTCGGCGGACAGGCCGTAGTACGTGAGACCCGCGGGTTGCGACTGCGAGCGGACAGAGAGGATACCGCGCTCGAACGAGCCGGACAGGCTGGCGTCCCAGCCGACCTCCCCGCCGCCCCCGACCAGCGCCGCCTGCAGCAGGAACGGCCGCGAGAGCTGGGCGACCAGGCCGGCGCTCCCCTCGACGTGCGAGCCGAGCGCCTCCACCGACGCCTCGGCAGTCGCCCAGTCGGTCAGGCCGTGACGGGCGTAGAAGTACCCGCCGGGGTGGCTCGGCTCCCCCGACGAGCTCCCGATGAAGCCGCTGGTGAACCGGCCGGCGAGCCCACCGCCGGTAGCCACAGTCGTCGCGCCGTCGGCCAAGAGGAGCGCCGAAGCTGTGGAGAGCTGTCGGCGCACCTCGATCGGCACGGTCAGGTTCTGGCGCTGGTAGATCTCGACCTCGACGACGATCAGGCCGCGCGAGGGCAGCTCGACGTCGACGAACTCGTACTCGCCCGAGAAACCCACCTGCTGCGCGGCCACCCGGGTCCCGTCGAGCTTGAGCACCACCACCGAGGCCGCCGGCGCCGACCCGCGGAACGTCCGGATCGGCGTCGCCTGGCGGGTGATGAGCTGCTGGCCCTCGAAGTAGCCGGTCGCCGCGCCCCTGCGCACGCTGCTCCAGCCGTACTGCGCGCCGGCGAGGTCGAACGAGTCGAGCAGCGGGCTCGTCTGCACCGCCTGCTTGCCGGCGAGGACCATCTTGCGTCCCCACCCGCGGTACCAGGCCGCCTCGCGCACCAGGCTGGGCCCGGCCGTGCTGTCCTCCCACCAGAGCCGCCACGCCCCGTCGAGCGCCCGGCCGCGCATGAGCAGCGACCCGTTCACCTGTGAATCCCCGCTCTGTGTGACGTACGACAGCGATCCCCGCACGCTCGAGATCGCGTTCGCGGGCGGACCGACCTCCGGCACGAGCTCGGGCGCCGCAGCGGCTTCGCCCGCCTTCGCCGGCCGCCACGGCAGGTCGAGGCGCAGGGTGAGCGTTGCTCTGTCGAGTGTCAACTCGATCGCCAGGACCTCGCGCACCACCCCCTCGTCGATGAACGGCGCACCGTCGCGGAAGCTCAACCGGTTCTTCGGGACCGGGGCGGTACCGAGCGGCGTGGACAAGACGAGATCCTGCTCGCGCTCCAGGACGCTCACCTGCAGCAGCTCGCACAGGTCGAGCAGCGGCAGCGACAGCCCCGTCGGCGTGTCGAGCGCCTCGAGCACGCCGAGCACGCGATTGCCCCAGACCACCTCGACAACCAGCGTCGTATCCGCGAGCGCGGCCGCTGCAATCAGCAGCGACAGAGCCGCCAGCAGCCGGCGCCCGGCCAGGCAGGGCCCCCGCGCCGGACCGTCACGGGGTCTTCGCACCGCCGTCGGGGGGGACGACGAACGGGTAGGCCAGCCGCAGGGGCTGCTCGCCCAGCTGACCCTCGATGTCCACCACGTAGTCGCCCGGCTCAAGCTCCCGCGCCAGCCTCATGACGATCCGCCGTCGGAACCCCGGCAGCACCGGGGTCGGCGGCAGCTCCGCCGCCTCGATCGCCCCCTCGGGCACCACCGAGTTTCCCCCGACGGGCTGGGGCGCGGCGCTCGCGGAGGCCCCGGGGAACCGGCCGGTCGGCCACACGACGTAGCGGCCGCTCATCCGGGCGTGCGCGCTGCCCTCGCTGGAGATGTCGAACACCGCCGCGGCGGCGCGCTTGGCGGTGACGACCTCGAGGCAGTTCAGCACCGCGCGCCGGGTGACCTCGCCGACGTGGGCGTAAACCGCCACGCCGACCCGGCCGACGACGCGGGTGGTCTGGACCGCCGGCTCCGCCTCGGGCACCTCGTCGAAGAAGATCATCGCGCGGTGCTCGCCCGGTTCGGGCTTCACCTTCGGCCGCACGGTGAAGCGGACCGTCTGCAGGCGGCCCGGCGGCAGGCTAAGCCGCAGCGGCGAGATGGCGATCCACTGGTCCAGCGACTGCTCGGTCGGCTCGATCGCTTTGACCTGGTTGGCCTCGTCGAGGATCCAGTTGCTCACGCTGACCGACAGCTCGATCGGCGCCGTGCCCAGGTTCATGATCTGGATCGCCTCAGCCACGGGCCGGGTGCCGAGCGCCATCTCGATGCGCAGCGGCGAGATGCCGATCGACGCCGTCTGCGCGGCGGCGCGCCCCGGCAGCGCGATGGCGGCAATGGCCGCGACAGGTCCGGCAAGACGGCGGTGCACGGATCTCGTCATCGCACCTCCCTCTGTAGTGTACATGCGTGCGTCCGGACGGCCACCGTCGCCGAAGGAATGGCCAGGGTCCTCAAGGCCCCCGCGTCTCCCCGTGCGAGGAGAACAACGTGAGAGGCTGCACTAGAGCCCGTTGACGGTCACCGTCAGCTGGCCGGCGTAGCGGCCGGCGGCACCGGCACGGCTGAAGTCCAGTGAGATGATCGCCCCGGCATCCACGAGCAGCGCACCTCCCTCCCGCCCGAGCGGCTGCGGCGGCAGTGGCTCGAAGACGACGGCGATCTCCGCGCTGGGGTCGTCGGCCCCGCTGAGCACGCCTCTCTTTCCGTTCGCCCCCACCAGCTCGAAGCTCACCTGGACGAGGGCGAGGTCCACCCCGTCCGCCAGGCGCAACTGGGCGAGCCGCGGAACCGCGCGGGTTACCGTGGCCGGCGGCAGCTCCGCGGCGTCCGCCCCGCGCGCCTGGGTGGCCGCTCCGCCGAACAGGTCCCCTGCGCCGACCGCGCCAAGCGTGACCTCCCCGGCCAGGGCCACCTGCACCCAGCCCGGGCGCATTGTGCCCGCAGTCGGCTTTGCAGTCGGCTCAGCCGGTGCAGCAGCAGAAGCGGCCCCTGCCATCAACAGCGTCGCGATCAGCGCGGCCGCTATTCGGCGCCGGCCGGTCGCGTAGAGCGACGCGCAGCCGCACATCCGACGCATGGCTGCACCCGCCTGGCCACTCCTCATCGGCACCGCTTCAGTGTAGTACGTCAGAGATGAATCGACCCGGGCCGTTGGCGCGGCCCGGGCCCCGCACGGTTCCCGTTCAGGCCCGACCGGTCCCCGGTGCGGTCCTAGCTACGGCGTGGTCAAGGTAAGCCGGATCACACCACCGGTGTAGGTAGTGGCCCCGGTAACGTTGGTGATCGCGGTAACGTCCATGTTGAAGCGGACGTCACCGGTGTTGACGGCGCCGAGGCTGGCCGGGGTCGCGCCCGCCGACGCGCCCCACGCGCCGCCGTTGACGCTCGTCTGCCCCGCCGAGAGCGTGATCGTGCCCGACCCCGCAGCCGTCAGCGTCGGCGTTGGCAACGACATGGCCACCGTGAATCCGCGCGTCGAGCGGACCTGGTAGAAGTTCGACAGGGTCGTCAGAATCGCCGCCGCGTTGAAGGGCGTGGCGACCACCGTGGCATCGCCGCTCAGCGCGCCCGCCGCACCGGTCAACGCAAAGTTCGAGGCACCGTTGTCGGACGGGTTCGCGTTCGCCAGAGCGGTGGCGAGGTCGTTGGCGGTCACCGTCAGCGTCACAGAGGAGCGGTAGTAGAGGATCGCCAGCGGGTTGAGCTGAACTGAGATGTTGGTGTCCCCGACCGCCTGCGCAAAGGCGGAGTCCCCCGCAAAGACGGCCATCAGGACCGCCGCTGTCGCGAGTAGCAGTGTGAGCTTTCTGATGGGCCTGATCATGGACCGGATCCTCCTTGGGCCGGCGGCCTCCAAAGCCCGCTAGGTCCACCGGCCTACAACCAAGATGCAACTCCCATACCAATCACCCAGGAAGGGGCAGTCGCGACAAATCCGCGGTCTGATGGGGCAAAAACCCCTATCTTGGGGCGGATGAGCGCGTACGCGGTGACGCGCTGCGTCACCGTTTCGGCCCCAAAGTGCCGGACAAGGGTCACTGGTCCGACCCGAGCATCGCCAGCCGACCTTCGAGCTCCACGGCGCCCTCTTCCGCCTCGCCCCAGGCCTCGAGAAGCTCGTTTGCACGCCGGCGCGCGGCCTCGGCCTCGGCCGCCGTGTCGCGCGCCCGGACGGG
>Ga0214473_10004478_pt1 | contig 16789 bp, 14 predicted proteins | sample RVTome_7_FD_203509 | JGI IMG/M metagenome (GOLD analysis project Ga0214473, IMG submission 203509) | Soil microbial communities from uranium-contaminated site in the Upper Colorado River Basin, Wyoming, United States - RVT98D197 | ecosystem: Environmental > Terrestrial > Soil > Contaminated >... | reverse complement strand
GACGCGACCGGCATCAGCCACGGCGTCGAGGGCATTGTCGATCAGATTCGCCCAGACCTGGTTGAGCTCGCCGACGAAGCCGCGAACGCGCGGGAGGTCCGGTTCCACGTCGACCACAACGGCAATCGATTTTGCCCGCGCCTTGGATCTGAGTATGGTGACCGTGTTGTTCAGGTTCAACGTCAGGTCCACAGGTTCGGCCACCGTGGCCTGATCCATGTGGGTGAATCCCTTGATCGCCTGGACGAGTCCCGAGATCCGCATCGCGGCCTCCTGAATCTCGGAGGCCAGCCCGCGAACCGAGCACCCGGCTGCCACCCACCGGAGAACCGCCTCGAGTGGCGGTCCAGAAACCGCATCAGCGATCCGATCGAGCGCGTCGAGCGTCACGGCGGTTTCGGCCAGCGGTGCCGCGATGGCGGCGTCGAGGCCGTGGTCGGCGAGCCAGTCGGCGATTGCGTCCTCGCGTTCGGCCTGCTGGATCGGAGACAGCACGCCCTGCGCAGGCGCGAGGCAGGACGCGCGCACGGCGTCGATGGCGGCGAGCTGGGGATCGGTAAGCCTCGAGGCGCCCAACGCGCGTGTCGCCCGCTCGGCGTCCTCCAGCCGGTGTTCGAGCAGCGACGCGCTGCGTTCGATCGCGGAGGCCGGGTTGTTCAGCTCGTGAGCCAGTCCGGCGGACAGCTTCCCGAGCGAGACCATCTTCTCGTCGTGCAGGTCGCTCGATGTGAACAGCCTCGCGCGATCGATCATCTTGTGCACGAGGATCGACGTGATCTGATGACATTCGCGAGTCATCGCGGGGAGGTGCTCACGAGGGAGGGCCAGAATCACGGTGGGCTCCAGGGCGACGGAATTGCCCGGGGGACTGACCAGCCGCGAGTACGGGAGCAAGCCCGTGACGTCCCCAGCCTGCCACTCCATCGCTTTGTGCCGCCCGGCGCCACGGTCGACGAAAATGGCGATGTGCCCGGTCAGCAAGACGTAGAGGCCCTCCACGGGCGTGCCCTTCAGGGTCAGCACGTCCCCCTCGTTGAGATGCCGAACGGCCCCATGTGAGGCCAGCCAGGCGAGCTCCTCGCGCGGCGCCGCGCCGAGGGTCCTGTGCTCGGTCAACTGATCGACGAGATCTATCGCGGTCAAGTACTCACACCCCCGATGAATCGGTATCGAGAACCCCAGCCCGGCCTCGCGCTTCGTTTCTCTCAGGCAGACCGCGCGCGCAGGCGAAACCGTTCGGGCCCTGGTTCCTCAAGCGATCAGATCTTACACCGCGAAGGCTCTCGGGATCAGGAACCTGATATGATCGGCGGGGCTTTATGTCAGGAGGACGTGTGAGCACAACACCGGTTTCGGCAGGACTCGCTCCCTCGAGCCGACTCGGTCCGTACGAAGTGACAGCCCGTCTCGGCGCGGGGGGCATGGGCGAGGTTTATCGGGCCCGCGACACCCGCCTCGCGAGGGACGTGGCCCTGAAGCTGCTCCCGCCGCAGCTCGCCGCCGACCCTCAGTTCCGGGCGCGCTTCGAGCGCGAGGCCAAGAGTATCTCCGCGCTCAACCATCCCCACATCTGCACCCTGCACGACGTCGGAAGCGAGACGATCCGGGGCGAAGAGCTCCACTACCTGGTCCTCGAGCTCATTGAGGGCGAGTCGCTGGCGCAGAGGCTCACCAAAGGTCCGTTGCCGATCGAAGACGTCCTGCGCTTCGGGGTGCAGATCGCGTCCGCTCTCCACGCCCGCACACCGGCGGGGGATCGTCCACCGCGACCTCAAGCCGGCGAACGTGATGCTGACGCGGTCCGGGGCGAAACTGCTCGACTTCGGCCTGGCCCGCCCCGGCGAAGCGAAGACCACGTCGGGAAGCGGTTTCCTCTCTACAGACCCAAGACCAGCCCCTCACGGAGCAGGGTACGATCGTGGGCGCGCGGACGGACCGGAGCTCTACTATCGCGCGGCGAACGCGAGCCTGATGGCGGTGCCGATCGAGAAAGGCGCGGTCTTCATCCCGGGAACGCCCCAGCCTCTTTTCCGGGCGCGCTTCGCGCCGGTGACCGCGCGAGGCCTCTACCGCCCGACTCCCGACGGCCAGCGCTTTCTGATTCTCGCGCCCCTGGGGCGGGACGCGATGCAGCCGGCCACGGTGGTGCTGAACTGGACGTCGGCCCTCCCGTGAGCCCTCTCCCTGTGCGTTTGTGATCGGAACGTCGCTCGCTCGATACCAGGTTCTCGAGAAGCTTGGGGAGTTCTGAACTGGTTCGAGGAGTTCAAAGGGCTCCTAACAGAGAACTCTTGTCAATAGATGTGTAAACAGGACCTTCAATCCCGGACTGGTGAACTCGACGCCCCACTTCCTGCCGAGCAGCTCCTTCACGGTGGCCACGACGCGGCCGGGCTCGAACCCGAATCGCTTCTGCAGCTCCTTGAGGGGGGCGGACGCGCCGAACGTCTGCATCCCGATGACGGGTCCCGCGTCGCCGACGTACCGTTCCCGAACGTCGACGCCTGTTCGATCGCGAGGCGTGCCTTCACGGAAGGGGGCAGCACCCTCTCGCGGTACTCCTTCGGCTGATGGTCGAAGATGTCCCACGACGGCATCGACACGACGCGGGACCGGATGCCCTCCTTCACGAGCTGTTCGTGCGCCTCCATGGCGAGGCTCCGCTCGCTGCCCGTGGCGATCCGGATCACCTCGGGGGCGCCGCGTGGCGCGTCGGCGAGAACGTACGCTCCCTTCGCGACGCCAGCCGCCGGCGCGTACCGCGTACGATCCGGCGTCGGGAGCGGCGGGCCGTCTTCGCCTCGCCCGTCGCGTCGTGCGTGAAGATGTAGAGCGCGGGAAGCTAAGAGTACTGCACTCCCGGTTCGGTGAAATACGCGCCGGCGCCGCTCGCCATCATCAAAGGAACGACGCCGAGTCTCGCCGAAGGCAACCCTCAGGCCAAGCGAGGCCACAGCCGCGATCATCGACCGGACTGCAAGCAGGTGTGTATCGCCCTGGTGGTGACCCGTGAGGGAGTGCCCCTCAGCTACGAAGTCTTTGACGGCAACCGCGTAGACGTGACGACCGTCGAGGAGATCGTGGGCGTTATGGAAGCGCGCTTTGGCCTCGCGGACCGGGTCTGGGTGATGGACCGCGGAATGATGAGCCGGAAGAACATTGCCTGGCTGCAGAACACGGGCCGGAAGTACGTGCTCGGGGCTTCCCGACAGGAGGTCAAGCGCTGGCGCCAGCAGACCGCGGAGGAGAGCGGCTGGCAGATTGTGCGTGAGGGTGTCGAGGCGAAGCTCGCCCGTGACGGGACCGAGACCTTCGTCTTGTGCCGCTCCGCGGAGCGGCGCCAGAAGGAGAAGTCGATGCACGAACGCTTCGCCCTGCGCATCGAGGAAGGCCTCGGCCGGCTCGCCCGACGTATCCACAAGGCTCGCAGAAAACTGGACCGCGGGCCCATCGAGCGACAGATCGGCAGGCTCCTGCAGCGCAACTCCCGGGCGGCCGGCCGTTACCTCGCCACCCTCGTCGAGGACCCGACTCGACCCGCGGGGCTACGCCTGGACTGGTCTATCCGCCCCGAATGGGAGGACCTCTCGCGCTTTGCTAAAGGCTGCTACGTGCTCCGCACCAACGTGAACGAGTGGAACGCCGAGGTCCTCTGGCAGACCTACATCCAGCTCACCGAGGCCGAGTCCGCCTTTCGGATCCAGAAGACCGAGCTGTCCATCCGTCCCGTCTGGCATCAGAAGAAGGAGCGCGTCCAGGCCCACATCTTCGTCTGCTTCCTGGCTTACGTCCTCTGGAAAACCCTCGAGCAATGGCAACGGCAAGCCGGCCTCGGCAACTCTCCGCGCACCATCCTCGATGAGCTGGCCAACCTTCAAAGCGCCGACATCGTTCTCCCAACGGCCAATGATCCCCGGCGCGAGCTTCGCATTCGCTGTGTCGTCCGACCCGACAAGGCTCAGGCCCAACTCCTCGATCGCCTCGGCCTTCGCCTTCCCGAGCGCCTGCGCCTGCCCATGTCCCCTGTCAAAATGTAGTGCCAACTTTCTGAGGTTAGGCAGTCTAACCTGTTGAAAACACTAGACCGCCTTTCTTGAACTGCGGACCTTGGGCTAGGGGTTTCGGGCGGGCAATTGCGGCGTATAGTTGTCCGAGAAAGGACGTTCCCAATATGAGAACCCATTCGAGCCACGGTAGAGGCGGAATCTCGGCCCTCACGGTGCTGAGCCTTCTCTTTTCGGAGATGGTCCCCCTGTTGCCCGCCCAGACCGCCCCCGCGCCGGAAGCGGACGAGGTAGAGGTCGACGGAGGGTGGCCGCGTACCTTCACGATGCCGAGCGGCGGGACCGTCGTCATCTACGTGCCGCAGGCTGCGAGCTGGAACCAGCACAAGCATCTCGTGGCCTATAGCGCCGTGGCCTATAGCGCCCCTGGAGCGAAAAATCCCGACCTCGGCTCGATAAAGCTCGAGACCGATACCACCGTCTCACTGGAAGAGCGGCTGGTGCGCTTTGATGCGATCGATCTGACCGAGTCGAACTTCCCCAAGCTCTCGCGCCAGCAGACGGCGGAGGTCACCACGTTCATACGAGACACGATCCCGGAGAAGGACCGGGTCATCGCGCTCGATCGCATGATGGCCGCCATCGAGACCAGCGAGATCGTTCCCAAGGACGTTACGGGGGTCAAGGCCGATCCGCCCACGATCTTCTTCAGCAGCACGCCGGCGATTCTCGTGAACTTAGACGGCGAGCCCATCTGGAGTCCCATCGCCGAGAACGATCTTCGATTCGCCGTCAACACCAACTGGGATCTTTTCGAGCACGGGCCCACGAAGACCTTCTATCTGCGGCACGAAAGCTTCTGGTTGAAGGCGTCCGCCGTCGAGGGACCTTGGACGCCGGCCGGCGACCTTCCGGGAAGTTTCGCGAAGCTTCCGGCCGACCCGAACTGGAAGGAGGTCAAGGCGGCGCTGCCGGGAAAGAAGATCGACCCCAAGAAGGCGCCCAAGGTCTTCGTGAGTCTCGAGCCAGCCGAGCTCATCCTGCTCCAGGGAAAGCCGAAGTACGAAAAGGTCGAGGGCACCGCCCTCGTCTGGGTGAGCAATACCGAAAGCGACGTCTTCGGCATCGGCAAGGTGGGGGCGATGACGCTCTACTATCTCGTCGCCGGACGATGGTTCTCGGCGTCGGATTTCACCGGCCCCTGGACGTTCGCGACCACGGCGCTGCCCCCGGACTTCAAGAAGATCCCTCTCGAGCATCCGCGATCCCGCGTCCTCGCCTCCGTCCCGGGAACGCGGCAGGCGGCGGAAGCGATCCTACTCGCGCAGATCCCGGAAACGGCGCGCGTCAACATCAAGACGTTGCAGGGGCCCGAGGTCTCCTATCAGGGCGACCCGAAGTTCGAGCCTGAGCCGGGTGCGACACAGATCCAGAGCGCGGTCAACACCGACAAGGACATTTTCAAGATCGGCGACAAGTACTACATGTGCTACAACGGCGTCTGGTTCTCCTCGAAGGGCCCGACCGGTCCCTGGGAGGTCGAGACCAACGTCCCGAAAGAGATCTACCAGATTCCCGCGAGCTCCTCGCACCACCACGTCACCTATGTCACCGTCGAGGACGACGACGACAGCGACGAGTGGGCGACGTTCGCGGTGGTGGCCGGCTATACGGGAATGATGATCGCCTGGGGGTGCGTGGTCTGGGGGAGCGGCTGGTACTACCCTCCCTACGTCGGATATGGCGGTTTCTATCCAGCCTACTATCCCCGCTACGGAGCGTACGGCTACAGCGCCTGGTACAACCCGTGGACGGGAGGGTACGGGAGGGGGGTCGCGGCCTACGGCCCGTACGGCGGGGCTGGCGCCGGCGCGCGCTACAACCCGAGAACCGGCACGTACGCGAGAGGGGCATCCGCCTGGGGACCTTATGGATCACGCGGCGTCGCCGAGGCGTGGAATCCTAGAACCGGCACCTACGCACGGACGCGACAGGGTTCGAACGTCTACGGAAGCTGGGGCTCGACGTCCGTCCAGCGTGGCGACGATTGGGCCCAGACCGCACGGGTGACGAATCGGGCGACGGGAACGACGACGCGGGTAACAAGGACCGACGAGGGAGCCATGGCGAGCCGGCGCGGCGCGGGCGGCGGGACCGTTGCCGTCGGCGAGGGCGGAAACGTCTACGCGGGGCGCGATGGAAACGTGTACCGCCGGGAAGACGGCAACTGGCAGAAGAACGAGAACGGAAACTGGAACAACGTCGATCCTCCTGCGAAGACGAGCCCGTCGACGACGAGATCCACTACGACACGCTCGACGACGACACGGTCCATGGATTCTTCGACCTACGGCCAGCTCGAGCGAGATCGCTCCACGCGCGCCGAGGGCTCTCAGCGAACGAAAGACTACAGCTCCTATCGAAGCGGAAGCAGCAGGTCGACGGGGAGCTACCGCTCGAGCGGCGGCGCTCGCCGCAGCGGCGGTGGTCGGAGGCGATAGCGGCGGCGTCGGAGACCGAATTTCTTTCCTAACCACCCTGGTAGTTTTACGAGTTCTTTACAGGTGACGCCTCCGATAGTCTCGGCTCGTGGTCTCGTCGACGTCCTCCGTCCTCTTGCGGCTCCGCACCACGGCCTCGCCGAGGGCATCCGGTCGTCCCTCCATGAGCCTCGGCTTCTTCTCGCCTCTCCACGCACTATTGCACGCCACGTCCCCCTTCCTCCTCGCAAGAGACTTCCGTCCAGCCCTGGCGGACGGTGGTGCCTCCGCAGTAGCTCTTACCCTCTGCCATCGGATTGTTGAGGTAGGCCAGGATGCTCGCGCAGGTTTCGTCTTCCGCGGGCTGGACCTTGCAGGTACCCGCGTAGGCGGGGTTCTTGAAACAACAGGGCTTCTTGGACGGCTCGGACTGTGGTCGTTCCGCCACCGTCCTTGCCCCTTCGGACTTCGTCCAGGCCTGCCATAGCTGCGTGGAGGCGGCCGGAACGCGTGCGGTGGAAACGAAGGCCAGCGTGCCCGCGACGGCGGCGGGAAGCAGTGCGCGATTCAGGAACATGTTCTCCTCCCTGCGGGCAAATTGTAGTCCCATCGCCCCGTCGCGCGAGACCTTTGTTCCGAGGGAGTCCGACAACGCGTCGGCTACTTCGGTCGCGGAATTTCCCCGGACGATTCTCCTGAAATCGTTGTTCTCGCGACCGCGCGCGGCGATCCCCCCGCGGCGAGAGCTCGCTCGGCTCGATCCCCCTTTTTCGGCGCGCTACACGCCAGATCAAGGATCGCCTGGCGCTCGAAGCGAACTTCGCGATCGCCCCGTCACCGGTCAGGGCTCGAGCGCGGCGTGCTGGCGCAGCCAGTAGGCCTTCGGGTGGAGCTCAGCCATGAGCGCCGATGCGGCGCGGCCGAAGTCGCTTTCGCGGAATTTCTGGAAGGACTCGCGATCGCTCCACTCCGTGACGGTCACCAGGCTCGCCCCGTCCTCGGAAAGGAGGACGCGGGCGCGCAAGAGTCCCGGGAGGCTCCGGAGCTGCTCCGAGGCCAGGCGAATGAGGTTGTCGGCCTGACGTGTCTGTGCGTCCGCCGTCGTGGGATAGATCACGAGAGCCATGAAAGGTTCGGCCATTCATCCTCCTTGTGTAAATCAAAGCAGATTCTAGCCGCAATGCCCAGAGCGTCCTACTCGTGGGATTCGTAGTAGCGGTTCTGCCCCATGCCACCGCGCTCTTCTTCGGGCGCTACGTGCTGAAGATGAACCCCCGCGATTCTCCTCGGGGCTGCGCGGGGGCGGGCACCGTCACCGCCGCGCTCCGGGCGATCCAGGACGAAGCGGGGAGTAAGCGCCCGGTCCTGGGGTACACCGTCCCCTACGCCATCGGAAACATCCTTCTCACCGCGTGGGGCCCCGTCGTGGTGATGCTTACCCGATAGCGGCCTGGCGTCCGCTACCCTTCGCCGTGTAACGCACCGCCATCACCGTGATGTCGTCGGACTGGGGCGCCCGACCGGCGAAGGATTTCACCGCCTGGTAGACCCCTCGGGCGAGCTCGGCGGCGGAACCATGCGGGGCTCTCGCGAGGTGCTCGAGGAGGCGGTCAGTGGTGAAGAAATCCCCTTTTTCGTCGAGAGCCTCGCTCACCCCATCGGTGTAGAGCACGAGAGAGTCGCCGGACGTCAGAGTCGTTCTCTTTGTCCGATACTCGGAAGCTTCGATGAGGCCGAGGACCGGACCTCCATCGACCTCGAGGAATCGCGGGGCGGTCTTCGCACCGGAAACGAGCACGGGCGGGTCGTGTCCCGCCGAGGCGTAAGAGAGCTCTCCGGTCTTGAGATCGAGAGCTCCGGCAAACAGGGTCACGAACATGCCCTGCTCGTTCTCCTCACAGAGTCCGCGATTCACGGCACGGAGGACCTCGGCCAGATCGGGCTCGCGCCCGGCGATAGCGTGGAACATCGTCTTGGCGCGCGCCATGAAGAGGGCGGCGCCCACTCCCTTTCCCGATACGTCCCCGACGACGAACGTGAGCTTTCCGTCCAGGAGAAAGTGCTCGTAGAGGTCGCCGCCGATCTGGCGGGCGGGCTCGAGGATGGCGTGAAGCTCGAAGCCGTCTCCCGGCCTCCCACCGGCGTTCGCCGCGGGGAGCATGTCCACCTGGATGCGGCGCGCAATCTGGAGCTCGCTTTCGAGACGCTCCTTCGCCTTCGTCGTCGCCTCCAGATCTTTGATGTAGGTCTTCAGAGAATCGCGCATTCGGTGAAAGGCGGAAGTGAGAGCTCCGATCTCGTCTCTGGAGCGAACCGCGGGTAGCGCTCCGTCGAGATTGCCGGTCGCGATTTCTCCCGCGCTCGCCGAGAGCTCGCCGAGCGGACGGGTGAGGCGCGAGGCGAGCGTCGCGACGAGCGCCACCAGACAGACGAGGCCGACTCCGAGGATCAAGAGCTCGGTGCGCGCGAGCCGATGGACTTCGGCGAGGATCTCGTCCTCGGGGTAGATCGCGGCGAACGACCAGCCGGCACCGCCCACGGGGCGGAACGCCGCCCGGGCCTCCTTCCCCAGATACAGGTCGCGATAGGGGACGAAGCCTTCCTCTCCGCGAAGCATCATCTCGAGGATCACCTTGGTCTCGGGATCCGCATCCGGCCGCACCAGCTCGAGAGCGGTCTTGTCGGAAACGACGAAGCGCGGATCGGGATGGGCCAGGACGTGGCCTTTCCGCGAGAGAACCACGGCATAGGCCGCGCCTTCGAGATCCTCGGACTCGACGACCTCTCGCAGCCATTCGGTCGCGAGATCCGCGGTCACGACGCCGAGGAGCCTTCGTTCTCCGCCCTCACTCCGGAAGACGGGCACGGAATACGTGACCATCAAGGCGTCGCCGCCGCCCTCGTCGAAGTAGGGCTCCGACCAGCGAGGCTGGCCGGAAGACGCCGCGGCGACGTACCAGTCCTTCTCCCAGTACCGGTACGAGTTCGCCGCCAAATCGACCCTCTTCGTCTCCTTTCCCTGTCGATAGAAGTACGGCGCGTAGGCCTGCCGTTCCGGCGATACCGCGGCAGCCGATCCATAGAGCTTGGGATTTCCCTCGACGAAAGCGCGAATCACCTGTTCGAGCTCGGCGGGAGAGATCGTCGTATGTTCGAGCGTCGATGCCAGGAGTCGAGTTCCCTCTTCGACCGAGCGGAGGATTTCCTCGATCTCATGAGCGTGAGATTCGGCCGTTCGGAGGGCGATCCGGGAGGCATCTTCGAGAACGAAGGCGCGGGACACGAGAAACGAGTAGACGAGGGCCAGGGCGAAGAGGATCCCCGTCGTTCCGGCTACCCAGAACAGGAGCCGTGACGCCACGCTGCGGAATGCCATTTGACCGACTCTATTTGAGCTCGACGAGGACGGCTCGCGCCGCGCCGGAGACGAGTTTTTCGGAGTGGCTCCGGTTTCCAGGGGTGAAGCTGGCCTCGCCGTGGGCCACGCGGGTCACGCGACTCTTTCCGTCCGGCGTCGTCGATTCGATCTCGCCTCCATCCATGACGACGACGACGACGTCCTTGTCGTGGAAATGCATGGGCGTGGGCTGGCCGGTCCAGCGGTATTCCCAGATCGCGACGCGCTCGTTCTCGAGCCGGCTCACTGCGCCCTCGCGAGGAAAGGCGTTCGGAAGCCCCGATGTGTTGGGAATGGGAGCCGCCTGGTGGTCCTTGAGATCGATCAGGATCGCGTGCCTCGGGTTGTCGTCGACGAGACCTTCCTCGATGTGGGTCACGCCCTTCGGTTGAAAGAGGACGAATCCCTCGTCCACCTTCGACTCCCGGCTGGTGCCGTCGGGCATGGTCACCTTGATGGGCGAGCCGACGAGGTAGACACCGACGAGGTCGTACTTGTGCCGGTGCATGGCGCTCGGCTTCCCCTCGATCCAGGTGACGTCCCAGATGGTCACCCGCTCGTTGTCGAAAAGCTGCTTCGCTCCCTCGCGCGGGAACGCATGAGGCAGATCTTGATTCTGTAAAGGCGTCAGGACGAACAGGAGCGAGAGGATGGCTTTCATCGCGAGAACCTCCGACCCGATTGGGCGGCGCTATTCTTCGCTCGTTCCTGCCAGGGTGTCCAGCGTCCGGGGGCTCAGAAGTTTACGAGGAAGCCCGCCGGTGGAATCTCGAAGCCAACCGGCCTCGGAGCTTCGAGGCCTCCTCGAGGAGCGCTTCTTGCGTGGATTCCGACTTCGGTCGCAGCAGCAGGAGGGATCGAGCTTCTTCCTGGCTCATGCCCTCGAGGGGAATAACGGCGACTCCGAGCTCGCGAACGGGGCCGCTGGGCGCGCGGAGAGTTTCCTCGCAGTAGAGAATGTCGTGGCTTTGATGGACCGCAGTCATCGTAGGACAGTGGAACGCACAAAGGTCGTTCGCCGTGGGGAAGATCTCGAAACAGCGCCGTCCGAACCAGCTCTCGGAGACGAGCTCTCTCGCCGGCTGGTTCATGTAGATGAGCTCCATCCGATCGGAGACCACGGCGCAGGCGTCGGGGTTGTCCTCGAGGAAACCCCAGCGGAGAGCGCTCTCGTCCTCGAGCATCGACCTGTCTCTGGGCGTTCCATCCGGCATTTCGAGAACCTCCGGCCTTGGGACACGAGCACGATGTCCACGCGACAGCGCCTCCTCGTGACTCTCTAACCGCCGAATCGAATCGGTGGCGAGGCCTGGGGAGGCTCGCGAAACTCGAATCTAGGGCGCCAGAGGGATCTCCGCCGCCAGGTCGAATCGAAGGATCGCGCGGATCTTGTTCTCCATCTGGATATAGCGCGCGGCTTTGATCGCAGGGATCACTCCGTTCAGCCTGTCCATGTACTTCTTCTTCAGCGCGACCTCCGCTTCCTCGATGGCGAGCGCCTCGGTCATCAAGGCCCTGGCCTTGTCATCGGTCAGCGTCTTGGCGTTGTACTCCTGGGCATAGCTCTGAATTGCCTTTCCCAGCCGCTGGTTGATCGCCTCGAGCTCCTTCTGGTATTCCTCGTACACCGGCCAGAAAACCTTGGACTCCGCCTCGGTGAGACCCAGGTTCTCGGCGATGAGCAGCTTCTTGTCCGCTTTGATCTTGTCCCGCAGGATCTCCATGTTGCTTGCGGGCTGGTCTTGAAAGGAGGATGCACGACTCGCGAGAGCCGCGACGGCGAAAACGGCGCTAAACACCATTGCGGAAGCTTTCCTCGAGACGAATGGCATGGGTCCTCCAAATAGAGCCGGGCGCGGTCGGCTGATTTCTGACTTTGACACCGCGGAAGTATAGCGCATCGACTCGGTCGGTGGCACGGAGCTCGCCGAGCGGGGTAACGCTCACCGCGTTCGTCGCGGCGGGATTCGAGCACTCGATCGCGAACATGTACTTCGTGCCCATGGGCATGTTGCTTTCGGGCGAAGCCAGCGGTGACTTGACCTGGAGTGGATTCCTGCTACGGAATCTCCTCCCCGTAACCCTCGGGAACGTCGCCGGGGGCTCGGTGATGGTCGGCCTCGCTTACTGGTTCATCTACCTGCGGAAGCGGTAGCCGTCCTCGCGGCTTCGACCGGGATCGTCTGCTGCCGTCCCAGGGCGAGCCGCTGAACGAGAGGACGCAGCCAGAAATACGCGAGGCTGGCGGCCAGGAGATCGCAGATGATGGCGGCCCAGAAGACCGTCTCCCACGTTCCCCGGGTCTCGAAGAGCCAGGCAGCGCCAGAGCCCGCGAAGAGCGATGCCGTTCCCTTCGCCGTGTACAGGATTCCGTAGTTCGTCGCGGCGTACTTGGGACCGAAGACGTCCCCGATGGCGGCGGGGAAGAGCGAGTAGATCTCGCCCCAGGCGAAGAACACCAGGCCCGAGAGAATGACGAACAACAGCGGATGTCCGATGAAGCTCAGAAGCGCGAAGATGCCGATAGCCTCCAGGGCGAAGGCGATTCCCATGGTCTGGTAGCGGCCGATGCGGTCGGAGACGTACCCCCAGAAGGGCCGGGTGGCGCCGTTGAGGATGCCGCTCAGAATGAGGGCGAGCCCGAGCGCGGTGACCCCGAAGAACACAACATGCTTGTCCATTCCGTAGGTGGAGGCGATGGGCTTGATCTGGGCCGTGACCATGAGCCCTCCGAAGGCCACCATGGTCATCATCAGGTACATGAGCCAGAACGTGCCGGTGCGCACGATTCTCCAGGGGTTCGAGGCGTCGGTCGCCGTGGGCGCCTTGCGCAGGAACTGCGCCGCAACCAGGACCACTGTCCCCTGGATCAGTCCCCACACGATGAAAGTGCTCCTGTAGCCCCTCGACTCGATCATCCATTGAATGGGCAAGATCGTGAGCGCGGTCCCGAAACCGTAGGCGCCGGCGGTGAGGCCGGCGGCAAGGCCGCGGCGGTCGGGGAACCACTTGAGGGCGGTTCCGATCGAAGAGAGGTAGACGGATCCCGCGCCGATGCCGCCGAGCCCGTACCAGAAATAGAGCCCGGGAAGGGAATTCGCGAATCCCGAGCCCACCCATCCCAGCCCGACTAAGATTGCTCCGAAGCTCACCATTACCCTCGTTCCGAGCCGGTCGATGAGCAATCCTTGCAGGGGTCCGAGCCAGGTCTGGAGGAGCACGAAGAGGCCGAACGCGAACTGGACCTCGGACAACTTGGCGTCGAGGCTCTCGGTGAGCGGAATCGTGAAGAGAGTCCAGGCGTACTGGAGGTTCGCGATGGCCATCATCGCGACGACGCATGCCAAGAGCTGGAGCCAGCGGTTGACGGGGGGCGTCCCTTTTTCCATGCGGCGCATCATAAGGGCTCGCTCGGCGCAAAGGCAAGAAACGAGAGGGTGTGCAGGACCTTGTTAGACATTATTAATCACTAATCACGGGGCTTCGTGGCCCCGGCTCGGCGTGCCAGTTAGTCGGGAGAACCACCTCACCATGTAGGGATTGCGTGACAGTCCCTTCCGGACTGCCCCGAGGCCTTCTTGTAAAGCTCTTTTCTACAGTGTGCTCCGAACGTTTCGTCGCCACCTCGAACCGCATCTGGTCGATCGCGGACAACGGACTGAGCTCGACCATCAATTGGAGCGGCCCGCTGCGACCCTCGCCGGTCCTTCGACTCCGACTTACGTTCCCGGCACGGGAAAGCTTCTCGTGGGCTCGAGCAATGGGAAGATCCACCAGATCGACGTCGCCTCACCTCTCAAACTCCCACGAACGTCACTCTCGGCATCGGAGGCTCCGTCGTCGGCTCTCCGACTACGACATAGTGACCAATACCCTCTACGTGGGCTCCGACGAGGGTGTCATCTACGCCGTCAGATTCCCGCTCCCCTGATCCGCCAACGGGACGACGCTCTGGCTCTCGTCTAGCGCCGCCGGGCTTTTTCACATACCTGGGCTACAACCGTTAGAATCCCGGATCGCTTGAGGAGGAGGGATCGGATGAGAAGGTCGCGATGGATTTTTTCGCTCGTCGGCTGTGGAGCGGTTCTCGCATCGGCGCCGCTCGAGAGCCAGGAAGTCACCGCGGCCAGGATCGAGAAGGCGGCGGCCGAGCCCGAGAACTGGCTGACCTACGGCGGGAACTACCAGGCCTGGCGGTACAGCTCTCTCGATCAGATCGACGTCTCGAACGTGAACCGGCTGAAGGTCGCCTGGGCGTTCCAACTCGGCGAAGTCGACTTCGGGCTCCAGGCGACACCTCTCGTGGCCGACGGCGTCCTCTACGTCATCGGCCCGAAGAACCGCGTGTTCGCCCTCGACGCGGCTACCGGCGAAAGGCGTTGGCACTACTTCTACCCCGTTCCCGAGAAGCGCGTCATCTACGGGCATCAGAACCGGGGCGTCGCCCTCGGGCACGGCCACTTGTACTTCGGAACCGTCGATAATTTCGTCGTCGCTCTCGACGCGAAGACGGGTGAGGAAGTTTTCAAGGTCAACGTCGAGGACAGCTCCTATTTCGGCTGCAACATCACCGGAGCCCCGATCGTCGTCAAAGACATGGTCATCGTCGGCTCGACGGGCGGAGACTCGGCCCATCGGGGGCACATCGTCGCTTTCGACGGGAAGACGGGAAAGCTCCGCTGGAGGTTCAACACGATTCCCGGAACCGGCGAGAAGGGGAACGAGACCTGGGCGGGAGACAGCTGGAAACATGGAGGCGGCGCCGCCTGGATGACGGGCTCCTACGATCCCGGCCTCGACCTCCTCTACTGGGGCATCGGGAACCCCGCCGCCGACCTCTACGGGGCGGCTCGAAGGGGTGAGAACCTCTACACCGATTGCATCGTGGCGATCGATCCCGACACCGGCGAGGTCGTCTGGTACTTCCAGGAGATCCCCCATGACCTCTGGGACTACGACAGCGCCTACGAGAGCATCCTCGTCGACACCGTCCTCGATGGACGCGAGAGAAAGCTCCTCGTTCATCCCAACAAGGGCGGCTACATGTACGTCATCGATCGGACCAACGGGGAGTTCGTCGCCGCCTGGGCGTTCTCGGAGACGATCAACTGGACGAGCGGTCTCGACGAGAAGGGCATGCCCCAGAACCGGAACGAGCCGGTGGTCGGGGAGGCGAAGCTCATCTGCCCCAACGCCGCCGGGGCCCGGAGCTGGAACCAGGCGAGCTACAGCCCGAAAACGAAGCTCCTCTTCAACACTGCCGTCGAGTGGTGCTCCATGGTCCTCGCGCGGGAACAGGAGCCTCGCATGGGTGAGGCTTTCCTCGGGGGCGAGTTCGGGAAGGTCGTGCCTCCGCCCGATCGGGAAATCACGTCGCGGCTCGCCGCTCACGACCCGGTGACGGGTGCTTTGAAGTGGAGTCGGCCCTCGAAATACCCGCTCCTCGCCTCCGTCCTTTCCACCGGCGGTGGCCTCGTCTTCTATGGCGATCCCGAAGGTTGGTTCTACGCTCTCGACGAGGAAAAGGGAACGGAGCTCTTTCGCTTCGCAACCGGCGCCGGCCACCGGGGCTCGCCCATCAGCTACGCCGTGGGCGGCAAACAGTACATCGTGACCCCGTCGGGGTGGGGCTCACTCGTCTCGGTGTGGTATCCAAGCATTTGGCCCGAGACCGAAGCCCTCACCGCGGGAGCGACGCTCTTCGCCTTCACCCTTCCGGAGGACTGACGTGTTCTTCGCCGTCGCCGTCATCCTTCTGCTCGCGCGCGGGCTCGGCGCGCAGGAACGTGCCGTCGGCCGAGCCCTCTTCGGACAGAACTGCTCGATTCCCTATTGCCACGGCGCCGACGGCGGCGAGGGGCGTGCCCCCGCGCTCCGGGGACGAGTGTGGAACGAGAGCGACCTCCGGAGGACGATCGCCGACGGCATTCCCGACACATCGATGCCTCCATTCGGCGATCGGCTCTCGGCGGAAGAGCTCGACTCGCTGGTGACGTTCATATTGTCGATCTCGACGGGGATGGAGTCGGGCTCGGCCGAGGTTCGACGCGGTGTCGGCGAAGCTCCGTGGGATCTCGCCTCCGGGAGATCGCTTTTCTACGAGGGTCGCTGCGCCGTCTGCCACCGATTCGGACGCGACGACCTCCCCGGCCCCGACTTGAACCGAGCGAGCGAGAAGCGACCCTTCGAGATCTTGAAGGACATCCTCGAGCCCGGGGCCGAGGTCAAAGCCGGCAAGCGCTTCGTGCGGATCGAAACGACGGGTGGAGAGAACTTCTCTGGAATCGAGGAAGACGACGGCGAGGGCTACCTTCGCGTCCACGATCTCTCGTCCGAGCCCCCAGCGCTCCGACGGCTCCGGCGGGAGGACGTCTCTCACATCGAGCCCCTCTCCGGCTCCCCGATGCCTTCGAATCTCTGGCCGGACCTCAGCGCGAAGCAGATTCTGGATCTCGTCTTCTTCGTCCGCTCCGGGGATAAGAAGGAGGACACGGCGCCGGAGGTCGCTGCCCGTCCCGTCGACATCTGGAGCGACGGCACGAGACTCTCGGGCAAGCTCTTCTTTCCCAATGGGCTTACCGGGCTCGCGCCGGGAGAAAAGCTCCCCGCCATCGTGATGTCGCACGGCTGGGGCGGGCTCGCCCAACACCTCAACGAAGCGTACGCGCCCTACTTCGCCGCCGAAGGATTCGTCGTCCTCACCTTCGACTACCGCGGCTGGGGCGAGAGCGACAGCCGCCTGGTCGTCGTCCAGGACGAGGTCGAAGCCGTACGGGAAGTCTTTGACCCGTGGGACCAGATTGAAGACATCGTAAGCGCCCTTCATTTCATCGAAGGTGAGGAGATCGTCGACTACGAGCGCATCGGGTACATCCTCATCCTCGATGCGGGAAGCGAGGAGCTCTTCG
>Ga0214473_10004477_pt1 | contig 16790 bp, 10 predicted proteins | sample RVTome_7_FD_203509 | JGI IMG/M metagenome (GOLD analysis project Ga0214473, IMG submission 203509) | Soil microbial communities from uranium-contaminated site in the Upper Colorado River Basin, Wyoming, United States - RVT98D197 | ecosystem: Environmental > Terrestrial > Soil > Contaminated >... | reverse complement strand
GACTTTCATTCCGCGATACAGCATGCAAACCCGCAGCGGCGGGGAGCTTGAACCATACGCTTGGCGCTTCCATCGCACCTATCTCTCCGACCGACACGTCGGCAAGTCATCGGTCGTCTTCGCGGACGGCCATGGCGAGTTCGTTGCCCCGCGCGTCGCGTACCGCCACAACGGGCTTTGGAACGGCCTCGGCTTCGACCCGGCCGACGACCCGAATAGCCCGTACTACGGCGACGACCTGCACGTCACCTACCGCGTGCATCCCGACAGCGGACAGGAATGGCGCTACGGCGGGATGGACTGAAGCGCTATTGGCGGGGGTGCAACAGCCGCCAGCGGCCACGTGGCGCCCTGACGGCGACCATGAAAAAAGCCGGGGACCATCGTCGGTACGGCCGGGCTCCAAAACATTACGCCCGACGAGGTCCCCGGGTTAACCCGGACATCCGACCGCAGCCGGATGTCAGAGACCGGGTGCCGACGCCACGACGGCGTTGGCGAAGTGACTGAGCCGTACTACTCATTCGTCTCAGTCGCTAAAGCGTCAGGCGACACGCGACGTACCAGCGTCGTCTTTATGGGCCCCGCCGCGCACATCGACCCTAAGATGCCGTGGGGGCTAGGTTTACACTCGCCGACGCCATCTTAGCCGCGTGGTTGGGCGGGCGGAGTGGGTAGGCCGTGCGGGGACTGGGTAACGCAGGCAGACAATTCGTTCTGTCGCTGCAACTGGATGGCGGCTGGCTAATCGGCCGCGAGTGGAGCGTCCGCTTCGACAGCGCGCGGTAGTTCCCAGCGCTCGGCCGTCGGCGGCTCCACTTCCACGCTGCCGCCGATGTCGGCGCCCGGCGGGAGACGGAGCGTCGTTTGCATGCGCTCGTCCCGCAGCTCGATCGCAATCATCGGCTCGCGTTGAACCAGCTCAACCTCGACGTGTCGCGCGGCGTCGGCGGCCTCCACGACGAGCACGGTGACGAAAACGTGCGCATCGGCCTTGTCGGCGGATTCAATCTCAACGCGACCCCAGTGCGGCGTGACGCCAAACGTCGGGCCGAGCAGCATGGGCCGACCGAGTCGATACCAGGCGTTCTGCGGACGACCGCGTTCGGCGGGTCGAATCAGCCGCTCAAACCCGTCCGGCTGGCCGCCCGTGTATGCGCGACCTGCGTAGGCTCCCTCGGAAACAACCAACTTCTTGGCCGGCCCACCGACCACGCGCAGCCGTTTCGCGTCCGGCAGCAGCGGATACATTCGCAGCGCGCCTTCACGGTCGATCCAGCGCAGCGATCGAGCCGCATCGAGTCGCCACACGCCGGCGTCGTTATCGTTGCCCGCGGCGCGGGCTTGCGCGGGCAGGTCCTGGGCGTCCGCCGTCGGACGTGCGGGGAGGTTCAGGATCCAGATGGGCTCGTTGCGACTGCCGCGGGTATTCACCCGGTCAACCACCACCAGCACGCGGCCGTGCAGGAAAACGAACTCGCGCGTGTAACTCGACGCGGCCTGCGGGTCGTAGGCCGGGTGGAGGTCGAGCGCGAGGTACGCCATGTCGGTTCGCTGGCCGTACGCAAGCTGTCGCGCTGTTTGCCACCCAGTGGCCTCCGGCGAAGTCCTGAAGTCGGTGCAGGTTCCCTCGATCAGTCGCTGTCCGCCGATGGGTTCGTACCGCTCGCCGTACCAGCGGACGACGCGCAGGGGGTCCCACAGCAACAGGCTATTGTGTGCGATGGTCGCCGTGAAGTACTGCTCGAAGTCAAATGGCCTGGAGGTTTGGCCGAGACGCTGCGCGCCGCCCTTGCTCGGGACAGCCTCGAAGCTCACGTCGTCGCCGCCGCCGATGACGAGCTCACCGGCCCCGTAGACCACGAAGTGGCCCGCGTCGAAGTGCTGCCGCCGGCGCAGGAATGGCTGGCCGGCCTCGATCCAGATTCCTGTTTCCAGCGGCCCGTCCCGACCACGGAATACTACGGCGCCGCCGAGGTTGCGCGCCGCGGGTAATTCGCCGAAGTCGCAGCGTGGCAGTCCGGCCGTCTCGAACAGGATGGGTACCCATTGCCACGGAAGGGCCAGCGTGTCGGCGGTCGGGCCGCGCAGTTGCTGTTCGACCCGCCGGGCGACGAACACCGCCGCCGGATCGCGCGTTCGGGCCGCGATCAGGTGCGCCGTAACCGGCAGGAGTTCGACCCACGTCGGGGCTGGCGAGAGTGGGGCCAGGTTTCCATCATCCCGGATGAAATGATGTTGCAGAGCCGGATGCGAGAACGAAGCAAAGACGTAGTGCTCCAGCCAGCGGCCCACGCTGTCCCGATAGTCCGGCCACAGGTCCCGTTCGAGCAAGGCCCCGGCCAGCTCGACCGCGAGCGCCGTGTCGCGCTCTTCCCACGGCCCGGCGGCGGGGCTGGTCGGCGACAGACCGCGCCAGCGCACGTACGTCGGAAACGTCTCTTCGAAATACGTCCGCGCTGCCGCCAGGATGCGCTTGCGCACCTCGGCCCACGCCGGGCTCGGCTCGTCCTCCGCGTCGATTGCCAGGACCGCGGCCAGGCTGGCCAGCTTGGGGGCAAACAACCGATGTTCGAGCGGGCTGTCCGCCGGCGTCAGTGGCAGCGCCCATTTGCGCAGTGCGAGCACAAAGTCCCGGCGAGCCTCGGGTTCCAGCGCCGGCCAGCACCAGTCGAGGGCGAGGACGGTTTCCAGTGCGTCGGCGGCCGCGTCGATCGGCTGCCGCAAAGCACGGTCGATCAGCGCGAGCCGTCGGCGGTCGAACGCATCGTCCGGATCGACCAGATGCAGAAACGCCGCGCCTAGAAGCTCGCCGGGCAGTAGCTCGCCATCGTCGCGCTGCGCAAAGTGCGCGCGAAGCGCTTGGAACTCCATCGTCCGCGTTCCGGCGCGGCGCCGTTGCGCAGTCACGGCAGTGCCGACGGGCAATCCGCAGGCGTGGCGGAGATCGGAAACCTTAGTGGGCGTGATCAGAAGCCGCGGGTGACGCTCGTCCCTGGCGTCCGCGCCAGAAGGGGCCGCGCCACACAACAACGCGATCGAGAATAGGGCCGAGAGTGTCTTGAAGCTCGCACCAGAAGAGCACATCGCTCGCTCCCATCGAGCCAACACGCGTCGATGCATCGACGCGGACGCATGCGCGCAGCATGCCCTCCACGGCCGCTGTCCCGCAAGGCGTGCCGGGGTCGCGCGGCGCGCCGGTTGGTTGGTAGACTGGGGGACCCACGACCAAGGGGTCGACCCGGCGAGAGCGCGCACGACCACGCGGCGCAGAGCAGGGGCTCGCGGCGAGCTCGGGAGCGGTACCGACCCGTCAGGATCGTCGTAGGCGCGACGGCCGAGGCCCGGTGGCGCCGATTGCGATTTTCGTCTTGACGACCGGCCGGCATCAGGCTATCCTGTGTTCGTATCCGTATAGGGTCTGTGCCATGGGGGGCGCACGTCAAGGAGGCATGATTATGCGAATGCGCGGAATGTCGGTTTTGAGAAATGCGGGCCTTGGTCTGCTCGTGATTGCCCTGGGCCTGTGCGCGCCGGTGGCGGCGCATGGCTCCGGTGGGCTTCTGGTCGAGCCGCAGTGTACAGTTCACACGTCCAGCAGCTGTGCGGGTGGAGGGTGCTGCAACAAGGAGCCTCCGGTCTGTGATTACTTCCTTTGCACCTTTGAGTACCGTTGCTGGGGTACCTGCCCCATTCCGACGATGTGCGTTACCACTGCCACCGGCCAGAGGGTTGTGTACTGGTATCAGCAATGTGACGGAGACTGCTCCGCGCCCAACCCACCTTGGAATAGTTGCGTATGGGATCCGAACCCGACGGTGAACTACGCCGAAGCGCCGTCAGCGTGCGAGTGCGTTGAGTCGGATCCCTACAGTCCAGAGCCAAAGCCATAGTATGCTCACATTCGAGCAAGGAGCGTCCGATGTTCACTAGGATGTCAGTGTGTCGTGTTCGCTGGGTTTGTGTGGCAGTGTTGGTCAGTGCGGCGGGCGCCGGGTACTTGGCTCGGGCGGATGATCGCAGTGGTTCGGAAGCGCCAGCGCGGGACGAACTGGCCAAGGCCACAGCCGAGCGTACCGCGAAAATCCGCGCGGTGGCTGTCGAGGAAGTGTTTAGTCGGTGGTCAAGCAGCTCAGAAGCACAGGAGGCACGGGCCCGCTCGCGACTCGAGGGGGCCATCGCGGCGCATATGGGCGGCCTGATTGAGTCGGCCGAGTTGGACGGGGCGGACCAGCGCGTGATCAGCGCTCTCGAAGCAACGCATGCCGAGAGAATCGCCTCGATCGATGGGGCGCTGGCCGTATCGCGCCTGAACAGGCTGGGGGTCAAGTGTCGGCGCACCAGCACCATCGACTTTGCCCGGGGCAAGGCGCGCTACGAGGACAGAGATCTTCGCGACCTCGATCGGCTTGTTGCAGACCGCCGCTTTACCCCCGCGGAGCGCCAGGCTCTGGACCAGTCGGGCACCCTGATCACCAGCACCGACAATCACGGCGTTCGGCTGTTGCCGCACGTTGGGCGCTTGGCCGTTGTGGGCGCCGGTCCGCGCTTCGACCAGGAAATGGAACTGACGAAGTTCGGCGTCGCCCCGCGCTGGGTGTTCGTCAGCGCTTCGGATACGGAAGTGCGACCCGTCCCCGACAAGGCTGGCGGCTGCGTGGAGTTAGTAGGATATCGCGACAAGCGGATCTCGTTCGTCGTCGTATGGCGCCGCGACCTTGATTGGTCGATGACCGGCTTCACGGCGTTCAACACCGACGGTGCCGTCGCAGAGGAGTTCTGTGCTTCAGACTTCCGCCAGGTCGACGGTGTGTGGATCCCCTTCCAAACGTCGACGCGCCGCACGCGGAACCGCCTGTCCGATTGGTATGTCGAAGAAAGAGCCGTAGAGCGAGTGGTGCTGAACCCGGACCTGGCCGGTAAAGGCGGACTGTTCGACATCCCCGGCGAGTACCGCGTGCAGGACCTAACGAAGGGCAAGCGTGCCGGGGAAGGCGCCCCCTAATCGAACCCGGACGGCGCCCCGTCCGACGCCGGCGGTGCCGACGCCGGAGGCATGCTTGAGTCGGGGAATGTCAGCCGGCGCAATCAGCAGCCGGGGATGCTCGCCGCCGAGGATAGCGGTCGCGCCCAGCGCGTTGCCGACGAGCAGCGCGATCCGAACGAGCATCCGCGATCGCCAAACCGGCGGACACGCACGCATGGCGCCAGCACCTCGACCATCATTCCGTGCGGGCCTGTCGGTTGCGAACCACGATCCGCGCAACTTCGGGCCGGTGAGGAAGAATGCCACGTCAGGCGACCGCGCCGGCACGCAGCGCGGCAGGCCGCATGTACGCCAGCGAGCGCCACAGCCATTCCATCGGTCCGAACCGATAGTGCCTCACCCACCAGTGGCTCAGCGCGATCTGGGCCAGGTAGATCAGCACGGCGAGCGCGACCCCCGTCGCCGGGCCGACGCGGCCGAACAACCCCAGGCCATAGCTATAGAAGATCGTCGTGCACACGATCGACTGTAGCAGGTAGTTGGTCAACGACATCCTTCCAACCGCGGTCAGCGGCCGCAGCCGCCGCTGCCAGGCGGGCCGTTGCCACAGCAGGATCAGCGCGGCGGCGTAGAACAGGCAGAGCGCCGGCGCGCCCACAGCGCCGCCGGCAAACGTGGCCAGCAGCGCCGGCGTGGGCCACAGCAGCGACGTGGTCGTCAGGCCGGTGGCGTACACGAGATTGCCGATCACCCCGAGCACCAACCCCCATATAACCACGCGACGGAAGAAGCGCAGGTGTTCGCCAGCGTTCGAAAGATAACCGCGCTGCCCGGCGAGAAGACCCAGCAGGAACATGCCCAGCACGCTGGGGGCCATGAACGCCAGGAAGAACGCGCAGCCGCGCAGGTCCACCAGGCGCTGCCGCAGGATGTCGCCGAACGACCCGTCGCGGTACGCCGCCAGCGACACGCGTAGCGCCTGTTCGACGTCCTGCTGCTGCGCGGCCCGCGCGGCCTCGACCTGTGCCGCCGCCGTCGGGTCAAACTTGGCTAGCGCCAGCAACCCCGTACAGGCGGCCATGAAGAGGACGGGCAGCAGCAGGAGCAGCGCGGCCCACACCAACAGCGTCTTAGGTTTGCGTCGGCGAAACCACCACAGGACCAATCCCAAGATCGCGTAGAGCATGAGAATGTCGCCGCTCCACACGAGCGTCGCGTGCGCGGCTCCGACGACGAGAAGGATGAGCAAACGGCGAACGTAGAAGGTCCCGAAGCGGGCTTGGCGCTGCGCGGCCCGCTCCATCTGCACGTAGATGCCGAAGCCGAACAGAAAGGAGAAGAGCGAGTAGAACTTGCTGGTCGCCAGAAAACCGATCAGCCAGGTGGCCGCCCGGTCATGCGCGGCGGGCCAGAGCGGAGTCTCGACCAGGATCGCCTCCCAGGGACCGGCAAAGAACGCCATGTTGACGAGCAGAATGCCCAGCAGCGCAAAGCCGCGCAGCGCGTCCACAACTTCGATGCGCTGTTCGGACGGCAGCGGGGCGAGGGCGATAGGTACCTCTGCGCAGACGGCGACTGTTGCGGCCTGCGCCTCCTCGTCACGCGACGGCGAGCCTGACGGCAGACTCGTCACGGCTAACTCCCCGCGGCGCGGACCGCCGCCAGGTTCATGCAGGCGCAAGCGCCGTTGCGCCTCGTAAAGTCCCTCGAACATCTTACACGCCCCCGCGGGTCGGCACACCGCCACACGGTACGCTCGGGCGCGGTTGATCCGAGCCCGAAGCGCCAGCGAGGGCATTCCGTGGCTACCGATCCGTACGGGCGATACGATGCGCGCCGTGCAATCCCCCAGCGCCTATCTCCTCACGTGGACGTGTTACGGAACGTGGTTGCACGGAGATCCGCGTGGGTCGGTTGACGCCGACCACCGCGTCCCGCGAACGGCGTACCTGCCGGCCGACCCGCGTCGGCAGCAGAGAGCCGCGGGCGGGCTGCGCAGCCCCAAGGCCGAGCTAAGCGCCGTGGCACGACAGGTCGTGCACAAAGCGATTCTGGACCATTGTGCATTTCGCGGCTGGGAGGTGCTGGCACTGAATGTGCGTTCAAACCACGTGCACGCTGTCATTGCGTGCGGCGACTTGGCGCCGAAAACCGCCTTGAGCCAGTTGAGAGCCTGGTCCACGCGGCGCTTGAGGGCCGCCGGCTTGTTCACCATAGACCAAAAGGTCTGGACCGAGCACGGAAGCACACGGTACCTGTGGGACGACGCCGCGGTACATAACGCAGTTGACTACGTGACGGAGGGACAGGGCCCGGATCTGCCGGCAGATTAGCGTGGCGGTGACGTTGGACAGAGAGGTTTATCCCAGGCTGCCCTCGCTGGCGCTTCGGGCTCGGATCGCTTCGGGCTCGGATGAGCCGCGTGCGTCATGGGACCTGCGCGGTCGGGTGACTCGAGCGGTCCAGAGGGACGTCTGGATGGGCGGCCTGCCACTCCTCAAAGGCCTGGCCACACATGGCTTCGAGGAACGGGCGGTACGTCGGGCCGCTGTTGATCGTGCAGAACGGATAGATGCCATCCACGCTGCTGTACAGGATGCAACAGCGCTTGGCGCGCTCGGTGTCGTAGTTGTAGCGGTCCATGAAGTGCATCCCCGCGGCCATGAGCGTACGGACGGTCTTGTGGTCCGCCGCCCCGCGCCCGTAGCGCTTGTTCACCATGCCGCGGATGCTCTTCATGAACGAGAACGGCGTGACGCGGAAATCGCGCTCGCTCCAACGGTAGTGGCGGAAGAACTCCAGTGCGAGCCGCAGGCGGTCCCACCCGTTGGCCAGTCCGTGGGGTCGCGTACGTTGCACGCGATCGGCGAACTCGTTGAACGCGTGCATGAGCCCCAGGTAGTTGAATAGCTTGGGGATCGGAATCGCCTCGCGGTCCGGCGTAACGAAGAAATACGTCCCGAACCCGCAGTCGCTGTGACAGCTCGAGCGGATCTTCGGCTTGCCGTCGAGCGTTTCCAGCATCCGCGAGAGCGGCACGACGGTGTTGAGCGGCTCGAAGTCGCGGTCCAGCATGGCCCCGCTGCACGCGGCGAGATCATGCGCCAGGTCGCCGAGCGTGTAGCGCTTCTGCTCCAGATCGTGCCGGCTGATGCGGCCCGTGAACGTGACGGGCTGGTAGGCGATCGCCGGGATCACGTCGGCATTCTCCACGGCGAAGCGGAAAATCTTGGCCACCTGGTCGCGGTTGAAGTCATTGACGATGGTCGGCACCAGGCACACCTTCAGGCCAAGCTTGCGGCAGTTCTCGATCGCCCGCAGCTTCAGCTCCAGCAGCGGCTCGGCCCGCAGCTTGCGGTAGATGGCGTCGTCGAGCCCGTCGAACTGCATGTACAGGTTGTGCAGCCCGGCCGCGGCGGAACGCTCCGCGAATGCGTAATCCGCGTGCATGATGCCGTTGGTCGCGATCTGGATGTGCGAGAAACCCAGCTCGCGCGCGGTGCGGACAATGCGGTGGAAGTCGGGATGCACGGTCGGCTCGCCGCCGGTGAACTGGAGCGCGGTCGCCGGGTGCGGCTTCAGATTGCGCAGAGCCCACAGCATTTCGACGACCATGTCGTAGGTGGGCTCGGAGACGTAGCCAGCCTGGTTGGCACTGGCAAAGCACACCGGGCAGGTCAGGTTACACCGGTTCGTCAGGTCCACCTGCGCCAGCACGGTCGTGCTGTGGTGTTGATGGCACAGGCCGCAATCGGTGGGGCACGCCACGGAACCGCGCACCTGCGGCCGGAGGACGCCGCGCTCGTCTTCAAAGGCGTGCCGCGCCGCGCGGAGATACAGCGCCACGTCGGTGAACACCTTGTCGCGGAAGTAGCCGTGCTCCGGGCAGGTCTTCTCGATCCAGACGGCGTCGTCCTTCGCGAAGTAGCGCCCCAGGATCAGGCACGCACATTCGGGGCAGAGCGTTTCGACCGTCTTCGGCAGACCCGTGACGACCGGCCGGATGCGCGCCCCCGTATGCGTGGTCTTCGGCTGGCGCGGGTGCCCGCCGCGCGGGGGCCGGCGGACGAACAGCACATCATGATGCCGCTCGCGATAAGGGCCACACTGCGGGCACTCGAGTTCCAGGTCGAGGGCGTCCGCGTCCGGCTCGCAAACGAATTGCCCGGGCACGACCCGGTCGCAGCGCTGGCACAACCACTGTCCGCGCCAGGGCAAACCCTGGATACCTTTCTGCACGGGGGCGTACTTGCGCAGCGAAAGCTTGTATTGCTCCAGCTCGGTCTTGGCGTCAACGGGCCGCACCGGCCGGCGCTGGACCTCGTGAATCGGGCGGTACAGCACGCCGGAGTGTTGACTGCCGTCATTGGACGCGACTTCCGGCGTGGGGCGCGGCCCGTTGGCCGTCGGCGCATGCTCCAGACAAATCTGTTGGAGCCTGCCGTCCTGAGCGGGCACTTCGTCGCCCGCACGGACTTCCGGCGTCGTGCTACGAGGCCAGCGGTCCTCGATCTCTACACGCAACATGACCTACTTCCAGCTCGCGCCGGAGGGGCGTGTAACGCCCGCCGTAACGACAGACAGCCAAGTGCACCTGAAGTCAGGCGCATTTTACCGATTCAAAGTACTTCGGATAGACCCGCGGGCGGCGCTTGCGGCGCTGATACGCCCGCGCGAGGTCGAGAAAAATCTCCAGGTCGCGGTCGAGGTGCGTGTTCACCTTGTCGAAATACAGCGAGCGGATCGGCAGATCGTCGTGGTCGGCGCTCACCGCCGGGTATACCGCTTCGCTGACGATGCCGTTCATGCACGTGAACGGGCTGATGTCCAGGATGCCGTCGGCGCCTTTGTCGTACAGATAGACGGCCTTGCCGACGCTGAGCGTCATCTCGCCGAGCGCGCCGGCGGGCGGCAGATACGGCTCCGCGGCGCGCAGAATCTCACGGATGCCCTCGGGCTCTTCGTAGCCGACGAAATCCTTCCGCGCGGGGGCGATCAGAATCTGCTCGTAGCGGTGCTGGATGTGGCTCTTGAGCTTGAGCTTCAGCAACGCCGTGTTGAAGCGGCCCTGCGTCCGCAGGCAGTCCGTCTCGCGGCTCCAGTGCGTGTACCAGACCCACTCCGCGATGTCCGAGAGCCAGCACTCGCCGCCCAGGCGCTCAATCCGCCGCGCCGTGTCGTCATTGCTGAACGTGTTCAGCCGACAGAAGATTTCGCCGACCAGGCCGATGAGCGGGCGACCCTTCACGTAGCACGCCGGCACCGCCCGGAAACGGTCACGAATCTGCGCGACGGTGTGCGCCAGCAGGCGTACTTTTTGCCCCGCGGGCGGCTTGCGTCGGGCGATGACGTCCGCGAAGCTCGCGATCGCGGCCTCAAAGGCCTCGTCCGTGTCGCCGGCGTGCTGCTCGTAGGGGCGCGTTTTCAGCAGCCACCGCGTCGCCAGATCGCTCGCTACGATCGCCATCCACACCAGCCGCATCAGCTCGCTGGCGTGGTCGCCGAGCGCTCCGTAACCATCGCGACTCGACGGAGACACGATCGCCACGTCCGCCAGCCCTTGCTCGTTGAGCACTTGCCGCAAGTACGGCGCGTATTGGCCGAACCGGCATGGCCCGGGCGCCCGCGGCATGAAGAAGGCGGTCTTCCGGGGGTCAAAGCCCGGCTGACGGCAGACGCGCAGGAAGTCCCCGAGCGTAATCTTGTGCGGCAGACATTCCTCGCCGCTGCTGTACAGGCCGCCCAGCTCCAGCGTCTCGGCGTTCGAATTCGGCGCGGTGGTCGCGTCGAGGCCGATGGCGCGGAACGCGGCGGCGATCAGCCGGGCACCGGCGTAGGACATCTGGGGGAAATAGACGGTTCGCCCGGACAAATCGTGCTGCTCGGCTGGCTTTCGCACACTTTCCACCATCGCAGAATACCCTTGCTGTCGAGATACGCCTCACACCGGGTCAGCATGCCGGCGTCGTTGGAGTGGCCGTCGAACTGAAGCGTCAGGAACGGCTTGCCGCCGCTGGCCGGCCGCAGGAACAGCTTGAGGAACGAGTCGGGCCCGCACTTGAAGTTCGTAATGTAGATGATGTGGAGGTCCGGGTGCTGCGCGACGAGCTTCGCGGCGGCGAGGATTCTTCGGCCATACGCCCAATACATATTGTCGTTCACGTCGGATACGTCGAGGTCGGTCAGCGGCAGGCAATCGACGGGCAGGATATTCACGCCGTATTGTTCGCGCAGCTTTTTGGCCGTCGCCAGGCTCACGCCGCCGTCGTGAATGTTGTACGGGCGTCCGACGAGCACCATACCCGGTTGCCCGGTCCGTTCCAGCGTCGCGAGGGCCTCCCGACCGGCTTGCTCGTAGGCTCGCCGAAAGCGTTGGCACGCGTCCAGCCCCGCGTCGAAGGCCCGTGCCGCCGTGCGTCCCCGCACGCCCAGCTCTTTGGCCACCCGCGTCATTTCGCGGCGCAGCGCCGCCGGCCCTTCCTGAAACGACAGCCGCGGGCACAGGATGCGGCCACGCCACGCCCGGAACGCCGGCGCCTGCCGCACCACGAAGGGCAGCGTCGCGCCCCACGGACACACGTAGCTGTCCACCCCGGGCACGCGCTCGGCGGCGGTAACGATGTTCGGCAGCCAGACGTAGTCGACCCCGCGCGCGACCAACTCGGCGACGTGGCCGTGCGCCACGATGATCGGGAAGCACGGCTCGGCCACCGCGCAATCGAGCCCGTGCCGCACCGTCTGCCGGTTCGTTTCCGACGAGACGACCACCTTGAGGCCGCAGTCGTGGAAGAAGCGTCGCCACAGCGGCAGCAGGTCCCACGTGTACATGGCCAGCGGCACGCCGATCGTGCGCTTCGCGTCGGGCGGATCGCCGGTGTCATCCGCGTGCAGGAGCTGGTGCCGCAGCGCGAGCAGGTCGGGGATGACCGGCTTGCGCTTGGTTTTGAGCGGCTTGCGATACCGGTCCGAGCACTTGTCGCCCCAGAACGTTTTCTCGCCTTCGACGTTGAATTCCTGGATCGCGCACTGATTGCCACAGCCTTTGCAGGTGAGCTCGCGCATCTGGTAGTCGACCTGCGCCAGGTCGTAGCCGCGAAAACGCGTGGACGAACCCGTCGCCGCGATCTTCTCCTTGGCCAGCAAGGCGGCGCCGATGGCTCCCAGGATGGCGTTGTGCGGCGGGACGATGATCTCCTTGTCGCAGATGATGCTGAACGCGGCGGCGACCGCGTCGTTGTAGGCCGTGCCGCCCTGGAAGAAGATGCACTGGCCGATCGACCGGCCGCGCACCACGCGGTTGATGTAGTTGTACGCGATCGAGTACGCCAGGCCGGCGATGATGTCCTCGCGCCGGGCCCCGCGCTGCATGTAGGTGTTCACGTCGCGTTCCATGAACACGGTGCAGCGCTCGCCGAGCCGAATTGGGGCCTTCGAGTTGAGTGCCAGCAGCGAGAACTCGTCCTTAATCGAGACGCCCAGCTCGGTGGCGCGCTCCTCCAGGAAGCTGCCCGTGCCCGCGGCGCAGGCTTCGTTCATCGTGAAATCGACGACGATGCTGTCGGGGACGTATTTCGGTTCGCCGCCGTTCGCGTGGCCACTCGGCGGCGCCTCGGCTTGCAGGCTGATGTATTTGCTGTCCTGTCCGCCGATTTCGAAGATTGTGTCGGGACGTTTGCCGAGCAGCCGGTCGCCGATGAACGTGGCGCCGGTCTTGTGGGCCGTGATCTCATCGTTGATGCTGTCCGCGCCGACCAGCTCGCCGATCAGCTCCCGGCCGCTGCCGGTCGTGCCGACGGCGCGAATTCGGACGCCCCACCCGACCGCCTCCTCGGTTTCGCGCAAACAGCGCGCCACGACCTCGATGGGCCGTCCGTCCGTACGCGTGAAGATCGAGTGAATGACCGCGCCGTTTTCGTCGATCAGTACCAGCTTTGTCCCGACCGAGCCGATGTCCAGCCCCAGATACGCGTCGACCGGCGTCTGCTCCGGAAACCGGTAGGGCTTCACGAGGTTTCGCAGCAGGCGGACGCGCTCCAGGCTTAGCGGTCTGGATCTCGGGAACGCGTAGCCGTCCCCATGCACGGCCTCGGTCAGCCGCGCGAGGCGGACACTCATCTGCGCAGCCGCACCGGCGTCGGCCTGGGCAGCGAGCAGCGCCGCGCCGATCGCCCCCAGGGCGTCCGCCGCCTCGGGGACGAAGAGGTCCTCCTCACGCAGGTCGAACACGTCGCGCAGGGCCGACACGACGGCCCGGTTGGCGGCGACGCCACCCACCAGAGCGACGGGTGGTTCGACCGGCCGGCCCTTCACCACCGCAGTCTTGAAGTTGGTTGCCACCGCCTGACACAGTCCGCGCAGCACCTCAGGGGGCTGAAAGCCCTTTTGCTGCGCATGAATCATGTCGCTCTTGGCAAAGACGCTGCACCGGCCCGCGATCTGTGCGGTGCGCCCCGTGTGCGCCACGACGTCGCCGATCTGCTCGACGGCGTACTGGAGCCGGCCGGCCTGCTGATCGAGGAACGCGCCGGTGCCCGCCGCGCAGTCTCCGTTCGTGCCGTAATCCAGAATGCCGAGCCGCCCGCTGCCCGGGTCGGGCACGAGCCGCAGGTAGCGACTCGTCTCCCCGCCCATCTCAAACACCGTGCGCACCTGCGGGCAAAGCCAATCGATGGCCCGTGTGCAGGCTTGGAATTCGTTGCACGTGGGCGCCCCCAGGGCGCTGGCGACCAGCCCGCTCCCCGAGCCGGTCAGCATCAGTCCGCCGATGGAGTCCGCGGGGACGTCTGCCAGCAGCTCGACGAGAACGTCGCGCGCGACGTCCAAGGACCGGCCGCGCGTGCGCCGTGCGGGCAGCACGAAAAGTGCCCGTCCGTCGTCGCTCGCGCCCCGCAGATAGCGCGCCCCGCGCTCGGCCCCGGCCCGGGCGCACGCCGGGTCGCCGGCCAGAACCACGGCGGCCTTCACGCTCACCGCGCCGACGTCGATGCCGAGGTAGGTCTGCATGCCACCATCCTGTCGACCTGCGGTCGGCGGCCCGCGGGCGGGGCGTCCGCGCGGAAGACCAGTCGCCGGTGACGGCCACGCGCCCTGGCCGGCCCCGGATTTCCTCAGCCGGACAGAAGAATGCATGCCGCCCTGGCCGTCAAGCCGGTCCCGCCGAAAGATGCGGCCGAACGCGCGGCTATTGTAACACACCCAATATAGATGATTGATGACTTAATTGTGCAAAATTAGGCGAAGCGAGCGCCGGCGCGTGGGCCGGCTGGCCCCGTACCGGGCTCCCGATTCGCAGCGCGGCCGACGGTCGGCGCATCTCGTTGTCCGGCCACGACCTGCGCGCCGGGTCGGACACGCCGCACCGGATGCACCGGGACTGCCGGACGCGTGTATAATGCGCAGGGTCAGGTGTCTGGGAGCGCGATCATGACGCTTGGAAGACTGCGCGCCGCAGCGCTGGGATGGCTCGCCGTGACGATGGTGCCGGGCGGGTCGGCCTTGGATGATGACTCCGAACCGCTCTTCGTCATCCACAACGGCAGACGCGTCCCCACGGTCATCATACCGCCCGCGCGATCTCGCCCCGCGGTGCCCCCCGGCGGCGCACTGGAGGTCGTTCCGCCGGCGCTGGCTCTGGAGGCGCCCGTGGCGGACCCGGATGAGCCTGACGTCGCCGAGCTGCCGTCGGATGAAGTGGACCACTCCCGCACCGATCGTCCCCGACGACGCTATGCCATCGGCTACTACGCCGGCTATCCAGTCTCCGTGCCGCTGGCGGGGCGCTACGGCGGGTACTACCCCTACCTGCCGCCGGACTACGGCCGGGTTCTTGAGGATGTCTACCGCGCACAGCGCCGCATCACGGAGTTGGAGCGGCAGCGGCGCTTCAATGTCCGCGACATGCGGCAGCGCAAGGCGCGGGTGCTGGCCAGTCACGAGAAGGCGCTCTCGCTCGGTCTGGAACACCTGAAGCGCGGCGACTATGCCCAGGCCGTCGTCGCGCTCCAGATGGCCGCGGACCTCAATCACGGCGACCCCGCATGCCGCATTCATCTGGCCCAGGCCCGCCTCGCGCAGGGTCACTACGAGGAGGCCGGGCAGGTGCTGCGCCGCGCGCTCCAGTTGCAGCCGAAGCTCGCCTACGTTTCCCTCGACCTGCCCTCGTACTGCCGGAGCCCGGACGAATTCGATCGCCAGGTCGACGGTCTGGCGCAGTGGGTGAAAGACCACCGCGCCGGCCCCGAAACGCATTTCCTGCTGGGCTACATGGAGTTCCAGCGCGAGCGCCTGGACCGTGCTTATGCGGCGTTCCAAGCCGCGGCGCGCGGTCTGCCGAAGGATTCGCTCACCGCCACGTATCTGACGATCACCAAGCCCGCGGCGCGGTGACCGGTCATCCGGAGGGGTGCGCGTCGCCGGCCGCAACGGCGCCGCTGCGACGGTCTTTCGTCCGCGAATACCGCACCTCGTAGATGTGGCTTCGCCGCACGAGCTGGGCGAGCGTGCGTGCCAGGATGCGCAGGTCAGTGGCCAGGCTTACGCACTCCACGTAGCGCACATCCCACTCCAGCTTATCTTCGACCGTCAGGCTGCCGCGTCCGTGAATCTGCGCCAGGCCCGTCAATCCGGGCTTGACGAGCAGGCGTCCGCGCTGCCGCGCGTCCCACTCGGCCCGCTGTTGCAGATACAGCGGCCGCGGACCCACGACCGACATCTCGCCCCAGAGCACGTTCAAAAGTTGCGGCAGCTCGTCGAGGCTGGTCTCCCGCAGAAAACGTCCTACGCGCGTGATGCGCGAGTCCGCACCGCTCTGCGGGGAATCGCCATACGGGTCCACCTCCGTGCGCATCGTGCGGAATTTTAGCAGCGTGAAGGCCCGGCCGCCGCGCCCAGCGCGCGTTTGCCGAAAGAACACCGGCCCGCGACTGTCCCAGCGGATCAGCAGGGCCAGGACCGCCAACAGCGGCGCCGCCACGAGCAGCGCGCTGAGCGCCACGAACTGGTCGATGCGCTCCTTCAGCCACCGATAGCTCGGCGAGATCGCACAGCGCACCGGTGTGTCGATCGCGGCCGGCGTCATGGGGGGTCAGTCTATCCGGCTCGGCGCAGCCCGTGTAGGACGCGCAGCCGGCCCGTCAGCCGGAGGGTCGGCGTCAGGATCGTGGGTACATCATGCCGCACGAAGGAGAAGGCCGGACGCTGCCCTAAAGCGTAACCGATTTTGCCGCTCCATCCGAACGCCTTGCACATTTCCTCCGGCGGATATCCGCGACCCGCCGGGGAGATTTCTGAAACTGACCCACTACTAAAATCCTCAGCATCTCCCATGCCACGCGTCGCCTCGCCTACGGCGGCAGGAGCTTGCTGAATGGATCGATGTCGAAGTTGTTGACCAGTCCGTCGTCGTTACAGTCCGCGAACCGGCGGTTGCAGTCGGGGAACCGCTGCGCATAGCGGACGGGGTTGGTGAGCGCCAGCACGAATGGGTCAATGTCACGATAGTCGATCGTGCCGTCGCAGTTGAGGTCGCCGGGTGAGCAGGCCCGCCCCCAGCGCGCCCAGTAGGCCGAGACCTTGCCTCCGGCGGTCGTGGACGGTCCGCCCGCAATAAGCTCACCGTCGTACACCGTCAGGGCGTACACCCCGCTGTTCGTCCCCGTTCCCAGCGGTCGCCAGCGCAAGCCGTCCCAGCGGGCGATGTGGCTGGCGCTCACGCCGCCCGCGGCCCGGAAGTGGCCTCCCGCGACCAACTCGCCGTCATATACCGTCAGCGCATACACCGCTCTAAAGGGAAAGGCTCCACTCA
>Ga0214473_10004476_pt1 | contig 16794 bp, 12 predicted proteins | sample RVTome_7_FD_203509 | JGI IMG/M metagenome (GOLD analysis project Ga0214473, IMG submission 203509) | Soil microbial communities from uranium-contaminated site in the Upper Colorado River Basin, Wyoming, United States - RVT98D197 | ecosystem: Environmental > Terrestrial > Soil > Contaminated >... | reverse complement strand
TGGGAGAGAACGAAAAATATTTTTTCCTGGAAAAACCACATTAATGCCTTAGAAGAAATTATTTTAAAACTTGTCTAAGGTTATTTGAAAGCTTCCTAGACCTCTTCAATTTTACACCCACGATTGTTGGGAAGAGAAGTAAAGCTATTATAATTCGGGGCTCGAGACTAAGGAAAGGTTGTTTGAAGATTCTATATTTGTTAATCTTAAAACTATGTTGGGAAAATTTTTCGATAAGATTCTTCATGATGAGGAAGAGTTGGCTTACGAGTTAAAGGAGGAAGAAAAACCCAGACCTCGAAAATTTTCTAAGAAAGATATTATCATTGGTCTCTTGATTTTTATTTCTGCCCTTGCATTAAGGCTGCTGTTTCTCTTTTTTGTTGCTAACCCTCAAAATGCCGGGGACGGATGGTATGGTGATGTTTATCACCATTGGCAGATAGGTTTTTTGACAAAAGAGATAGGGCTTTCCCACAGCTTTTTGAGGCTGTGGGACCTAAAAGGAATGGAGTACTTTTGGGGGCCATTTCATCCGCTTCTTTTAACTTTATTATTTGCTTTGACTGGTTCCATAAGCATCGTTATTCCCAGGATTCTGAGCATTGCTTTTGGGGGCCTACTTCTTGTCCTTGTCTATTTTGTTGCTACCAAATACTGGAATCGCTGGGTGGGAATGGGGGCGGCTTTTCTGGGGATTGTCAATCCGGTTGCTATATTTAACGACACTTCGGGAATGCTTGAGCCGATTGGATACGCTTTTCTTCTAGCAGGTGTGCTTTTGGTGGAGTCGGCCCCCTTAGCTGCTGGGTTTATCTGGGCCATTTCGACTTTGGTTAGGGCCGAATCTTGGCTATTTTCAGTCTTTTTGATTTTTGTAGTCATAATAACCAGGATGCTTAAAAGATCGGGAGATGCGGCAAAGCTTATCTTGGGGTTTGCGATTCCCATGCTTCTCTATATGAAATACTTACTCGATCATACGGGAAATGCTATTTATCCTTTTTGGTGGAATTATTTAGCTAATGCCAAAGGTGTTTGGGCAGAGGGTATTTATAGACCATTAAGCGCGTACCAATTAAGTGTAAGACCCTACCTTTTAGTATGGGGGGCGATTTCTCTAGCTTTGCTGCTTTTTACTCTCTGGAAAAAGCCCAAAGGAGGACTGATGCTTTCATTTGGGTTTGTCGTTTGGGCTTTCCTGGGAGGATTTTTCGGAGCAACCCATTATCTTACGGGTTTTGAAACATGGTTTTGGTACATTCGCTTTTTTGTCTTTCCATACATATTTTTAGGACTTCTGGTTTCTCTTTTCTTTTTCTACATTATTCCCAAAGTTAATCGGCATCTAAGCCACATGGTGGCATATTTGGGGCTGGCTTTACCCATTTTGATTATCGGAGTTTTGATTCAACTTGTATGGAATCCCATACTTTCCGAGTACCACAAGACAGATTGGGTTTGGGAGAGAACTCTTTCCTGGGGAAAAGAAACTGGAGAATTTTATAAAGGGGGAAAGGTACTAATTCCGGAAGGTTACCCAAGCTATACTTATAGCCTGGCTTATTATGGGCATGTGCAGGGTAAGGACATTTTGGGACAAATGTTTGACCCCTTTTACTACATGAAGCCGGGGTATTTTGATGACTGGGAGAAAAATAGGAAAGTCGTACTTGGGTGGATTAAAAAAGAAGATATCAGACTTTTGGTTGCAGATACAACTGTATTGCACGTTGGACCCACGGCCATAGACAACCGTAGATACCTGACTCTTATCCAGAAGGAACCGCAACTATTTACTAAAGTTGGTATTTTAGGGAGTGGTCCGGGCTCGACCCAGGAAATTTTGGGGATTTATGATGTGCACCCAGAACTGATTCATTTGGATGAAGACTGATTTCGACTACGAAGCCAAAATTTGGGGAGGGCCGGCCGTTTTGCCTTCCCCTTTTTATATTCAAGGCCTAAAACTGGTTTATGCCTTAGAGGATTTAGACAAAATTCACGGGAGAGTGGCTGATTTGGGCTGTGGAGCGGGTAACATGGCCAAGGCTCTAAAAAGGCATAGAGCGGATTTAGAAGTTTTTGGGGTGGATATTTCTAAAAGAGCCATTTCCGAAGCCAGAAAAAACCCAGGCGGTGTTAAGTTTAGACTTGGATCACTTGAAAAGCTTCCATTTAAAGAAGGCTCTTTGGATGCTGTGACGATGTTTGATGTTTTAGAGCACGTGTCCGACCCGCAACGTGCACTTGGCGAAGTCAGAAGGGTATTAAAGAAGGGGGGAATATTCCACTTATTTCTACCCTTGGATAAGCAGCCCGGAACCCTTTATCACCTTTTGTATAAAATCGGCTGGCAACCTAAAAATAAACATACGGGGCACATAGTCGTATTTTCAGACAAGGAGGCTCTAGAGCTTTTTAAAAAATCTGGCCTGAAGCTTATAAAAAAGCGATTTTCTTTTCACTATTTCTTTTCCATTTTTGATATACTCTTTTTTACTTTTCTCGAATTATTTGATATTTCTGCGCCGGCCTCAATTGAAGGCATGATTGAAGAGAAGAAAAATAATCCGCTTGTTTTTCTTTTTAATTTGTTTTATCGTGCCATAGTCGCTCTGGGAAATTTGGAATCAAAAGTTCTTTCAATAATTCCCGGGGGAGGAGGTCATTATCTTTTGGCCAAAGGATAGTTTGAGAGAAATGTCTTTCAAAGTACAGAAAACCAAATTTGTTCCCGGTAAGACTAGAATTACATATGGAGCGGCAATCTTTGAAAGAGAGGAACGTAGAGCAATAGAAGGAGTTTTAGATAGGAATTGGTGGGCTCTAAATGGAGAAGGAAAACTTTTTGAGCAAGAACTGGCGAAGTTTTTAAATAAAAAGCACTGTGTACTAACAAATTCGGGTTCCTCAGCCTTACTTCTAGCACTTGCTTCGCTGAATTTGCCCCCTGGTTCAGGAGTTATTATTCCTGCCGTAACTTTTCCGACTGATTTTAACGTTATTATCCAAAATCGTTTAATTCCTTATGTTATAGATTCCGAAAAAACCACTTTAAATTTAAAGCTGGATGAGACGGAAAAGGCCCTAAAGAGAGGCGCCAAAGCCATAATAGCAGTGCATATAGCTGGGAATCCGGTTGATATGTTCTCCCTGATGAGTTTGGCCAAAAAATATAAAGCTTTTGTAATAGAAGACAATTGCGACGGTTTAGGGGGGGAGATAGAGGGAAGGAAACTCGGTTCTTTTGGACATATTTCCTGCACTTCTATGTATGCCGGCCACATCATCAATATGGGCGAAGGAGGAGCTGTCTTTTGTGATGATTACAAAATTGCAGATAAAGTACGCTCCCTGAGAGACTGGGGACGGGCTGGAGAATCGGACCTGCGTAGTGTTAGCCCGAAGCTTCCGAAAGACTACCCGGCAAGATATGTTTATAGCGAAATAGGCTACAACCTCCGGCCCTTGGAGCTTCAAGCAGCGATGGGGAGGGTGCAGCTTAGAAAAATATTGGCTATCAGGAAAGCTAGGCAGCAAAATTTTGACCGGTTAAAAAAGATATTTTCAAATAGAACAGGTATAAAACTAATCGTACCGTTGCCAAATGCCTGGCCAGCATGGTTTTCTTTCCCACTGCTAGTAGAGAAGAGAGCCCCCCTAATTAAGTATTTAGAGAAAAAAAATATTGAAACACGGCCAGTTTTCGCAGGCAATATACTTATGCATCCGGCTTATAGGAACGTAAAGGTGAAGAAGTTTTCTGGGCTTAAAGATTCTGATGAAATACTGAATAAGGCATTATTTATCGGTGTTCATCCTTTAATTCCGATCGAAGCCTTTGACTATATTCAAGAAGTAGTGGATGAATATTTTAAGAGTAAATGAAGATATTAGTTAGCGGCGGAGCAGGATTTATCGGCTCACATCTAACAAGGGCCCTTTTGGATAGGGGACACAAAGTAACGATAGTTGATGCCTTTGTGAATTACGCAGGCGGAGATTTTTACGAGAGCTTTGATTACCGTAAAAAGCTAATAAAGGGCGCAAAGCTTTTTAAGACTAGGGCATCAGATAAAAAGGTTTGGGGTAGCGGCTATGAGGTAGTAGCCCATTTGGCCGCCCTTCCGATAATTTTTCCAAAAAAGGGAGACTTCTATAAGGAAAATATTCTTGAAACCGAGAAAGTGGCTAGTTTTGCAAAGAAAAGCGGTACTCGCAGATTTTTATTTATGTCCTCAATTTACGCTCAAGGGTCATATAGGGGTATACCGTATAGCGAAGACATGCCGCTTGAACCGACCGATCTCTATGGTGCTTCTAAGGGGGCAGGTGAGCAGATGGTGCGTTTTTTCTTTTTTGATCGAGAGTGGGAGATTGTAAGGACGGCAGGGATAGTAGGATTTGGGGATCATAACCGTAGAGTTTTTCAGCTTATCGTAGAAAAGCATCCTGGGTTGCCGCAACTGACCTTAACCAGGGGGGTTGTTCGAATTTTTGTTTATATAGACGACCTGGTGGACGGAATTGTAAGTGCGATTGAGACGAAGACGAAAAATGAAGTTTTTAATATTGCTGGAGGGGTAACTACACTGGATGAATTCGCTAAGGAAGTTAAAAAATATATACCCAATCTTGAATGGAAGCTAAGAGATGCACCCAAAGGCGAACTCATAATAGGCCCCGCAAATATTAGCAAGGCCAGAAAAATTCTTGGATTTAAGCCTAAATTTACGCTTGAGACTGCGGTAAAAGAGTATATTAAAAAGTTTCGTAAATATGGGCATGGAGCCTGAATCTAAGAAAGCAAAAGAAACATTTAATCCTCATAGTGCCGCATTAGCCACAACCACGTTTTATCCCAGGTGGTATCCGGGGAAAGTAGTAGGAGAAGTCTCTGTCGATAAAGTTCGTGGGGATTTGGCTTTAAGAATGATAGATGAAGCGAGGAGCAAGCGATTTCAGATATATGTGGTAGACGATGGTAGCTCGGAGGCCTTCATGAAAGAAGTTAAAAGAAGGAACGCCAAGCTCGAGACAGGGCCGGGGGGAATGAGTCCGGGGCGTCGCCTGTCATTTGAACTGGCTAGCAAAATGCAGGACGTTAAAGTTATTGTTTGGACTGAGCCGGAGAAAGTATCTCTGGTTAGATGCTTCAAAAGTGTCACGGCCCCAATATTACAAGATGAGGCAGACATAGTTGTTCCTAAGAGAGAAAAAAGCTCCTTTCCAACCTATCCGGCGGCCCAGGTGAATTTTGAGCAGAAAGGTAATAGGATTTTTAATAAACTTCTACGAGAAAATGGTCTTTTGAAAAAAGAAGATTTAGACTTCGATATCTTTTTTGGTCCTAAGGCATTTAAAAATGATCCCCGGATTTTAGGTCTTTTTTTGCGAAAGTACAGATACACAAGGAAAGGGGGTTTGGATGACAATATTGATCCGGAACTCTGGCCCAACACAATTGTTCTCCCTATAATTGCAGCGCTCCACGAGGGATATCGTGTAGCAAGCGTTGAAATTCCTTACAGGCACCCACAGGAGCAGACAGGGAGTGAGGAAGGCCTACTACAGTTTAGCAAAAAAAGATTGATGCAATACAAGAACTTTATAATTACCACTGTTCACTATCTTAAGCTTCTCAATAACGATCCGGATAGCAACCTGGTTAGGGTTTAAGGTAAGAAATCAGCCGTAAATTTTACGTAGTAATCTTGCGGTTAAAACACTAATCATAAAGCAAAAAAAGGCAATCGGATCAGCAATAAATTTAGGCAAACGCTCTGTGTTTATCCTGGAATCCAGGAATAATAGGAACATCCACGGACTTAATTTTTTTGGCACCTGTCTTTTAACGGTATCCTGAAGGATGATTCTTTTTTCTTTCCCTATTTTTTTGAAATTACGCTTAACTTCTGCGGTTAGGTTCAAATCGTGTTGGCGGTAAACGGCTAGATATTCTGGAACATAGGCAATATGGCTTTTTTTGGCAATCCTTATCCACATGTCCCAGTCGGGGTTTTGACGAAGCTTGCTGTTAAAAAAACCGACCTTCATAACAGTATCCGAACGCACTAATGCGGTAACTAAATTAACAAAATTTCCCGTAAGAAGGCCTTGATAACCATCTTCCTTGTTTATGTAGCCATTTTTTATTTTCTGTTTCCCTATTTCATCCCCCTTTTTATCCATGAACATAACTGGGCTAAAGACCAGTCCTACTTTTGGATATTTTTCAAGGACAGCCACCTCTTTTTCTAAAAAAGTTGGCAGGAGTTTATCATCGGCTGATAGAAAATTAAGATATTTTCCCTTTGCCTCTCTTATCCCAGTATTCATAGCTGGAGCAAAGCCTAAATTGACTGGGTGTCTGATATAGCGGATTTTGGGTAAATATCTTTTAGTTATTGTTAGGGTGTTATCTGTTGATCCATCATCTACTAAGATAACTTCAAAATCTTTGTAAGTTTGGGAGAAAACGCTTTCTAGAGTTTCTTTGATGAACCGAGCGTAATTATACGAAGGGATAATTATCGACACTTTAGGCATGGGGTTTGTTTAGTTAAAAGAATTATACTATAGTGGCCGAAATCTTATTCATGAACGTAATAACCTTAAAGCCACTCACCCAAAAATACATCGAAATCCTACGGAGATGGAGAAATGAGAATAGATTTTATTTTTTCTATCAAGGAACAATTACTCCTGAAATGCAAGTAAAGTGGTATGAGAAATATAAAAAAGACCAAGGGAATACCATTTACATAGTTTTTTACCGTGGTAAACCTGTCGGTACGATATCCACAACCATAAGAGATGAGGAGGTTGAAATGGGGAGAGTCATATTAGGGGAAAAGAAGTATGCAAGGCAAGGGATAATGGGAGAGGCAGCAGAGATACTTTTATCCCGCTTTAAGGGTAAAAGAATATTTTTAGAGGTTCTAAAGGACAATGAGGTGGCAATTGCCTTTTACAAAAAACACAGGTTTAAGGTTCGTGGGAAAGACAAGAAGAAGGTGGTAATGGAACGATTTGCCTGATTCTTCCCCTTTAGTTTCATTTAATAGTGTGGTATTTTTTAGCCATCTTAGATGACGAAAAAGATAAAAAGCGGGGCTTTTGGAAAGTTTATCAAGCTCCTTGGGCCTTCCAGTAGCAAAGAAGAAATATCGGCTGTTACGAAAGTACTTAAGTCGGGCTGGTGGGGATTAGGACCGGTCACAGAAGAATTTGAAAAAGAGTTTGCAGATTTTGTAGGAGCAAAATATGCTGTAGCGTTAAACAGTTGTACAGCTGCGCTTCATTTATCCCTAAAAGTCCTCAATAAAAGGAAGAGGGGGAAAGTAATCTTGCCAGCCTTTACTTTCGTTTCTGATGCGGCTGTTGCCATTTATGAGGGACTTAAAGTAGAGTTTGCTGATATTGATGAGAAAACCTACTGTTTAGACCCCAAGAAGGTAAAAGAAAAGATTGATAAGGACACGGTGGCTGTTATCCCAGTACATTATGGGGGGAGATTGGCTGATATAGATTACGCAGGTAAGGTTTCGGTTATTGAAGATTGTGCCCACGCAGTAGGAACCAGGGGAGCGGGAACGAGAGGGATCTTGGCAGCCTGGAGCTTTCATCCAGTTAAAAATGTTGCAACAGGTGATGGTGGAATGGTGACTACGGACGATAAAGGGTTAGCGGATAGAATTAGAAAGCTCGGGTGGCTTGGAATTGATCAATCAACCTACGATAGGGAGAAAAAGGGATATAGCTGGGAATACCAGATTGACGAGCTTGGCTATAAATGTCACTCCAATGACATAATGTCCTCAATTGGACTTGCACAATTAAGAAGGGTAAAAAAGTTAAATAAGAGAAGAAAGGAGATTGCAGCCAGGTATACGAGGGAGCTGAAAGAGTTGCCGGTAACTTTGCCACCAAGATCCGGGAGTTGGCACCTTTATGTTATAAGAGTGGGTAAAAGAGTTAGAAACAAACTTGTTGATTTTTTGAGGGAGAAAAGAATATCTCCCGGAGTTCATTATAAACCTCTATATTATTATCCAGTCTTTGGAATGGGTGTTTCTGAGGCAGCCAGAAAGCTTCCGGTAACACATAAAGTTTGGCAAGAGGTTTTAAGCTTGCCGATTTATCCCGATCTTACTTACGACCAACAAGGTGAAGTTATTAGGGCCTTAAAAAAATTTTTTTCGTCATGAACCCCAAAGTTACTGTCTTTACTCCTTCCTACAACCAGCCCAAATATGTTGGTCAAGCAATAGAAAGTGTACTTGCCCAAACATTCAGAAATTTTGAGTATATAATTTCCGAAAACTCTACAGACAATATTACAAAAAAGGTAGTAAAAAGCTTTAAAAATACTCGCATTAGGTATTTCGATGATGAATTTAGTCAAGAAGAAAGAAGAAAATTTTATGTACCAGCCTATCTTATTAACAAGTATTATCCCAAGGCCAAAGGGGAGTACATCATTTTTTTAGCCCATGATGATCTTCTTTTCCCGGACTGTCTTCAAATTATGGTGGACTTTCTTAAGTCTCACCCCAAGATAGATGTCTGTTTCCATGACCAAGCAATATTTTATGCCCTAGGTAGCAAGACCTGGCTTGAGTCCTTGGTACGCGGGACTACGCAGGTCCTTAAAAGACCGTTAGGTCCTAGTCCCAAAGACGCTCTGGATGGGGGACAGATAATGTTTCGGAGGTATCTTTTAGGAAAACTTACCCAACCTTTTATTCCTCTGGAATGGGAAACAGCGAATATCTGCGACAAAATTTTTATGGAGAAACTTTGGCAGTTAGCAGAGTTTTACCCAGTAAAGAGGGTTCTTAGTCTTCACCGTGTTGTTGAAGGTTCTACCCACAGGCGGCGTAACCCCTTAAAGTACTGGCTATATATGTGGGGGGCGGAATTGATTCCGTGGGGCATTCAGCTTCAAATTGCGGGAAAGTTGGGGAAAAGGAGAATTATATCCAGGAACGAAAGGGCAGCTATTGAGAAATTTTTGTTAATGGTACGAATTGCATATTAGTTTTCCTCGCCCAAATAGGGCATAATTTGCTTGTCCATGGGTGAAGTTTCCACAAAAAAATTAAGGATTGCTGTTTTTCACCTAGGGTTCTTTTTCTCGGGTGGTGGTGAAAAGTTGGTTATTGAAGAGGCCAAGGGGCTTAAAGAGAAAGGACACAGTATTGACATTTTTGTGCCCGTCCTTGATTCCAAGCGCTGCTTCCCCGATTTAATTAGAAAGGTCGAGGTCAAAAAGCTTTTTCCCTCACCGTCGTTTAATTTTCCCTTAAGAGATTTTATTTCTATAACCTGTTCGGTATTTCTTACACCCCTTACCTTTTGGAGATTTAGAAATTATGATATTTTCTTTGGAGCCAATCAACCGGGCCCACTTATTTGTTGGTTTCTGGCGAAAATTCTAGGCAAACCCTACGTTATTTATTTAGCGCAACCAACACGAATTATTTATCCAAGAACCATAGATTTGGAGCGGGGATTCGGTAAGGGCAGCTTTAACCTGTTCTATCTTTTTACAAAAATATTTTACCCAATTATTAGAAAATTAGACGAACTTTCGATAAGAGAGGCAAACACAATCTTAGCAAACGGAGATTATATGTCCAATGTTCTTGAGAAGGTTTATCAGATAAGCCCTTCATCTTGCCCGGCGGGTTGTTACCCGGCAATTAAACTAACACCTGCCGTTTCTCGATTTGGGGGAGAGATTAAATTTGGTCGGAAAAGAATTAAAAAACCGTATATACTTTTGACCAATCGTCATTTTCCTCAAAAAAGGTTCGATTATATAATTTCTTCTTTGCCATTCATTCTCAAGAAAATACCAGAGGTATGTTTGGTTATAACCGGATCAAAAACATTTTATACAAGCTATCTTAAAACTCTAACTACCCAACTCGGTATAGTTGATAAGGTGATATTTTTGGGTTTGGTCAAAGAGAGCCAACTAGCTACCCTTTATACGAACGCAGCAGTCTATGTCTATACGGCTCCGGAGGAAGATTTTGGAATGGGAATTATTGAGGCCATGGCGGCTGCTACCCCGGTAGTTGCTTGGAGAAGCGGCGGACCATCGACGACAGTGCTTCATGGAGAAACAGGGTTTTTGGCAGAGCCATTTGATATGAGCGATTTTGCCGGGAGAGTGACCCAGCTTCTCAAAGACAGGAGGTTAAATAGGGAACTCGGAAGAAAAGCTTGGAGGCGTGCATTTGATTTTTCCTACAAGATTCATATCGACAAGCTCGAAAAAGCCTTACTAAGCCCCTTTAAACCCCCGAATTAAGTAATGCTTTGGGGGATTCAAAAAGATATAATGATTTTTAAGAAATATGGATATTCAAGGAGAGAAGAAGAGTATTGGTGCTATAGCCTTTTTTTCTAGAATATTTTCTTCCGGAATTTCCTTAAGCCATTTAATAATATCTTTTGCAATTATAGGGGGTGTTGCGTATTTTTTTGGTTACGAGATTCTTGCCAATTCTCTTTCAGGAAATGATGCTTTAAATGCCCTTAGCTACATAACGTACCTAGATAAATATTTTCCCAGAATTCCTCTCTGGTTCCCTTACCAGGGAAGTGGGGTTTCGGTTACTTTAGGCTATCCACAGCTCTATTCTTACGTAATCATCCTTCTGAAAAGATATTCAGACTTAACGTACGCATCTTCAATGGCGATTGTAAATTTTGCCTCACTTCTTATTCCAGCCTGGGGAGTTTATCTTTTTGTCGCCAGTCGACTTAAAAATAGGACGGGGGCTCTAATTGCTGGGCTTTTGTTTCTTTTGTCTCCGATGGCTTACATATGGATTAGTGGGGCAGGATTTTTGGCCCAAACCTTCTCGGTGATTTTTGTTCCCTTTTACCTAATTTTCTTCGATTCATTTTTGGACTCTTTCTTGGTAGGGAAAAAGGCCGGAATTTCGCTCTCCTTGTTGGCAATTTTCGGAATGTTGGCGTTTTTATCCCACCCCGCTACAGGTATGGGAATTCTTGCCTTCTCGGGGCTCTATACACTCGGAAGAATCATTCTGGGTAACGAAGAAGACCTCTCGCATCGATTAAGGCGCGGTCTTGCGGCACTAGTTGTTGCCTCGATAGCAGTGATGGGGTTAAGTGCTTTCTGGCTTTTTCCCCTTCAAAGATATTTGGGTTTTGCCAACAGAGATTTGGGGGTAACTCTGGATACAACTGTTTTTGCCCCGCTTAACTTTCCGGGCACCTTAGGACTTTATAGCCCTCTTAAGTATCCTTGGGGAGACTTTTCAATTTACACCCCTATTTGGATAATGGCATTCGTAGGTGCGATTTTCGGATTTTTCTACAACAGAAAAGTCTCTATATTAGGCTTCTTATCCTTGGCGTCCTTGTTTTTTTGTGGCTCAACTCTTACCTGGCAAGTAGTTGCCAGGCTATCGTTTTTTATTGCAGGTTTTTTGACGGTTAGACCTTGGTATCCTCTAGCCATTATCATTAACCCAGTTGCCGCCGCTATGGGGGCGGTATTATTGGCAAGATTTATTTTAATCCCTCTTTTTTGGCTTCAGTCAAAGGCGGTCTCTAAATTTTTAAAGTTTTTTATTAATGTTATCAACTCACTTTTTCACTCTATTCTTTCTTTTGTTGCCGTTGTCTTTCTTATCTACCTTTTAACCCCACTTTCGGGGTTTAAAGATTCCAACAAGCCTTGGATTCTCCCTTTTGGCAACTCTATCGATGGGATAAATACCCAAGCTATTTGGAACCGTCATCGAGTAGAAAAATGTACCCCGAGTGAGAAAAATCCTAATATATCTCCACTCTGTAGCATCTCTTATTTAAATAAATATTTCGAGGTTAACACGCTCCTAGCTAAGTGTGACAGCTATCCTAAAGACAAAGAACTACCCTTAATATGTATAGGGCAAAAACCTGTTACAAGAAGCTATAAATTGGGTCAGGAAATTAGGCAGGAAACGGTTCTCGGTTATATTGATGAAAAGGACATAGACAATTTTAGAGACTTCTGCCTAAAAGATAGAAAGTGGCCAATTACATTTTATCCGGCCTATTCTCCGTGCTTGGCGCTGGGCAAGAGCTTACTGGATCAGCTCTCCCATTGGCCGGGAGTCGAACTAAATCGGGGGAATAATGATCTTTCGGTATTCGCGGACGATTTCGGTTTAACTGGCGAAAAGAAAGAAATTTTGACTGGTAATGCCCACAGAATTGACGTAACTCCTCATCTCGGCACAGCAGTAAAAGCCTGGACCTTAATGAATCAGAGTTACATGCTGAATGCCTATACAGGTCAGTTAACACTAAACAAGACGTTTTATAGCATTTTTAACGATAGTTTCTATGATAACCCAAATACCTCGCCCGAGGTGATTAACAATTTGGCGAAGTATTTTGGGACCGAGGCAGTTGTGGTAATTGCATCTAAGAGTCCTATTGAGAGTTTCATAAAGGGAGGTTGGGAAAGAGTGGGAACAGAGGCTTCGGTAGTCTTTCCTCCGTTCAAAACAGGGCTGGTAAGTTTGGGAGACTTTTCTGGGATTTTAGTAATTGGGAATCATGATAAAGGAGTCTTTAAACAAACCTTTCAGATAGCCGTTGATGGTGCGATACCATTGGATAGTGGGATTGTAATCGATGGAGGCGAAGATGTAGGAGGTTATTCACTCAAAGACTTATCAAAATATTCCTTGATTGTACTTCAAGGATATAGATACAGGAACCGTAGCAACGAGCTAGCTAAGCTGAAGGATTATATTAAGAGTGGAGGATCTGTTTTTATGGAAACAGGTTGGCAGTTCGTATCTCCGGATTGGGGCGATAAGCAAAATAAAAATAATGATTACCAAATTAGCCTTCCCGAACCCTTTCCGGTTGAGGGGACAAAATGGGGAGGAGTAGGCGATAACTGGTTGGATGCCAGTTTGGATTCTCAGTTTTCCAATAATGTTCAACTCACAAATTTTGCACCCTTGATTTGGGAAAATGCAGATTGGTCTGTCGCTTACGCGGACGAGCTTAGAGATTGGGCCAGACCGATTATTAGCAAGGGTGGGAAAACCATTATGGCTTACGGCCAAATAGGAAAAGGAAAAATTGTATGGTCCGGGATGAATGTGTTTGCCCACGCTCTGGATAAAAAGAATCCAGAAGAGATAAAACTATTGAAAAACATCTTCGGCTATCTTTTGCCTTCTCAAAATTCCTCAATTCAAGATGAATTTTCTATTAACAGTCCGCAACCCGAAAAAGTGATCGTCAAGTTAGACCGAAGCGTAAAAGAAGGAGAAAGCGTATATTTTCGTCAAAGCTATTTTCCTTCTTGGCAGGCGAGGGCGGTAAGCAAGGGCAAAATTTACCCACTTAAGATTCAAATTGCGGGCCCCTCATTTATGTTTGCTAATCTTCCGGCCCTTAATCGAGGGGACAGTATTGAGTTTGAGTTCGCGTTTCCACGAGAAGGCTATATAGGGATAGTTCTTTCCCTCATTACCTTAGTAACTTTAGTAATATTTCTGGTAGATGCCGCCTTTTTAAGGGGATACCTATTTAGGAGAGTTTCATTACTGGTAACTAGTGTTGCTAATTTTCTATTAAAACCATTTAGGGGGTATCTAAGCGGAATTAAAAAAGATTTTAAAGAGGAGGAGAATGAATATTAGATTTTGCCAAAAATGATCACTCAAGATTTTTTGACCACTCTAGCTAAGGGGTTTATATGGGTTTTGTCAGTAGTGTTGTTTTTAGCTTCTTCGATTTTAATTCTTTATGTTTGTTATCTTTTTGGCCACGTAGTTTTGGACGGCGGGGTTGTTAGTGGTGGGGACACAGCTCTTCATCTATCTATAATGAACAGACTGGAGACATTTTACCCCAAAATTCCCCTATGGTTTCCTTATGCAGGCGCCGGATCATCTGTGGTTTTAGGCTACTGGGTTTTCCCCCACTATATAGCTATTTTTGCCAGCCATTTTACGAATCTTACTAAAGAGCAGTGGTTTAGAATTCTGGAATTTATAAGTGTCCCTATCGTCTCAATAGAAATTTACCTTTATCTATGGGTACGCTTCAGAAATCAGGTAATGGCCTTAATTGGGGGGCTAATTTATCCATTATCAAGCGTTGCCTGGGGGTGGGTAGCCCATGCGGGTTTTTATGGCCAGCAGGTATCAATTATATTTTATGTTCCCGCATTTTTGTTTTTTGATTTATATCTGGAGGAGGAATTAAATGCCGGAGTTGCGAAAATTCGAAAGCCATTGTACCTAATTTTTTTCTATATTGTAATGGCGTTCGGTATTTTGACTCACGCCAGTTTTTTACCAAGTTTGTATCTGGGTCTTCCTATATATGCGCTAATTCGTTCCCAGCTAAATCCCAGGGGGGATAAAAGCAGAATAATCTCTTTACTTAAATCCATAAAAGCAGTTCTAATTTTTACTTTGGTCGGCTTAGTCGCAGGAGCATTTTTCCTTATACCCGAGTTCAAATATTATTCGAATCAGCCGTTCACTCCGAGCTACGGGGCTAATGACACGCCAATTTTACCCTGGAATGGTTTTTTGGGTTTCGCCAGGTTGCCAGCGAACGTGGGTTCTTTATATACTCCACTATTTATGTCGGTATTAGTGTCAATATTTGCAATTGTTGGGACGCTTCTGGCTATCATTAAGAGAAAGTTTGTTGGCGCTTTAGGTGTTGTTGTATTTTTCTTTGTCTTCTGGCTTTCTGCAGCCAAAACTTTAGCCGTGAACTATCCATTTTTAAGGATATTTCTCGCGCCAACAGCGATTAGAGCCGCAAGTGTTACCGGGATTTATTTAACAATTCTGGCTGCTTATGGTATTTGGAGCCTTGGCGATTTGCCGGGACTTGTTATTCGAGCGGCTGTTGCCAAGATTTCTAAGGCAAGATTTTTATCTGTGATAACTTCAGTGGTAACTTTTGCTATTTCGACGGTACTTTCATTAACGCTTCTTAGCTATTCCTTTTATCATTTCAGGCAAATGCAGAAATATGCTCCGAGCGTAAGTGATTGGGGTACTTTGGAAGGGTATCCGGGCTATGGTACCCTGACCTTCACAGTACCTTTGTGTAAGGTCCCAGGCTGGGGCGATGAGCTTATAGGAACTAATTTCACCTGCGAAAACTTTATGCCTAGTTGGAAGGTGGAAAACTTTGATGTTGACATGTGGTCTCAGGGTTTTACTGAAGCATTTGCCAAAGTACCAAAAGATGAGTTTACAAGATTCGGCACATCCCCGAACTTGACTTATATTAAATACTCCTTCGCAAGACATAGCACTTCATCGATTGTATCTACGATTGGTACGACCATGATAAATATAGACTGGCTTGGACCCTACGATAATGTAATGTTTTTAAAAGGTAATTACACTCCTACCGAGGTGAATGAATATGCTAAGTGGTTTGGAACTAAATATTCGATGTTAAGTTCAGAGGCTGATGTCGAAGCCATTTCAAGATATCAAAAAGATGAATGGTCGGACTTAACTGATGGGGGAGAGTTAGTTAAAGAGTTCAAAAGTTCCTCCGGAACAGTAAATATTTCAAATAAACCGACAATATTATTTATCGGCAATGAGAGGAACGATGGTTATGAATCGGCTCTACGGCTTTTTATGAAAGGGGTAGTGAGTTACGATGATGCATTGGTCATGCAGGGCAAGGAAAACATTGACGATTATAGCGAAAAAAACTTGCAAGGTTTCGATGTCGTGTTATTGAGGGGTTATCAATATAAAAATAAGAAAAAGGCTTGGTCGATATTAGAAAGCTACGTTAAGGGTGGTGGAAGCCTGTTTATAGATACTGGTTGGCAGTTTATAAATAAAGATTGGGGAATGGGACCTGATGGTAGTGGAAAATACGAAGGCGTCAGTTTACCTTTACCTTCGCCGGTCAAAAACACTTTGTGGGGTGATGTTGGGACTACTTGGGCGAACGCCTCGCTTTCAAGCGACATTGGCCTCGGCCTTTCTTTGAAAAAGTTCGGAGATCCGTCCTGGACGGATAAAGCTTGGGGTATGGCCATTGCGGATAAGAAAGAATTACTGCCTTGGGCTGAAGCAGTAATTTCCTCAGGTGATAAGATAGTTGTTGCAAAAGGCGAGTATGGTAAAGGCAGGGTGGTGTGGTCGGGAATGAACCTCTTTTCTCATGCATTTGATAAGAATAGCGATGAAGAAAATGCCTTTCTTAAAAATATATTCAATTTCTTGATCGTTAAAAAGGAATATCAGTTGGGAAGCTATACTGCCGCTTGGAATTATCCTGACGAGGTTTACATTAACTTGGGTCAAGTTCCGCAAGGTTCTTACTTATATTTTGCCCAAACTTACATGCCATACTGGAAAGCTTATCTAGAAACTTCCGGCAAGAGCAACCCGCTTCCAATATATAAGGCTGGACCGAGGTTTATGGCCGTCAGGTTACCTGCAAATTCTTCTGGCGGGAGGTTATTTTTTAAGTATAATATGAGCAATATTATTTTGCTTTCAATACTGGTTACACTTTTGGGATTTGTAGGTATTTTTATATTCATAGTAGATAAATTGTTTTTTAAAGGATTTGTAGCGACTAGGATTGTTTCTTTTTCTAATAAACTTTGGATATTTCCCAGGTTAATTTCATTTAAAGCGTTTAAAGATAACGAGGATGACGGTTATTAGGGGCTATTTCAATCCAGAGAGAAGATAGGGAGGCTCGTATCACCCCGTTTTGAAGCCAATTGTA
>Ga0214473_10004475_pt1 | contig 16802 bp, 18 predicted proteins | sample RVTome_7_FD_203509 | JGI IMG/M metagenome (GOLD analysis project Ga0214473, IMG submission 203509) | Soil microbial communities from uranium-contaminated site in the Upper Colorado River Basin, Wyoming, United States - RVT98D197 | ecosystem: Environmental > Terrestrial > Soil > Contaminated >... | reverse complement strand
CATCGTCGAAGCCCACCCCATGATGAACCTGTTCAACGATCGGCTGACCGAGCCGGATCTGCGGCTGCTCTATCCGTACTTCCGTGGGTCCGAGCCGATCCGCGAGGAGCACCGCGGCTGCTTCAGCACTCCCGACGCGCCGATCACGAGCGTCGAGCACGTCTGGCTGCACAAGATGTCCGACATCATCGGCTCGCTCGCGCGCGCCGGCCTCCGCATCGAGTCCTTCGAGGAGTATCCGTTCCTCTCCTGGGGCTTCTTCCCCTGGATGGAAAGGGGCGCCGACGGCTGGTGGCGGCTGCCCGAGCACGAGAGGCTTCCCCTCGGGCGCGGCGCCCTCCCGCTGATGTTCTCGCTGAAGGCCACTCGCGGCCCCCTCACTTCCTGATCCGGGAGAGGAACGCGGCGATGGCCTGGCCGATCACGGCCGGGGAGTCCTCCTGGATGAAGTGGCTGCCCTCGACCGTGATCTCGTCCTGGTTCGGCCAGCTCCGGCAGAATTCCCGCTGGGCGCCGGTCAGGATCACTCCCGGGTCCGCGTTGATGAAGAGTTTCGGGACACTGCTCTCAGAGAGCCAACGCGCGTACCGCGCGACGGTGGCCACCACGTCGGCGGGCTCGCCATCGATCGGAATCTCCCGAGGCCAGGTGAGCGTGGGCCGGCGGGACTCGCCCGGCTCCCGGTAGGGCCGTCGATACACCGCCATCTCCTCCTCGGTGAGGCTTCGCAGCACGCTGGCCGGGAGGATGCGCTCCACGAAGACGTTCTTCTGAAGCACCATCTCCTCCCCGGCCGGTGACCGAAGGGCCTGGAAGATCGAGCGCGCCCGCTCGGGCCACTGCTCCCAGGTCAGGGGTTGCACGATCGATTCCATGTACACGACTCCGCGGACGCTGGCGCGGTGCCGCTCGGCCCAATCGAACCCCAGCGCCGAGCCCCAGTCGTGGACGACGAGCGTGAGATCCCGGCTGAGTCCGAGCGCGTCGAACCATGCGTCCAGATAGCGCGCATGGTCCCGGAACCGGTAAGAGCCCGCTGGGGCTTTACCCGATTCGCCCATCCCGATCAGGTCGGGTGCGAGGCACCGGGCGATGCCCTCCACGTGCGGAATCACGTTGCGCCACAGATACGAGGAGGTGGGGTTGCCGTGAAGGAAGACCACGGGGTCTCCGCTTCCGGTGTCGACGTAGGCCATCTCACTGTCGAGCACCGGGATGCGCCGGCGCGGGTATCGGTCGGCCATATCTCTTCTCAGTATCCTCACGCCAGCGAGGAGTCAAGCATTGACCCTCCCTGGTCCCATTGCTATGGTGCGGGCCACCCCATGGACTTCGGGCTCTCCCCAGCCGAGCAGGCCTTCGCGGAAGAAGTGCGCGACTTCCTCCGAGCGCATCCGCCGGAAACATTTCCCGAGGACGGGACCGACGCCGGCTATGGCTCGGGCGCCCACTCGCGGCCGTTCACCCAAGCCCTGGGCGAGCGCGGGTGGCTCAGCATGAGCTGGCCGCGGGAGCACGGCGGCCAGGCGCGGCCGATGATCTACCAGCTCATCCTGCTCGAAGAGCTGGCCGCCGCCGGGGCGCCCTTCGGCCCGCTCCCCGGCTGTCTCCAGGTGGCCGATTCCATCATCAGGAATGGCTCGGAGGTCCTCCAGCGGGAAATCCTGCCGCAGGTGGCCCGCGGTGACGCCACCTTCTGGCAGGGCTACAGCGAGCCCGACGCGGGCTCCGATCTCCTCGCGCTCAAGACGCACGCCCGGCTCGACGGCGACCACTGGGTGCTCGACGGCCACAAGATCTGGTCGAGCCACGCCGGCATCGCGACCTACGGAACCGTGCTGGCGCGCACCGATCCCGCGTCCACCCGCAACCGCGGTCTCAGCATGCTGATGGTCGACAACCGTCTGCCCGGGATGGACGTGCGACCGATCCGCAGCCTCACCGGCCAGGTCTACCACTACGAGATCTTCATGGACGGCGTGCGCGTGCCGCGCGACTGGGTCATGGGCAAGCCGGGCGAGGGCTTCGGCCAGCTCTTGAAGGGCCTCGACACCGACCGCTTCTGGGGCCGCTTCTACAAGGCGCCGTTCCTCCGCCGCATCCTGGGGCTGCTCGTCGAGTACGCGAACGCGGCCTTGCTTGTCGACGTGGTCGCGCGCCGGCGTCTCGCGCACGCCGCCACGGAGATCGCCGCCCTCCGCGCGCTCTTCTACCGCGCGGCCTGGCTCATCGAGCGCGGCCTGCCCGCCACCGGCGAGGTCTCCGCCGCCAAGGTCATGGCCGACGAGCTGGGACAGCGCGTGCTGTCGCTGGGAATGGAGCTGCTCGGCCCCTACGGCGTGCTCCGCGCCGGCTCTCGATGGGCCCGGCTCCGCGGCGAGATCGAGCACCAGTACCAGACGAGCTGGGGCCACACGCTCGCCGGCGGCACCTCCGAGATCCAGCGCACCACCATCGCGGTGCGCGCCCTCGGCCTGCCCGCCGAGCCACGGGCCAGAGGCTGATGGACCTTTCGCTCTCGCCGGCCCAGCAGCTCCTCCAGCACTCGGCGCGGGCGCTGCTGCAGCAGCGCTGCCCGCCCGAGCGCGTGCAGGAGCTGGCCCTCGACCCGCGCGGCTTCGCGGCCGATCTCTGGAAGGAGATCGCGACGCTCGGCTGGCCCGGCCTCCTGATCCCGCTGGCGCTGGGCGGCAGCGGAGGCTCCGTCGGCGACGCGCTCGCGCTGGTGGAAGAGCTGGGGCGCGCCTGCTTCCCGAGCCCGTTCATCGGCAGCGCCATCGTCGCCACCACCGCGCTGACCACCGCCGGTGGCCGGCGCGCCCGGGAGCTGCTCCCGGCCCTGGCGGTGGGCGAGCGCATCTGCACGCTCGCGGTGCTCGAAGAGTCCGGGCGGCTCGACACGGATGCGCTTGCCATGCCGGTCGCGGCGCCGGGCCGCCTCACCGGACGCAAGCTCTTCGTCGCGGATGCCCACGCCGCCACCGACCTGATCGTGCTGGGGCGCGGGCTCGCCGGGCCGACCGCGCTCCTGCTACCGATGGACCGCGGCGGCATCGAGGCGCGCCCGCTCGACAGCATGACGGGCGACAAGCTCTTCGAGCTCAGCTTCACGAACGTGGACATCCGTCCGGACGATCTCCTTGGCGCGCCCGGAGGGGGCGGGACGCTCATGGCGCCCGCTTTCCGCCTGGGCGCTCTCGCCCGGAGCGCGGAGATGGTGGGCGCCGCGCAGCGTGTGCTCGAGCTGTGCGTGGAGCACGCTCGCGTGCGCGTGCAGGGCGGCCGCCCCATCGGCGGCTACCAGGCCGTCCAGCACGCGTGCGCCGATCTCTACCGCGACGTCGAGAGCGCCCGCTGGCTCACGTGGGAAGCCGGGTGGAAGCTGGAATCGCGCCGGTCCGATGCGGATTCCGCGGTGGCCATGGCCAAGGCCTACTGCGCCGAGGCCGCCCTGCGCGTGGCCCGCCGCGGCCACCAGATCATGGGCGCCATCGGCTACTCCGAGGAGCACCCCCTCCATCTCTTCCACAAGCGCATCCTCGCGGCCAGCCTCGACGCGGGTGACGCTGGGCTGCACCTCGAGACGGTCGCGAGAGCGATCGGGCTGTCCTAGGGCTGGATCGGAGCGGCCCTGCTCGTGCACTGGATCGTCCGGCGGGTGCCCACGTACCTCGCCCGGGAGCTCACCGCGACCGGAGCGGTCATCGGCCTCGGCAGCGCGTGGTTCGAGCTGCGCCTGATCCCACGCTACGTGCGCTCCCCGCCCATGGGCGGTCTCCTCCTCGTCCGGACCTTCCTCTACGTCACCCTGGGCGCCGTCACCATCCACGTCGTGACGATGAGCATGCTTCTCGTGATGGAGCGCATCCACGAGCAGAAGGATCGGTATCTCGCGCGGTATCGGGTCGTGCCCGACTGTTGAGCCGCTGCCGGGTGCCTGAGGAGATAAGGCCGAGGCGCTCCGCCTCTACAGTGTCCGGGCCCGCGCGTAGCCCAAAGGTGGGTGCCCGGCCTTGGCACCTATTGGTGGAGCGACCCCAATGGATGTGGAGCCCCTGATCCGCCGGGCCCAGCAGGGCGACCTGGACGCGTTCGCGGAGGTGACGCGGCGCTTCCAGCACATGGCCTTCGGTTATGCCCTGGCGCTCCTCCGGGACCTTCAGCTGGCGGAGGACGTGGTCCAGGAGGCCTTTGTCGCCGCCTGGTTCGGGCTCCTCAGCCTGGCCGATCCGGCTGCCTTCCCCGGCTGGTTCAGGGGGATCGTTCGGCACCAGGCCCACCGCGTGCTGAGACAGAAACAGCTCGCGATCCTTCCGCTGGCCGCCGCCGAGGCCGTGCCCGCTGACGGAGCGGGGCCAGAGGGCCGGATCGAAGAGAGGGAGCAGGTCGCCGCCGTGCTGCGCGCCATCACTCGGCTACCTAGCCCCTTGCGCGAGGTCGTGACGCTCTTCTACGTGCACGACTGCACCCAGCAAGATATCGCCACGTTCCTGAGCCTGCCCGTGACGACGGTGAACAACCGGCTGCACGCGGCCAGGCAGCAGCTCAAGCGGAGGACACTGACCATGGTCAAGGACACACTCGAAGCGCATCGGCTCCCCGACGACTTTGCCGCGCGGATCGGCCGGATCGTCCGGGCCCGCGAGGGGGTGGTCGAGGTGCTCTTCGACCCGACCAACCTGCCCGACCCCCTCACGGAGCTCACCGTGAGTGACACGCCCCGACGCCGGGCCGTCGCGGTCCAGGTGGTCCAGCTACTGGAAGACGGGGTCGTCCGTTGTGTTCCGCTCTCGCCGATCGACGGGCTGGCGGCCGGCATGACCGTGCTGAGCTCCGGCCGGCGCATCGAGGCCCCAGCGGGGCGAGAGGTGCTCGACCGCGCGGTTCGGCTCTTGGCCGGGCCGGTACGCGAGCCGGACCGCCCACCGGAGTTGCTGGAGACCGGCATCAAGGTCATCGACGTGATGTGCCCGCTGGTGAGAGGCGGGACGGTGGCCGTCGCCGGCGAGTTTCGCGCCGGGACGTGCGTCGTGGTCGAGGAGCTATGCCGCCGGCTCGGCCGCGAGCCCGGTGGCGTCTCGATCTTCGCCTTCATGCCGCCCCACCCCGGTCCGGAGCGCGAATTCCAGGAGATGTGGGCGAAGGAGGGGTTTACCGGAGGCACGGCCGGCACGGTGCAGACGTTCTATTTCCTCGGGCAGGAGGAGTGGACGGCCGAGCGCCTCGCGGCGTTGCCCTCGGTGGATGTGGTGATCCGCCTGTCGAGGGAGCTCGCGCAGATCGGCATCTATCCCACGATCGACCCGCTCGCCTCCCGCTCGCGCCTCCTGGACGCGAGCCTCGTGGGGCCGGAGCACGTGGAGGTCGCCGCGCGGATCCGGGAAGTGCTCCACGCCGCCGTGGCGGAGCCCCGAGGGGCTCCCGAGACGGAGGTTCTGAGGCAGCGCGCCCGCAAGATCCAGCGGTTCTTCGCCCAGCCCTTCTTCGTGGCCGAGCCGTACACGCGCCAGCCCGGGATTGTCGTCAGCCGGGTCGAGGCCCTCCGCACCTGCCGGGAGATTCTCGATGGCGTGCACGACCGCCTCCCCGAACAGGCGTTCTACTTCACCGGAGGCATCGACGACGTCCGGGCAAAGGCCGGCACATCCTAGGGCCCCGACGATGACCGAGCAGAAGCCGCAGGAAGCAGGCGCCTTCGATCGGCTCCCGGGCGCCGGGAAGCCGCTGCCGGGCCTGACCGAGGGATACGATCCTCTCTGGTGGCTCAAGAAGCTCGTTCAGCGCGAGCAGATCTCCGTCCTGCCGCCGTCGCTCGAGCTGCTCCGCAAGGTCAAGTCCGAGCTCGCGAAGATCTGGCAGGTCGCCGACGAGGCCCAGGTCCGATCGCGACTCCTGGCCCTGAACGCCGAGATCGCCAAGGTGAACGCGAAGGTCGCCCGGCGCATCCCGCTGCAACGCTTCGGCCGGCCGGACGAGCTGGTGGGGGCCGCCATCTTCCTCGCCTCCGACGCCGCGTCCTACATCACGGGCCAGGTCCTGACCGTGGACGCGGGCCTGTCGGTCGCTCTCTAGCAAACGCCGTAGTTGCGTTTCGCGTTGCCAGCGGATGCAGCACGTCGATCGCCCAGCCCACGTCGAGGCGCTCCCCCAGCCACTGGGCGAGGCCCGTGCGCGCATGAAGCCGCAGCCCCTCCGCGGCGTGCTGCGCCCGCAGTGTTCCTACTGGATCAGCCGGCAGCGCCGCCGGCGCCGGCACCTCGGGCAGCAGCCGGCCATCAGGCCGTCGGAACTGGAACGCGCCGTCGGGCATTCGCTCGAGCTGGTACCCCTCTTCGTGCACGGCACGGTGATGACGACGACACAGTAACGCGAGGTTCGAGAGCATCGTCGGACCGCCTTGCGCCCAGTGCCGCACGTGATGCCCCTGCCCGAACCGGACATTGCAGGCCGGGAAGCGGCAGCTCCGGTCCCGATGCTGCAGCGCCCGCCGTAGCGCCGGGGGTATCGTCCGCGTCCGGGCCCCGACCTCCACCACCTGCCCGTCCTCGTCGTGCCGCATCACCACCCGGCTCGCGTCGCACGCCAGCCGCCGCGACGTTCCCGCGGGAACGTGCGGCCCGTCTTCCAGCACCGACTGCCCGGGCTGCGCCGGATCCGCCAGGACCGTGGCGTCCACGTGCACCACCACCTGGTACCGCTCCCCCGGCGCGCCGGGATCGAGCTTTTGATGCAGCGCCGTCTCGGCCAGCAGGGCCAGCGCGTCGGCCTGCTGCTGCGCCCGGGTGGGTGCCTCCTGGGCCGGGTCGGTGGCCGGCAGGACGGCCTCGGTAGCACGACGCCGTTGGTACAGCGTCTCGCGAGCCGCGTCGAGGGCCCGCAGAAGCAGCGCGCCCACCTCCGGCGTCAGGCGCCCGCGCAGCACCATGATGCCATCCTCATCCTGGTAGACGTGCAGCGCCCGGCCTGCATGCTGGCGCGCGGCTTCGCGCGCTTCGGCCTGCCGGTCCACGCGGCGCCAGCCCCGCACGATGCGCTCGACGTGGTGCGCCGTGCCCGCGCGCCCCACCGCGAGCAGCCGGGCCTCGGTCTCCGGGGTCGCCACGCGCGTCAAGGCGCGGACCTTGGCGTAGGAGAGCTCTCCGCGCGCCAGGGCCTCGGCCAGGGCCGGCAGCGTCCCGAGAACACGCGCCACCCGGACGTGCTCGCGGGCGGCGCCCGGGGCGAGTCCGACGCGCCAGGCGAGCCAGGCGGCGCAGGAGCGGAAGCCCGTGTTCCAGCCCCCGCGGGCGTCGAACTCCCGGATCAGCGCGAGCAGGCGGGCGGTCGCTGCCTCGAGGTGAGCCGAGAGCTCAGCGATCTCGTCGCCCAGGCGATCCAGCTCCGCGGTTGGTTGCGACGTGGTGGGAAGGTCGGGTGGGCGGGTCTGCATGGCGAGTCCCCTTTCTGCTGAGACGACTCTACACCCCGGTCTCGGCAACGTCTGGGACCGCCCACCCCGTGCGAACGCGGGGCACGCCATGATCGGTCGTCTCCCCCCTCGTGAACGCGCATCACGTGCCTGATGCGAAACGCTCAGCCCCGTATTCCCTGAGCCGCCCGAGCCGTGGCGCGGCCACCGGCAGAAGGCTGTCAAGCGGAAAGAGCCTTACGAAACTTTACCTTCCAGGCAGGCTCCGTTTACCCGGCGGGCGGCGATCGCAACCGTCATCGCGACTTTCGCCACCGGGGTCGGCCTCACCATCATCACCGCCGCGATGGGACGGTCCCCGGGACGCTTGCGCAACGGCGCGCCACCGCGCTCGCCATGTCGGCAGGCAGTGGCGCGCGGTACTCCGCATACTCGCCGGTCGCCGGGTGCACGAAACCGAGCGCGGCGGCGTGGAGCATCGGACGCGCCAGCGTCGGATCGGCCGGGGTTGCGCCATAACTCGCGTCGCCGAGGACCGGGTGGCCGATCGAGGCCAGGTGCACGCGAATCTGATGCATGCGGCCTGTGCGCGGGCGCGCCTCGACAAGGGTCGCATCGGGCCCGAGGCGCTCGGCCACGCGAAACTCCGTCACCGCCCGTCGCGGAGCCGCCGAGCGCGCCGAGACCCGGCGGCGATCGCGAGTGTCACGTCCCAGCGCCCGGTCGATCAGCCCGCCCCGCCGAACCGCTCCGGCCACCAGCGCCAGGTAGACACGGTGAACGGAGTGGGCGCGGAACTGGCGCGAGAGGTCGCGGTGGGCCGCGTCGGTCTTGGCAACCACCAGGACGCCGCTCGTGCCCTTGTCGAGGCGATGGATCAGTCCAGGCCGGGAGCGTCGCCCATCGCCAGGCCACCCGGGCTCGGCGCCTTCGCGGTGACCGACGTGGTGGACCAGCGCGTTGAGCAGGGTGCCCGTCCAGTGGCCGGGGCCCGGGTGCATCACGAGGCCGGGCGGCTTGTTCACCACCAGGAGCTCCGCGTCCTCGTGGAGCACGTGCAGCGCGAGGGGCTCGGGCTCGACCGGCGGGGGCTCGCGTACCGTCACGTGACAGGTGATCACGTCACCAGGGCGGATCCGCCGGGCGGGCTTGGCCTGCCGGCCATTGACGGTGATCAGCCCACCGTCGATCCACCGCTGCGCGGCCGCCCGCGACAGGTGGGCGCTCTGGGTGCTCACGAAGACGTCGAGCCGCCGCGGGGACTGCCCGGCCGCCACCGTCGTCACCCGCTGCATCGCATCGATCAGCGCGTGACGAGCACCGGGATCTTGGAGTGCGTGAGCACCTTGTTGGTCTCGCTGCCGAGGAGCAGGGCCGCGACTCCCCGCCGGCCGTGCGAGGCCATGAAGATGAGGTCGCACCCGGCTTCACCCGTGAGGGCGATGATCGCCTCATAGGGGCTGTTGCTCACCCGGTGCACGGTCGTGCACGGCACGCCCGCGGCGCGGGCCATCTCCGTGACCGCGCCGAGCGCCAGCTGCGCGCTTTCCTTCGCCTTCGCATCGTGCTCCTGGATGTGCGCGGTGAACACCGACGGTGTCATCTCCGTAGGATGGAACGGGGCCGTGACGTGCAGCGCGGTGACGCGGGCGCCGATCTCCTTCGCGAACTGGACGCCGTCGCGTACCGCGGTGGCCGACAGCTCCGAGCCGTCCGTGGGCAGCAGGATGTGCTTGTACATGGGTGCTGACCTCCTCTCCCTCAGGGTCTCTGTCCAGCCCAGATCCTGCTCCCGCGACGGGACCGCCGTCAATGCCGACATTCCCCGGTGGCCTCCGAGCCAGCGAGCGTCCTACGCGCGACGCTCCACCGGCTGTCCGCACATCTCACAGTAGTTCGCCATCACGCTCGCGGCGTGACCATTGACGCACCGCCGAACTGCCGTATCAGCTCGGACATACGAAGAGAGCAGGGCCAGCCCAGCGGCGTAGAATGCCATCCAGTGGCCGGAGAAGCCGCGCAGGCTCGCGAATTCGTCATCGCGTTGACCGAAGAACCCCAACACGAACATCACGAAGCTGATCACGGCATATCCGAAGAACCCGTACGCCATGTACCGCATCCACGGTGGGCATCCCCGAAGGGCCACCCGCCAGAAATCGCCCCGCCTCGCGTCCCGGGTGAGTGCCCGGGAAGCCAGGACAGCCGGGAACCACACAACAAAGATGCCCGCGTGAAGGATCCACGCAGCGCCTCCGAAAGGACTCGGCACCCGGGCGACGGCGGTCAGATGGACGACTAGGCTGAGGGCTAGCCCCACGGCTGCAGCACCGATCAATGGCCTGAGGAGAGTTTTCATTCCGTGCGAGCCTGTCTAGCGTGTCCAGACCTGGATAGCAACGGTGACGCAGCGCGCCCGGTCAGGCTATTCCGACCGGGTATCCGGTGACTTGGGTGGGAGCGGCCTTGTGGGACGCGGGTTTGGCGCATGGTCCCCTTTTGCCTTTCCAGTGTTACACAGACCGGGATATTTCCGGATATCGGGCTACACCCGAGCGGCGAACCGATCTCTACCCTCCGCGCGCAGCCGCTTTACACAACTTTACCTTCCAGACAGACGCGATTCACTCGGTGCCGGCAGGCTGACTACGACCGGGACGATCCCGGGAAAGGAGATCAGCCATGAGCGACACGACAGAGACGCCGCAGCCGCAGCCCCCAACCCCTTCCGCGGACAATCCGCGCCGCCGCTTCCTCAGGCGGGCCGCCATCGCCACCGTCATCGCCGCCCTCGCCACCGGGGTCGGCCTCAAGGCCTTCGCCTACGGCCACGGCGGCGGCGGATGGCACCGCGGCGGCTTCATGGGCGCCCACCTCGATCCGGCCAAGCTGGACGCGCACCTCGACCGGATGCTCAAGCACCTCTACGTGGAGGTCGATGCCACCGACGCCCAGAAGCAGCAGCTCGGGCCCATCGTGAAAGCGGCCGCCCGCGATCTGTTGCCGATGCGCGATCAGATGCGCGACGCCCGGCGGCAGGCCGTCGCGCTCCTGTCGCAGCCGAGCATCGACCGGGCCGCGCTCGAGGCCCTGCGGGCCAACCAGCTCCAGCTGGCCGAGCAGGCGTCGAAGCGCTTCACCGAGGCGCTCGCGGACGTCGCCGACGTGCTCACGCCCGAGCAGCGCAAGCAGCTCACCGAGCGAATGAGCCGCTGGCACGGCCACCGCGGGTAGACTGGAGGTGTGGGCCCGCGGATCCTGCTGATCGAGGACGACCGCCGCCTCGCCGAGATGGTGTCCGAATATCTCGGCGAGGCGGGCTTTCGCGTCTCGGTCGCGGGGGACGGCCGGACCGGGCTCGCGCGGCTCGGGAGCGAACCCTACGACGCGCTGGTGCTCGACCTCATGCTGCCCGACATGGACGGCCTCGAGGTGTGCCGGCAGCTCCGCGCGTCCTCCGACGCCCCGGTGCTCATGCTGACCGCGCGGGGCGACGCGATGGATCGCGTGGTGGGCCTCGAGGTGGGCGCCGACGACTATCTGCCCAAGCCGTTCGAGCCGAGGGAGCTGCTGGCCCGCCTGCGCGCGATCCTGCGCCGGCGGGATCCTGCCCGATCCTCCAACCGCATCTTGCGCTTCGGCCGGCTCGAGATCGACCGCGACGCCCGGCGCGTGCGGGTGGACGGCGCCGAGCGGACCCTCACCGGCCACCAGTTCGCGCTCCTGGTGACGCTGGCCGAACGGGCGGGCCGGGTCCTGTCGCGGGACACTCTGATGGACCTGGTCCGGGGCGAAGAGCTCGAAGCGTTCGACCGGTCGATCGACGTGCACGTCTCGCGCATCCGCGCCGCGATCGAGGACGACCCCAAGCGACCGCGCCGCCTCCTCACCGTGCGCGGCGCCGGCTACGTGTTCGCCCGGCAGCAGGACTGATGCGCCGCCTCTACCTCCGCATCTACCTGGCGGTCCTGGCGAGCCTGGTGGTCTTCGCGCTCGTGGCCGGCCTTCTCTGGCGCCACCTGGGCGACGGCGGCGGCCACGCCTTCCAGGTGGCGGGTGTGCTCGCCCAGAACGTGTTGCCGCCCGGCGACGCGCCCCCGATCGAGCAGCAGGCCGCGCTGGAGCGGCTCGCCGCGAATCTCCGTGCCGACGTCGCGCTGTTCGCCGCCGACCGCACCCCGCTGGCCGCCGTGGGCGCGCCGCTGCCGGCCCCCGACGCGGGCCGTGACCGCGGTGGGTGGCTGCGCGCGTGGGGCCCGCCGGCCGGCGTCATCCACCTGCGCGACGGCCGGTGGCTGGTGGCGCGCGTGCGGCCGGAGCACCGGCCCGGCGGCGCGCCCCTCTTCTTCACACTCGTGCTCCTGGCCCTCGCCGTGGGCATCGGCGCCTATCCGGTGGTGCGCCGCCTCACCGCCCGGCTGGAGCGCCTGCAGGCGGGGGTCGAGTCGCTCGGCGCCGGCAACCTCTCGGCCCGGGTCCGGGTGGAAGGTCGGGACGAGGTCGCGCGGCTCGCCGAGAGCTTCAACCGCGCCGCGGGCCGCATCGAAGAACTGGTGGGCGCCCACAAGGCGCTCCTCGCCAATGCCTCCCATGAGCTGCGCACGCCGCTCACCCGCATCCGCATGGCGGTGGAGCTCTTGAAGACGGATGCCGACCCCAAGCGCAAGCTCGATCTGGAGCGCGACATCGCGGAGCTCGATGCGCTCATCGGCGAGATCCTGCTCGCGAGCCGTCTCGATGCTGTCGCGGAGGGAGGGGCGGACGAGGAGGTGGACCTGCTCGCGCTCGCCAGCGAGGAGTGCGCGCGCTACGAGCACGCGGCGCTCACCGGCCAGCCGGTCACGGTGCGCGGCGACCCGCGGCTGCTGCGCCGGATGATCCGCAATCTGCTGGAGAACGCCCGGCGGCACGGCACGCCCCCGGTCGACGTGCGCGTCCGCGAAGCCGGCGGCTCGGTCGAGCTCACCGTGTGCGACCACGGTCCCGGCATCCCCGACGCCGAGCGCGAGGACGTGTTCCGCCCGTTCCGGCGGTTCGGCGGGACGGAGGCGAGCACCGGGGCGGGGCTCGGACTGGCCCTGGTGCGGCAGATCGCGCGTCGCCACGGCGGCGAGGCGCGCTACCTGGGTCGCGAGCAGCTGCAGAGCTGCTTCGCGGTGAGCCTACCGAGCGCCCTGCCCGCTACGCGCCCAGGATCATCGCCGCCGCCTTCTCCGCGATCATGATGGTCGGCGCGTTCGTGTTGCCGCCGATCAGGGTAGGCATGATCGAGGCGTCCACCACCCGAAGACCGTCCAGCCCGTGCACGCGCAGCGCCGGATCCACGACCGCCAGCTCGTCGGTGCCCATCCTGCACGTGCCGACCGGGTGGAAGATCGTGCCCGAGGCCCGGTCGCGCACGTAGGTGGCGATCTCCTCCTCGCGCCGGGCCTCGCTGCCGGGGCCCAGCTCCCGCCCCAGGATGTCGCCGAGCGGCTTGGCGTGGAAGATCTCCCGGAGGAGCTGGATGCCCGCGACGAACTGCGGCAGGTCGGCGGGCGCGCCCAGATAGGCCGGATCGATCAGGGGCTGCTCGAGCGGATCGGCCGACCCGAGGGTGATCTGGCCGCGGCTGGCGGGCCGGTTGACGTAGAAGGCGAAGCTGACGCCGTGGCAGTAGGGCTGGAAGGCGTCGAGCGGCGATTCGGTCAGGCAGTACGGCAGGAAAAACCCCTGAAGATTCGGCGGGCCCGTACTCCCTGCCGTCTGGAGAAACGCTCCCGCCTCCGCGATATTCGAGGTGAAGAGGCCCTGCCGCGTCGTCTCGTACTCGGCCTGCACCGCCGCGAGCTGCTCGGGCGTCGCGCCGTAGAGCGAGAACGGCCCGGTGATCTCGTACCGGAGAAAGCTCCCGAGATGGTCCTGGAGGTTCTGGCCGACCCCCGGCAGGTCCGCGACCACGTCGATCCCGGCGCCCTGCAGGTGGTCGGCGGGCCCGACGCCGGACAGCATCAGGAGATGCGGGGAGTTGATCGTCCCGCCGCTCAGGATCACCTCCCGCGACGCGGCGACCGAGATCGATCGGCCACGGCAGACGTACTCGACGCCGACGGCGCGCCGCCCCTCGAACCGGATGCGGCAGGCCAGGGCATTGGTCACGACGGTCAGATTCGGGCGCTCCCGGGCGGGCCGCAGGAACGCGCTGGCCGTGCTCCAGCGCAGGCCGTCCTTCTGGGTGACCTGGTAGAAGCCGCAGCCGTCCTGGCTACCGCCGTTGAAGTCGTCGTTGGCGGGCACCCCCGTGTCCTGGGCCGCCGCCACGAACATCTCGGAGAGCGGATGGCGAAAGCGGTGGTCCGCGACGTTGAGCGGGCCGCCGCGGCCGTGGAATCGGTTCTCCATCCGCTCGTTGTGCTCGGACTTCTTGAAGTACGGCAGCACCTCCTCGTAGCTCCAGCCCTTGTTGCCGAGCTCGGCCCAGTGGTCGTAGTCCGCGGCATGACCCCGGATGTAGATCATGTAGTTGATCGAGCTGGACCCGCCGAGCGTGCGCCCGCGCGGCCACGGGAAGCGCCGCATGTTGCAGTGGAGCTGGGGCACGGTCCGGTAGCGCCAGTCGAACGGCCCGTCCGGCAGGAACCCCATCATCGCCGGCGTGTGGATGAACGGAGAGCTGTCCGGCCCGCCCGCCTCGAGCAGCAGGACCCTGGTCGACGGATCGGCAGAGAGGCGGTTCGCGAGCACGCAGCCGGCGGAGCCGGCGCCGACGATCACGTAGTCATGCATGGCGGCACCTCACTAAGGGACGGAGGTTACATCAAAACAGCTCCAACCTCATCGAGGCTTCGCGCCCGAAGCGGCGGCTTCAGGTGTCGTCATGGGCCAGGCGGTTGAGCCCCTCGAGGTGCGCCTCGAGCCCGAAGAAGAGCCCGGTCACCTTCCCCCGAAGCGTCCGGTCCCCAGGGCTCATCCCCGCCGCCTGGTAGACTTGTTCGGTGAGGTCCATGACCCGCGACTGAAGCCGGAGGGCCTCGTCGAGACAGTCGGCGATCTCGCGGACGTATTGGTTCACGGTCTCCTTGCTCCGGTCGCCCTCCGACTACGACTTTCGTGAGGTCTTTGCGGTAAAGATCGCCATCATCGGCGTGACCTCTCCGCCGCCACAGGTCGGGCACGCAACCTTCGCAGCCGCCCGCTCTGCCACGGTGAGCACAACCTCGAAGCTCTTCTTGCAGCGCTCGCACATGAACGCGTACGTGGGCATCGACTTCCTCCCGGCGCGGCTACCACCTTCGCTTCCCGAGCGAGGACGGTTTGGATCCGGCGCATCTTGAGACCCTATCGCGGTCCCCTGAACAGCCTTCGTATCCTAGCCAGAACCAGCAGTAAGGACTCCCTGAGTTTTCTCATCGCTAATCCCCCCTTGCCGAGAGCAATAGACCAGCAACACCTCCAGGGGGGAGCACGCGCCCGCAAACATGCCCTGAACCTACCCATGTTCACTCCCTTCGGAACCCTGCCGCGACCCACCGGGCCACGAAAAACACGAGCCACGGAAGAACGAAGCCGATGGCCGTCGGCACCAGAAGGAAGTAGTCGATCCGGCCCGACTCGACGAAGGATAGGACACCGTCCCCCAGGAAGGGGCTGGCAAACAGCACGGAGGAGGCGAGTGTCAGGCGTCGAAACCCGCGCTCAAGATTCGCCATCCTGCACCTTGGGGCGTTCAGACTTGTCGATTTGGCCGTCGCGACGTCCTTACCCCCCAACCGCCCCCTCACACGAGCGCATCTTGGTCGTCGTCCGGCTCCCGCTCGACGTTCACGCGGTGGTCCGGGTACGTTTCAGCGTGTGAGGCAGCATCCTCCTGGGCTGCCGCATCGGTGGGATGCTCGCGCCGATATAGACAGGTCTCGCAATCGACGGAATACACGCCGGTGGCTACACGGCGTCCCAGCGCGCGATGATGGCCCAGAGGCTGGTCCCCGCGACCTGGGCCACCAGCCACGGGTCGACCTGGGGCTCCCGGTAGTAGGTCGGCGTCACGACCCGGAACTCCGAGAACAGGCCACTCCGCTCGGCATCATCGTACTTGAGCAGGCTTTCGTCAGAAATCGACCCGCGGTACTCCTCGATGGCCTCGATGACCGCGGAGCGGATGTAGCCCAGCCGGATCGGCAGCGTCTCCGCCACGCGCTCCCGGATGAGGCCCATGGTATAGAGCGGGCCGTAGGCCACCCGGGCTATCTCGACGCGCTCCCCTACCGCCTGCCCCGGCAGCCGGAAACGAATGGCGCGGACTCGTTCCGCCACGTTGGTCGGTACCGTCTCGACACTGGACTTCGTTGAGTTCATTGCTGTTCCTCCTTCTTCCCGCGCTCCCGCGGGCGAAGGGGCCAACCGGGAGTTCACCCGATGGAAGGAGCGCAGGTCTGCCTTGAGCCAGGTGAGCGCGCAACGCGCAGCGCGAAGACAAAGAGGATAGAGGGGGCGGGCGGGACGAACGCCCCGCCCGCGGGTCCCTCAGGTGTGTGCGCAGCTCCCGCTGCGCGGCCCGGCACGAGTCGGGATTCAGTACAGGCTGTCGTGCTGCCGGCGCGTCACCGGCGGCCTGTTACCTCGCCGGTGACGCAACTGGGTGGTCCGGTGGAGTGTCCATCCCTACCTCCTGGTCCACCTGCCACGATGAGCCATCCTGCCTCATCGCGCCCCCAGTAGAAACCCGTCGCCCGGCGCTGTCAAGGCGCTCGCCAGCCGGTGGACACGAAGTTGACAGCGGCCGCCGGCGCTTGTGACAATGCCGGGGACATGAAGGAGCGCAACGTCCCGACCGCGACCCTGCTCCTGACCTAGGCGCGCGCCCCCGCGGCGCGCGCCCGAAGCCTCTCCTGCAGTCTGGAGAGGCTTTTTGTTTTCCACCGAGAGGAGGCTCCGTGATGCGGCGACGCCGCGAGCCCGCTCCGTACGACCACGGTGAGGTGGAGCGGCGCTGGCAGCGCTTCTGGCACGAGCGCGCCACGTTCCGCGCGGTGCGCCGCCCGGGGCGGGACAAGCGCTACATCCTCGACATGTTCCCCTACCCCTCGGCGGCCGGGCTCCACGTCGGCCATCCCGAGGGGTACACCGCGACCGACATCGTCAGCCGGCACCTGCGGATGCGCGGCTACGACGTGCTGCACCCGATGGGCTGGGACGCCTTCGGGCTCCCCGCCGAGCAGCACGCCATCCGCACGGGCACCCACCCGGCCGAGACCACGCGCGACAACGTGGCCGGGTTCAAGCGCCAGCTCCGGATGCTCGGCCTCAGTTACGACTGGGCGCGCGAGATCGATACGACCGATCCGCGCTACGTCCGCTGGACGCAGTGGATCTTCCTCAAGCTCTTCGAGCGCGGGCTCGCCTACCAGGACGAGAT
>Ga0214473_10004474_pt1 | contig 16803 bp, 12 predicted proteins | sample RVTome_7_FD_203509 | JGI IMG/M metagenome (GOLD analysis project Ga0214473, IMG submission 203509) | Soil microbial communities from uranium-contaminated site in the Upper Colorado River Basin, Wyoming, United States - RVT98D197 | ecosystem: Environmental > Terrestrial > Soil > Contaminated >... | reverse complement strand
TGGTCGGAGACTTGATCAGGCCACACCGCGTAATCGACGAATTCCAACTTCTCGGAGATGAGAATCCAATCGATTCGCGTCCGTGGCGTGGTGGAGCGAAACGTACCCAGCCCTGGATCCTCCGGGCGATATGCCCGCAGGTGAAGTCGCGCGGCCAGCAGGCGCACCGCGTCGGACTCGTTTTCCCAGCGGCTGTTGAGATCGCCCATGAGCACCACCGGTTTGGCCCGCTCGGTCAGGGCGTTGACAATCATGTCCACCTGGACGCGCCGAATGGCCGCCGAGCCGGACTCGAGATGCACCGAGGTCACCACCAGAGGACGGCCTTCGAGCTCGACCTCCGCCAGCACGAAGCCCTTGGTGTGCACGAGCGGCGTCCGGAATCGTAGCGAGGCCGGCGACAGCAGGGGACGACGGGCGAGCAAAGCGGTGCCGTACTCAACGCCCATCTTCCAGGCGCCCACCTTGAAGTGGACACCGTGGTAAACGTGCTCGAACGCGGTCGCCTGGGCCAGCCAAGCGACGTGGTCGAAGCCGGCGCTCCAGGCGGACGGCCCGTCGGCCTCCTGGATCGCCAGCACCTCGGGTGCTTCGCGCCGCACTACCCGGGCGAGTGCCTCCAAGTTCCGCTCGAACGCTTCGGGCGGCAACCCCGTCTGGTTGTAGGCAAGCCCGCGACCGTGGGCCACGTTGAGCGTAGCTACACGGAGCACGGTCGACGGGTCTGCCGCCGGCTCCCCGGCAAAGAGACTCAGGTATGCCGCGAGAATCCCCAGACAGGCCTGCCCGACGCCGTTCCGCGCCATTGGGTTCATCACGGGCAGGAGTACCTCCCGCCGCCTCGGGGTTGCTGCTCGGTCCACCGCTGGCTAGACCGGCTCGCCGGCCAGCCAGGGCATCAGGGCCCGGACGCTGCGGCCGGCGTGCTCGAAGGCCGTGTCCACGTCGGCCTCGTGGAGCTGCTTGAAACGCTGGCCGCCGCCGCGGTGCTCGTCCATCCATTCCCTGGCGAAATCGCCGTTGCGAATCTCCTCGAGGATGCGCTTCATTTCCTGCCGCGTCCCCGCGTTAACCAGGCGGGGACCACGAGTCAGATCGCCGTACTCCGCGGTATTGGAGATGCAGTCGCGCATGCCGCTGAGGCCGCGCGCATACATCAGGTCGACGACCTGCTTGAGCTCATGGGCACACTCGAGGTAGGCAAACTCAGGCTCGTACCCGGCGTCCACCAGAGTCTCGAACGCCGCCTTGACCAAGGCGCTCATTCCTCCGCACAAGACCACCTGCTCGCCGAACAGGTCCGTCTCGGTCTCCGCGGCGACGGTCGACTCGACCACGCCGGCGCGGGTGCAGCCGATCCCCGCCGCCCACGCCAGGGCAACTCGCCGGGCGTTGCCGGTGACGTCCCGATGCACGGCGAGCAACGCCGGCAGCCCCTTGCCCTCCAGGTACAACGAGCGAAGCAGCGCCCCAGGGCCCTTGGGCGCGATCATGATCACATCCACGATCGGGGCCGGGTCGACAAAGCCGTACCGGAGGTTGAAGCCGTGGACAAAGCCCAGGGCCTGCCCGCGGCGCAAGTTCGGGGCCACGTCGGTTTGGAAGACGGCCGCGGCGGTCTCGTCGGGAAGGGTCATCACCACGACATCCGCGACGGCGACGGCTTCGCCCACCGGGCACGGATCGAACCCGTCCTCCCTGGCCCGCTCGTAGCTCCTTCCGGGGCGCTGCCCCACGACTACCTTGACCAGCGAATCTCGGAGGTTCAACGCGTGGGCGCGGCCCTGGTTGCCGTATCCGATGACCGCCACCGTGGCATTGCGAAAAACGGCCAGGTTCAAGTCCTTCTCTCGGTAGATCTTCAAGGGCATCTCGGCGTACTCCCTGGGCGGCGGACGGGCCGGCTGGTTCATGTCGGCCAAGGTCATCGAGGGGCCAAGCGGACTCATCGTTGCGTTGAGGACGACGCCGATCATAATGCAGGATTCACATTGCGGCCAGCTTGACGGGGTGATGGAGACAGCATGCCAACCGAGCGCACCGAGTTCTACGACCGTCTGGTGGCGTGCCTCGCCCTGGCGGACGACCGGGCTCTGGGCGAAGTGCTGGCCGACGCCCGCGCCGCGGACATCGCCGAGTCGTTCGACCTGATCTCCGACGAGGACCGCTCCCGGGTCCTTTACGCCCTGCCGCCGTACACCGCCGCCGAGGTGGTCGTTATGCTCGACGAGGCCGTCCGCGGCGAGGTCGTCGACGAGCTGGACACCGAAGCCCTGACCGAGATCGTCAGCGAACTCGCCCCGGACGACGCGGCCGACGTCCTCGGGGAGCTTTCCGTCCAGGACAGCCGCGAGATCCTCGAGCAGATGCCGGACATCCTGTCCGACAAGATGCGCGAGCTGCTGGAGTACGACGACCAGTCGGCCGGCGGAATCATGACGCCGGACGTCGTGGCCGTGCCGGAATCGGCCACGGTCGCCGACGCCGTCGGGTTGGTGCGGGAAGCCTCCCACCAGGACGACCTCAACGACGTGTACCTTGTCGACGACGAGCAGAAGCTCGTCGGGACCGTGCCTCTTCGCCGGCTGGTCACCACCTCCCCGCACACCCCCGTGTCTGAAATCTGCGACCGGGATGCGGTGTCGGTGTTCGCCCACGATGACCAGGAGACCGTGGTGCAGGTCATCCGCAAGTACAATGTCTCCGAGGCCGCGGTGGTAAACGAGCAGGGACGGCTCCTCGGGCGCATCACCCACGACGACCTGCTGGACGTGGCCGATGAGGAAGCCGAGGAGGACCTGTTCCGCCTGGCCGGCACCGACGCCGCCGAGCTGGACACGCACTCCGTGTTTCAGGCGGCGCGCATCCGCCTCACATGGCTGCTGCCCTGCATGATCGGGATGCTGCTCAGCGCCGCGGTGTTGAAGTTCAGCGCCCCACAGTTTGACGTGGGCTTGTTCGCGGCGCTGGCGTTGTTCGTGCCCATGATCGGGGCGACGGGAGGCAACACCGGCATTCAGATCTCGACGGTGATCGTGCGCGGCTTCGCCACCGGCGACCTGGGCTCGACCAAGCTCACCCGGGCGCTGCTTCGCGAGGGCCGCATTGCCCTGGCTATGTCGCCGATCTGTGGTTTGCTGGCCTGGGCCCTTGTGACCGTGTTCTTCCCGCTGTTCTCCTGGGTGGACCCCGCCGGCGTCGTCGTCCATGATCCGGCCCGTGTGGCCATGGCCGTGGGCACCGCCATGGCCTCGGCAATTCTGGTCGCCGCCGGGCTCGGCATCGCCCTGCCCTTCAGCTTCCGGCGCCTCGGGGTCGATCCGGCCATCGCCTCGGGCCCGCTGGTTACCACCGCCAATGACGTGGTGTCCGTCTCGATTTACATGTCCCTGGCGACCCTGCTGACGCGATGATGCACGAGCGGTGTACCCGCGCGGAGCGTGGTTGCGTGCGCGGCGCGACGCGGTCCTACGACAGCGTCTCGGCGGATTCTGCCCCGACGGGCCGCTGCAGGGGCGGGACGGCGTCGGTCTGACGCTCGTCTGCCTTGGGTAGGTCGTTCAGTGATTTGAGACCGAACACCTCGAGGAACTTGCGGGTTGTGCCGTACAACAGGGGTCGGCCGATTTCTTCCGCGCGGCCCACGATCTTGATGAGATTGGCCTCGCGCAGGCGGACCATGAGGTCGCCGACGGCCACGCCGCGGATCGATTCGATGTCGGCGCGCAGCACGGGTTGTTTGTAGGCGACGATGGCCAGCGTCTCGAGCGCCGCGCCGGACAGTCGCGATTCCGCCCGCGCCTTGTGCAGCTTGCTCATCCACGGGCTGTACGCCGGGAGGGTCAACATCTGATAGGCGTTGGCGATCAGCTCAATGCGGAACGAAGCTCCCTCGCGCTCGTACCGCTCGTTCAACGCGGCGATGTGGCGTTTCACGTCGCCGGCATCGCCCACGCCCAGCAGCTCTGCGATCTTCTTGGCGGCGAGGGGCGTGTCCGTGGAGAACAGCAGCGCCTCCACGACCGACGCCGCAGTCACCGCGACCCCCGGTGCGATGTCCGCGACACCGGCGACCGCCGAGTTCACATGCAGCTCGACTGATTCACTCATGGCTCGACATGATAGCCGCCGAGGCCGTCCATTTCGACCGGCCTCGCCGGCGCCGGCCGGGCCGGCCCAGCCCGGCTGGCGACCTCTCGGTCGACACCCGACGTGCTCGTTGCCCTGAGCTTCAGGCCCAGGTATACACCACGCGAGTAGGTCGACCGGAGGGTGACCAGGCGAGCCGATGGCCAACGCGTTACGCAACCCGACATTCTCGCGCGGCAAAGCGGACCCGCTGGCGTGGGTCTGGAGCACCACGGGGAAGAGTGCCCGCTGGTTCCGTCAGCCGGCCGGCTCCGGCGGACGTGTGGCGGGCATGCACCTGGAGATTGCCCAAGCTCCGGCGGATGCCTTCTGGTCCCAAACGGTCGCCTGCAAGGCGGGCGAGTACTACCGGGTCGAGGCGACGGTGAGCTGCGAAGCTCTGGCCGACGAGGGGTCCGGCGGATTCGTCGTGCAACTTCAACCGATGAACGACGAACGCGATGTGGGGGAGTCGTGGACCACGCCGGGGATTCACCGCGCCGTCGAGCCGACCACGGTGCGGGCGGTCTTCCTCGCCCCGCAAGGTGTGCGCCGGGTGCGCCTCACTGCGGGTCTGGCCCGTGCCCAGGGTGTGGCCGCAATCCATGAGGTCCGGTTCATTCGCATTCTCGAGCCGGACGAGGTCGCTCATCTTATGGCCTTGCCGCCGCCGGGTTATGCCCTCCGAGATCGCCCGGCCGCCGTCACGGTATGTGTGTGCTCCACGGGTGTCGAAGGCCGCCCGATCACGCGGATTCTTCGCGAGACTCTCGGGCACGCCAAGGTTCAGGAGCTGTCCCCGTCGGCTCTGGCGGCGTCCGACGACGCGAGGGCTGATGCTCTGCTGCTTCCTGACCCGGAGCCTCCTCCGTCGGTCCGGTCGCTTGCCGGGCTCTTCAGGCTCGCCGCCAAGCAGATCGTGGTCATCTCCACTCCGGCATTCGCGACGCTGAGCCAGGACCGGCTGCGCCTGCGGCGGATCGAGCAGGCCGACGACCCCATTCACGCCAAAGTCATGTACGGCGACGGCGCCACGCATGGGTTCGCCCTGCACGACGTCTTTGCCTACGCCTGGCCGGGGCGCACGCCCGGCAGCTTCGTGCAGAACCAATTCCGCAAGACGGCGGACTCCAAGGCCTTTTTGGAAAAGCACGGGCTGGACGTGCTCCTGGCTTCCATGTGTGACCAGGACTCGACCTCGGAGCACCCCATCGCCCTGTTCAAGCGGACCGAGCACGGGGCGCTCTTCGTGCTGGATATCGAGCCTGCGGAGGCCGCGGCCAGCACGCGGGGGGAGCCCGTCCTGGCGGTTCACCTGCTCCTCTCCATTCTCGGGCGACCTCCCTCCGGCCTGGGCCAATTCGCCGCCCCGGTTGAGCGGGAGAGCGGTTTTCGGGCAATGATTCGCGATCTGGCAGATCGGTTCGAGCATTTCGTGGTGCACGACGAGGACGTGCCTGCGGCGGAGGTCGTACAGCAATTGGTGACCATCGGCCGGGAGGACCGGACCTTCGGGCTGCCGCTGAAACCCAAGCCGCTCATCCTCATTCGGACGGGGCTCCGGGCCGGCGACTTCGAGAGTATTTACGGAGCGCTGCTCTGGCTCAAGCAGCTCATTCGCATGCCCCCCTACGTTTGTCCCTACGCCGCCCCGTTGACGTCGCGGTTTCGTTTGGCTTGGGTGCCCTGTGCGGCGCCGTGGGACGGACGCGACGGATGGCGACGCCGAGGAATCGGTCCCGCCGTCGAGACGGACCTTGAACTCGAGGACGGCACACTGGCCGCCCTGATCGACGTCGTGTCGCGCCCGATCAACCGCGTGCGCGCCGTGCTGCCGGGCGCCGATGAGGACTACGCTCGGTACGGGTACTGGCTGCCGCGATTGGCAGATGCTTTCCCCGCCGGCCACCACATCGCCTACACGGTGCCGGATGGAGCGGGCTTTGGTGATCGAACGGCGTATGCCTGGCGGCAGGTGAGACACCGGGTCGAGGTGCGCACCGACGAAAGTGCGTTCCATGAGGTGATCCACCACAGCGCCGCCCGTGCGGGCGCCGACCTCGTCCGCCTCGAGGTTCCCGGGGGGGAGGCGGATTTCACCGCTTGTTCCATCCAGCGCACCGACCTGGTGGCCACGGTGCTGGAGCACGTCGTCGGGCTGCAACACGGCGTCATCGCCGTCAACCGGCAGGCGGAGCCGGCCCGGCTCGACGGGTTCTCCCCGGTGGGTAGCGGCGAAGCACTGGTTGTGGACCGGCAGGACCCCATCCTTCGCGCCGGTGCCAGCAAGGCCGGCTGATCTTGCCGCACATAGTGACAAATACGTGGCAGATACCGGAGCGCCGCGGACTGCCGGCGAACTCGGCCCCGTGGGCGTCCGCCCGGGCGGCGGTCTCGCCGCAGAGCGCGGCGCTTCAGCCTGCGTGCGACCGGCGGGCGTATCGGATGGCCTGCTTGACGGCGGTCAGGGCGCTCTCCGAGAGCAATCCGTAATTCTCGATCTCGACGGCCGGCGTGCCCCGCCGGGCGAAGCCGGAAAGCACGCTGACCAACTCGTTAGGCTCCGCCCCGGCCACCTGGGACACGCCCAGCAAGGACTCCACGCGAGGTGCCCCCGCCCGGACGGCAAGTTCCACCCCGGCGGGATCGTCGGCGCGGACCAGCACGCCCGCGATCGAAGCGCAATCCAGGGAGCGTCGTTGAAAGCCCGCGGCGATGCCGGTCTCCCACTCCAGCAGCAGTTCGCACCGGCACGACTCCGCCACCCGTCGGAGCAGGCCGTTCAACTCGTCCGTTTGCCAGCGGAGGTACGCAGCCAGGGCCGGCTCGGCTGCCACGAGGTCGGCGAAGCCGCCTTGGAGTGCTGCACCCGAAATCAGTGATTCATTCAGCGCCGCGAGGGCCACCCGGCGGGCGACCTCCACGTCCAAGCCCGCCGCCGTGGCCTTCTGATGGCAGCACTCCCGGAAGCAAAGTCCCAGCAGGCATCGCTCCGCCTCGCCCAGATCCCGCCCCGCATCCAAGCGGGTGGCGAACGCCTCCGACCAGCCCAGGCCGAAGTCCGCCAACACCAGCCCCTCAATCCCGTAGTTTCCGGTGAGATCCGCGGCCAAGCTACACAGGTATGCCTGAACGTCGGGATCGGCCAGGCACAACCGCTCGGTGGATTCGACATCGAAGACGTTGCGGCAGGCCATCGCCGGATAGCGGTTCGCCAGCCGCCCGGTTGCGGCCGCGGACACCCGCGCCCGGAGGGCCAGCCCGCGCCGGGCACACCCCTCGGCGATGCGGGCGAGGGGATTCCGTCCCTGCAGCCATGAAGAAACCACCGGCTTGCAGCGCGTCGCCGCGAAGAGCTCCGGCGAGGGTTGATAGAACAGGCCGCCGCGCGTGCGGAAAACGCGTGGAGCGACCGCGCGGGGGCGAAGAAGCTCCCGCGGCGGGGTGGCGGCCCAGACGGACACGCCGCTGACACCCAGCTCCCCATGCAGCCGGTCCAAGGCCGCATCCACCCCTTCGTCGATCAGATCCCACGGATAAGCCGTCAGGAACGTACGTGGCATCAGAAGGCGCCTCCGTTCACCCGATACCGGCCGGTCGAGGTCAGCGCGCCGCGACGAGGCCGCGCTACGCTCTGGGCGTGGCCGCCGCCCGCACGTCGAGGGCATCGGTCTCCGGTGTCTCGAGTGGCTGGTACTCGGGCACGAGCCGCTTGAGCGCGGCCTGCAGGGCCCACTCGGAGGAGGAATCGGCTGTGCTCAAGAGGTCGTCGATGCCCCGGTAGACGGCCGCCCAGTCCTCGGTGCGATACCTCCAGATGCCGATCTTGGGGTGGGCGGTGTCGCCGATGTTCTCGCCCTCACTGGCCAGCTCCTCGAAGAGCTTCTCGCCCGGCCGCCGGCCCGTGACCACGATCTCGATGTCGATGCCCGGTCGTAGACCGCTGAGGGCGATCATGTCCCGGGCCAGATCGACGATGCGGACGGGCTCGCCCATGTGCAGCACGTAGATCTCCCCGCCCTTGCCCATGGCCCCGGCCTGGAGCACGAGCTGGGCGGCCTCCGGGATGGTCATGAAGAAGCGGACCATCTCCGGATGGGTGACCGTGACCGGTCCGCCGTTGGCGATTTGCTCCTTGAAGATGGGCACGACACTGCCGCTGCTGCCCAGCACGTTGCCGAAGCGCACGGTGACGAATTGCGTAGACCCCCGGCCGGTCAAGCTCTGCACGTACATCTCCGCGATCCGTTTGGTGCAGCCCATCACGCTGGTGGGGTTGACCGCCTTGTCGGTGGAGATCATCACCATTTTGTCGACGCCATGGGCCAGGGCGGCGTCGGCGACGGCCATGGACCCGCCGATGTTGTTCTTGACCGCCTCCCCGGGATTGAGCTGCATCATGGGCACGTGCTTGTGGGCGGCGGCGTGGAACACGATCGAGGGGATCTCGTTCTCGAAGATGTGCGTCAGCCGCGGGCGGTCAGAGACATCGGCGACGTAGGGAACGACTTTCAGTTCGGGATGCTTGGCGCGAAGCTCGCGGTCAATCTCGAACAACGCGTTCTCCGCCCGTTCCACCAGGGCCAGGCGGGCCGGCGCGTACTGGGCGATTTGTCGGCACATCTCCGAGCCGATGCTGCCTCCCGCCCCGGAGACCAGGACCCGTCTACCGCGAAGCTCCTCGGCGATCTTGTCCGCGTCGAGCTCCACCGGCTCGCGCCCCAGCAGGTCGGCGATGTCTACGTCGCGGATCTGGCTCACCTGCACCCGCCCCTCGATCACGTCGCTGACCGCGGGGATGGTACGGAAGTGTACGCCGGTGCCCTCGCACTGCTGGACCAGCTCACGGATGAACTTGGGGGTGGCGTGGGGCAAGGCGATGAGCACCTCCTCAACGTCCTCTTCGACACACACCCGGCGGATGTCGTTGGTGCGGCCGATGATCTCCACGTCGTGGATCCGCCCGTGCAGGGAAGCCACGGTGTCATCGAGAATCCCCGCGCACTCGTAACGTTCCGGGCGCAGGCGCAGCAGCTCGCGCAAAACCGCCTCGCCGGTGTCACCGGCTCCCACCAGCAGGACCCGCCGGAGGCTGCCTCCCCCGCCGCCCGGCTGAATGTCCTCGTAGTAGAACCGCACCAGGATGCGAGCCGCGGAAACGAAGACGATGGTAGCGGCCCAGTCCAGGGAGAACACCGCCGATTGGCGCAGGGCCGGCCCCGGCTCCCCGGCGATCAGGGCGTCGCCGAAGAGCCGCAGCCACAGGTTTTCCAGCAGGAAATAGGCCGTCAGAAAAACGAACGTGCCGATGAGTGACGCGCTGATGACGCCGAAGAGATCGCGCAGCCCCACGTATCGCCAGGAGCCGCGGTATTGCCGCGTCCCTTGGAAGACGAGCAGCTTGATCGGCAGGGCCAGCCCCAGGAGGGGCACGAACAGGTCGAGAAACCAGCGATGCATCACCCCGGCACGATCTCGGACCCCCCAGCGGAAGTTGTAGGCCAGCAGAAACGCGGCCAGCAGCGCCAAGGCGAACAGCAGGGCGTGGGCGAGCACCACCAGCAGCATGCGGTAGCGGACCATCCCCCCGGGCAGCGGGTCGCGGAGGATGTTCGCACCGTCGTTCAACGCTCAACGTTCCTTCGGATGAGCGGCGCGGTCCGGCATACGCCGCCGCCGGAGTGTAGGCCGCGCCTCGGCTGTCGGGCTAAGGAGCCTGCTCGGCGGCGCCGCCCACCCCGGCCGACCGCATCCGGTCGGGCCAGCTTGCATAGATGCCGTCCGGATGGTCGGCGGCCAGCGCCTCGGCGGTAAGGAGGCTCTCCGTTCGTTCTCCCAGATACCAGAGGGTGAAGGCATGCAGCGCGACAGCGTTCTCCTGCCCGCCTGGTTGGGCGAGCAAGCTGGTTCGCAGCCGCACGTCCCGCAGGTCGGTGCTGCGGCCGAATTCGCCCGACAGATCGAGCTCGAGCACAAACGGATCGGCATGGCGCCGGAGCAGGGCCGCCATCAGCACGCTGGCCGTTCGCATCGAGCCCATGGCCAGGTGGCAGAAGACCTCGCGGACACGCGCCCCTAACTGTTCGGGATCCAGGGTGTACGCCTCCTGAAACGCCCGCGCCGCTTGCCGGAACGCTCCCTCGCGAAAATGGGCACGCCCCTGGGTGAGGGCGCTTTCACTCAATCGCGCGGCACTACGCTCCAGCCGCTCGGTGAGCGTCTGCGCCGGGGCCACCAACTCGCCGTCTGGGGGGACCACGCCTTCCTCCGCGGCCGGCGCCGACAGCTCGGAGACGCCGCCGTACTGCCAGAGGGCCCGCTGCACCGGCGCCGTGCGCGAGGTCGCGGTCAGGATCGCCTCTCGCCGACCGAGGATCACCGGCAGCTCGCCGCGCTGGGCCTGACCGGCCCGGTGCCCGAACCCACCGTACCGCTCGAACGCCTTTCGCACGGTGAAGGGGACGTCTTGTGGATGAAGCGGGTCCACGGCGCGGTAGGCGCGCGTCCGGGCCATCATGTCGCCCGGCAGGACGAAGGGGACCAGCCCGCCCCGCTGATTCTCCCGCCGGCCCACGTCCTGATAGCCGCGGAGGGCGCGGCGCTGAACTTCGTTCTGGAAGATGCCCACCGCCCGCCGCTCCTCATAGAGAGGGCGAACGTTGCCGTAGGCGTCCACCGGCCTCTCCAGGCCGAAATCGAGCCGGTGCTGCGCTGACGCAACCGCTGGCACCAAACACGGTACCAGCAGCAAGCCGCCCACGATTCGTCGGCGCAAGGGCATGCGCCCCGGGCAATAGGCATCACGGCCGGTGGAGACCCGGCAACCGGGCCCGGATGTACCAGAGGTCAAAGGGCAGCCCGGGTTGATCCTGTTCGGTCCCATCATCCCTTCGCAGTGCGTCACAAAAGCCCCCAGCAGCCCAAACGGCGCCGCCACGTCCGTTAAATCGGCCAACCAGCCGCGGACGCACAGCCCAATTCCGCGCTGGGGGCGGCAAAACGGAAGCCATGATTATAACTCGGCCAGTGGGCGGACCCAAACCACAAGTCACCTGAGCCGCGATCCGAGCTGCCGGCGCCAGCCCGCAATCCCCGGCACGCCCGAGCCCGGCGGTTTGGATTGGGTTGAGGTCACGACGCTGGTGCGGCTGGTAGCGGCCGAAAAGCACGTCGTCGCGGGAGACGTGCTCCTGGGAATCATCAGCGATCGGGACATTCGCCGGGTGTGCGGGCTGAAGCGGATTCAGGACGAGGCGGCACAGGCCACGGCCAAGTTCTACCTGGGTCGATCGACCGCCAGCGAGATCATGACCACCGATCTCCGCACCGCCACCCGCGAGGCGACCCTGCTGGACGTGGCCCATGAAATGACCGCCCACGCGATCGGCTGCGTCCCGGTCGTGGACGGGCGCAAGCTCGCCGGCCTGCTCACTGACACCGACATCGTCCGCATCGTCGCCAGGCTGGATCGTTAGCAGCGTGGTGCGTAGAGCTGCGGAGAGCATCCTGACTTCCAGTTCAGAGCCTTCAGCCATCAGCCACGTAGGGGCCGCTGGGCCACCCAGCCGGTCGGATGGCAACTGCCAACCGGATCCAACGGTTCGTCGGCAGCCGCTTTGGTCCACACAGCGCACCCTACGGCGCCTCAAGGCGAGCTTAGCTTTGTCAACCATGAATTTCCAATGGGTTCGTTCGGTGAGTACATTTTTCTTCATGGTGTCACTATGTGTCACTTTCTGGCGGCAGGCGAGGGCATAACACCAAGCACCCCGCTCAAGAACGCGCCGGGTGATCGGTAGTGGGCGAGGGGTCGAGGGATCAAGGGGGAACGAGGGAGTGAGGGAAGGGGGGAACGAGAGAGCGGCGATTCAGGGGGAGGGCAGCCGGCTTGCGGCCGGGCCCGGCATGGCGATAATGCACCGCGACAAGTGGGTCTCGATGCTCCGCACAGCGGAGCCTACGGCGGTTGCGTCGCTATGGGCATTTGGCTACGATGACGGATCAGAAGACGATGCTCGATCGGTCCTATCGCGGAGCCGTTAGACATGCAAACGTGTAGAATCGTCGTTCTCGGCGGGCCCGCGGCAGGAAAGACGGTCTTCGTTGCTTCGCTGTATCATCATCTTTGGCAAGGGACGGGCAGTTTCTCGATGCGTGCTGCTACCGGGAGTATGCACTCCGACCTGCTGGCCTTGGGCGAGCAGCTCTGCCAGGGTAATATGCCGCCTGCCACGCAAGCGCTACGGCATTTCGAGTTCGAGCTGAAGCACGGCGCGCGCACCTACTCGCTTCGCTTCCTTGACTATCCGGGCGAGTTGTTCCGCAAAGTCTTTTATGATACGGCCGTCGACTCAGAGGAGGCCCGCGAGCTGTACGATCTCAGCACGTCTGCTGATGGCATCATCGCACTGGTTGACCCGGCGTCGATGCTCGATGGCACGTGGGACATCGACTTCGCCTTGAGTAACCTCCTGCGATTCTACAGCTCTGAAGGGCGCAACCGACCGAAGATGGTCATCGCGTTCACAAAGCGGGACAAGACCGAGGCCCTCGTGGGCCATCGTGTGGCGAGCTTTGTCAACCGACACCTGCCGCACGTCGCATCGGAACTCGGCCGCGGAATGCGCCTCCAGCACTTCTGCTCGTTCATCGAAAGCAACGGGGGAATCAAGCTGTCACAGGCGGATACGATTGCGGCGCCATTGCGGTCGGTGATCGATGCGATTGAGGTTGACGACGCGCAAAAGCGGCGCGACTACTACATGCGGCGGCTTGCATGGCAGCGAAGTCTGACGGCCTGGGCCATCGCACTCCTCGCGCTCCTCGCTATCATAAGTGCCTTCGTTCTCGGAGTGGTGTGCAGGGATTCAGCGGCCAAGCCCTCCGACTCGGCGCTGACAATTGATGAATAGCACCCTACCCTACCACGTCTTTGCCCACAAGGACGGGCGATATCAGACCGTGCTTGCGGTCGGCCTAAGCGAGGGCCAAGCCAAGTCCTTGGAACAGTTTATTTTCGGCCAGACCAACGATCCCAGGTATCTTTCCTCCTTACGTGACGAACCAGGGGTCATCTGGAGGCCTGTCGAGCAAGCAACGGCACTGACGCGGGTTCATCAGGGAGCTAACGACCCACACGGCCGGGCTACCCTGCGCTTCGAGACCGTGCTGATTTCGGCAGGTTCGAGCCCCGCCGGTGCCCAACGTCTCGCCGAAATAGTCCTGGGGCATTGGGAAGCGTCCGAGCAGGGTGCTTCGATTACGCTCAAGTCGGCGTCTGCCTCGGGCCCCCTTCACCCCGACAAGATCAGCGATGTGGTCTTGGCGGTGCAAAGGGCAGAACGTGTGATTCAGCCCGCGAATAGCTTTTCGTTGCGTGACGTTGCCAAGATCGTCTCAACATCAATTGGGCATTCTGAATTCTCGTTATGTTTCAAATCCCTGAATCGCACCGCCCCCGTGCTCGTGAATCTCCTCTCCTTGGAAGTGCCGCGGGCGGGCGCGCAGTCTCCTGCAAACAGCGGACGACCTAGGCCGTTATCAAAGAAAGAAGTTGTCATGCCAGAGAAGCGCGTGTTGTCGAGCCAGACTCCCATGGCAATCGCCATCTATTTCGCCCTGACCGTCCAGATTCTCCTATTCTGGCGCGCGACGAATCCTTCGACTACCGCGACTGACCGTGATGCGATGCAGGGTCACCTCATGACTCGCTTTGCCAAAGTCGATACGGCGACGACCGAGTTACAGACACACCTAAATCAACTTGATCAAGCAGCTAGCAACATCGGATCGAGCATCCATGATATGAACAAGTCGTTGATGGAAAAGATCAACGTGATCGACGAGCTGGCGCACCGCTTAAAGAAGGACAGCGAGGAGTTCAGGAAAGTAACTCAAGACCAGTTGGAGCAACATGGCAAGGATCTTGGGATACTACATCGGGCATTGGAGGACCAACGGATAAAAGCTGAGGAAGCGGCATCCCGCTTCGAAAGACAACTGGATGTGGGTGTGAAACTACAAAAGGAATCTGCCGCACGAATAGCAGAGGGCGTGGAGGAGATCAAGAGAAGGTTTAATGAAGCGCATCCGCCTCCAGAATCCGCCAATGCTCCAAAGGAATAGTTTGAGTTCGGAAGAAATAGATGATCCTCCATACATGCCCGAAATGTCAGATGGCGTGCCTCTATTCGGTGGGACTCGGCGATGAGGTCAACTGCCACTCGTGTGGCGCGCGATTCACATTGACGCGGTTCAATCGGACTGACAAGGACGCACTAACACGGATCGTGCAATCCGCGCACCTAAAGGCCCAAGCCCTACGGTCGTCACGCCGACTGCTTTTTGCCGCTGGAACACTCGCGGCCCTCGTCGTTCTTTGGCTACCGGCGTCCATTCTCGGCCTTCTTCCCGATGAGTGGCGTGTAGTCAACCGCCGGTTCGCCAGCGTCGCTGAGGAATCGCAGTTATCCGAATCCGTTGCCCTTGTCGCGGTAGGAAGCGCTGACGGACACCTTGGGGCTGTGCTGGAGGACGTTTTCACGGGTGTCGCGATCACCAACGACGGGTTCCTATTGACCTCGCAGGTGGTCGCGAGATTGACGCCTTTTCAGGATGTCTGGGTGTTCGTCGCGGGACGGCGATACGAGGCGCAGGTCGTCGGCGCCGACAAGATCGCCGACTTCGCGATCATCAAAATCGAGGCGAAATTGAAATATCGCTTTCCCATAGCTAGGGCAAACGTCATCTCTCGGTACAACGTACCAGTCGTCGCGATTGGTCAGCAACCCGTTGAGGGCATTCGTTCACCGATGAACTGGCCGCTGGCGATCACTCGTGGGACGATCAGCCGCGTCTTTTCAGACGATATCGGTACGGAGTGGATCGAACACAGCGCAGCAATCGGCGAACGGGGGCGTGGGGGCCCTTTGATTCTCGATGATCGCGTGATCGGAGTAAACTCTTCCAGCGATTTCGGCATCAGTCGGGCCGTTGCGATTGGCGGATACCGCGACAGGATTTGGCAGATGATTCGGACTTGGAGGGAGACACCTGATGGGCAAAAACGAGATAAGGACGTAAGCGAGGTTGGGACGAAGGCGACTGGTATTCGCGCACTTCACCACGGGTTTCGTCTGACGTTCCGTACTGCGGTCTCCGACCATCGATTGGAGGGTGCGACGTGATACCTACGGAGCGCCGAGCACTATTGCTTGCTGGTTTGTTGGTCGCTATTGTCTTTGCCTTTTTGGGTGGATTCCTGGTGTCGAATTGCCAATGGTTTGAGAGTCCGAAGGATGCCCTGTTTGGTTTCATACGGTCGATCGGGTCCAACGCGCGCCGGCTTGTGGGGATGGACTGAGATACGGTCTGAAATAAGAGCGTGTTTGAAAAGTGCTATCCGAGCCGCGCGCGGACCGACGCGCTTCCCCCCTTCGTTCAAGGGGGGACTGAGGGGGGTGATCCGAGCCGCGTCGGTGAGGAAGCGCTGGCGTATCGATGCCGAAAAACGCTTCCTTACGGTCGCGTCTCGGTTCGAGCCGGCCGTTCTTATACACGGTCTAAGATGTGCGTGAAGGCCGGTGCCTGCAATGTTGCGGCGAGGCCCGGTGCCAGTGAGGTGGTCGCAGAGGGCGGCGCGATGATGCCTGATCGGGAGCGGGACACGGGAGCCGCCGAACGGGGTAGGGGGCACGCTGAGGAGGCCGCGGAGCGGCGGGCGAAGCTGAATGCGTTGGCGACGAGGTGACCATTGACGCTTCGCGTCCATGGCGACGAAAGGCGGGGCCGAAGCGACGAAAGGCGGGGACGAACCCGGGTAGGGTGTACAACCCGCGCGGGGTCTACGAGCCGCGCGCACAATACGAGCCGCGAGCGCAAAGCGAGCGGGCGATATCGCGCCATTCGCGGAATGGAACCCGGTACGGCGGGCCATGACCGCCATTGCGTGCGCGGCGTGCGGGGCACGCCCGGCACGGCACGTGGCTGTCCGGCGAGGAGCGCGGTTCGGCCGGTTTGATTCACAACGCGTTCGAGACGTCGCTCGTCCCGCCCGATCCCGTACGCCGCGATCGAGAGGGACGGTCGATCAGGCGCCGCTCGCCCTGCCCTCGCCGGGCGTACACCGTTCGCCTCGATTATCCGCTCGCTTTGCGGTCGCGGCTCGTACCTTGCGCTCGCGGCTCGTACACGGTCCGACGGTTCGCTCGCTTTGCGCTCGCGGCTCGTACTTTGCGCTCGCGGCTCGTACACGGTCCGACGGTTCGCTCGCTTTGCGCTCGCGGCTCGTACTTTGCGCTCGCGGCTCGTACCTTGCCCTCGCGGCACGTACGCTCGATTCCCCCGCGGGAGCGAACGTGTCAATGGGAGCGTCATCGGGCGAGGAGGGCGGCGCCGAGGAGGCCGGCGTCGTCGCCCAGCCGGGCGGGTTCAATGGAAATGTCCGGTACGCCCGGTGTGGTCCAGGTGCGGGCGCAGAAGAGCCGCGCGGTCATGGGGAAGAGACCGGGCAAGGCTTCGGTGACGCCGCCGCCGACACAGACAACATTGGGACGGAATGCGACGGCGAGGTTGCCGTAGGCCTGGACGAGCGCGTCGGCGGCGCGCTGGACGATCGCGGTGGCGATCTCGTCGCCCCGCTGCCAGGCGTCGTTCAGACCGGCCAGAGCATTCTCA
>Ga0214473_10004473_pt1 | contig 16808 bp, 34 predicted proteins | sample RVTome_7_FD_203509 | JGI IMG/M metagenome (GOLD analysis project Ga0214473, IMG submission 203509) | Soil microbial communities from uranium-contaminated site in the Upper Colorado River Basin, Wyoming, United States - RVT98D197 | ecosystem: Environmental > Terrestrial > Soil > Contaminated >... | reverse complement strand
TTCTTTTATAATTTCTTTTTCAGTTTTCATCTTATTAAATCTCCTTTAATTTAGTTATTTTAAGTATTGAAACTTTTGGAATTATATGAACATATTTCGCTCCACCAGAAGGTTCATCCCATTTTTCTTGAGCAATAGTTATCCACTTCTTATTCTCAAATATTTTAAATCCTATAATTTCACAAGGTAAAGGTTCAATTTCTGAAAACTCATTCTTTTGAATTATTCCTAATTCTAATCTCTGTGCATCAATCCATCTTATCTTCACTATTTCATTTGTCATTTTAGTTATTTTTTTACAGGGCGAAAAAAGGAGGTATCCCTGCATCGCCCTGTTACAAAACCCTTATTAGTTTCTGTATTCAAGGCAGGAAATGAAAAAAGCACTGGTGAATCAAAGGAAGGGAAAGAGATGCTTCAAACTTCCTTTAATTCTATTTTTTCCTGCTTTCTTGAATATGACGAATTTTTGATTTTAAATTGTTGATGCCTTCTTGATATTTTTTCACTCTTCCATTCAAATAATATATTCTTTCTCTATCTTTTCCTTTATGAAGCTGTCTAATTTCTTTTTCAAATTCTTTAATAGAACTTTTTGCTTTTTTCTGTTTTCATATTATTCATCTTCCAAAATCTCCTTTATTTTTTTAAGTAATTCTATTTTTGTTAATCTTTTTCCAGAAGTTAATTCAGACAATCCATATCTTTCTTTTTTTGAAACAGAAATTTCTGTTACTTCAATTCTTTTTTTATTTATCCCAATTAATTTTACAAAACTATAATCTTTATTTTTTCCTCTGCCATAAGTTTTAAAATAAAAATTCCCTAAAACTTTCTTAACTTTCTTTAAATATTCTTCATCTTCAATTTTCCAAAGTCTTTTTCTTAACTTTTGAGTAATTTTATTTCTTTCTTCAATTTGTTTCTTTAATTCTTCTTTTTCAGTTTCCATTTTCATCCTATCGCAAGTTTTAAATTATCAGGCAATGTTTCCAGTCTTGCTATTGCTTCTTCTTCCTCTTTAATTTCTTTTGCTATTTTTGTTAAAGATTCAATATAATTTTTAATGAAAATAATATCGTGTCCTTTTTTGGACTTTTCTTTTTTCTCTAATTCTTTCAAGTCCTTTTCCGCAAGTATTTTTTTTAATTTATCAGTATCTTTGAACTTATTTTGATAGTGTTTTTCAACCTCTTCCATAATCTTAATTTTCATTTTGACATCTTCTTTTTCGCTTCTTGTTACATTGCATTCTAACTTATCTTCTTTTTCCAATATCTTAAGATATTTTTTGAGATGAGTTATTTTCCAGTATTCTTTCATATTAATTCCTCATAGTTTTCTATTTCGCGAGTGATAATTTCCCATTCGTCTTTATCGTGAGATTCTCCTTGCTCTTCTTGAAATTGGTTTAGCCCACTCCATAAACTCATACTTTGAATATCTCCAATTAAATCTAATTTATTTTTTAATTCTTTTTGGGAGATTATATAACTTCTACTCGTTATTTTATTTTGGCATTTCATCTTAACTTTTCTCCTGTAAGTTTATTTATCTCTATTTGCAAGTTATTCTTTTCAGATACTCCTATTTCGTTATTTTGTTTAATCTTTTTGTGCAATAATATCAAAAAATCTTCAAAATAATCCTTTAATCTATCTATCGCAACAAGCACAGGAAAAGAAGTTGGAATAAACCCCTCACACTTAATCGTAACTGGAATTTTTCCGAATGGTTCTTCTGTTTCTAATACCTCTTTCTTAAATTCCTCAATTTTCTCGCTTAAATTAAATTCTTCTTTCATCTTAACTTTTCTCCTGCAATTTCTTCTACTTTTTTCCACCATAGCTGGTCGCACCAGTCAAGACCATATTTATTTCTGCTAAAAATTAAGCTTTCTTTCAATAATCTTATGAATTCTTTTTCTTTGCTTTCAATGATGAAAAGGATGTTCTTAATTTCTATATCATTAATCCCTAATGCTTTAAGATATGTTTCTAGATATTTCTTCTCGCTTAAATCAAATTCTTCATTCATTTCTCCCTCGCTTCTTTTATTGCTTCATCAAGATTTTCATAATTTTTATATTCTGGTTTTGTTTCTGGTTTTCTTTCCTGTTTTTCTCCTGTAGAATCTTCATAATAGATTTCATTGTGTTCTTTGTCAAACTTTCTTTTTTCCCAATATCCATTAGAATTTTCCCAGAAAATCTCATTTCCGTCTTTATCACGCTTGCTTTTTAGCCAAAATACTTCAGAATTTTCATAATAGATTTCATTGTTGTCTTTGTCATAAATTCTTATTTCATTATCTTTTCTTTCTATTCTGAGTTTCATTTTCTTATTTAAAATATCTATTTATCTTTCCTAAAATTTTTAAATTGATTTTGTTTTGTTTTTTTACAATGGAGGTTTAAAATCTAAAAAGGGGGATGTAATATCCCCCCATTCTTAATCTTTTAATATGGCTCTTTTCTTACCATAACTTAATTCAGCGGGATAACCGTATAAGATGTTCCCATACCTGTTCCTGTTCTCTTAACCTTGAAGCTTTTTAAATTTGGATTTTCTTCCAAAATTGATTTCAAGCTTTTCAAAACTGAATCAGGAACTCTGTATTCTTGCCCTTCAACAATCACAACTTTATAAGCGAAATTTTTTCCTTCGTCATTAACTCCTTCTCTGTCTTCAATTTCTAATTCTGTGCTGACTTTCGGCAGTTCTGCAATATTTTTCATTGAACCTTCATAGTTCTTTGCGGCTTCTTTTAAGTTTGCCATTTTTTTTACCTCCTATGATTTAAATTGAATATGAATCTCCTTTTTTTACTTCTGTAATTTCAAAATTAAATCTACCGGGATGTTTTGAAATTATATGAATTTTCAGCAGATATTCGCTTTGGCTATCGCTCATTCCTTCAATTTCTTTCTGACAAATTGGGCATATTTTTTTATTCATTTCTCCCTCGCTTCTTTTATTGCTTCATCTAAATCTTTATAATCTTTAAATTTCTCTTCTGCTGCTTTTGTTCCCCATTTTTCCCCTGTAGAATCTTCATAATAGATTTCATTTCCGTCTTTATTAAACTTACTTTTCACCCAATATCCTTGAGAATTTTCGTAGTAGATTTTATTTCGTTCTTTATCAAACTGGCTTTTCACCCAAAACCCATTAGAATATTCCAGATAGATTTCATTCCCTTTTTCATCAAAAATTCTTATATCATTATCTTTTCTTTCTATTCTGAGTTTCATTTTCTTATTAAATTATATAATATTATATAGTATTTAAATCTTTTGGTTTTTCTTCTTTACTTCTAAATAATAACATTTTTTCTTTTGCTTTCTGAACATTAAGAGTAATTTCCACCCCTTTCCCTAACCTTCTTCTATCAATAATAAGATTTAGGCGTTGTAACGCTCTTCCGAACCATTGGGCTGAAAACCACTTTACTTCTTCTGTTTCTATCTCTAAAAACTCCTGAAATTCCTTTGCTATTTTTTTCATACTGTGATACTCTTGTGTTGGTTCTTTTCTGCTCACAAAGTCAAATACGCATACATCTTTGCTTGTTGTTATTTCTTCTTTCTTCTTTTGTTTAATGATGTCTTTAGCAAAATTAAGCATTTTTTCCAAAACAAAGTCATCTATTAAGTAAGAAATTATGAAGAGAGGGAAAAATAATTCAAGATGTCTTCCTTGAATTTCTGTTGCATCAATTCTATTAAAAAGTTCTAAAAAAGGTTCGGTTAATCTATCATCAAAAAAAGGTGTAGTTTGTGTAGTATGTGTGTGTAGTGTAGTTAGTGTATGGTGTATTTGTGTGTCATTTAAGGAATATTTATGTGTAATGAAATTGTTCCATTCTCTATATATACATTCTACATCAACTCTACACTGCATGGACTCTACACTATCTACACTAATATTGTGCGAACCTTTTAAGTTCGCACAATCTAAGTTAAAATATATACTTTTTTTAATATCTTCATCAAAGATTGGCTGTTTTTTGGTTATCTCTGGTCTTCCACTTTTCTCCAAAGTGATATTAAGACACCTATCTCCAAGCACCTCTTCCATTCCCCAGATATTAGCCATAGCAATAGGACGGAACACGTCAAACTCTTCCAGAACTTGCTTCTCTCCTTCCTTTGTGCTTGTTTTTCTTAATCTCTTGACTTTTGCTCCTTTTTTATATGCAGAATTAAGAAGCTCTCTTAAACTTTCCTTGCCTCTTCTCATAACCCCCTCAAATTCATCAATACATAGTGTGCCTTGACTTCTGAAAAGCACAGCATCAGTTAAGGAGTTAAGCATATCCCCATCTTTGCTTAGGAACTTGATTAGTTCTAACAAGAGTGTTTTTCCGCTGCCTTTCATTGAATTAACAAATAGATAAGGATAACTCCTAAAACTATTATGAAAATGTGTGCCAATCGTCCAGACAGCAACTAATGGATAATATTCTTCTTTCATATCAATATAATCCTTTAAAAATTCAATAGTAGAATAATATGCCTCTTTTAATCCTAATTTTAAGTTTTCTTCAATTAGAATGTTCTTTGCATCATCAGAAAGCATTTTCTCCATACCTCCTTATCCACGCCAGAATAATATCTGATTCTATTCTGTCAGAATTTCTGGTCCTGATTTTTTCAGCAACCTCTAATAATTTTCTTATTCTGAATTGTTTAGCTTCTCTTGATACTTCATTATCCTCAAACTTTTTTAGCATTTTCTTCTTTCCTTTTTTTGCTTGGCACAATAGGAACTATCAGTTCATCAAATCTAATGGGAAATGGATATGGAATTATATCGTCAAGAAAAATGAAAGCATCTGATTCAACTTTGCAGATTCTTCCATTATAAAACTTAGAAGCAGTCTGAACAAAAACATAAGTTTCATAAATCTGAAATGTTTTTGCCTTCTTTTTTTCTTCATCTAAATTCAATTCATTCAATTCAACCATTCCTCTTTTAATATTTTAAAGTTTAAATATTTTTTTATTTCACTCAATAGTGAAGGATTTAACAGCTTCAACATCTCCGTAATTATTAATATTCAGACAAGAGCAAATTTCTTCTTCGTATCTATAGAGAGTATATTGTGAGCACTCTAATGAGCATAAACTTTCTTTTCTATTATGTTCGTAACCCCAATTAATAGCCCATATCCAAAAAGAACTTTCAGCAACAAATAAGATTAAGAAGATTATTGCAACAACTTTCCAACCTGTCTTCTTATTTTGTAATTCTCTAATCTTTGTTTGTAAATATCTTGTGTCTGATTTCATTCTAATTATGTCTGGTTTCATTTTAGTTATTTTTTTCTGAAAAACTTGAAATTATAAGAGCAATGAGAGTAATTATAGGTATTCCGAAAAGTATACATATTTTAATCATAAGTTCTCTAGCTCCTTTAATTTCTTCTTCAACTTCTTTTATAACTTCTTCTGCAGTTTCTTTTCTATTTTCTTCATAGTATTCATATATCAAAAAAAGATTTTCAACGCAAAATAAAATTAAGAAAATTATTGAAATGATTGTCCAAGTTTGTTTTTCCATTTTATTTATCTTTCTCCAAATCTTTCTCTATCAATCTCCGAATATATCCTGACATTGTAATTTCTTTGTTGTAGCATTTGAATTTAATTTTCTTAACCATTTCAGCGTCAAGGTAAATTGAATATTGTTTTATCATTATAATATTAAAATAGTATAGTATTTAAATGTTTCTATTTTGCACAAAGTATATCTTTTGTGCAAGATTTAAATAGTCTTATACGTAAGAATTTATAGATTAGTTGCATAAAAAATGGGAAAAAGAATTGTTTTTATAACATTTGAAGAGTTTAGGAAGTTATATTCAGCAGAAAAAGATAAAGAAATGAAACTTGCACTACTTCTTGGATTTGGTTCTGGATTGCGTATCAGCGAAATTTTAGGTTTTAAAAGAAAAAATGAGCAACCTTCTATTTCCCCATTAACAAAGCAAATGGTCTTTCTTTCACAACATCAAATAAGATTAGAAGACGCAAAAGGCGGGAAATGGAGAACCACAATAACTTCTCCAATACTCACTCAGGATATGATTAATCTACTTCCTTTAAAGATACCAAGACGAACTCTACAATACCGATTTGAGCAGCTATCAACCAGAATTTTAAAGAAAAAAATGAGTTTCCATACATTGCGTCACGGATTTGGAAATTATCAAGCAAATGTGCTTAAAGTCCCTATTTCTATTGTTCAGCAACTTATGGGTCATTCAAGACTTGACACTACTGGAATATATACGAAAGCTAACCCAGAACAAGCAATAGCAGAATCTTGGAAAGCTATGATGAAAGAAAAATAGAGAATTCATAAAAAGAAAGGTTTATAAAGAAAGTTCACACAATATATTTATTATTATATATATATCTTAAAAAAGAGAATGGAAGACGATAAAAAAATAGATGAAAAAGAAATAGAGATTATCAGGGAAAAGATTAAAGAAAAATTAATCTGCCCGATTTGCCTAAATAAACAAATCTATACCACAAAAAAATTTATGCGATGCAAAACTTGTGGATATAGATTTCCATTAAAAGAAAAAGATGGCTGAAGAAATTAATATTCAACAAACTTTTATAGAAACTTTTGGAATTTCTAAGTTGAAAGGAATTTCAATCGGAAATTTTTTAATTCTAACAATTATCTGCATTTTAATTGCGGGATTAATTGGATTTTTAGTTTGGAGATGGTATTCTAAAAAATATATTTTTATTAATCAAATTTCCGTTTTTGGAATGATTGGGAATAAAGCTGGTTTTCTTTATGAAGATAGAGCTAAGGAAGTAAGATTCGGGCATATTGGCGATACTTTATTTTTTCTGAAGAAAAAGAAAAGATATATTCCTCCAGCAATTTTGCAGATTGCTCCGAAAAAATTCTGGTTCTGGAGAAGAAGTGATGGAGAATTAATTAATATTGGATTGGAAGATTTAGATGAAAAAATGAAAAGGTTAGGATGCTTTTTTATCCATTCGGATATGCGTATGCAAAGACTTGGAATTGAAAAAAATCTGCAATTCAGGTTGCAGGAGCAGACTTTCTGGCAGAAATATGGCGGGCTTATAGTTAATATTGCAATTTTTGTTATTGTTACTATTTTAATGATTGTTCTCTTTATGGAATGGCGAAAAACAGGAGTAATATTAAGTCAAATTGCTGATAAAGTTGGAAGTTATCTTGAAACCGCTCAAAATGTTGGACAAAGACCCGTATCTTCTGATTCTGGTGGAAGTGGGGTTATTCCTGCATTTGCTGTTTTGCTGCTTAAATTTTTAAGGAGGGAAAAATGACATTCGCTGATATTCTTGAAATAATAGTATACGGAGTGATTATTATTTTTGCAATTTTCGGAGTTTGTTATTTTCTTTATTGGGTAATGAAAAAAGTAGGAATAATTTCTTCTTTAAACTTTCTATTTATTAAAATTCCTGATGAAATCTATGAAGAATGTGCAGTTTTTATAGCGAATAATAAATCGTGTGGAGAATTTGCACAGTATATCTCTAAATTTTCTGGAGAAATTCAAAAAAAATATCTTAAAGCCTATTTTCAATTAAAAAAATTGAATCAAGTAAAATGAGTTGCGAAACAGATTTTTGGAGGCATAGTAATATAACAATAGATTGTTTTGATGCATCAGAATGGGAAACAACTCTTTTAGTTATTATATTTGCCGCTCTTATATTTGGAATAATTTATTTATTTATTTTATTAATACAAGAATTAAATCGCAGGAGGTTAAAAAATGGGACGAAAAAAGAAACTTTTGAAGATTCTTGAAGAAAGCAAAAAAGAACTGAATAAAGAAATTGATGACGGAAAAAAGAAAGTGGATGCTGAAATGGGAATGATAGAAACATCTGAAAAAAAAAATAAAGAAGTCGCAGAAGAAAAGAAATCAGAAGAACAGGAAGAGAAGCAAGAAGAAAAAATAGTAAAACTTAATCCATTATCTGATAACGGAATTTTTAGGAATGAATTTTTAATAAGAAAAGAAATGGAAATCAACACTCTTCTAGAGATTAAGAAGTCGCTTGATGAAATTACTAAATGCTTTAAGGAATTGCTGGAATGAAAATTGAACTAAACTATTGGAACTTATTTATTTTGATAAGCATTATAGTTTTTACTTTTTTATTTATTTTTTTGATAATCATTATAAATACTAAAATTGAATTGCTTGAAACAAACCCCTGTCAATTATGCAAAGATATGGGATATTATTGCTATAAATTTGAATTGGATAGAAGATTAAGATGATAGAATTTAATTTGCTTTCAATATTAGTCGGGGCATTTCTAATTTTTTTAGCTTGGCTTGATGTTAAATCAAAAGAAATTTATTCTTTCATAACGACAGCATTTATTTTGATTATCTGTATGATGCAGCCAGAAAATATAATACTTTATGGATTTCTTTCTTTTTTATTTGCAGTGATGTTATGGGAAATGGATTATATATACAGATTGGCAGATATTAAGGTAATTACCATAATTGGATTAATGATTAATTCTTTTGCACAATTTATTTGGATGATGATTCTTATAGGAATAATAGGACTTTGTTGGCAGTTTATACTTTTTTCATTTTCATCAAAGAATAAGAAAAAAGAATTATGGAATGATTTTAATAGAGAAGCACCTTTTATTCCTGTTTTTGCCGTTGTTTATTTTATTTTAAAAATAGTATTTTAGAGTTGGATTCTGTTAGTGTTTCTGATAACCCAGTTTTTCCAAAATGTGGCACCTGAAATTTTTTTTCTTCTTTTTCTCATCTTAATCGTGTCTATTTCTCCATCCAACTTTTCTTACAAGATAAGTTCCATTTGATTTTCTATGAACTTTAACTTTTATTCTTTTTCCATTGATTGTTCTTCTTGTATATTTCCACTTCATTTTTAGCCTCCTTTCAGTTTCTTTTTATCTTTTCTAATTTTTTTTTTAGCATCTTTTTTTGTAAAAAAATATTTCTTTCTAATAAAAGGGTATTTTAATTTGTTTTTTCTATTGCAGGGCATTTTTTCTCCAATTATCTTTTCTTTCCTTTTTTTCTTTTTCTTGCCATATTTTTTAGTTTATTTCTATTTAAATATGATTTTCCTTACAAAACAATAACATTAAGGAAAATAAATGAAAATTTATGCTGTATCCAGTCTTTCTCCTTTTCCAGTGTATTCCCCGAATGAGCCTCTAATTGCTCCAATTATCAGCACTGTTAACAATATCAGAACAACCATAACTGCTATGACTATTATCAAAGGCATATAACTTGGTGTTTCTGAAAGTGATTTTGTGCTTGAATTAATTGTTCTTGATGCTGTTGTATCTGCATAATAAGTATAGCTTCCAGTTGCATTCCATTTGCTGTGATTATAGAATTGTGAACCCGCATTAATATTAATTGAACAATCTGGATTAATTGTGTAGTTAGTAGCTGGAACTAATGCAACGGCACTATTTCCTGTTTCATTGATTACTTGGGTTAAAGTTAATGAACAGCTTCTATAAGTGTTTGCGTTTATTCCCGTAACATTTGTATTATTTAAACTGCTTATTTTTCTTTCAAGAGTTATATTTATGAATGAAATTGTTTTAAAATCCCATCCTGCTTCTTCAAACTCTCCGCCCATCAAAGAAAAAATAGTGATTAGAATTCCAATTATAAATAATCCTATTATTATACTTAGCAATATATTTAATCCTACGAATCCCCGTTTGTCTTTTTTTCTCATTTCTTTAAGAAAATGAGAAAGATTATGCTCCGACAGCTCCCTGTGCTCCTCTAATTGCTCCAATTATCAACACTGTTAACAATATCAGAACAACCATAATTGTTATGATTATTATGATTCCGTAGTAATCTGTTACTCCAGAAATTGCGTTGACTGTATCGTTAATATTTTTAACTGCTGTTGCATTATTAGTTACTGATGTAGATAGACTATCAGAGATGCTTCCGCCCATCAAAGCAAAAACCATTATCAGAACGCCAATAACGAACAAAGAAATTATCACGCTTAAAAGAATGTTTAATCCGCCGACTCCTCTTCTGTCTCTCTTCTGTTTCTTTAGCTCTTCTTTTAATCTTTCTATCAAAGAGCGATATTTTAATATACTTCTCATTTCAACCTCCTTACAAAAAATTTGTTAAAAGAAGAAATTGAATTGTATTTATAAATTATCCTATACAAAGTATACAACATATACAAAAATTAACTTTTTTTGGTGACTAACCAAAGCAGACCAACGCTTATAACCGCAATTCCGATAATGAATATTAAGACATTAAGATTAATTATTCCCGCAAAGAAAAATCCAAGAGCAACCAAAAAAGTAACAAATCCTGAAATAGAAGCTGCTTCAAAAAAATCTTTTGTTCTTGCAATGCCCATTAGAACAATAATAAAAATTGCAATAAGCAAAAAAATAGAGAACCATCCTTCTGAAAGTATATCTACATAATTAAATACTTCCTGTATTCCAATGCTCCAATTAATTTCCGATGGATTTGTGTATGCCATATTAATCTCCTTGTTTATATAACCTCCAAAGTCCGAAGATAATCATTAATATAAAAATTGCATAAATCACATTTGTGATTATTAAGGGTATTCCTATAACATTCGTCAAAATTTGATTTAAAATAAAATAAGGTGCAATGATAAAGTTCCAGATAGTTTTTGCTACTGTTGATATTCCTGTAATTACAAGCTCAACAAATATTCCAGCTATAGTTTGTGACGAAAAAATATCTTTCCAATCTTCAGCATTTTCATTTAAATTTTTAAGTGTGTTGTTTATTCCAGTTAAGTTTATTTTTGAGGTTTCTAAAGGATTATTTTGAATTTCATAAGTAGAAGACATATTAAGAAATGCAGAAGTAATTAGAAAAGTAAAAAGAGTTGTTATTAATATTCCAAAAATTATGTTTTTAAATGTTCCTTCTGCCATTATTCTCTTGCTCTCCTTGATGCAATTTTTAAAATGATAATTAATCCTGCTGAAACAAGAATTATGATGGTAGAATACTGAATTTCTATTATTTGAAGAATGGAGCTTAATATAACTCCCAGCAAAACAAAGACTATAACACCCCATCCATAAGACATACTCATTAAAGCCAAAGTTAATATAATTATTGAAAAAATAAAAGAAGCTAAAGGAGTTCCAATTATCTGGATTACTTTTTCTTTTAGATTAATGTAATGGGATGCAACCCAGTTTTCATTAGCTTTAATTACTGCATAATAAGTTGTGTTCCCGTATGATTGAGGAACAAATAAAGTTAAAGAACCAACAGCACTTTCTGTTGAATTGCTTGTAATTAATTTATCAAATTCAGTTTGATTTTGGGAAAATTTATAAACACTTAAATTCATTAATAAACTTTGATTGAGGTTGAATGAAAGAGTGATTATTCTTGAAGTTGCATTTGCTGAAAGAGTATAAGTTCCTTCTGGAAGATTGCTTAAATCTGGAAGTTGAATAATCTCTCCGCTTTCAAGAAGTGAAATAGTGCAGGCAGTTCCAGCTGTGCAATAAACTCTATATTCTGCACTTTCCCATAATTGTTTTCCTTCTTTTGTAACATTGAATTTGTAAATTACATCTTCTTCAACAAAATGAAGTATAGTGCTGCCATCATTATTAGTTTTCCCGCTTTCTACTTCAAGAAATTCATTTGTTCCCAGATATTTTCTCATTAAAGTAATGATAGCTCCTTTAACCAATAAACTATTTTTATCTGTGTAAGACACAATAAAGCTTGTGCTATCTGTAAGAAGCAAATCCATTAGACTGATAATTCTTGGAATTGTTGCATAAGTAATTGTGGCATTATCAACATATAAAAATTCCTGAACATATCCATCTGATGAAAAATCTATTATAAAATAAAGAGAATATTTGCTTAAGCTGTTGTTTATTGCTCCTGTCGGAACGCATACTGAAAAATTTGTGATATTATTATAACTTTTATTGTAATTCCAAGCAATGCTTCCGTCAACTGATTTTAAAGATAAATCTATTTTTATTCTCGCTGTTTTTCCAGTAATGTCTAAAATTTGATTGTTTGCTTCATCTTTTATTGAAAAATTAAGTATGCGGGTTGCATAACTTGTGCAGTTATCTATATTCATCGCAGTAACTTTCAGAGTTTGATTTTCTGTATATTGATTTTCTGTAAGTCCAGAAATAGTATATTTCCATCTCCATTGAATTAGAGAAGTTGTGGAATTTCCATCTCCTTTTGGAATTGTGATAGTTTTTTCAAAATAATAAGAATTTTCAGATGCTGTTGTCGTTGTTGGAGAATATTCGGTGTTATTATATTGCAGAATTGCAGTTGTTGAAGGAATATTTGTTTTTTCTATTGTTAAGTTAAATCTGACAGGAGTTCCTTCTCCAATAAGATTTTTATCAGCAAATTGAGTATAACTCCAAGAGATTATTGAGATTGTGCGGTTAATATCCCAATCACAAAGTGGTTCGCCTATACTTCCATCTCCGCATCCTAAAACATTCCAGATATAGTTCCCAATAAAAATATCTTGTGTTATATTTCTATATATAAAATCAGTTGTATCTTCTGATGCATTAATGGTTCTGTTTAAAGAACCGTCTTCGTTCCAAAGATAGAAAGTCCAATTTTTAATAGTTGTTGAAATAGGATTGATAGACCAATTAAAGCTTATTTGAGTTGAATTGGTAACATTAAGATTGGGAGGAGAAATTAGATTAACTTCAATAGAACTTTGAGAACCTTGTAAAGTTACATTTGAAATTGAAAATATGTTTGTTGATAAACTGCAGGGTTCAGCGATTGCTGTTGTCCATCCATATTTCCATATAACAATCCCCGAATCAATCGGGAGAGGAACATCAGAATAATAGTAATTAGCACTACCAACATCATTAATTGCTAATGTATATAATCTTCCAAGTATTGCTTCATATCCCGTGTTAAATGAGCATTTTTGCCCGCTTATTGTTCCAGTTGCAAGAATGTTTACACTACAACTTGGAGAATATCCTGAATCTAAAATATAACAAGAAGTTCCGCCAAATGTTCCAGCAAGCATATCAAAACCAGTAATATTAACTGCGTCAGTAAAATTAACAATTACTCCCCCTTTTGCCCCTGCTGAATATCCTCCTAAAGTTTTCGTTGTATGATTATGAGCTATAGGACCTACAACTCCATATACAGCCCATTCATCAACTTTAATTCCATAAATTGTAGGAATCCATTCAATTAATTCTCCTGAAAAAACATCAACAAAAATTCCTACTCTTTCCTGAGATTTTAATCCTTTATTTCCAAATTTTTCCCAATATCCTATTTCTTTAATTCCAATTTTATTTTTTTCTATTGTTTGTTCAAGACAGGTATTATTAACTGAATATTTAGTGCATTTAATAATATCAATGAAAATATCTTCTTCACCAGTTTTAACCCAATATTTTAAGTCAAAGTTTTTTAATTCTTTTCTTCCATTTTTTAAATTGTAAAACTCAATTTTTTTAATAATTTCTTCACTGGAAGAAAAACTGTTGATTTCAAATTCAGCAACTTTCTGATAGCCGATATCAACATATACCATTGAAGGAGTTAATAATTTTGCATCTGCTAATCTATCGCCAAATCCGAAGGCGTTTATGATAGTTACTGTTCTGCTTTCGGGGTCATAAGCTTTCAGATTATCAAATTCAAATGAATAACTGAGAGGAATCAAAATCAGAAATGCTAAAGCATACAAAATTTTTTTATCCATAGTAATATTCCTCCTCGCCTCTTTGCATTCGGACATACATAATAATTCCTCCTACTATGCTTATTATTGAAACCCAGAATGCAAGATGGCTCATAATGAAATTAGAAGCAGAAAATCTTGTAAAAGTAGATGCAAGACTTTCATTTAATGTTAAACTTTCATAAGCATTAGAAATTCCAGCTGAAACCATAATAGCAATTATGCAAATAAAAATGTATGGAATGAAATAAACAGGTCTTGATACAACCATATAACTTCCAATCCATATTGCAACAATCATAAAAATAATAATCAATAAGCATCCCCATATAAGAATAGAATAACTTTGATTTACGGGTCCTATTGATTCTTCCATTGTTTTTGTGACATTAATCCCTTTATTCTCTGAGCTTATTGAAACATCAACTTTAGGCATTTCCACTTTAAGTTTCTGATAAACTTCATTTCCTATATAAACAAAAATAACGCTGATTAAAATAAAAGTTACAGCCATTACAATAAATGTGAATATATCCAAAAAACTTCCGTGATTATTCATAAGATTCTCCTATCTTTTTTTAAGTTAATATCAAAAAGATTATCCTTTCTGATTAATTTTTCTTCTATTTCTTTAAACTGCTCTGATTTAATTATTTTTTCAACAAGTTCAGTTAATGATGGTTCATTTCCGTTTTTGATTTTTATTTTTCCCTGCAATTTTTTTAAAGTAGCAAGAGTTTCAGAAGTAATCTGCATAGGTCTGCGGTTGACTATTTTCGCCTCCTTAAAGCATACATTGTAGCTCTATCTTCTGGTATTCCTCTATCCATCATTTTTCTGATGTTTTTTTCAGTGAGAGCAATCCACAGAACCCAGCTTAATGTTCCAAAAAATAATGGAATTGTTGCAAAAAGCATAAGCAGGAAACACCATTTAAAAAAAATTCCTGTAAAGTCAAAGAAATAAAGATAATTTTCTCCAGTAACCCATAACTGATAAAAAAGGCATATTGTAAAAAACCAAATTCCATAGAAAGAAAAAATACGAAGATAAATTTTATCGGTTTTTATTAGGGAATAAGTAAATAAAATTATAAAAAAAACAAGTATACCAATAGAAATAAAATGCAAAATGCTGTTTTCAACAGAGGATTCATTCCCCATTGGAGTAATTTTAAAATCATAAGCAAAAATTGTATCTTTCCCGTCCAAATCTCCTTTTCCGCTTACAATATAATTCCCTAATATAGAAGTATTGCAGAAAGTATAATTATATTCTGTTCCTGCCTTTGTCATCTCAACCTCATTAATAATCTGAGTTGAATCAGGAAGCAAAACAGAAGTTATGTTAACATAAGTGCAATTCCCGCAAATTTGCTTTAAGTTAACACATTGCTCTTGCTTAAAATTTCCCAAAGTTTCAATGGATGACACGGAAAAAACAGCCATCAAAACCATAATTCCGAATGCTATACCCTTAAGAAATTTCATTTCGGATACTCCCTTATTATTTTTTCTGGAAGAAGATAATTTTTGTTCATTTAACATTCCCCAACTGCATATCTATGTTTAATATCGGCGGTCTTTCAAGTTCTATGTTTGCATATTTTTCATAAACTCTCCTAATCCAGACGCAAGTATAATATTCTGCTCCGTCCTGCCTTATCGCTTCGCTTAATTCTTTGTCTTTCAAATCTTCTTCTCTCGGCACATGTAAGGTATAGTATCCTTTGAAGTCAGGAATTTCAAATAATTTTCCTTCATCGTCATAGAACCCAACCATCCATAATTCAGTATATCTGTCCCAATATACTTTAGCGTGAATACCTCCATAGTTTTCTTTAAACCAAATTATTTGTTCTTTTGTGCATTGTCCTGAAGATATTTTCACATTTCCAGCTTTGCTTATTTCTGTATCCTGTGCCACTGCAATTCCAACTATTAAAGTCAGTCCTATAAGCAGTAATAGATGTTTAGTTTTCATTTTTAAGGCGGTGGCTCCCCTGCTGCGCAGTCAGTTTCGTGGTAAGTTAGGATAGCTGTTTCTAATGGTGATTCTGGCTGATGTGCCTTCTCTGGCTGATGTGCCTTCCAACAGGCGAAATATCCTACTTCTTCAATTAAATTAGGATTTCCTACATAACTTCCCCCAGATGTTACTTCATTAGTTCCTGTTACTGTCGCTCCTGTAACCGAGTAGATTGCATTTATGTATTGGACACTTAAATAATCAGAAAAAACAAACATATCTAAATCATCTATCCAGCATAATGATTCTCCTATCTCACTTCCATCTTCAAAAAAATAGAGACAGCTGTCATTTTCTCTGCTTCCTATCATAAGGTTGCTCACATTCATTCTTATGTGTGTTCCGTTAATGGACATCTTCGGCGACATTTTTCCATTAGTCATTGTTTGAATTGTGAATTTGGAATCTTCTGATGTATCTGTCGGGTCTTGCCACTCATATGTAAATCTTCCTGCATCTTCTCTTGAGCCACCTCCATCTTCTAATCTGAAGAGATAGCCTAATCCCATTCCTGCCCCACCGCTTCCGCTTCCTCTATCTAATATTGCTGTGAAAATATCAAATACTTCATCAGTGCTTGTTTTAGAGTATTGCGTAAAGTTTCCTCCTCCTGCCCAGCCAGCTCTATTAAGTATTATGTCTCCTGTATTAGATAATTCCATTGTGTAAGTTCCCATTATGTCTGCACTATCTATATCTGCGTTGCTGAATACTAATCTTCCTGTTGTTGCGTCTATGCCTATTGTCCAATTTTTTTGGGAGGTCATAAAACTCATTCCTGAATCTCCTGCTCCTTTGTTTTCATTAATCCAGAAGTTTTGCCTGTTTGTTCTTGCATTGTTTTGATAAGTGTTAATTACTCCGTCAATCATTGTGATGTTTGCCTTCATTGTGAGGTTAGTATCTGTTGAGAAACTTTCTCCTGTTGCGTTTAAGTCCTTTAGAGTGAAGCAGTTGTCTGTTGAATTGCAGAT